>WNFB01001758.1_pt1 | contig 19026 bp, 18 predicted proteins | sample 5400501 | NCBI WGS metagenome assembly WNFB01 (sample SAMN13153341, study PRJNA577476) | soil metagenome | isolation source: 200 cm saprolite under Douglas fir tree site 2 hole 1 | place: USA:California | collected 2015-04-18 | reverse complement strand
AGAAAGATTTTGGAGTTTGGAAAGTATGCTCTCTTGTGAGATCCTCTGTGTTGAGCGTTTTATCACGAATGCTCACTTGGCTCTACAGGCTAATTCACCTGCTTAGCGTACACTTTTCACGTTTCGATATGCTGACCCCATTACCGGCCATGCTTGAACATCGTAAACAATCCTAATAAGAAGCTCTCCTTACCTGGCTTTCCCCTCCACTGAGCGACTGCCGTGCTCAGGTAGCCTTCGCTCCCACTCTTGACGGTACTAAAAGTCAATACCGTCACAATATATTGATGAGTTTTAATAAAAAGTAATATGACTATATAACATCTTATCAGGTCGTCCTTATGACCGATATATCTTTGACGGTATTGACTTTTAGTACCGTCAAGAGTATACTATAGAGACGAAAACGAAGCGCATCTGAGCGTGGTTGCGCTGATTCGACGCGGCACGAGGAGGTAGCCATGAGCACGATTCCCCCTGAACAGCACAAGACGCAGCAAGACGCAGGCAAAGACGATCTCGTGCAGTATGTTGAGGAGCTTGCTGGACCCGGTGACGCTTGGATTAGTCTCACGGATGCCGCACGTATTACCAGGACAAGCGAGGCAATGGCCCGCCGGTGGGTCACATCCGGGCGACTCAAGGTCAAGAAGGAACCTGTCGGTGTCCCTCCACGCACGCGCCTGGTACGCATGAGTGATGTCGCATCTATTCGGCCCATCGTTGATCCTACCGCTGCGATCACCGATGATGTGCGCAAGCTGGATCTGCCAAGCATCCCTCGACAACAAGTACAGATCATGGAAGACCACCAACGTTTGATGAAGCAGGTGCAGGAAACGTTAGATGCGTCGAAACAGCATGAGGCTTCTACACACGCTGCCCTTGAGCGTTTGATGGTACAACTCCGGCAGCAGGATGAGGATTTGCACCAGCAGCTCGCGACGCAACGCGACGATCTACAACGTACCCTGGATCGAGAGCGGCAGCAAAGCGAAGCGCTGGCCGGGCAGGTACGTGACCAAGCGCACCAAATCGAGCAGAATGACAACCGGCTTTTGGAACAGGAGAGGCAGCACCAGCGTGAACTGGAGCAACTCCGCACTCTCCTGCTGGGCCAGCTCACAGAAGCGCAGCAGGCGTTAGAGCGCAAGCTCTCCAAACAAGGCCTGGAGTATCGCAATCAGGTGGACCAGGTACGCCTCAGCCTCACACAGCAACAGGAAGCGCTTCGAGAGGCGCTGACGACGCTTGTAGAGCAGCAGGTACGCGAGGTCTTTATCGTGGTTGAGCAACTGGCGCGTGACCAGGCGCAAGACATAGCGATGCTGAATGAACACCTGGAGAAGATTGAGCAGCGGATAGAGCAAGTGGCGACGAGGGCGGAAGCCGCACAGATCACAGCGCTTGGCTGCCAGAAACGATCCGATGAGCAGGACCGGCGTCTACAGGACATCTGGAATCTCCTGCAAGGTGAAATAGCAGCCCGGCAAACACTTGAGCAGCAGGTACAACTGAACCTTCCTGCTCGCAAGAAGGCGACCTGATACATTGACCAGGCGCGGGAGTCTCCCCCTCTTCGTGTACATCCATTGAAAGGGTGTTCTACCGCGCCAGGATGCGATTTTAAGCCCTTATCAGGGGGTGGTGAGTATCTTTTACACCTTGAGATCAAAAGAGCGTTTCTATAGGCCTGTAAGTGCCATAGTGACCAAAAGATACGGCGTACCATATAACTGAGGCTAAGTTTGCTCTTTTTGTACTTTCTTGTATTCAAAAGCAGGTTTTTCTTCCTTGTAAGAAGGCTTTTTCTCTGGTAAACATCTCACGTTACGCGGTTGTCTCTTGCAACGAGCTGATGGCCTTCAACATGTGTACAAGAGCCTGTAGAGACACTTTATGCATTATCTCAACCGTAGTTATATGGTACGTCGTATCTTTTGGTCACTATGGCACTTACAGGCCAAATGCGGTGGTAAAGGCAAAGCGAGGCTCGGTATACAGGGCAATCGGGGTGGCTTCCAGCACTTCTAATCCGGTCTCTTCCCATACCTCACGCATGAGGCAGTTCAGAATCGATTCATTGAGTTCCATTGAGCCAGCGGGCATGCTCCAGGTACCGTTATCACTGCGCCGGACGAGCAAGACATCCCCCTGTTTATCCCGAATGATGGCGCGAGCCCCAGGACTGATCAGGGTTCGTGGGCCCACCAGTTTCCGTAATGGCCTATTAGGCCCGCCGACAAGATTTACAACGCTAAGCTCTCCCAGAACACAGCTCTGGTGGCACACAGCTACGAAACCTGATGACGGCAATCTCACTTAAGCCTTTATTGGTTACTCCTTTTGGGGTTTATGACGTTGCTCACGATTGGCTATGGTACGGTTCAACAGGAGTAAAAGGAATGTGCGACCATTTGGAAGACGTATCTCCCGCTTAGCTGCTATGGTTGGTGGCATTTTTATCACAACAGTTGCTCCCTGGAGCAAGGGAACAGAAATAAGATGATCGGGTAGCCAGAGGAGGCGGTACCGCCTCCTCTGGCTACCCGATCAAACTCAGCCTCAGTTATATGGTATATACTTCCTTTTCGTCACAAGGGCACTTTCGGGCCTAAAGGTTTCTAGACTCCCGCAGGGACCGCGCCGAGTTGCTGCAACAGGCCCATCATGTCGAAGCTGGCCCAGTTCTCCGCGATCTTGCCATCAGTGATGCGGAAGATGTTCAAACCCTGCACCGAGAACTGCTTGCCGGTGGGAGGGATGTTCATCAAGTTGCCGGTATGCGTACCGCGATACATCCAGCGCACCGCCACCTGGTCTCCCTCAGCTAACAGGTTCTCGATGGTCATTCGACCATCAGGGAAGGCGTGAAAGAAACCGGTTGAGAATATCTTTTCGCCCTCCGGTCCCCGTGGAAGTTCGGGTGGTGCATAGTGATTGACATAGTCAGCAGTGAAAAGCTCGTCTACCAGAGCCAGGTTCTGCTTGTTGATGGCTTCTTCGATCCAACGACGGACGAGAGCCTTGTTTGTTTCTGTTGACATGAGATGTCCTCCTTTGCCTGGTACCTGTCTACCAGGATGGGTTGATACCATGAATTTCAATTGTTGATCGGTTCTCTATGGCCGATGACGACCAGGCTGGGTTACGATGTTTGCCACTCGGAGATCAATTCTCGCGATACTCCTGACGACGCCTGAACCGCGTCAAAGCCATGAAACTCCAGTAGTTGCCGCCGTAACCAGCGGTCAAATGGATGCTCGGATGCTGCTAGCTGGAGAAGCACCTGCTGGGGATGCTCCACCTCTAGCTGGACGACAACAAAATCGGCCTACGATGCCTGGAAAAGCCATATCTGCGCCTTTGTGATGCCCAACCGCCTGCGGAATGCCCGGTACTCGTCAGCGTGAGACTCCTGGAGCTTCTGGCAGAAGCGCCTCCATGCTTCTTGCTTGCCGAGCAGGAGAGGGGATAGCATGAGCGCGGTCGGCATGACTGCTCCCTCCTTTCCTCTTCCTCGAAACTGTGATAAGGTGATCAATAAGAACCTTCTCTCCTTAGCTCTAAAGAGCTTCACGCAAGTATCGATCCGAACTTGTGCCTGGCTCGCCAGTACGTTAGAATGTTCTGGAGCTTTCTGTCTTGAGAGTAACATGGCAGCGTGGGAGAAACGTTGACAAAAACGTGGGCAGAGGGAGAGGAGTATGAGTCATCTGAGCCTGGCAGTGCTCGGCCCGCCAGAGATGCATCACGACGGGCAGGTCGTCAAATTTCGCACGCGTAAGGCGCTGGCATTACTCGTCTACCTGGCGGTTGAAGGCGGCAGGTCTTCGCGCGAAAAGATTACGGCCCTGTTCTGGCCCGAAAGTGATGAGCCACAGGGCCGAGGTATGCTGCGCTCCACCATCGCCTACACACGCAGCGCCCTCGATGACGGCTCCACGCCGCCGCACCTTTTCGTTGCGCGCGACTCCCTCGGGTTCGATTTCACCTCGGATTTTGACCTCGACCTGCACGTACTTGAAGCGGCCTGGAAGATGGTGAGAAAGAGAGACACGTTGCCGGTGAATGCGCAGCCGGGCGCTTCTCGCCTTCATCCTGCTGGTGCGCTGAGCAGTGCGTCACGCCGCATCCTCCTCGGGCACTTGCAGAAGACAGCCGCCTGCTATCGAGGCGATCTCCTCGAAGGGTTTTTGCTGGATGGTGCTCCCGATTTCGATGATTGGGTGAGGTTGCAGCGGCAGATCTGGCACCAGCGGATGTCTGCTGTCTTCGAGCTCCTTCAACAGGTACAGGCGGATGGAGGAGAAATCAGCGGCGCCATTGAGTCGACGACGCGCTGGCTCGCCTACGATTCCATCAATGAGCTCGCTCATCGACACCTGATGCAGCTCCATTTCGCAGTCGGCCATCATGCCCGTGCGCTGCAGGCTTACGAAACTTGCCGGGCTGTGCTGGCCGAGCAACTGGGTGCGAAGCCATCACCCGAAACACAGGCATTAGCCGAGCGCATTCGTTCTGCAGGAAGCGCTCGATCAACGACATCGACAAAACAGACCGCTACAACCACTCGGATGTCTTCAACTCATCGAACACCGGCCAGGACTTCGTTGTCTCATGCGCCACTCATTGGACGGGCAAGCGAGTACAGTACGTTGATTGAACTCTATCATACAGCGAGAGATGGCCAGGTACAGGTCGGCATCATCAGGGGAGAAGCAGGCATCGGCAAGACACGCCTGGCGAGTGAATTTTTAGGCTGGGCAGAAGCGCAAGGGGCTGATATTCTGCAAGGGCGGGCATTCGAAACGGGCGGCCACCTGCCTTATCAAGCGCTTGTCGCGTGCCTGCGCAGCCGAATTGAACGCGAAAACGCGCCCGATGATCTGCTGGCCGATCCCTGGCTCGCCGAACTCAGCCGCATCCTGCCGGAATTGCGTGAGCGTTATCCCGATCTGCCTCCTTTAACAGCAGGCGAGACAACGGCGGGCATTCGCCTGTTTGAAGCCATCACCCGCCTCTTGCAGGCCCTGGCAGAACGCGCGCCCGTCGTATTCTTTATCGATGACGCTCACTGGGCGGATGCCACTTCGCTCGATGTCATTCATTATGCTGGACAGCGCCTGGCAGAGAGCCAGGTACCGCTCCTAGTGCTGCTGGCCCTGAGAACGGAAGCGCTTGTCGCCCAAAATGCCTTGACACGCTGGCTCTCCGGTCTGAAGCGTACCATGCAGGTGACACATCTCACCCTTGCTTCGCTCACCCCTGATGACACGATCCACCTGCTCTCGGTATTGGGAAAGAGTGGAGACGAGGGAGCGGTCGCGAACACTGCCGTGGAACACATAGGCCAATGGCTCTTTTCTGAGACACGCGGACAGCCTTTCTTCATCATGGAAACGCTCAACATGCTGTTTGAGCGAGGACTGCTGACTACTCGCCCGCTGCCCGATGGCAGCAGCTTACTCGATTTCACGGGTTTCCTGGACGCGCTTCAACAGGCCACAAGAGAGGCATTGATCCCCGCCAGCGTGCGAGATATGATTCGCGCGCGCCTCGAATCACTCAGCGCTTCCGCTCTGTCGCTGCTCATGGCCGGCGCTGTTCTGGGTCAGGGGTTCACTTTTGAGTTGCTGCTCCGTGTAGCATCGCTGGCAGAGGAGGATGCCCTTTCTGCGCTGGATGAGCTGGTGCTGAACGGCTTCTTCTCTACAGGGGAGCAGCAGCTCTCAATCCATCATCAGCGCCCTGCTCACACAGGCGCAAACAGGGGCTACTTTTTCAGCCACGATAAAGTACGCGATGTGGTCTATACTGAGATAGGCGCGGCGCGGCGGCGCATTCTTCACCAGCGCGCCTTGGAGGTGCTGCAAGTCGAGCAGCGACCCGCGGCCGAACTGGTCGAACACGCCCTGGCGGCAGAACTGGCGGAACTGGCTTTTTCATTGGGCGTGGCCGCGGGAGAGGAAGCATTGCGTGTCTTCGCCGGTCGCACAGCGATTACGCATTACGAACAGGCGCGGCAACTCCTTGCGGAGCGATGGAGCATTTCACATCTGCCAACCAGTATTTCCATCGCCACAGTACAACGACTCTATGCTCAGCTCGGACGGGCCTATGAATTACTGGGGGAGGCCGAAGCCGCGCAGAGGGTATATGAGACCATGCTGGCTCTTGCACAGGAGTTACAAACCCCGGCGATGGAATGTGCAGCGCTCAATCGTATGGCAACCCTGGCCGCGCAGAGCTACACCTCTGACAGCGCGCAGCACCCATTATCTCTGCTACAGCGGGCATTGCAGATTGCTGAGCTGAATAACGATCTGCCAGGATTGGCGGAGACCGAATGGAATCTCGCGCAGTCAGGGGTTGGCCGCATTGATCCACACTTCATCCTCGCGCATGGAGAGCGTGCTTTGACCCTCGCGCGGCAACTAGACCTGTCCGATTTGATTGCACGCAGCCTGAATGGAATAGCGTACGCCAAATGATGCTGGCGCGGTGGGAAGAAGCAATACGCATGGCTCAAGGAGCAAGAGAGTTGTTCAGAACGCTCGGAAACAGAGCGATGGAGGCCGATTGCCTGGCTCAAATTGCCATAAGCAGCGGCAATTGCGGTCTGATCCAGGCGTGTATCTCAGCAGCGCGCGAGGCGCATGCAATCAGCGTCGAGATAGATAGCCCGTGGGGTCAGGTGAATAGCATGGTTCCCCTGATCTGGGGATTGCTGGATCGTGGTTCATACGCCGAAGGACTGACACTTGCTCAAGAAGCCATGACCCTGGTAAACCAGCACGGTCTTCTCATGCTCTTTTTCCCCATCGCCTTCACAACTGGCATGATTCAGCGGGCAATGCATGCATTCGAGGCGGCGTGTACTACTCATCTAGAAGCCTGGCCGAGTATCTGCTGGCTCGGGCGCTGCAACGCGATGATCCTGCCGTCTTGCTTGAAGAAGCCGAGGATTGCTGCGCGAAGAGGGCATCCTCTTTCCAGCGGAAAGCACCATTTACAAAATCATCGCCCAAGTACGTCCACAGGCAGAAAGCCAGGTCTTCGCGGCCTTGACTTCGCAACTGACCCCAACCCAGGCGCAGGCCTTGGAAGATCTGCTGCATCGTGACCAGGGCAAGCGTGGTTCAACCTTCGCCTGGCTGAAAGAACCAGCAGTGAAAGCGTCACCCGCTTCCATCAAGATCCTGATCACCAAACTGGAGACCGTGCGCCAGCTCCAGATGAGCACCATCGATGTCTCACGGCTCAACCGGAATCGCGTGCGGGTGCTGGCCCATCTGGGAGCGAAATACCATCGAGATTCCTTGCTCCGTTTTTCCCAGCAGAAACGGGCAGCGTTGCTGGTGTGTTACCTCCAGGATCTCCATCAGGAACTCCTCGATCGGCTTTTGACCTCTTTTGACGATCTGATCGTCGGCATCTTCCGGCGGACTGAGAGCTCCGAGAAAACCCATCACGCAACGCATGGCAAAGCACTGACTCGACACATCCATACGTTTCGGAAGGTGACCAAGATTGTGTTAGATCCGGAGATTCCTGATGAACAGGTCCGTCCCCGTATTTTCGACGCCGTTCCTCAAGCGCAGTTGCAGACCGTCCATGATGAATCTGGCACGAAAGCCCGGCCAGAAGATGGGCAAGCGTTCGATTTACTCGACCATCATTACCCGTTTCTCCGTGCCTTCCTCCCGGATCTGCTTGTGGCACTCGCATTCACGGGAACGAGTGCTGCCAAGCCGGTCGTTGCCGCCATTGAGGCACTCAAACGGATGGACGCAGAAGGACGGCGTAAGCTCCCAGCAGATGTTCCGAGGGACTTTCGCGCCCTTCGAATGGCGCGAAGCCATTGATGCGGCGAAGGGACACACCGCTAAACACCTGTGGGAACTCTGCCTGGCTGATCAGATGCGACGGCTGCTCCGCTCCTCTGACCTCTCGGTTCCAGGAAGCCGACAACACAAAGTCTGGACCTCGTATCTGCATACGCCAACGGCCTGGGCTGAGCGCAAAGCCAGTTGGTTTGCACGACTTCCCGCCTCCGAGAGCGCAGACACCTATCTCGATTTGTTGGAGGAGCGCTATCAAACCACGCTCAAGACCGTTTTGGATGGTTGGGAGACCAATGATTTTGCCGAGATCAAAACCTATGATGGCAAAGCCACGTTGGATCTCTCTAAAGATGAGAAACTGCCCATTCCTGCCACCGTCGAGCCGCTCCGGGAAGCCCTGCTACGTGTCTTGCCTCATGCGCGTCTGGCGGATGTCTTGATTGAGGTCGATGATTGGGTCGGACTCCGGGGTCTTTTCACCCACCTCAATGAGCGCCAAGACGCAAGAACGCGCGATCCTCGCGTGGATGTGGCGCTCTTTGCGGCACTACTGGCACATGGCCTCAACCTGCCGCTCTCCACGATGGCGGAAGCAACCGAGATCCCCTATCATGAACTCACCCATGTGTCCGACTGGTTTTTGCGCGAAGAAACGCTGCGCCGGGCAATCGTTGCCCTGGTGGATTATCACCACAGTCTGCCTCTGAGTGCCGCCTTTGGTCCAGGAACGACCGCCATGTCCGATGGCATTCGCTTTGAGGTCTGCGCACGATCTTTACATGCCCAGTATCATGCACGCTACTTCGGCCCCCGCCGGGGTGTCACCCTCCACGATATGATCAGCGACCAATACTCTCATCCGTATATTCAGATTATCTCACCCCACATGCGCGAAGCTCATGCGGCAATTGACGCCATCTTGCACCACGAAACCGAGTTACCCATTCGTGAAATGATGGTAGACACCGCCGGTTTTACCGAACTGATGTATGCTCTCTACGATTTGCAAGGGTTGAAGCTGTCGCCTCGCATTCGCGACCTCTCCAGCGCCTCTACCCAACTTCGAGCGTGAGCGAGTATGGGGTCTTAAAACCCCTCTTTCGTGGGCCAGCCATCCAGCGGGACTTGATCGTGCGCTGCTGGGATGATATGCATCGGGTTTCCGCGTCCCTCAAAGACGGCACGGTGACGGCGGTCCTCCTCGTGGCTAAATTACAAGCGCTCGACAACAAGAATCTCATCCATCGTGGCTTGGAGGAATATGGACGCTTGCTCAAGACCATCGATATTCTGACGTTCCTTTCCGACAAACCCTATCGACGCCGTGTAGGACGGATGCTCAATAAAGGGGAATTGGTGCATAGCCTGGCGCGTCTTGTCGCCTATGGGCAGCTTGGGGTACTGACCGACCGAGATCTCACCAGTCAGCTCAATCGTGCGACCTGCCTGAGCCTGTTGCTGAACGTCATTGCCGTCTGGAATACTCGGTACATGCAAGCGGCGCTCGACCACTTGCGTGCGACGCAATATCCTGTACTGGAGAGCGACCTGGAGCATCTTTCTCCGATCCTCTCCGGCCATATCAACCTGCATGGGTCGCACCACTTCGACTTGCAGGCACCCAAGAAGCGTCAAGGGCAACTGCGCCCTCTGCGGACGACAGAACCACTCTTCTGACACCGAGCTTAACGTTGTTCACTGTACGCTTTCAGCCATGTTTTTGAGGCTTAGCGTTGTAAATTTCGTCGGCGGGCCTAATAGGCCATATCGATCAGACAGCGTTTGGCTCGATCACCATTGACGGGGAGTGCCTCGAGCATGACATACTCATCCGGCTGGATGGCCAGGTGAAGAAGCGGAAGAAAAAGTTGTCGAAAGCGGTCTACGGAACGTCGCACGTCATTTCGCTGGACGAAGCTCGTCACATCTACGAACAGGGAGCGCAACGGCTCATCATTGGCACCGGGCAGTATGACTCGGTCAGGCTTTCCGATGAAGCGGCGAGCTATTTCCGTCGGAGGCAGTGCCGGGTGGTGTTATTGGCGACGCCTCAGGCTATCGAGGCCTGGAACGAGTTTGAGGGGAAGATGATTGGCCTGTTCCACGTGACCTGCTAAACGAGGAGGAGCATGGCATCACTTGAGGAGACGTTGGTTCTGTTGAGATTGATGCGGATGAATCGCTCGTTCTCCTGTGGTAAGAGTTTGCTCCGATGTCATAGCGCGTCCCTCTGCCCATGCAGAGGCAAAGATATCCTCCCCCAGATGGTCGCGGGCAGCGGCCACTTCCTGGTCGTAGTCGGCCCGTTCAATAGGCTGCAGGGGCGCACCAATTGCTTCGCGCAACGCTTCCGCAGTTCCCCAGAGGCGCGTTGCCCAGGCCGGTTCTCCCTGCACTGTTACGACACTCGCCAGCCCTTCCAGGCCGGAGGCGGTCAGCTCCTTGTCGCCTATCTCTTGCGCCATCGCCAGGCTTTCTTCATAGAGGGTACGGGCAAAGGCATGGTCGCCGCAGGCTGCCTCCACTCTCCCTAACAGGGAGAGCGCTTCCGCCATGCCCTCCCGATGCTCCATCTCCCGGTAGAGCGTCAGGCTCTCCTCCGCACGTTCACGTGCGGTGGCTACATCTCCCTGTTTGAACGCCACCCACCCCAGCAGGAGAGACGCGACAGCCATCCCTTCCTTGTCGCCTACTTCCCGATCGAGCGAGAGTCCTTCCTCGAGCAGGGGGTAGATCATGTCCTGGTTGCCCTGGGAAACAAAGAGCGTGCCTGCCAACTGCGTCAGCGAGGCGGCGATCCCTCTCTTGTTGCCTAACTCCCTAAAAAGTGCCAGGCTCTCCTCAAACAGGGCACAAGCCCTGGTGTATTCGCCCTGCTTATTGTCGAGCAATCCCAGGGTGAAGAGCGACCAAGCGACACGATCCCGGTCACCCACCTCTCTGAAGAGGGCGAGGTCCTCCTCCAACAGGACACGTGCTGCTCTAAAATCGCCTCGTCTCCAGGCTGCCATGCCAAGTCGATCGAGGGAGAGCGCGATGCCTCGCCTGTCTCCAAGCTCCCGGAACAACGCCAGGCCTTCCTGGGCCAGCACCTCTCCCTGGTCATAGTTGCTCTGGATAAAGGCGAGTCGCGCAGCGGCAAGCAGCGCCTTCGCCCGCAGATCCGTAGCAACTTCTGCGCTTCCTTCCAGCGCCCGCCCCAGGAACCTCAGTCCCTCATTGCGGTGACCGCGCACCACCCAGAAGCGCTCCAACGCGATGCCAAAGCGTAAGGCCATTTCAGTCCTGCCGCCTTCTACAGCCCATTGCAATGCCGCTCGTAAGTTGTTATACTCCCGCTCCAATCGCTCTATCCACACGACGAGCAATGGCCCTTTCAGTGCCGGCTCCGCCTCCTCCGCCAGTGACAAAAAGTAGTCAGCATGCGCCTGCCGGGCGACTTCTCCTTCTCCATTGGCGGTGAGCGCCTCCAGCCCGTACTCACGAATCGTTTCCAGCATCAGGAGGCGCAGCTCCTCATTTTCTACTCCTGTTTGCTCCACTCGTTGCAGTAGACTCTTGTCAACGAGCGAGGCTACGCCGTCCAACATTTGTCCCGCTCCGTCGTCGGACCCAGTGCAGACGGCTTCTGCTGCCTGCAGCGTGCAGCCACTAACAAAGACGGAGAGCCATCGGAAGAGTCGCTGCTCCCGGGCATTGAGCAGTTGATAGCTCCACTCGATGGTGTTGCGCAGGGTCTGCTGTCGTGCTGGCGCGTCCCGTGCCCCACCCGTCAACATGATCAATCGCCGGTCCAGGCGCGCGAGCAGGGTCTGTGGAGATAGCAACTTCATACGCGCCGCTGCCAGCTCGATTGCCAATGGAAGCCCATCCAGGCGAACACAAATCTCTGCCACTGCCCTGGCGTTTGTAGAGGTCAACCGGAACTCGGGCCTCGCCGCCTGCGCCCGCTGGAGAAAGAGTGCCACCGATGGAGCGCGCGCGAGCGCTGCAAGTTTGGGGAGGTGTGCGGGATCGGACAATGCCAGCGGTGGCACTGCGAATTCGTGCTCGGCGCTCACACGCAACACCTCCCGGCTCGTGACGAGCAGCTTGAGCTGTGAGCAGGATGTGAGCAGGTCCGCCACCTGCGGTGCTGCCTCAACCACCTGCTCGAAGTTGTCTAAGAGGAGCAGCACCTGCTTCCGTTGCAACACCTCCACCAGGCGCGCTAAGAGAGGCTGCCCCACGCCATCGCGAATGCCAAGCGCCCGTGCGATAGTAGGTATGACCAGCATAGGATCGTTGACACAGGCGAGCGAGACAAAAAATACCTCCCCGACGAACACGTCACCAAGCTCTAATGCAACTTGTAAAGCCAGGCGCGTTTTGCCCGTGCCACCCGGGCCTGTGAAGGTCACCAGCTGCACATCATCGCGGTGCAGGAGTTGCACGACGGTCGCGACCTCATGCTCCCGTCCAATGAGCGGGGTCAGCTGCACAGGGAGGGTGTCAGAGCGACGATCGCGGGTCTTGAGCGGTGGAAAATCAGCAGACAGACCCTCGATCACCAGCTGGTAGAGAGGGATAGGCCGCTCCAGGTCCTTGAGATGGTGTTCCCCGAGATCACGCAGGCTCACGCCTTCTGGTAAGTCGTGTTCCACCAGGTCGCGGGTGGTCCGGGAGAGCAGCACCTGCCCCCCATGGGCTGCGCTCATTATACGCGCGGCGTAGTGTACATCCAGACCCACATATCCCTCGACCACGCGAGATGGTTCACCTGTGTGAAGCCCCATGCGCACACGAACCGCCACGGCGCTGGGCCAGGAATGGAGAGCGAGTTCGCGTTGCGCGGCCACCGCCGCTAAGAGGGCATCGCTGGCGCGAGCAAAGGCGGCAAACATGGCATCCCCCTGCGTGTCGACCTCGTGACCGTGATAGGTATGGAAAGCACTTCGACAACGAGGCGTGGGAATTGGATTGCTTGAATTGTTCCTCGGTCGCGTGGATCGCAGGTAACGATCACATCAGGATGGAAGTAGCGTGTTTCAGAAATGTATACTTTCATATCGGAACTGTAGACGCGACATTTGCTCCCACGTAGAAGATTCCAAAGAATTCTTTGAATATTTGATTTGATGGTGTCATGATTGGCGGTTCCGCCTGCCATAGCATACACATGGCCACCGATGTATTCGTAGCGCGTCTCGGGATCGTTTTCTTCGAGTTGAAAGTATTCTTCGACTGTCATGGTTCGCCGATTCTCTATCGCCATGGCTCTCTCGTGCCTCTTCTTCCATGCGTGATGTGTCGCCTGGATAACTTTAGTAGATCAGCACTATTATAACATAGTGTGTTCCGTACCGAGGCGAACGGTATCGTTCTCCGTCGTCTACTCCTCTGCGATATAATCTGCGATACGTTGCTCGTGGTTTCAGTCCAGCAAGTGCGACTGCACGAGTTTTTCTGTCTACTGACACTATCTCCTGCGATCTTCGCGTATTTGTTCACGCACCGCTTTCAATGCGCCGCTGGCTTCCCAACAAGCGGATAACCATAGTTGCTCTGGGCTGTTCAGCATGAGACCTGGTTCCTTCCCATCCACCATGTCATAGGGATGTTCCCATCCTGCATCACCCATATAGAGCGTGCCGCGTTCCTGCTCGTAATCATATAGGAAGATGGCCTGCTCACCATTCTGGTTCTCGAAGTAACTGCGATAAACGCCGGGAAAGGTCTGCTCGTCAATTTGCGGCGGTATGCCGCAAGCTTCTCCATGATGATTGGTGACTTGAAACAGTGGTTGGTTACTCATCAAATCCTCCAGTGCCTTATCCAGCCCCATGAAAGAGCTGAGCAGGAGTACACTCCTTTTAGCATGAGACAACAACACTCTTACGAGAGATGATTCTTGTTGTTCAATTCTTTCGTAGGTTCTACAAACGGAAATCTGCCACTGATTCCTGTGCATCGCCAGTGTGATGTCCCTCTACATGCGGAACCGTTTCCTATTCCTTCGATGGCGTGAAATCTGGCATACGACCTCTCATCCTTTTGCGTTTCTCACAAGCCAGCGTTCGCCAGTTCCTCTTTCAGCGCACGCAGATTGCGGTTTTGCTCGCGCAAGGCTGCCACGTAGCTCGTCCACGCCTCATGCTCGCCGAGCTTCTCATACAAGGCTCGCACCTTTACCAGATAGGTGCAGGCGAGCTCGTAGCGCTTACGATCGCGCATCGCAATCAGTCGTTCGGCAAACTGTCGGTAGAGCTCGATCGCTGCATGCGGTCGGGGCTCTTCGGCGGCCCTGGCGACCTCGAAGGCGACGTCGCTGTATCCGTAATAGCTATAACGATCACTGTAGGTGTAGCCGTAACCATCCTTCTTTGCCGTCCCCTGAAGTCTCTGCAAGGCCTGGTCGATGTCGCCTTCATCCAGGGCGATCTGGATCAGGAGCGAGGTGTTCCTGGCTTGCTCCAGGAACGTGAGCAACTCACGCCGCAGGCCCTCCCAGCGATCAAGCCGCTCAGAGCGCGCGCGCAGTTCCTGGTAGCGTTTGAGGGAAGGCTGCGTGCGGAACAGCGTTTCGGCCATCTCCAATTCAGTGGCGTGGTTGCCCCTGTCCCGGTAGTATTTCTGGAGCCATTCCAGTATGCGCCAGTCTGGTTCCTCTTCCTCCGCTCGTCCCGGCTGACTGCGCAGCACGAGACCCGCAGCGTCCTTGGCGGGACGGATAGGTCCTGAGATGCGCGCTTTCACCAGGCGCTCGGCCACAGCATCCTGCCCATGCTGGATGAAGAGGTTGGCCAGCCCGAGGAGGGAGTAATCGTCAGCTCGCCGAGTTTCTTGGGCGGCTTCGTCAATCCGCCCAAGCGCGAGGAGCCGATCAACCAGGTCAGCGGTGCGCCCGGTCTCGCGGCAGATACGCAGGTAGGCTTCGTCGTCGAGGGTCTCATTCTGCAGATCCAGCCAGAACTTGCCATAGGTCTGGCGCTCTGAGCCAGCAATTTCTTGCTCTTCGTCGGCCAGGGTCTCACGAATCCACTCCGCAATCGTTTGTCTTTCCAGCGGCGTCGTGTATCGCACGAGCTGCTCCGCTGCGCTTTCGGCGAACCCGTGGCTATCGTCGGCGTGCAGGTCTCGCCGGTAGATGGCCAACAGCACCGCGATGCTCTTCTCGCGCGCGACCCGATCAGCCTGCTCGTCAGCCAGACCGTTCCCCAGCGCTTCAATGCATTCCTTGACGAGTCCCTCCAATCCCTCCTCTTCTGGATAGTACCCCTCTTCTTCGTAGTAGTCGTCATATCGGGCTTCATCATAATAGAGGTGGGATTGCTCAAAGATTTCCGTCACCAGCGTTTCATAAATCGTGGCTGCGCCAAGAACATCTCCCTGCTGCGCGAGGCGATCGGCCGTCTGTTTTACCGCGAGTAGCTCCTCTGTAATGCGCGGGGTATCGCGTCGAAAGGCGTCGGCGACCTGGCGACGATAGATCGTTGGGTTCACGGACAGGATCCGCTGCGCCGGGCGGATGAGGTAGCCATCGGGATGGCGTACCCAGAACTGCCGCATGTGCCAGGGGTAATCGGCGAGAGGGCGCACGATGTCTGCCCGGGCATGTTGGGCCTGGCGATAGACAGCCTCGACGTTGTCGACGAGGAGGACAATCTCCACACCGCTGCCGCGCTGTCCCGGCGGGAGCAGGCGTGGGCGCTCGGGTTTCCAGTAGGGTGCATCATCTGCCGCCAGTTGGAGAGAGGTTTCCCCACGCGACAGTTCAGCGTACTCATTTGCGTCGCGAGCCACGACACGAAAGCCCAGGACGCGCTCAAACCAGGTGATGGATTGCTCAAAGTCGCTCACGCAGAGCTCGACCCAGCTTGTTCTGGTCATAGTAGCCTCTTGTTTCTACACATATGCTCGCTGAAAGGTAACCACTTCCTTGAAATCGTGCAGGTGCTCAACCATTTCCTGCATGGAGAGCGGCCTTGCATCCCTTTTCTCCACTCGGGCCTATCCAGCGTTCCTATGACAAGGTAGTTCTTGCCGGTGATCTCAAGGTGAGAGGATGCAACATACAGTGCGATCTGCTCTTCTATCTGGTCTTGATGAGCGATCAGCAGGTCGCAGGTGACGCAGTAGCGGCACGTCTTGCCTAAGATAAGCGTAGGTATGGAGTGGACATGGATGACCAGCGGGCATTTACGCTGTCGGGTCCGGAGTCCGCACTGGGGACAGGTCGTGAAACGCGCATCCTGATAGGGGTTGAGAAAGAAACGGTACCGCGGTGGTTGTTTGCCAAGCGCTTTCCCGGTTCGCTTCAGGGCGTTCCCAGCCTTCTCAATCGTCGTATGGGTGGTAGGGGATGAACCGCTCTGGCCCTGCTCAGAAAAGGCGATCGATTGTTTGATACCCGGCACCTGAGACAGATCTCTGAGCTCGATACCCAGAGGTCCACCTGCTCGTCGCACATCGGGTATTTTCTCCAGATTCGTGCGTGCGAGGGTGTAGTGCGGATCAATCTCAAGCGCACATTGCAGGGCTGTTTCCGCCTCTTCATAGCGGGTTTGCATGATCAGACTGACGCCCAGATTTCCCCAGTATTGTGGTAAGCCACCGCCCATCTCAATGACCTGCCGGAATGCCAGCTCTGCCTCCTGCCACTTGCTTTGCCGCATCAGGCTCATCGCTTGCATAAAGCGTTCCTCGCGCTCGATGAATTGCTCCAGGGTGATGGAGATTTCGTGTTCCCGCATGGCCTCCTGAAGGTCCTTTCGGCTGATCTCCAATTCGGTGGCAAACGTGCGGGCCAGTTCGCTGGTATCGTGCCTGGAGAGAGCAACCGCGTGCTCGAAATCGCGCACGGCTTGACCGAACCGTGTCGTAAAGCGACAGGCCAGGCCACGATTGTACCAGACCTCGGCGTTCGTAGGATCAATGGTCAGCGCTTCGGTGAACAGATCATAGCTTTCCTGGTAATGATGCTGCATGCTATGGGCCAGTCCTAGCAAAATGAGAACCTCAGCGCGTAGAGATGAACGCCTGGGTAGGGAGGCGAGCAAAGGTTCACAGGTGTTGATGGTGCCTGGAAAGTCACCCCTGAACATCTGTTGTTGGGCACGGCTGACCTGCTGCTCCAGGAGCCGAGGGAGGGCCAGTCCCTTCTGGCGGTGTATTGATCGTTTCGATTTTTTCGCCATGTATCTATCTCTTGTTGATCCGGGTTGCCGGGATCCTTCTCACCCCTTCTCAGGGCAATTAGTGGCTCTATCTTACCATAGATGGCTAGACCTGGCAGCAGTGCTTTTCTTCACGCGCTTTCTATCATGTATGACCTTGAAATTGGATGTATAATGATATTCGGTCATGACCGCGCTACTTGCTAGCGAACAGACGAGGTGAATTCCCATGAACAGAGGATTGAGCACTGCCCACATGCCAATGGCTGTAGCCGTATACCTACCAGAACAATATCCCAGACTATTAGCCACAGCAGAAGACGCAAGTGATCTGGAGGCGACATGGCAGGAGTGGCACCAGGTGTTGCAGGAAACCAGGCAAAAAATGGCAACGCTGGGCATGCACCTGATTGATGTGATGGTCGATCTGGACGCGCTGGAACAGTACTGCCAGGAGCAGGGCCTCAAAAATACGAGCAGCACGCGCGCTCAGTATGTTGCCCACTTATTGTCCGAGCAGCGTCAACGACAAGCGCAGCTTCAACAGCGACCACCATTGACACTGCGAGGAAAGAAAAAGAAGCGCAGGAATCGATAACGGACACGCTCATCTTTCTTGGGGCGGGCAGTCATGAGCGCTTGTTCTCCTTCTCTAAAGCAGCGAGCAGTGTTTGGTATGGCTCACCGGCGCTCCATCCGGTACTGTGAGTGAGCGCGTCCTGCGTCCAACGCGCAATGGCCCGCCGTTCCTCTGGTGTGGTATTTCCTTTCAGCAGACCAGGGATGTCTGCATCGAGGTCCATCCCACTATCTGAATAGAAGCGGTAGATGGCAAAAAGCGTTCGTAAGTCACGCGGGCGTATCTCCTGGTTGTCTTCTTCCCCCGAATAGCAGGTATCCAGCCCATCAACACAGCCAGCGAGGATCATACAGAGCGAGACATACTCATCCTCGTAGGTATTGAAGTGGTTAATGACCTCGTTCACCAGCATTTCGTAGATGGTGAGCGCGGCGGTATTGTTTTCGTTTGCGACAAACTCGTCAGCGATCGTTTTGATAGCAGTCAAACTCCGCGTCAATCGATACCTTTCGTCATAAGGCAGTTGGCAGCGGTGTCTCCAGCAGCCACTGCAATTCCGGTTCCTGGCACAGCATGTGTGTAATGAGAGTGATTAAATCGCTTTTCTCGCATTGTTCCAGTTTTTTCTTCAAAGTATCCATACATGTTTCCTATCAAGGGCAAGCTTCAGATGGTGGCCCTATCTTACCGTAGATGTCCAGACATGGCAGCAGCGCTTTTCTTCCCGCTGTTGATGTAGTATTCTGTTACCTATGAAGGGTGAGCAGTCACGAGAGGAGAGAGAAAAGAGTATGACGAGGCAGACATCAAAGGGAACGTGTAGCTTTTGTCATGCCGAGTTGAGCAAATCGGCAATGACCAGGGAAAGCGCAGAAAACCAGGAAATTCCATCTCGTGGTGGAAGGACGCGATCTCCCGGTGTACTGGATGCACCTGGAAGTCACGGCCAATACCACGCTAGCAACGTTGGATCGGTTTCTCAGGGATACCTGGCTGGAATGTTGCGGACATTTGAGTGCTTTTGAGATCGGAGGCATTCGCTATGCCATAGATGCGGGAATGGATGACGAATGGGGTATGGATGAGAAAAGTATGCGGGTGCGCCTGGATAAAGTATTCAGCTCTGGGCAAACATGTTCCTACGAGTATGATTATGGCACCACGACGGAGCTAAGACTGAAGGTGATCTCAGAACGAGAGGTGGAAGCGAAAGGGAAGGCCATCCAGGTGCTTGCCAGGAATAGCCCACCGGTGATCTTGTGCGAGAGATGCGGCAAACCGGCCACCAATGTATGCTCACAATGCATCTTTGACGATAAAGGTTGGTTATGCGATGACTGCGCGGAGGAGCACGAATGCGGTGAAGAGATGCTATTGCCTGTGGTCAACTCACCGCGCGTCGGCATGTGCGCCTATGCGGGATGAGACTCTGGCTCATCTTGTG
>WNFB01001683.1_pt1 | contig 19033 bp, 14 predicted proteins | sample 5400501 | NCBI WGS metagenome assembly WNFB01 (sample SAMN13153341, study PRJNA577476) | soil metagenome | isolation source: 200 cm saprolite under Douglas fir tree site 2 hole 1 | place: USA:California | collected 2015-04-18 | reverse complement strand
CGAACCAGGACAGGGCTACATTCAGCGGGGCGCTGCGGCACATCGCAAAACTCGGCTTCCGGCCACGGACAGTGATCGACGTGGGGGTGGCGTACCATACGCTGGAGCTGTACCAGCAGTTCCCCGAAGCGAAGATCTTACTGGTGGAGCCCCTTGCGGAGTTTGAGCCGTTCCTGCGGCAGATTTGCACTCAGTATAAAGCGGAATACGTGCTGGCGGCCGCGGGGGAAAAGGCAGGTTCGGCCGTGTTCAACGTGCACGCGGACAAGGTGGGGTCGAGCTTACTGAAAGAGGTGGAAGGGGCGACGGTGGACGGTGCGCCACGAGAGGTGCCGGTGGTGACGATCGACGAGGTGTGCGCAGAGAGAAAGCTGAGCGGCCCGTACCTGCTGAAGGCGGATGTGCAGGGGGCAGAATTGCAAGTGCTGGCGGGGGCGCGACGGGCGCTGGTGGAAACCGAAGTGGCGCTGCTGGAGGTAACGCTGTTCGGGACGATGATCGGGGGGCCACAATTCGCGGACGTGATTTCGCGGATGAAGGAGCTCGGCTTCGTGGCCTATGATGTCTTCGGCTTCAGCTATCGCCCTTTCGATAACGCCCTCTGTCAGGTGGACATGGCCTTCGTCCGGGAGGACGGCCTCTTCCGCAAAGTGCACGTCTACGCCACGCCCGAGCAGCGCCGCGCCCTGGCCCAAAATCCCGAGCCGCAGCTAGCAGAACTGGTGAGAAAACAAGGATGAGCACGGCGGTGATACACGGGGAGGGGCTCGGCAAGCTTTACCACCGGGGAATGGAAGCCGAGAGAACTCTGCTGCGCGATTCGCTCGCCCGCATGCTCAAATCGCCTTTGTCCGCGTTTCGCCGCTCGAAGGAAGAATCCTTCTGGGCGTTGAAGGATGTTTCGCTGGAAGTTAAAGAAGGCGAAGTGCTGGGGCTGATTGGGCGTAATGGGGCTGGCAAGACCACGCTTCTGAAAATTCTTTCGCGGATTACGCGGCCGACGGAGGGCTGGGCGGAGATACGCGGGCGAGTGGGAAGCCTGCTGGAAGTGGGGACGGGGTTCCATCCGGAATTGACGGGGCGGGAGAACATCTTCCTGAGCGGGGCGATCCTGGGGATGAGCAAGAAGGAGATCGAGCGCAAATTTGATGAAATTGTGGCGTTTGCGGAGCTGGAGAAGTTTATTGAGACGCCGGTGAAGCACTATTCGAGCGGGATGTACGTGCGGCTAGCATTTGCGGTGGCGGCGCACTTGGAGCCGGAAATTTTGCTGGTCGACGAGGTTCTCGCCGTGGGCGACATCAACTTCCAGAAAAAATGCCTCGGCAAAATGGGCGACGTCGCCCGCGCCGGCCGCACCGTCGTCCTCGTGAGTCATCAGCTCAACCAGATTCGCCGTCTTTGCCACCGCGTTGTCTGGATTGACGCCGGGCAGACGCGCATGGACGGCTCTGCCCACGAAGTTCTCGCCGCTTATGAATCCGCCATGTTTGCCGGCGACCGCAGCAGCGGCCTCCAGCGCCGCAGCTCTGCAAGGGCCCAGTTTGTGCGCTGGGAAATCGCCGAGCCGCGAACGGGTCAGCTTCACGTCCTCTCAACCCTCGGGCCTGTCACTGTCAGTTTCGTCGTTGAGCTGGCCCAGACGGTCACGAATGGCGAGCATGGCGCCGCGCTCTTCAATTCCGAGCGGCAACTGATGTGGGCGCGCGCGGCCCAGAATCTGACCCTCACGCCGGGCGTTCACGTCTTTTCGCACTCCTTTCCTTCGCTGCCGTTGCGCCCGGGCGCCTATCAGTGGGAAGTTAGCCTATGGGACGAAGGCGAAATGCTCGATCTTTGGGACTGCACGCCGGAGATGGTCATCGCCACCGAAGTCCACCAGCATTACATGGACGAGTGGAACGGAATACTGAACCTGCCGTCACAATTCTCCCACTCATCCAGAGAGGAGGTCGCCGTTGAGCGCCCCTCGAATCTTTGATCAACACCACTATGAACTTCTTAATCATACCCGTGGAGAGGTCGTCTCTCGCTTGCTCGCCGAGCTCAAGAGCCCTTTGAGCCTGCACACGGCTGTGGACGTCGGCTGCGGCCTCGGCTATTTTTCCGCTCTTCTGCAGTCTCTCGGTTTACAGGTCACCGCTGCCGATGGCCGCCGGGAAAACGCAGAGGAAGCAGCTCGTCGCGTACCAAACGTGCATTTCCACACCATCAACGCCGAGGATTCTACGCTACGGTCCCTTGGCACGTTCGATCTCGTCTTCTGCTTCGGCCTGCTCTATCACCTCGAGAATCCGTTCCTCACCATTCGTCATCTTCACGCCATGACCAAGTCCCTGCTCCTCGTCGAGGGTCTTATCTACCCCGGCGATGAGCCGGTCATGGGACTGGTCGACGAAACACCTTTTGAAGACCAAGGCCTCCGCAATTACGCTTTTTATCCCACCGAAGCCTGTCTGGTGAAAATGATGTACCGGGCCGGATATCCCCATGTACACCGATTTACGGCTCCGCCCGACCATCCCGAATACCACGACACTCCATCCGCGCGAAAAAATCGTACTGTCCTCGCCGCCTCTCTAAGGCCTTTAGCCTCCGCATTCCTGGCAGAAATTCCCGAGCCTCCCAGCGCCGCCAAGCCGTGGATCGAGGAACGCGCTGCCGAAGAAGATGCGATTTCGAAACTCCGCCGATTCGCCGGCAAACCTCTGCCTCAAAAAGTCGAATCCATCCGGCGTCTGGTCAAGGGAAAGTAAAGGCGTGGGAGAACGCGAGCGCATTCCGGAACTGGACGGGCTCCGCGGCATCGCCATCGGCACTGTTCTTTTTTTCCACTACTTCTTTTTCATTGCAGCTGTCCCCCCTGGGTCTGTGCTGTCGTATCTAATGGTCGGTGGGAGAATGGGTTGGAGCGGAGTCGATCTGTTTTTCGTGCTCTCCGGTTTCCTTATTGGCGGGATTCTCTTGGACGCGCGCGATTCCTCAAACTTCTTTTGTGTATTCTATCTGCGCCGGTTTTTCAGAATTATTCCCGCGTATCTACTCCTTTTGACTGCCTATCTCCTCCTCAACACTCTTGTGACTGGCCATTCCACGCGCACCCTCGCACTCGTAACGCAGAACGGCCTTCCTATAGGGCCCTATTTTTTGTTTTTGCAGAACTTTTGGATGGGAGCCCACAACACCCTGGGGGGCAGCACCCTGGGCATCACTTGGTCGCTCGCGATCGAGGAACAATTCTATCTGACGCTACCGCTTTTGATCCGGCTCGTTCCGCGCCACCGTCTCGTCTCGACAATTCTCACGGGAGTTGCGTTCGCGGAGGTCCTCCGGTTGCTGCTTTATTTTCTGTTTCCAAAGAACTCGACCTTTTATTTTGTACTTATGCCATGCCGCGCCGACGCTTTGCTTCTCGGGGTTTTTGGTGCATACGCCGTCAGAGAACCGGCCTGGCGGCGGTGGTTGGAAGAGAACCATCGTCGCTTCTGGATACCACTGGTCGCCCTGGCTGTCGGGATGGCTATTATGCTAAAGCTTTTGCCAAGGACAGGATATGTTCTGATGGCTCTAGGCGGATATACGTGGATAGCCGCCTTCTTCTTGTGTGGCCTGATGTATGGGGTGCTCGTTCCCGAAAGCTGGCTCAGCCACTGCTTGCGATGGGGGTGGCTCCGATCTCTCGGGCTTATCGCCTACGGAACCTATCTCTTCCATGAGTTGGCCCTAAATGTCTTTTTTGCGGTCTTTCGATCGAGCACTCCCCACATAGTCTCTTTGGGAGACCTCTTCCTAACCCTGGCCGCACTCGCTACGACAATCGTTTTTTGCTCGCTGTCGTGGAAGTACTTCGAGAAGCCTCTCGTTCGAATTGGGCATCGATGGCACTATCAATTCGAACCGTCCGAGTCCTCCCAATTGGCTCCTTCCCCCGTCGAGGGAACGGACGCGGCCACGCCATGATCACCTTCTTCGCCACCGCAAAACCCTTCCAGGGGCACAGCGCCGTCATCCAACGCAATGCCCTTCAGAGCTGGAAGCTTCTGCATCCCGATGTGGAGGTCATCCTGTTCGGCGACGATGAGGGCGCCGCAGACGTGTGTGCGCAATTGGGTCTGCGCCACGAACCGCACGTCGAGCGGCATGAGAGCGGGATGAAATACCTCAACTACATGTTTGACAGGGCGCAGCAGATCGCCCGGCATGACATTCTCTGCTATTCGAACTGCGACATCATCCTAATGGACGACTTCCGGGATGCTTTTGAGAGGGCCCGCGCCTGGCGCGACTGCTTCCTGCTGGTTGCTCAGCGGTGGGACACTAATGTGACAGACCCAATCGACTTTAGCGGCGAAGACTGGGCCAGGAGCCTACGCCAACTCGCTCTCGCCAATGGGCATCTTCAGCATCCGAATTTCATTGATTTCTTTGTTTTCCCGAGGGGCCTATACGACACCGTTGCGCCCCTCGTGGTCGGCCGAAGTTACTGGGATCACTGGTTGGTGTGGAAGGCCCTTGATCGCGGCGCCGCCGTTCTCGATGCCAGCCGTATCGTAGTGCCAGTTCATCAGAACCACGTCTACAATTACCATCCTCTCGGCAAGCAGGGCACTAACGAAGATTCTCTCGCTATGCGCAACATTGAGCTCGCCGGCGACGGGAAACATCTCCGATCCATGCTCGATTCCACCCACCGCTTCACCCGCTCGGGCGAAATTCGCCGCTCTCGCTTCCGCCGCGTCTTTGAAAGCGTTCCGGTGCTTACCCTTCGTCAATTCTTTGCCGAAAACACCTTTCTGCTCCGTTCGCGGCTTGGGCTCCGACGCACCGCGCAGGGGAGGAGAACTCCTGAGTGACCAGCAACGTTGAGCCTAAGACGGGGGCCCCCGTCTGGCCGCGCATCACGCTGGTGACGGCGGTGTATAACGGAGAGAAATATCTGGAGGACACGATACGGTCGGTGGTGTCGCAAGGATACCCGAACCTGGAATACATCATCGTGGACGATGGCTCGTCGGACGGAACGGTGGAGATAATACGGAGATACGAGCAGCACCTGGCGTGCTGGTTCAGCCAGGAGAACACGGGGCTGTACGCGGCGCTGAATGCCGGTTTCGCGAGGTCGAGCGGCGAGATCATGGGCTGGCTAAACGCGAGCGACATGCTGCAGGTGAACGGGCTTTTCGTGGTGGGGAGCGTGTTCGCGACATTCCGCGAAGTGGGATGGATCACGGGAAGGCCGACAAAGTACAGTTCAAACGGCATGACGGTGGACGTGCGAGACGTGCCTCGGTGGACGCGGATGCGCTTTCTTGCCGGGGCGAACAAATATATTCAGCAGGAGTCGACGTTTTGGCGAAGGAGTTTGTGGGAGGCAGCGGGCGGGCGGATGGATACAACATACCGCGCGGAGGGCGACTTCGAATTGTGGGTGCGGTTTTTTCAGCATGCGCGTCTCTACTCCGTGGATGCGTTAATCGGCGGGTACCGCGTTCATGAAGATGCGCTCAGCTCCAGCAACATGGACCGTTACAATCAGAACTGCGACGAAATCGCCGCGCGTGAGGTGGCCTCGCTTCCGGGGCACAAGGCGCTGAAACTTTTTCGCTGGATCAGCCGCGCCGTGCAGCCCATCCCGAAAGTCCGCGGCCTGTGGTACATGCTTGCGATCAGGAGCTTGTATAATCGACGCGGGCGGGATTGGCCACCGGTGATTGTGGATGACGGGACGCGGTGGGTATTTCGGAAATAGCGGCAGGGATGAGAGGAGAAACGTGGAAGCCGAGGCAGAAGCGGCGCGATTAGGAAAAAGCGCACAGTCAGGAGTGACTGTGCTACGAGGAAAATAAAGAGCTTAACGCAGAGCACACTGAGCGCGTAGAGAACACGGAGAAAAGAGAGAGGGAAATGAAGGAAAACGGGCACAGCCAGGAATGGCTGTGCCACAGATAGCGTGGAAACGGGAATGCTGACTTTTTTCACAACCGCCAAGCCCTTCGAAGGCCATAACGGGATTATTCAGCGCAATGCCCTGAAGAGCTGGACGCTATTGCATCCCAGCGTGGAAGTGATTCTGTTTGGCGATGAACCCGGCGCAGCGGATGTTTCCCGCGAGCTTGGCTTGCGGCACGAGCCGCACGTGGAGCGCAAAAAGTTTGGGACCAAGCGGCTCGACTATATGTTTCAGCGCGCGCAATCGATTGCCCGCCACGATCTGCTTTGTTACATCAACTGCGACATCATACTGTTGCCGCAGTTTTGTGTGGCTATCGAGCGCGTCCGCTGCTTGCACGAGAGTTTCCTGATGGTCGGACGCCGGTGGGACACGGACATAATCGAACCGCTCGATTTTTGCGCTCCCGGATGGGCGAAGAGCGCGGAAGCTTTCGCGCGAGGGCATGGCGTTCAACAGCCCGGCTGGTCCATCGACTATTTTGCTTTTCCGCGAAGACTGTATGCCGAAATGCCCGGCCTCGTTGTCGGCCGGGTGTGGTGGGATCACTGGCTGGTTTGGAAGGCCCGTCAGGAACGAGCCGCGGTTGTCGATGTTTCGAACGTGGTGACTGCCATCCATCAAAATCACAACTACGGATACCATCCGGAAGGCGCGAAGGGCGTTTGGAACGACGAGCTGGCTCGAGAGAACTACGACCTCGCCGGCGGTCGCTGGCATCTCCTGACGATCGATGATGCGACTCATATTCTTGGCGCTGATGGCGAACGGTCTAATGCGGGCCGCTTCTGGGCCCCCTATTGGCGTGCATTGCGGCCCAAGTTCGTTCCTGCCTGGTTTACCTTGTTGAATGTCACGAGGCCTCTCCGCAAGCGTCTCGGACTCCGCTCGGAGATAATGGAACCATCCCGCAAAAAGGCCTAGCAGACTGAAACTGGCGGTAAAAGCGCCTTGTCTTCCCGATTAAGGTGAAAAGTGCGTGGGAAGGCTGGTTCGGGTTCTACCAACTCAGAAACAACTCCATGTGTTACTGTCAAATAATTACGCTTGCTTTTATAGGTCTCCGTAATTACCATTCTTCTACTTCCCACGTACGGTAGCACCAATAGACCAGATTACGGTTCCACCTGGCGCGGGAAGAACGCCGCCATGGAGGCCAGTCCCACGAGCGCCACGAAGGGATCCTCGCCGTCACTCAACGAAGTGCAAGCCGCTCGGCTCGCGGGCGAGATCACCATCAAGCTCACGCCCTTCGATCAGCGGCACTACCTCCAGCTCATCGAAGCGCGCGGCGAAACTATTCGGCGCGTCGTGGGAAAGCTTCACTCAGCATTTCGTCTGGCGACGGCGCTCGATGCCGGTTGTGGCGTCGGCTTTTTTTCCCAGACCTTGGAGGAGTGCGGCCTCAGCGTGTGCGGCTTTGACGGCCGCGCCGAGAACGTCGCCGAGGCCCGCAACCGTTTTCCCGGCATTCCTTTTGAACGCGCGGACATCGAAGATCCCGCAATTTGCGAACTCGGGCGCTTCGATTTCGTGTTGTGCTTCGGCTTGCTCTATCACCTCGAAAATCCTCTTCTCGCGATTCGCCATCTCCGCGCCCTGACGGACAAGTGTCTCCTCGTGGAGAGCATGTGTTTTCCGGAGGAGAGACCTTCCATGCTGCTTCGCGAGGAACCCCGCGAGGATGACCAGAGCCTCAGCGACATCGCGTGCTATCCCAGCGAGAGTTTCCTGGTGAAAATGCTGTACCGCGCAGGATTTAACGCCGTCTACCGGGTCATTCCCCTGCCGGACCACGACGATTTCCAAGATACCGCCGGGCACGCGCGCAGGCGCACGGTGCTCCTAGCTTCCACAATCCCGGTCGATGTGGCGGGATTCCGGCTGTGCCCGGAGCCTCGAGAAAACCAAGATCCGTGGGCCAAGAATCAGGGCGCGCGAGCTTCGCTGCCCCGGCGTACCGCCAGATTTTTGGCGAGCTCGAATCGCGCGAAGTACATCACGCTGGCGCTGCGGGCGCGGCAGATTTTTCCGGAGATGCCGATCCCCTTGCGGCTGCCGTTTGGGGCGTGGTGGCTGGCGGAAAAAGGCGAACTCGACCACGAGTTGATTTACAACAGCTTCGAAGGAACCGAAATGTGCTTCGTCGAAAAACTTCTCCGGCGGGGAATGACCGTGCTCGATGCCGGCGCGCATCATGGTTTGTACACACTGCTGACTTCGAAGTGCGTGGGAAGCACGGGTAAGGTGATCGCATTCGAGCCTTCCCCGAGAGAGCGCCGCCGGCTCGAAAAGCATTTGCGAGTCAATCATCGCAAGAACGTGGAGCTTCAGGCCTGCGCCCTGGGAAGCGAGTCATGCGAAGCAGATCTTTTTGTCGTGGATGGCTTCCATGATTGGGGCAACAGTCTGCGGCTACCTGCGGTGGCAGGAGCCACGCGCCAGGTTCGTGTGCAAGTGCGCCGGATCGACGATGTGCTTTCGGAGCTTGGTATTCCTCGGGTGGACTTCATCAAACTGGACATCGAAGGGGGAGAACTGGATTTTTTGCAGGGCGCGCCGCGGTTGCTGCAGGGCGTGTGTCGTCCGGCTATTTTGGCGGAAGTGCAAGACGTCAGGACTCTGCCGTGGGGTTATGCGGCGCGCGAGATCATCGAATTTCTCCTGCGAAAGAACTACCGATGGTTCGCTTTGACTGCGGACAGCATGTTGCAGCCGGTGAGCTGCAACCTGGAGGCGTACAACGCTAACCTTGTCGCGCTGCCGGAAGAGCGTCTGGAAGAGTTTCAGCGCCTGCTGAGGGGGCTGCCCGAGCGGTCCAATGGCGGGGCACTTTCATGAGCTAACGCCGTTCCACGTTTTCGCAATTTCAGCTGCTTTTCCCAGGATTACAAACAAAGAGTGCTGCTATTCTTGCAGGGAGAATGGATCTTCCGCCTATCCCGGCAAACCGTTGAGGGACACCGTTCAAGGAGCCAAGAAGCGGGATCCGTTCGCGTGGGAGAAGGAGAAGTGAAAGAGGATTGAGGGAATGAAGATTCTGGTCACGGGCAGCAGCGGATTGATTGGTTCCGAGGCCGTCGAATATTTCGACCGGCAGGGACACGAAGTCACCGGGGTGGACAACAACATGCGCCGCGTGTTTTTCGGCCCCGCCGGCGACACACTCTGGAACTTGGAGCGATTGAAGAGGGCGACAACGCGGTTTGCGCACACAGCGCTGGACATCCGGGACCGCGCAGCGATCGAAGAACTGTTTCGGACGCGGCGATTTCAATTGATCGTACATTGTGCAGCGCAGCCTTCGCACGACAAGGCGCGCGATATTCCAATCCTCGATTTTGAGGTGAATGCGCTCGGCACGGTAAATCTCCTCGAAGCAACGCGGCAGCACTGCCCCGAGGCGGTCTTCGTTTTTCTAAGCACGAACAAGGTATATGGCGACGCGCCCAATGAGATGCCACTGAAGGAGCTGGAAACGCGGTACGACTATGCGCGAGCGGAAGACCACGACGGAATTGACGAGACTTGCCGGATCGATCGCACGCTGCACTCACTCTTCGGGGCATCCAAAGCAGCGGCAGATATCGTGGCTCAGGAGTATGGCCGTTATTTCCAGATGAAGGTCGGGATTTTTCGCGGCGGCTGCCTCACGGGACCATCGCATTCGGGCGTGGAGCTGCACGGTTTTCTGTCCTATCTGGTGAAAGTCACGGTAAGCGGCGGGAGCTACAGCATCTTCGGGTATAAGGGCAAACAGGTTCGCGACAACATTCATAGCCACGACGTAGTCCGCGCGATCGAGGAATTCGCGGCAAATCCCCGCCCCGGCGAGGTATACAACCTGGGTGGAGGCCGCGAGAACAGCATCTCGATGCTCGAAGCTATCGACCGAGTCGAACGGATGACGGGGCGAAAGCTGGACTGGCGCTACGTAGAAGAGGCGCGCAAGGGCGACCACATCTGCTACATCTCGAACCTGGGGAAATTCAAGAGCCATTACCCGAATTGGAAAATCACGCGCGGCCTGGATGCGATCCTGGAAGAGATTATTGTTTCTCAGCGCACGCAGCACGGGCAGACGGCAGCAAAATAAACCAGCCACGATATTCCACGAGCGGCGCTTGGTAAGGGCGCTGGGCGTCTTCCTCATGAAGACGGCAACGCCGGATTCTAAAGATATCGTAGACTTAAAGAGGGGACATCAGCGCGTCCACGGGTTGTAGAACTTCCGCGTCGCAGCTAAAGTTTGGCCGGCGGCCGCGCGATAGCAGATGGCGAGACCGTTCGTCAGCGTTTTGATCGATACGTACAACCACGAGCGCTTCATCGAACAAGCGATTGTGAGCGTGCTGGAGCAGGATTTTCCCGCTTCGGAGAGGGAAATCATCGTGGTGGATGACGGATCGGCCGATGGGACTGCAGAAGTCATCCGACAATTTCAACCGAAAGTGCGCGCGCTTAGGAAGGAGAACGGCGGGCAGGCCTCGGCGTTTAACGCAGGCATTCCCGAATGCCGCGGAGAGATCGTAGCGTTCCTCGACGGCGATGATTGGTGGGCGCCGGGGAAGCTGCAAGCGGTTTCTCGAGCGCTTGCGGAGGACGCCGCTCTCGGCTTAGTGGGCCACGGTATTACGGAAATATATTCGGACGGCAGGCAACACACGGAGTTGCTACGCGAAATTCCGCGCGTTCGAATCAACTCCGAAGCCGGCGCGAGGGCATTTCGTCTTCGAAAGAGCTTTCTGGGCACCAGCCGGATGACTATTCGGGCGGGGGTGCTTCGCCAGATTGGATCCGTGCCGGAAGCGCTGCGGATAGAAGCGGACGAGTATCTGTTCACGCTGGGAGCGGCAATTTCTGACGTTCTAATCCTCCGCGAGCCGCTGACGTTTTACCGTTTGCATGAGACGAACGCCTTTCAGATATCGGATGGGAACAGAGAGTTGCTTGGACGAAAACATAAGGTGTTGGCGGCTCTCGCCGAGTCCCTGCAGGCAAAACTGAGTGAACAACAAATCCCCGAAGAAATATCGCGAATCGTCGTGGAATCGGTGCAGACGGAAGCGGAGTTGATTCGCCTGACCATAGAGAATGGCTGGCCGTGGGAAACGGTGCGGACAGAACTGCGAAATTACCGGATCATGCAGGAAGGCGCGTCGATGGCGCGCTGGCTGCTCAAATGTTTTGCGCTGCTTCCCGCCTGCACGCTGCCCTCACGGCGGTACTACTCGCTGCGGCAGAGGTTTGCGGAGAATGCCGTCTATCGTAGAGCGAGAGAAAAGTGGCTCCCGATTTTTCAGCCGGCGCACGTGGATCGCTACCGGACGACGAGGCTCTGACGAATGGAGCCGAAGAATGCTCAGGAAGAATCTTTGAATGTTCTGATGGCTTCAGGAGTTCCGAAGCGCCGCGAGGGCGGAGTGGCGGCGATCATCTATAACCTCGGGCGGGAACTCGAGCGGCTGGGCCATCGGGTCAGTTATGTTTTTCAAGAGGACTTGGCCGCCCCCGGAAGAGTTTCGCCGCGATTTGCCGAGCTGGTTTTTTCACTTCGACTGGAGCGCTATATTGCGGACAATCGAAGGAATTTCTCGATCGTGAATTTGCATGCTCCCATCGGATTTCCTTACGGAATGCGGCGCAAATTGCGCCGCTCCGCGCACTACCCGCCCTACGTCATGACCCTTCACGGGCTCGAGGAGAGACGCATCCACGTGATGAGCCGTGAGGTGAAGAAGGGCCAGGCGTGGAATTATTCCTGGCGGAACCGGCTGTGGCACCGGCTGTATCATCGGCCAAGGTTCCGCTGGTCCATTCTCACGGCAGACGGCGCGCACACCTACAGCCGGGACGTATGGACCATGCTGCAGCTCAAGTACAATCTGGATTCAGATCGCGTCGCGTACATCCCGAACGGAGTCGAGGATCGGTTTTTTATTCCCCGGGAGTATTGCGCTGGAAATGGGCTGCGGCTGCTGTACGCGGGAACGTGGCTAGATCAACGCGGCATTTTTTATCTTCGAAATGCCCTGCGCAATCTCGCGCCACGAATTCCAGGATTGACGATGACAATCGCAGGAGGTGCTGTTCCGCCGGGCGAGATCCTGAAGTTCTTTGGAGAAGAGCTGGCCCCCAAGATCATGGTTCGTCCGGTCATTCCGTGGGAGCGCATGCCGGAATTATATGCCGAGCATGAAGTATTTGTTTTTCCTTCGTTGATGGAAGGATTGCCGTCAGTGCTGCTGGAGGCGATGGCGACGGGGATGCCGGTGATCACTACGGAGACTTGCGGGATGCCGGATGTCGTGGAGAATGAAGTGAACGGGCGGCTCATTCCGCCGGGGAGTTCGGCGGCCATTGAAGAGGCTGTTTTGTATTTTGCGAATTCTTTGGAGTTGCGGCAGAAGCTTGGTGCGGCTGCCCGCGAAACCATGAAACGCTATACGTGGGAGCGCTCGGCGCGCTTGCTCGAAGCGCTTTTTCAGCGTGTCCTCGCCGCAGAGGGGCGATAGCCCGCATGATCAGCCTGGGCATCAACTATTCGCAGATGCATGATTCGTCGGCGTGCCTGGTGCGCGACGGCGAACTGCTATTTGCAGTGGCGGAGGAGCGCATCAGCCGCGTGAAGCACGACGCGGGGTTTCCGCGCAACGCGATTCAGGCGTGCCTGGATTTTGGCGGCATCAAGGCGAATAAATTGGATGAAGTGTGCTTTGGGTGGCAGGTTCCGGGAGAGGTGTTTCGTCACGATTTGAAATGCTACGCCACCGGGAAAATGCCAGCGACTTACCTGAACGGGCTGAATTCGACGCTGCATTTTCTGAGCATGTGGCACCAGGGCGGCGGGGCAAAACGGTTTGCGCAGAATTTCGGCGAGACCAAAGCGCGAATGCGGTTTGTGGGACATCATCTGGCGCATGCAATCAGCGCGTATTCTTATTCCGGATTTGACGATGCCGCGGTCGTGGTCATGGACGGGCGCGGCGCGTGGGAGGCGACCTCGGTCTGGCACGGGCACGACGGACAGCTTGAGCATGTTTTGACGATTCCGTTTCCGGATTCGGTGGGGCTTTTTTACAGCGAGTTCACGGAGTACCTCGGATTTCACCGGAACAGCGATGAGTGGAAAGTGATGGGCCTGGCGCCTTACGGGAAGCCAGGTGTGGATTTGCGCGCGTTCATCGAGCCGGAAGCCTCGCCTTACCGCGTGCACACAAAACGGCTGGTGGAGAATGGGGCGACACCGTTTTCAGATATGGTGCGCCTGCTTGGGGCGGCGCGGGTTCCGGAAAGCGAAATTGCTGAGCGGCACAAGAATATCGCCTATGCGGTGCAGGACGCCTGTGAAATCGCGATGATGAGCGTCGTGCGGCTGGCGATCGAGAAAACCAAGTGCCGCACTGTTTGCCTGGCGGGCGGCGTGGCGCTGAATTCGAAAGCCAACGGCAAGATCGCTGCGTCGGGACTCGTGGAAAGAATTTTTGTGCAGCCGGCGGCCTCGGATGATGGCGTGGCGCTGGGCGCGGCGCTCGCGCCGTATCTCCAGGACGGCGGGCGTTTGCCGATGAAGCCGATGCGGCACGCATACCTCGGTCCGGCGTTTGACGATGATGCGATCGAGGGCGCCTTGCGGACTTATAAATTGAAATACACGCGGCTGGGGGATGCGGCGGGGGCCGCGGCAGAGTTGATTTCGAAGGGGAAAATCCTCGGGTGGTTTCAAGGGCGGATGGAGTTTGGCCCGCGAGCCCTTGGGAGCCGGTCGATACTGGCGGACCCGCGGGATCCGCAAATGAACGCCAGGGTCAACAACGCAGTGAAATTCCGCGAATGGTGGCGGCCGTTCGCTCCTTCCTTCAAGAAGGAAGCGGCGGGGGAATATCTCGAGAGCGCCACGGATTCGCCGTTCATGATTGTTACCGCGCAGGTGCGGCCGGAGAAACACAGGGTGATCCCATCCGTCACGCACGTCGACGGAAGCGCAAGGCCGCAGACAGTGGAAAAAGAGATCAACCCGCTGTACTGGCGGCTGATAGACGAATTCGGTAAACGCACAGCAGTGCCCGTCCTCATGAATACTTCCTTCAACCTGCGCGGCGAAGCGATCGTGCACACGCCGACGGACGCGATCCGCACGTTTTTCAGCTCGGGGATGGATGCGCTGGTTATCGGCAGCTTCCTCGTGGAGAAATGACGTGAACGAATCGCAAGGCCGGCTCGCGCAGCTTTTTCTGCGATACGCTTTGCCGCTTTCGGGATTGCGGCGGCTACCCGTTGTAGGTTCGTGGGTGAGCTGGGCCAGCAGGAAACTGGTGCCGCGCGATTCGCTGGCCTGGGTGCAAGTGCGGCGGGGCCCGGCGCAGGGCCTGTGGCTGCGGCTAAATCCCCGGACCGGAAGAAATTATTTCGACGGCGGAGGCGAGGCGGAAGTGCAAGAGGCGTTGCAGAAACATCTCCTGCCAGGCATGACTTTTTACGATATCGGCGCGAACATCGGGTTTTTTTCGTTGCTTGCGGCGCGGCTCGTTGGAGAGCGAGGCCGGGTTGTGGCTTTCGAGGCCGATCCGGAAGTTGCAGGCCGGCTTCGCGAGCATGTGGCGCGAAACGCGCTTAACTGGATAAAGGTCGAACAAAACGCCGTGTGGTCGGAGCCGCGAACGGTTAATTTTGAGCGAATCGATCCAGCAACATCTCCGGATCGAGGTCTGGGGCACGTGGTTTCAAGCAACACAAGTGACACCATTCAAGTCGATGCAGTATCTCTTGATGATTACACGTGGACAGAGTCATCTCCTGACTTTCTGAAATGCGACGCCGAGGGCGCTGAAGTGGAAGTGTTTCGCGGCGCGACGCGGATGTTGAAAGAAAAGCGTCCCGGAATTATCTGCGAAATGCACAGCGAGGAAAACCGACGAGTCCTCCTCAGTGAGTTCGTGCGACTCGGTTACACCTGCAGAGGCTGCGGCGAAAACCACGTCCTGGCACTGCCCCAATGACGCAACAGTGTATCGCCCTGCTCGGGCGGCGCGACGAGCCTACCGATGCCGTCGAAGAGTACTGCCGCTACCTGGGAGAGTCACTGCAGGCGCATGAATTTGATCTGCAACCCGTGCGCGTCGCGTGGCTGGACAAAGGCTGGCCCAAAGCGCTGCGCGAACTCGAGAGACAAGCGGCGGGGTGGCGCGGTTCCTGGGCGCTCGTGCAGTACACTGCGCTCGCGTGGTCGGAGCGCGGATTTCCGCTGAGATTTTCACGCGTCCTGCGCGTTCTGCGGCAAGCGGGGGCGCGCGTAGCCATGGTCTACCATGACGTGCTGCCGTACGAAGGAAACCGCACCATCGATAAACTGCGCCGGCGAGCGCAGCTGCATGTAATGAGCGAAGCGCTGAGCGCCTGCGATCTCGCAATTTTTACCGTGCCGATGGAGAACCTTCCGTGGATCGGGCCGAGCCCGGCAAAAGCTGTGTTCATTCCTGCGGGTGCGAATCTTCCCACGCCGGAAAAAGCCTGGGAAAGACGAAGTGGGGAAACAAATCGGCTCCCAACGATCGCGGTTTTTGGAATTACCGGAGGCGAAGCAGGTATCTGGGAGATAGCCAGTATTTCCGATGCCATGCGGCATGCCGCGGAACGATTGGGGAGGCTCCGGCTAATCTTGATGGGGCGCCATTCGGATTCGGCGGAGAAAACGCTGCGCACTGTGACGGAGAATCTGCCGATTGAAATCAGGGCGCTGGGGCTTTTGCCCGCCGAAGAGATAGTGCGGAACTTTGCGGATTCGGACGTCTTGCTTTTCGTTCGCGGCTCCCTCTCCACGCGGCGCGGAAGCGCAATTGCCGGGATCGCCTGCGGATTGCCGGTCGTCGCGTTTGAAGGGCCGGAGACGGCGCCGCCGATTACGGATGCGGGAGTGATATTTGCCGATCCGAAGCGGCAGAGCGCCGTCGGGGAGACTCTGCTAAGAATACTGTCAGATCCGGAGTATCGCGCTTCTCTTGCCGAACGCAGCCGGTGCGCGCACGAAAAATACTTTTCCTGGAAGGCCATTGCGGCGCGCTACGCTGAAGCCATGCGCAAGCCGGCCTGAACCGCGGCGGCTACCAGCTCTTTGCGAGCACGGCGACAATTTTCGCTAGTGCGTCGAGATCGCGCGTATCAATGACCTCGCCGGGTGAATGCGAATATCGCAGGGGCCAGCCGAGCGGAATGTCGACTGTGCCGTAACGCGGGAAAACAGAGCCATCGTTGCCACCGCCAGTTACGCCGTATTGCACGGGGATTTTGTTTACCCTGGCGAGGTTCACAACGCGGTCGACGTATTCTCGCGGAGTGATGTTGGAATTGTCCACGGCGCGGATGACGAAGCCTTTGCCGATTTCAGCGTCGGCGAAGCGCTTGGATTCGAGCGGAGAGTCCGAACTGACAAACGTATCGATGGCGAAAACGAAGTCAGGCACGTTACCTTCTTTTGCTATCCGTTCCGCGAAGGCCGTCGCGCCTTTGAGGCCGACTTCTTCTTCGGTGGACCACACAAACGTGACATCGCGCCCCGGTAGATCGGGCCCGAGCGCCTTCGCGGCTTCTATTAGCGCGGCGCAGCCGACGCGATCATCGAAGCTGCGCCCGTTGGCCCGCGTCCCCAGCAGCGGGCGATACTCTTTCGGAATCGTGACCCAGTCACCGGCTTTGATGCCCAACTTCTGAGTCTCCTCCGCTGAGTGCGTGCCAACGTAGACGTGCACGGATTCGTCCATCGAGCGCGGCCCGTGCGGCCATTCGAATCCGGGCTGATCCCAGTTCGCAGGCAACTCGAGCACGCCGGCGGCCGAATTCCCGTCTGCCTTGTGGACCAGCACGACATGGCCAAGGAAAAATTCCGTGTAGCCACCACCGAGCACGTCAACAAGCAAGCGTCCATCGGGCTCAATCGAGCGGACTTGATAGCCAATTTCATCCATATGAGCTACAAAGACGATCTTCGGGGTCTTGGCGCCGGGTTTGGCGTCGCCGAGATGCAAGATCAGATTGCCAGCGGAATCAGTCTCGGTCTCAAGCTTCTTTTTCGGGGAATAGTTCGGATTCAACCAGTCTTGAATCTGCTTGCGGACAGCGTCCTCATGACCGCTGGCTCCGTAAGTCTCAATAAGAGCCGGAAGCAACGGGGGGCCGCAGTCCGCACAGCCACCCATTGCTCCACTGCCCACGCCGCCGGTGGGCGCCGCACCGGTGACGTAGCGATAGAGCAATTCGGTCAAGGCACCGACATCGCCGATGTTGAGGGTCTCTGCAGGGGTAACTGGAAAAAGCGTGGCCACGCCGAGTTGGGCAAATCGCTGAGGAAAAGCAGTTGGCTTCACGTTCCCAGTGGTTCGAGGAGGAGCAGTGAGCTGAGGTGTAAGCGGCAAATGCGCTTCATCCGCGATCTTCTTCAACTCTGTCGCCAAGCCTGACAGAGGCGCTGAAGCATCAGCGACTCCCATCAGAATTCCTTTTCCGAGGACCGTGCGATTCACCACGGCCGCGGCTCCGGGGACAGGCCGCGGCGGAGTCAGGCGGCCGACATAGATTACCTCGTCGGGATGCAGTGCGTTAAGCAGGCGATCTATGCCGCGGCCGCCGGTCCATTGTTGTGTTACAAAAGCGACGGTTAGGGTGCCTTGAATTCTCGCGTCTCCAAGCCGAAGGGTCGCAAAGAGATTCGTGAGCGCCACGCAGCCGAAGCGATCCCCAATCGCAAACGCGGCGTATTCCTCAACGTCAAGTTTGTAGTCAGATCGATTCAAAACAACCGGATCGAGCAGATCGACGCCCGCAGCGCGGACCTCTTCGGCGCTCGATGCTCCGATGTCCACGTACATTTCGTCCGGGTGAGCCATCTTCGGTGCGTTCTGGCGCAGCGGCTGCAGATGCATTGACAACCCGGCAAAGACGCCGTTCACTTTCTTTCCACCGCGAGTGAGCACCCAAGCCGGCTGCGCGGCGTGCAGCAGATCAAATACGGAGTTGGGCGGAGCCTGCGGCAAACGCTGAACGCGCAAGTATCCATCCGGTGTAATACCGCTGACGATGTATCCGGGCTCATCCATGGGCGTGACGATGAGCCGATGCGGCACACCATTCCCTAGCGTTACGTAGATATTGCCGAGATTGTCTGTCTTTGGAGAGAGGCCTTTCAATTTCTCTCGAATCTTTGCGGCCAGCTCCTGTTCATAACCGCTGACAGCGGGAATTCGAACGAGGCCTTCCCAATCCATCTCAGAAAACGATCGTTGCGCACAAACGCTCGAAGCGGAGAGCCCTATGAGCAGCAAAGCAAGGCAAGTTGCCCTTCGGAACAACTTTCGCATGAACATCATTGCGCCCTCCAGATTGTGTTTAGGAATTTCCGCCGGTCGAACCTGCGTGCGGGTTTACCGGCACAGCGCCTCGATCAAAGTCTCTTTCTTTTTCTCGGCGAGATCGGTCAGCGCGTCGAGTGAGGCGAAGTATCCGGCCACCACCGCCGCCGTCAAAAACGCAAATGCTTCGACCGGAAGCCAGCGATTGTCCGTCCAGCGGCCGGCAAAAAGAATAAGCGCGCTGATCCCGCCAAGGAGAATCTGCGTGCCGAAGGCGACGAGCACGGCCATGCCGGATTGACGTTGGCCGCGCATCTGGCCGAATTCGAGCTTGCGGGGAAAGTTCAACGAAGACCAGTTGGCGATGGACAATTGCCCCACACTGTTGAAAGCAATGGCGGCGAGCGTGGCAACAAAGACCGGCATGGAGGGCAATCCGACGAGGTAGGAAAAAGCGGCGATGGAGAGGGTCAATTCAAGAAAGAGCACCGCAAGCTGCATAAGGTTCTTTCCGAGAAAAACCTCGCGAAAACGCACCGGCGCGGTGAAATAGGCCTGAACTCCCTTTCCTTCATAAGCGAAGGAGTTATACGCAGGTGACATCAGAAGGAGGATGAGATAAGCCATCATGCCGGGGAAAAAAAGATCCGGCGAAAGGGGGTGTTTCGTGGCCGTAGGGTGCCGGCCGGCGAATTGCGTACCGAACAGCAAGACGAAGACCGGGGGCATGATCAGGAGGAAG
>WNFB01001682.1_pt1 | contig 19040 bp, 16 predicted proteins | sample 5400501 | NCBI WGS metagenome assembly WNFB01 (sample SAMN13153341, study PRJNA577476) | soil metagenome | isolation source: 200 cm saprolite under Douglas fir tree site 2 hole 1 | place: USA:California | collected 2015-04-18 | reverse complement strand
CGCGCAGATCTCGCCAGAGACAATTTCGGCCTTGCGGACTCACTACGACCTGGACCGGCCCCTGGCCTGGCGCTATGCGCATTGGTTGGGATCAATGGCCCGCGGGGATCTCGGCTTTTCATTTGCCTATAACATGCCGGCCGCGCCGCTGTTGTGGTCGCGCGCGCGGAATACGCTCGCGCTGATGGCCCCCGCGACGTTAATCGCCTGGCTACTGGCGCTGCCCATCGGTATCTGGAGCGCAGAGCGCCGAGGAAGACTACCCGACGTTACTGTGACATTGGCGAGCGCGGCACTGCTAGTAATCCCGGACCTGCTCTTAGCTCTCGGGCTGCTACTCGTTGCAGTGCGCACGCGGGTATTCCCGACAGGCGGAATGGTTTCCGTCGGATATGGCGACCTGTCTTGGGGCGGCCGCGTGCAAGATGTCGCCATCCACATGGCGCTTCCAGTGACCGTCCTGGTGCTATCCAGCCTTCCGACGCTGGTCAGGCATATCCGTGCCGCCGTCGCGGATGAGCTAGAAGCCGGATTCCTACGCGCGGCGCGCGCGCACGGCATCCCGAGACGCATCCGGCTGTACAGGTATGCGCTACGGGCGGCGGCGAACCCTCTGATTTCGCTGTTTGGATTCAGCCTGGGCACGCTGTTGAGCGGTTCATTGATGGTGGAAGTGGTGATGAGCTGGCCGGGACTCGGACCATTGTTGTTGGAAGCAATTCTGGCCCGCGATGTTTACCTGGTGATCGGCGGCGTTCTCCTTTCAACGGTCTTCCTCGTTGGCGGGAACCTGCTGGCCGACCTGCTACTGTACTGGGCGGACCCCAGAATTCGCGCGGAGAGGGGCCCCGCTTGAAGCGTGAACACAAACTCGTATTCTGGCTGGCCGCTCTGGCCGCGCTGCACGCGGTGATTGCCTGCGCTGGTTTCTTCGCGCCGTATGACCCTACCGTACAAGACCGCGAACGGCCGTATGCTCCTCCGCAGCGACTGCATTGGATGGATGCACAAGGAGAATTCCACCTTCGCCCGTTCGTCTATGCCATACGCGTGAAAGAAGGAACTTTCGACGAATACGCACAAGATCTCGCTCAGCCCGTTCACTTACGGTTCATGGTGCTTGGCGCACGCTACAAATTGCTCGGGATGATTCCCTGCCGTCTGCATCTTTTTTCATCCGACGGCTCAACCGTTTTTCTGATGGGCAGTGACGCTTATGGCCGCGATCTATTTTCGCGAACCCTGTATGGTGGTCAGATCTCCGTGCTGGCAGGGCTCCTGGCGGCAGGTTTAGCCCTCATCCTTGGATTGACCCTGGGAGCCGCCGCGGGATTCTTCGGCGGCTGGGCAGACACGCTTCTCATGCGCACAGCAGAGTTATTCCTGGCGCTGCCATGGCTCTATTTGCTTTTCGCCGCCCGCGCTTTTCTGCCTCTCTCCCTGAGTCCTTGGAGAATGTTTTTCCTGATTGTGGTTCTCGTGGGTGCAGTCGGCTGGGCGCGTCCGGCGCGGCTAATCCGGGGCGTCGTTTTGAGCGTCCGCGGGCGGGACTATGTTCGCGCGGCCCGAGGGTTTGGGGCAACGAACTTATATCTCCTTCGAAATCATGTGCTTCCAGAAACCTGGAGTGTTGTGCTCACACAAGCGGCAATACTCGTGCCGCAGTATATCCTGGCGGAAGTGACGCTTTCTTTCCTGGGACTCGGTGTGGCCGAGCCGGTCCCAAGCTGGGGAAACCTTCTGGCAAGCCTCCAGCAATACAATGTGCTCACCTCCTATTGGTGGATGTGCCTGCCGGGTGTGGCCATGGTGCCGTTCTTTCTTGGCTACCTCGCCCTCACGAGCGCATTGCAGCAGAGAGCTAACGCGTCGAAGATCTAGTGTGGATAGGCCCACTGGGGTGGACCCAATGAAATTACGGTCCCTTTGCATACGGTACCCGGCAGCTACTGCGACCCTGGCCCTCTCGACGGCCCTCAGTTGCGTCCCAGCTTCTGCACGCGCACGCAATTCCTCGACAGAGGATACGCTCGTGGAATCGGGCGAGATCGGACAGCCGGGCGGGCGGTTGGTAGTCTCCTTGCGGGCCGAACCGAAGACGCTCAACCCCCTAACGGCCGCCGACGGTCCTTCGCGCGAGGTGCTCAGCGTGATGCAGGCGGACCTTGTTCACATCAATCGTGCGACGCAGCTTACCGAGCCTGCGCTGGCGAAGTCCTGGAAGATCTCTGCTGACGGCTTGCAGTACACATTAGTTATCCGGCAAGGCTTGAGATTTTCGGACGGCCATCCGGTGGATGCCGACGACGTCGTATTCAGCTTTCGTGTGTATCTCGATGAAAATGTCCATGCGCCGCAGCGCGACCTGTTGATCGTGGGCGGCAAGCCGCTCGCGGTTCACAAGACCGACGCGCAAACCGTGGTGTTCTCACTGGCAAAACCCTATGGAGTCGCCGAAAGACTTTTCGATGGCATTGCAATCCTGCCCCGACATTTGCTGGAAAAGCCCTACAAGGGGGGCAAGCTGGACCAGGCGTGGACCTTGACGACCGCGGCGCCGGAAATTGCCGGGCTTGGGCCGTTTCGGCTAAAGCAGTACGTTGCGGGGCAGCGACTGATATTGGACCGCAATCCCTACTACTGGAAAACCGACGCCCGAGGAAATCGATTGCCGTACGTAGAGGAGGTGGTCTTCCTGTTCGTTCCGAACGCAGACGCACAGGTACTGCAATTTCAGTCGGGCGCTACACAGCTCATTTCACGGCTGAGCGCGGAGAATTTCTCAGCCCTTTCCCGCCAGGGGCGAGGCTTCACGATGGTCGATGCGGGCCCCGGCCTGGAATACAACTTCCTGTTCTTCAATTTGAACCATCTCCATGACAAGGCTTCCCCGGAATTTCTGCGGAAACAAACGTGGTTCCGAGAGGTGAAGTTTCGCCAGGCCGTATCTCTAGCCGTGGATCGCGCCGCCATCGTCAGGCTGGTTTATCAGGGCCGGGGTGCTTCGTTGTGGGGCCCGGTGACACCCGGCAACCACCGCTGGCTCGATGAAGATTTGCCGCGCCCTCAGCGGTCACTCGATCAGGCCAGGGAACTCCTGCGCCAAGCGGGATTCCACTGGAAGGAGGGAGCGGCGGGCGACTCAGCTCTCGTGGATGCAAATGATACGCCGGTGGAGTTTACGATCGTGACCAGCTCTTCCAATGCCGACCGCACGAAGATGGCGACGTTGATTCAGGATGACCTGAAGCAGCTTGGAATGAAGGTTCAAGTCGTTCCGCTCGAGTTCCGCTCTCTCCTGGATCGTATCTTTCAGACCAAGGAGTACGATGCCTGCGTACTGGGCTTGGCCAGCGGCGATGCGGACCCCAATTCCGACATCAATGTCTGGCTTTCCAGCGGCGGCTCGCATCTGTGGGATCTCGGCGAACAGCAACCCTCCACGCCCTGGGAGGCAGCGATCAACGAGCTGATGGAACAGCAACTCGTTGCCAGAACATTTGCCGAACGCAAGCGCCTTTTTGGCAAAGCGCAGAAATTGATTGCGGAAAATCAGCCGATGATTTTTCTGGCGAGCCCCGACGTTTTAGTTGGCGCGAGCGATTCCATTGGGAATTTTCATCCGGCCGTCATCGAGCCCTATCTGCTCTGGAATGCGGAGCAACTTTATCTCCGCAAAGGCGCGGGGGGCTTGACGCGTTGAGTCCGTTGTTGACCACGTCGAAATCGGAGAATTTGGCCGGATACTCCGACAGGCAGCTGGTCGCCGAGTGCCTGGATGGGAGTGAAGAGGCTTGGTCGGCTCTGGTGGATAAGTACAAAGCGCTCATTTATTCGATTCCCGTGAAGTATGGGCTGACGCCGCAGGATTCTGCCGACGTCTTCCAGACCACGTGCCTGGAGCTCCTCCAGCGGTTGCCGGATCTGCGCGCGCCACAGGCGTTGCCGAAGTGGCTGATGCAAGTCGCCCATCACGAATGCTATCGGAGAAAACGGCAAGCGCAGCGTGTCGTCGAGTGGAAGGAGTCGCCGGATGTTCCCGAACCTCAGGTCCCTGCGCTCGCGCAATCTCTGATGGAGGAAACGCAACAGGAGCAAGCCTTGCGCGAAGCAATCCAGGGACTTTCTCCTCGGTGCCAGCAGCTGGTGGAATTGCTGTTCTTTGAAACTCCCGCTCGGCCCTATAACGAGATCGCCGCAGAGTTGGGCCTGGCGGTGGGCTCCATCGGTTTCAATCGCCAACGCTGCATCGAAAAGCTGCGGAAGCGCCTCGAGGAAATAGGCTTCCAGTGAGCCTTCCAGCCAACAGCGACATCCTCCTGGAAGAGCATGTAGACGCGCTTGCCCACTCCCAAAGCGAAACCACGCGCCTGCGTTACATCTCTGCTCATCCAGAATTGAAACAGCGTGAGGTCGTAAAGGGCCTGGCTGAAATCGTTGTCCGCAGGCTGCGAGCGGATACGCAGGAAGCTCTGCGGCTGGCGGATGCAGCGATTGAGATCGCCCAGACGATCAACGATCAGCAGTCTCGTGCACTCGGGCTACGCGCCAAGGCGAATGCCCTCTACGCCATGGGGGAAAATCGGGCGGCCGTCGAGCATCACGAACAGGCCATCGCGATCTTTGAATCTCTCGAACAGTGGCATGAGGCCGCTCGCACGCGCAGCGGCTCGATCCAACCGCTGATCCTGCTCGGCGAATACGATCGCGCGTTCGCCGCTGCCGAGCGCGCTCGAGAAGTTTTTACGCGCGAGGGACTCCCCTGGCGCCTCGCCCGCTTGGAAATCAACGTGGGCAATATTTATCACCGCCAGGATCGTTTCGAAGAGGCATTGGCAAGTTACGAGCGCGCTTATGAAGGATTGTTGGCTCAGCAGGACTCCGAAGGATTGGGCGTCGTGCTCAGCAACATGGCGGTGTGTCTGATCAGCCTGAACGATTTTCCGCGGGCACTGGCCAGCTACGAGCGGGCGCGCGCGGTTTGCGAACAAAGCGGCATGCCGCTGCTGGTCGCCCAGGCGGATTACAATATCGCCTACCTTTACTACCTCCGCGGGGAATACAGCCAAGCGATTGAGAGACTGTACGCGGCACGAAAATCGTGCGAGGCCATCGGGGATCATTACCATCACGCGCTCTGCCACCTTGATCTTTCCGAGATTTATGTCGAACTGAACCTGAGCGAAGAGGCGCGTGCGATGGCTCGCGAGGGTTTCCAAGGGTTCGAAAAACTTGGGATGCGATACGAAGCTGCCAAGACCATTGCGAACGAAGCCATCGCATTGGGACAGCAGGGCAAGACGATCCAGGCGCTCGAGCGGTTTTCGCAGGCGCGCGAAATGTTTGCTCAGGAAAAAAACCTCGTCTGGCCATGGCTAATCGATCTCTATCAGGCCTTGCTGCTCTATCGCGAGAAACGCCATTTCGAGGCGCGACACCTGTGCGCCGGCGCCGTGGACTTCTTCGACCGTACCGCGCTTCGTGGCAAGGCGGTGTTGGGCCATTTGCTCCTCGCTCGCATTGCGATCGAAATCGGTGAACTGGATCTCGCGCGGCAAGAAACCGAAGTGGCCCTCGGACGGCTCCAACAACTGCAAACTCCTGTATTGACCCAACAGGCGTGGTTCCTGTCCGGCCAAATCGCCGAAGCTCGCGGCGAATCCGCGGCCGCCTACGTTGTCTATCAGGAAGCACGGAAATCGCTGGAAAGCCTGCGGCACCGCCTGCAGCACGAGGAACTGAAGATTTCCTTCATGAAAGACCGGCTGAACGTTTACGAAGCGCTGGTGGATCTCTGCCTACGAATCAAGGCGGCTGCGGAGGCCGCCGCGGAAATCTTTGGCTATATGGAAGCCGCAAAATCGCGGAGCATGGCGGAGATGGTTCTCCCAAGCGGCCGTAGCCTACCCGAACGAGATTCCGGTCAGAGTAAATTGGTGAGGCGCATCCGTGACCTGCGCGAGGAATTGAACTGGTATTACCACCGCATCGAGCTCGAACAGCTCCACTCGGAAAAGCACTCGCGAGGGCGAATTGAAGATCTTCAGGCCCAAGTTCAAGCCCATGAGAACGAGCTATTGCGCGCCTTGCGCGAGCTGCCACCCGACCAGCGCGAAAGCGCGGCCCTCGAAGAGCCGGCACCTGTATCATTGGAAGATGCCCAATCTAAGCTTCCCGCAGATACAACCCTCGTTGAGTTTTTTTTCTCGGGCGAGAAAATTCTTGCCTCGGTGATCACGCGTCGTTCCATTGAGATTGTCCCCGTGACGCTACTGTCCCGTGTGACTCATACTCTTCAATTGCTCCAATTTCAACTGGGGAAGTTCCGGCTGGGCCAGGAATATGTGCGGCGATTCGCCGAACCATTGCTTGGGGCCACCCTGATCCATCTCAAGACCTTATATGAGGAATTGCTTGGACCGCTCGAATCCCAGTTGGAGGGACATCATCTCCTGTTCGTGCCCCATGGCCCTTTGCATTACCTTCCCTTTCATGCGTTGCGCCAGGGAGAAAACTATCTCATCGACAATTTCACGGTTTCTTACGCACCCAGCGCCACAGTCTTCGCCCTCTGCCAGGACAAAGTTGCTTACAACGCAGATCGGTCTTTGGTCCTGGGAATTCCGGATAAGAACGCACCTGAAATTCTAGCTGAAGTGCAATCGGTCGCAGGATTGCTGCCACGGCCTGAACTTTTCCTCGGCGAAAGCGCCACGGCCGCTGTTCTGCGCGAGAAAGGGCCGGACTGCGGCCAATTGCATATCGCAAGCCACGGCGTCTATCGGCAGGACAACCCGATGTTTTCCGGCATCCGCCTCGGCGACGGCTATCTCAATCTGTACGACCTCTATCACATGAAATTGGGCGCCAACCTCGTTACCTTGAGCGGATGCGCAACAGGAATGAATTTCGTAGACGCCGGAGATGAATTGATGGGACTCCAGCGTGGGTTGTTTCGTGCCGGCGCCGCCACTCTCATGCTCTCTCTCTGGGATGTGCACGACCGCACAACGGCTGACCTGATGCTTCACTTTTACACATCTTGGACTCAAACACACAATGCGGCGAAGTCACTCCAGAGCGCCATGGGGAGAATCCGCGAATCTCATCCCCATCCCTACTTTTGGGCCCCCTTTATCCTGATAGGCAAACTCGCTGAATCCACGCCGCTTAGGTAATTTTTCTTCCGCCTCTATTTTTTGCGCCCCCTCGCACCCTTTATAAGTGAAGGGCCAAACTGGCCCGCGCAGCCGGACGAGGCGATGCGGGCAAGGAGGAACGGATGAGGGGCGGGAAGCGGCACTACTCGATGGAAGAATGGATCGACTTTGCCCGCAAAGTTGTGGAACCGAAAATTTCCACTGAGATGCAACAACACCTGGACTCTGGATGTGAACGCTGCCGACCGGTAGCGGCACTATGGCGCAACGTCGACCAAGCCACGAAGGCGGAAGCGGCTTTTCAACCGCCATTCGGCACCCTTCGATCAGTCAAGGCTGCCTTTGTATCCGCGAAAAAAGAAGAGGAAACACCGGTATTGGTTTTTGACAACATTTTGCAGCCTGCCTTTGGGATGCGCTCCTCCTCAACTGAAGTGCGGCAGTTGTTGTACCACATTGGGCCATACTCGTTGGACTTGCGAATCCAGGCCACGCAAGAAGGCAGACAGATTGTAGTTACAGGACAACTGCTGAATTACGATGTTCCTCAACATGGGTTACCGGAATTCGCGATTCAGCTATCGAACCGGGAATCGATGGTGGTCGGCGTAATTCCCAACGAATTTGGAGAATTCCGGGCCGAATTGACGAACAGCGGCGGGCTTGAGCTGAAGCTGCTCCCTCCGATTGGGCGGCCATCCGTCATTTCTCTGGTGGACATCGTGGCCGCGGAATCTGGAGGGGCGGAATGACCGGGGGCGTCGCCATCTATCGGTCAAGTTTACTGTCGGAAGTACGAAAGTACCGGTCCGCAGTAGAACAACTGAGTAGTCTTGAAGCACCACTCGTACCATTGGCGAAGGCTGTTGCACGCGCAACACTGTACGCGTCAACTGCGATGCTTCTGGGCGAGAAAATAAGAAAGAGCTGAGGTTACCATTCATCACATGAAACGCACAATATGGATTCTTGCTGCTCTGATCGCATTCACCTTTTTCCAGGCGTCACCCGCGGCGGCTGATCAAAGATTAATCGTACGCACGACTTCTCTCCCTGCCTTGCAGAGCGCTTGCCTGCTGAATCTCTGTAAGATTGTAGGGTCCCTGGACGGCACCATCAATCAACTCTTCCTAGTCACCGTGTCCGATTTGCTTCCGATTCAACCGGTCGAGCAAGCCCTCCAACTCGTCCCCGGTGTGGTGGATGTCGAGGTTGACCTTCTGCAGAGCTTCGGGCGAGGCGTTCCCCTGCTGCATGGGATTCCAACAGGCCTCTTTCAGCAGCAGCCCATCACTTATTACGGCTCGAATGTTTGGATGGGATATGCGCAGCAGCCCGCTAGCGGCATTATCCGGCTGGGCCAAGCGCGCACGAAGTTCCAAAAAACGGGTCACGCCATCGTGGCCGACATTGACACCGGCGTGGATTTTTCCCACCCGGCCCTGCAGGGGGTTCTGCTGCAGGGCTACGATTTTACGCGCAACCGTCCCGGCGGAGATGAGATGGCAGATGTGTCCGGCGTCGCGCCCAACAACTGCGTAACGGGATGCTCCTCAGGAAATGTTAACCAGTCCACGGCAGCGGTGCTCGACCAGTCCACCGCAGCGGTTTTGGACTCCCCACAGTATTCCGCGTTCGGTCATGGGACCATGGTCGCCGGATTGATTCATCTTGTCGCGCCCACCGCCATGCTCATGCCGCTCAAGGCATTCCGCTCCGACGGCACCGGCTACACCTCGGATATTCTGCGTGGCATCTACTACGCTGTGAAGAATCATGCTGAAATTATCAACATGAGCTTCGACTTCACAAGCTATTCGGGCGAGGTGGCGCGGGCCATTGCTTATGCGCAAAACCATGAAGTGACCTGCGTGGCCTCCGCAGGGAATGAAGGGTCATCCCACATCGTCTATCCCGCCGGACTCTCGCGCGTATTGGGTGTCGCGTCGACGAACGACTTCGATCAGCCCTCGAGTTTCTCAAATTTTGGCCCACAAGATGTGTGGGTTGCCGCGCCGGGCGAGGACATCATTTCCACTTATCCATTTAAGACCTACGCCTCCGAGTCCGGCACATCGTTCAGCGCACCCTTGGTCTCTGGGACTGTGGCTCTGTTGCTTGACATCAACTCGGAGGCGGCGCCATTCGACTTGGCTTCGGCCATCGGGCACGCCAAGCCGCTAAGTCCCAGCATGGGACACGGCCGCCTGGATGTTTATGCGGCGCTAACGTACATTCGCTCAATTACTACCGAGTGGTAGTGGAGGTTGAATCGTATGTCACTAACAATTGCGAGCGCCGAGATGATTTCCCAGCTTCGGCGCTCCTCCCTCCGGATCAAGGAACTGGAAGACAGCTTGCTAATGCAGCGCACATCACTCATCTGCGCCTTCAATCAACTCGTGGACCTGAAGGACCTCAACACGGGAGTTCACAGCACCCGTCTAGCGGAGTGGGGCCTTCGCGTCGGGCAAGAACTAGGCCTCAAGGACCGCGAATTGAATGGGCTGGAAGTTGCGGCGTTATTGCACGACATCGGCAAAGTTGGAATCCCCGACGCGATTCTCCGCAAGCCTGCCAAGCTCGATGATCAGGAATATGCCTTGATGAAGAAACATCCCGAGTACGGTTGGGCTGTGCTGCGGATGCTTCCGGGATTTGAGGAGGCGGCTCTGGCCATCCTCCACCATCACGAGAGCTTTGATGGAAAGGGCTATCCCGCCGGCTTGAAAGCCACCGAAACCCCGATTGCTTCTCGAATCGTTTCTGTGATTGATGCGTTCGACGCGATGGTCTCTTCCAGGCCGTACCGCAAAGGATTGCCAATCGAGGAATCCATCCGGCGGTTGATTCTTGCTTCCGGGACTCAGTTTGATCCCAGCGTCGTGAACTCGTTTTTGCCGATTGCACAAGCAGAAATGGCATCTGTCTTCGAGGCGGCGGGAACCGAAGTCTGCGCAGCCCTGTAGGCCCCGGTCAATCCGTGTGGCTCGGCAAAATTCCCCCGGCCACCCTCGATCACTACCCGCTCTGGAACATTGAGGAACTCTTCGGGCGGAAGCCGCAGAATCCCCGGGCGTTTCTGTTTCCAAGCTGAGCACATCCCCCGACACCCCCTTGCGGGCCCCCGATGGGGGTGAAATCATGAATTCAAGGTGTCTGTACAAGCCCCCGCCGGACTTCCGCCGCAATTGGTCTCCCAACTGGCGCACTTGGCCGACGATCCCTCGCGGCAGGAATTCCTGCGCTCGCATCCCCAGTTGCAGGAACGTTCCATCGTCTTGCTCATCACCGAGGAAGTCGTGCGCACGGCGCGTCAGAACGTCGAACACGCCGAACGCCTCGCGCAGGTAGCCGCCTGGCTTTCTGAAATCTTGAACGACGATTTCTGCCGCGCGCGCAGTGCCCGCGCAGCCGGGCACGTCTTGGGCATCAAGGGCAAGCACCACGAAGCTCTGCAGAGTTATGAGAAAGCGACCGGCCTGTTTTATGTGCAGGGCGACGAGGTCGAATCCGCCATCACGCTGAGCGGATCGCTGCAGCCGCTCATCTATCTGGGCCGCTACGCAGAGGCCTACGGCCGGGCGGAGAAGGCCCGCGGCATCTTCAAACGTCACGACGATCGCCTGCGGCTGGCGCGGCTCGATGTCAACGTCGCGAATATCCTCCATCGGCAGGACCGCTTCGAAGACGCACTGGTGCTCTACGGCCGGGCCCGGCAGACGCTCGAAGAATTCAGCCAACATCGCGACGTGGCAGTAGTGCTGACCAATATGGCAGTCTCTTGCATCAGCCGCTACGACTTTGCCAGCGCGCTCGCGGCCTATCAGCAGGCGCGAATTCACTGCGACCTACACAACATGCCATTGCTTGCCGCACAGGCCGATTACAACATCGCCTACCTCTATTTCCTCCGTGGCGAATATGCGCGGGCCATCGAGCTCTACGGGGCCTCGCGCGCCTTTTCCGACAAAGTAGGTGATGCCTACCACCGGGCACTCTGTGACCTCGACGAATCGGAGATGCACTTGGAGCTGAATCTGCCGCTGGAGGCTGAGTGGTTCGCGCAGCAGGCGTTCGCCCGCTTCGAGAGTATGCAGATGGGTTACGAAGCGGCGAAAGCTCTGGCCTTCCTCGGCATCGCGGCCAACCAGCAGCGCAAGCCGTTTCTTGCGCTTGAACTCTTCGCCAAGGCTCGCGTGCGTTTCGAGAACGAACAGAACGTCGTGTGGCCCGCGCTGCTGGATCTCTACTCGGCGCTGGTGCTCTACCACGAAGGCCGCGCTTACGAGGCCCGGCGGAGCTGCGATGCCGCACTGCGCTTCCTGGCGCATTCCTCGCTCGCGGGCAAAGCGGCTCTGACCGAGCTGCTGCACGCCTCGCTGCACCTGGCTGCCGGCGAGGCCACCGCGGCGCGCTTCTGGTGCGACAGGGCGCTCGAGCGCATCGCACGGGCCGACTCCCCGGCGCTTCGCTACCTGGCTTACCTCGTCCTCGGCCGCGTGCTGGAGGCCCAGAAGGACGCCCCGGCGGCGTACCAGTCCTATCGCAAGTCGCTGGCGGCGCTGGAAAGCCTGCCCACGCAGCGCCAGGCGGAAGAACTGAAAATCCCCTTCGTTAAAAACAAACTCGCCGTGTATGAAGCCCTCGTGGCTACCGGCCTGTCCCTGCCGGACGGGCAGCAAAACCAGGAGACAGCTTTCGCGGCCATCGAAAAGGCGAAGTCCCGTCAGCTGGCCGACCTGATCGCCTTTCGCGCGCACGCCTTGCCCGCCCCGGCAAGCACTCGCAGCGGCCTGGTCGAGCAGGTCATGAGCCTGCGCGAGGAGCTGAACTGGTACTACCGCCAGATTGACCTTGGAGAGCTGCGACAGGAAAAGCGCTCGGCCGAACAGCTAGCGCGCCTGCGCCAGCGCACCCGCGAGCACGAAGCTCATCTGCTCAAGACGCTGGGCGAGTTGCAGGCGACCGATGAGGAGTTCCTCTCCTTGCAAAATGCGGCCACCGTGCCGCTGGAATCCATCCGTGAAGTGCTGGAACCCGATGCCGTGCTGGTGGACTATTACCAGGCGCAGGAGACGATCTATGCATGTGTGGTGGGCGCCCGGAACTTTAGCGTGGTTCCGCTGACCCCCGCCGCACGGGTCCAAAACATGGTTCGCTTGCTGCAGGGCCAGTTCGCCCAATTCCGCCTGGGAGCTGATCATTTGCGCGAGTTCGCTAAGCCCATGCGCGAGGCCACCCTGCTGCCTCTTCAGGAGCTGTATGATGAGCTCCTCGCGCCTCTCCGCGGACAACTTGACGCGCGTCACCTGATCATCGCGCCGCACGGCTTCCTGCAGTACTTGCCCTTCCCTGCGCTGTACGACGGCGAGCGGTTCCTGGTGGAGGACTTTGCGGTCTCCTATTCCAGCAGCGCCAGTCTCTACTACTTGTGCTGCACCAAGAAGCAGTCGGTGGAGGACCGCGCCCTGGTGCTGGCGGTTCCCGATGGGCATTCGCAGCAGGCCGTCGAGGAGGCGGAGGCCATTGCCGCCGCGGCCCAGAACGCGAAGGTGTTGGTAGGTGAAGCGGCGAGCGAAGCTGCCCTTCGAGAGCAAGGCCCCGGGAGCCGTTACGTCCATCTTTCCACTGGGGCCATGTTCCGCGGCGACAACCCGCTGTTTTCCTCTCTGCGACTTGGGAATTCGCAGCTGAGCTTGTTTGCCCTCTACCACCTCCGTTTGCCATGCGAATTGGTCAGCTTGAGCGGCTGTGGCCCAGGCCTGAATCCGGCTGGCAACGGGGAGGAGCTTGCAAGTATGCTCAGGGGCTTGCTCTACGCCGGCGCGGAGGCCGTCCTCACGAGCATTTGGAACGTGCCAGGGGCCAGCACCAGCAAGCTTCTGGGGTCCTTTTACCGCTACCTGAATGGCCCTTGTGATAAGGTAGGGGCCATGCAAAAGGCCATGCTCGAACTCCGGGAGGCCTACCCCCACCCCTACTTCTGGGCGCCTTTTGCGCTCTATGGCAAGGCCGGCGCCCGCTGACACGAACCTCCTGGATGGCATCTGAGAACCTTGGTACTCACAGTACTTAGTCACTCAGCGGCGACGCGTCTCAGCCAGGCGGGAGCTGCTCCCTTCACTTTCGTCGCAGCTTGTCTTGCCGTTATGTCCGGACACCCCGAATGTGCCAGTTGACCAGCCACGAATTAGTCCCAACTAATACACTGTAAATAAAACAGATAGCCACTAGACCCAATTGGGTTAGGAGGAGCGGAATGCCCGCACCATTGTTCTTCCTATGGCCAGGGGCTTGCAATGACATTCACCAGGTACTACTTCCCGGTGGTACGTAAGTTGGGTGGGGCTAGGACGCCCAGTCCATTGTCCCGTTTCAGGTTGGAACGCTACCCTACTCGGGTGCAAAGGAACCACAGAGAACAAGCCCTGGGCTACGGAAGCTCCTCTACAAGGAGAAGTGAGATGGGAAAGCGCATTCTAATATGGGTGGGCACTCTGGTCCTGCAAGTCGCCCTCGTCCCGGTGCAGGCAGCAGCGGGCACAATCAGCTACATGCTGCGAACGCCCACCCCCGCGCAAGCCCAAGCTGTCTGCCATCACTACGGACTGCAGTTGGTCCGGAGCCTCAATAACAACGACCTCTACCTAGTTACGGCCTCGGACGTCCTCCTGCCCGATCTTCTGAAGCAGTGGGTCAAGAACGACCCCGACGTGAAGAACCTTGAGGTGGACAACAAGGCGGTTGTCCCCGAGACCGCTCAGTCGTCCCCCACGCCGTACGTTCCGCCGATGCCGGTGACGATGCACGTGACCGACGACAAGTTGGTCCGGCTGTATGGTCGGGGCGCCTGGGTCGGGTATGTGCAGCAGCCGGCCATGTACCTGACCAATGCGGCCACTGTGCAGCAGCAAAACCTCACGGGTGTCGGAGTGGTTGTCGCGATCATTGATACCGGTGTGGACCCGATGAACCGCATCCTGGCCCCCGTGCTTGTGCCCGGGTATGACTTCACGCGAAACATTGCCGGATGGGCCTCCGAGCTCGCCGACCTCAACCAGTCCACCGCCGCCATCCTTGAGCAGTCCACCTCGGCCATTCTCGAACAGAAGACGGTGATGCAGCTCAACCAGTCCACCGCGGCGATTCTCGAGCAGTCCACCGCCGCGATCCTGGAAGGGCAGCATGTACCGGCGTATCTCGGCCACGGCACCATGGTGGCGGGCCTGGTGCACCTGGTTGCGCCGTCGGCGAAGATCATGCCGCTCAAGGCCTTCCGCGCCGATGGCAGCTCCAATTCGTCCGACGTGGTCCGGGCCATCTACCATGCGGTGGACAACGGCGCTAAGATCATCAACATGAGCTTCGAGATGTCACAGTTCTCGGACGAGTTAATGCGCGCCATCAATTATGCGTCCCGCAAGGATGTGATCTGTATCGCTTCGGTTGGCAACGAGGGCCAGCACGTCTTGGTGTACCCCGCGGCCCTGGGCAACGTCGTGGGGGTGGCCTCCACATCACAGCAGAACCAGCCGTCCTCGTTCTCGAATCTGGGTCCGGACCTGGTTGCCGTGGCCGCTCCCGGCGAAGCGCTGGTGACCACCTACCTGGGCCCGCACTACGCGGCCGTGTGGGGCACGTCGTTCAGCTCGGCCTTGGTGGCCGGTGGCGCGGCCCTCGTGGTGGACGCGGCGAACCACAACACGGGTTACCAGATGCAGGTGGCCGATGCGCGGCGCGCGTTCTCCCAGGCCAATCCGGCGTGCTCCCCGAAGGGGGATCTCGGCGCCGGCTGCCTGGATCTGAACCAGGCCGTGCAATACATCAAGAAGCTCAATCTGCCTGCTACGAGCCACTAGCGGTAAGTCATTGAATTCGTTGGTGGGCCTGGGTTGACTCGAACAACCGACCTCACCCTTATCAGGGGATTCCCGACTTTAGGCGGCGTTAGGCTCCGCTGAAAAAACAGCCACTTAGGACATTCGGCTTTATGCTGCGATAGGCTCTTTTAGCTATCCTTAAGGACAGTTTCGAGGACAGTTTGCACCAAAATAGAGCAGTGCAATATTCGCGCCATCAGGCAGTTTCTGCAGGCGGGTCAACTAGTGCGCCACTCCAAATCCTGGGAAATGCGTCCCAACGCGTACTCAACTCCGCGTCTAATCCAAGATTGAAATACGCATTTGTTAGCTTGAACAATCGCAACGCTAAGTTGTGCGCGCGCATCAGTGAATCGTTCGCTTCCGCTTCAGGCAGGTCTTTGTAAACCAAACCTGCATCAGTTTTTTCGAGCCGCGCTTCCAGTCCAAACGGCGTTGGGTGCATTAGATTGGTGGGCATCAAATAGCAAGCCGCATAAAGTTTCACTAGGCCTGTGCCTGTCGCAGCGTCTACCTGTTCCGCCATAGTGGGGACATCGACTCGCGTCCATGCTTCCTGAGTTATCGGCTGGTTGCACTTCTTGCAGATTTCGGATTTTAATTGGGCTCTTACTCGCCTTTGTTGCTCATCGAGTTTTGCAATGGTCTCGGCTGGAACTATATCTCTGACCTGTGGAATGACCTTCAGCGTCCTATTCCAAACTTTCAATTTCTCGATGACTCCGTGGTCATCGAAAGCTTTTGCCTCTTCTGGTTTCAAGGCGATGAATGATGCAGTCACCAAATGTTCGTACATCACGCGTAGCATCATCTTTGCGGCGAATCCTCTACAGTTGCCAGCGAGAATAAACACATCATTGAGGACATCGAAAGTGGTTCGCGCAAGGTAGAACACAATTATTTGCGCTAGTCTCAGCGCGGTGTCTTTCTCCAGCTCTTGACCTTCTGGCTTCGTCTGTGGCGGCTGATTGTACTTTTCGAGTGCCATATCCCACATCTTGTCAGCCAGATTTTGCAGTTCGGTGAACTCCCGAAGGAAGGGAACGTGTAAATCCAAAAAGTTCTTGTGAATCTTAGAATATCCGACGACGGCCATATCGGGCATTTGGGTTTTCCTTTGCATCAATGAGCGACCAATCTTCCAAAGGGCAAACGCTAGAATGATGCCTGCGACCGCAATGTATCTTGCGTCGGCTTTTCGAAGCAAAGCAAATATTGATGGAATGTAACAGGCGAATGCCCGCATGGACCCAAAGAGCGGGTCTAAAATCCACTGCGGTACGTTTTTTCGAGAGGTAACGGTTTCTCGTACTCCACTTCCGTCTTTACTCGGGTTTTCGTCGCCACAAACCATTTTGGACGCGCCAAGCGGATATCTTTTGAATTTCGTAGCCTTTTCCTGGCCGACGCGAGATATATTCGCGCGCCTCAACTTTCAGGGCAAATTCCACGAGTGATTTGTCTTGCCTTTCGACTAAATTACGGTCAGGGTCGAGCACATACCAAAGTGGGCCTAGCCAGGTGTCGTCAAATTCAGAGGCACTCTCAATTTCGGAACGCGTCCAAGAAAAGTCCGCCATTGCCACTGATATCGCGTGCTCTTGAGAGATTGCAGGAACGGGTTCGAATTCAGGTTCCGCCGACTTTCCGCTTTGACGGATGTGAAAGACTCGAAAAGTTTTCATCTTTGTCTTCTCCCACCGAATCCTTCCAGATAATAGGAAGCGTGAATCGGAACTTCACTCTTTTATTTAAGCGTCATGCTCGGGGTTGATGGCGTGCACGCGTATGTTTTGAACAACGGTCTCGTCTGTTCCACGGTAGCGCGCGTGCTCTGTCACAGTCATTCTTGCCGAAGCACGACTACCGACAGGAATACCAGTACCGTGAATGTCCGTCCACCAAACAAAGCAATGTCCCTGGTCATCACGGAATCGGAAACGATGCCGAATATGGCCCCGCCTGTGGAACGCGATTACATCAACGAGCGTCACCAACAATTCCAGGCGCTCGCCTAGCTTTCCCACATGTCCAGCGGTAAACGCGGGCTTCCCGCGAATTACACGCCTGACAAAAAGCAGTACGACTACAGCCGAGATGATGATGAACGCCGCCATTTCGCTCTTTTCGCAAACTTTGTGCCGCCTTACGCGTCCAACTTAATTTCTTTCTGTCTCAGTTTTTTCATCAAGGCTGTGACGTTCTTCGGAAGGCGAATCCTGTGAATCTTAGGGGTCGCACTGTTGGCCGTCGGCATCGCGGCGATGAGCACGCCTTCAACTTCATCGCGGTGCTTCGCGTTGGGTACCACGAACGCGGAAAAGTGTGTCCAGAAGTTGTAATACCTTCCTCTGGGATTCGTGGCGTGCGCTCGAACGCGACGGAAGAGTTTTTTCTGGGTCTGGCCAACGTAGTAGGGTTGGTCATTCCGGAACAGGACATACACCCCCGGCTCTCTCAGGCGTTCCTTAACTTCGGGCCAGCCGTCGAAGTCGAACACCCAGCGGGGCCACATTTGGGCCGCAGCTTTGACTATGATTGGGGGCCGCTTAGTCATGCCCACTTCCAGATTCCATTCTCCGAAATGGGGCGACGCCTAGCCAGACGGTACTTTGGAGTGATTGCCTTAACCAGTACGGTAGCGTAAGATTTAGTTCCGCTGTTGCTCCCAGCGTGCGGGCGGCTCAGCCATTTAGGACATGACCCCCCTTGAAGCAGTTGCCGGGCCGCCCGCCTGATAGCGCGCCTTGCACACGGCGCGCCGGTCGTAGACGTACAACGCCGATTCGGAATTCATAGATGGTTTTCAAGTGCCTCCAATTTTGCTGATGCCTAAAGTTTCCAAGATTTCGCGTGCAGTGGGAGGTCGCCCATCCAAGATTAAGATTATCACTCCGAGAAATCCATTAATGGCTGATAAAGCTGCCAGAATTGGCGTGACATCCGATTCTTCTGGAGCGAGCCCAAACGTTGTGGCGTGTGGCACCATCGAACCGAACCGGTAGAAGACATCGTAGAGCTTGCGTAATCCTACATCTTTCGCCATTTGTTCAATGCTTTTCTTGTTCGTTATGAAACCGTCCAAATCAGGTAGAAAGGTCTTGGTTACATCTTCGCCGCTCGATTTGTTCCGAAGGCGCGCTCTACCACCGACGAGATTCACACGCAGGACCTTGGCCATTTCCGAAACCGAGAACTTCTTGAATTCGGCAGCATTTTTATCCGATTGAGATGCCCAAGCTATCCGAATGCAGTCCTCACAAAGTACCCGCGCTAATACGAAGAGCGGAATTTCCAAGTCGGAAATGCGAAAGGACGCTTCACCCAACTGGATTGCTCGATTTGTGAAATAGAGATGGATTTCACCGTGTACATTTTCAGAATTGAAATAAGCGCAGTTCTTGGTGCGGGCGCGCAAGGCATCAATCTTCTGACGAATTCTCATTGCGTATTCGTCCGCAGAGAGGGCTTTGCGATTTGGCATTTCGGGAGCCATCTTAACAGGGGTTTGGAGGAAAACGACCACCGACGGCGAGCATGGCGGCCAACTGATTAAAGTCGGGACCTGTGCTATGATTCAGAGGTGCGCGGCGCGTAAGCGCGAAGCTGTGATGAAGACGTAGGGCGGCGCGGCAAGTGATAACCTGCCCAAAGTGTGGAAAGCAGCACGAAAATTCCAAGGGAGTATGCCCCTTCTGCTCCGTTTCCCTTCGCATGGTTAAACGCCAGCGGGAACGGCCATCGGAAATGTTGGGCTCGGTGTTTGAGTGCAAGAAATGCGGACGGGAGATAACGAAGTGGAAGACGGTCAAGGTGCCTTATTACCCAGACAATCCGAATAGCCCATGCTTTGAAGATGAGGTTCCTGACCACACCTGCCCGCCGTCGGTGATGCAACATTGATACAAGAGCGCGCTACCTTGGCGATACACTTTTTCGTAATCGCTTGATTTCACAACGTTAGGCCCGTAGCTCAGTTGGTTAGAGCGCTACCTTG
>WNFB01005308.1_pt1 | contig 19041 bp, 17 predicted proteins | sample 5400501 | NCBI WGS metagenome assembly WNFB01 (sample SAMN13153341, study PRJNA577476) | soil metagenome | isolation source: 200 cm saprolite under Douglas fir tree site 2 hole 1 | place: USA:California | collected 2015-04-18 | reverse complement strand
TCGCCAGCGTCGCAATCGCCGGTCCGGTAAACCGGTCGCTGACCATCCCCATCTGCGGATCGTCCGAGAAGCTCATCGCGACAATGGCCTGCGGCTTGACGAAATGGATCCGCATCAAGGTCATGTCGGTATCGCCCAGTACTGTCGTGGACATCGACGTGCTCGCGCTCGGCGCCAGCATCATGACGCGCATCCAGACACCGTTGCCGGTGGCCGCGGCAATCCGCGTCGATGTCGCAATCGCGCTGCCTTGGCCCTGCGGTCCCTTGGCGACGACCTGGTCGATCGTGGTAGCGGCCATTGGATTGCGGGGAGCCGAGGCCGGCCGGAAGCTGCGCGGTATCGGCGCGCTCGCCGCGACGATATTCGAGCGGTCCACCGGTGAATTGGATGGTGGCGCGGAGGCCAAGGCCTCGAACGCGGCCGAACTTGCAGTCGCTTGCGGGTCGGCGGCGGTGACCGCCTGGCGGGCGCTGATGGCGGCGACCTGCGCGGGCGTTGCCTGCTTCGGCTTGGTGGGGGCGTCGCCCCAGAAGCCGCGGGCATTGATGATATCAGCCGGCGTCTGCGGCTTCGGTTCGGCCTTTTCGGCTGACGCCGCGGCGGCCTGCCTGGATTTTGCGGGCTGGACGATCTGCGCGTCGGCCGAAGCCAGCTGGAGGGTCGAACCGGCCTGAGGTTTCGAGCGCGGTATCGGCACGGCGTCGGCGGATTTGGCGGGAGAAGCGGCCATTGGGCCAGCGGGGGCGGTGGCTTCGCCGGCGACGGGAGCGCTGGCGCCCTCGTCCTCCTCGTCGTTCGACTTGCCCCTGAACAGAGCGGCGAACAGGCCCGGTTTGCTCTTGGTCGAAACGCCGTCGCCGTCGCCGCGTTTTTCGATGTCGGCGAGAGCAAGGTCATAGCCCTTGAGCGGATTGCCGTCCGACGGAACATGCACGGTGCGGCCGTCCGGGAATACGTTGGCCAGCTGATCGTGGGTCATTCGTGGCCAGTGGCGAATGCTTCCGGTATCAAGATGCACGAAAGGCGATCCCGATGTCGGGTAGAACCCGACGCCGCCGCGTTGCAGGCGAAGCCCGGCGAAGCGGATCTGCTCGAGCGGTACGTCTGGAACGAAGAAATCCATGGCGTGGCCCAGCATATGCTGGCTGAAGCGGGCTACCCCCGACGATCGGCGGCGCAGCATGGCGTTGGTAGAGGGGGAGCGGTACGACGAGACGATCTGGATCGGCTTCTTGCCGTCGACGTCGCGGTAGACTTCCCAGAGGATGTCGAACAAATGACGATCCATCGTGGTCTGCTCCTGGCTGCGCCAGTCGCGGAGATATTGATTGAGCTGTTTCAGCGCCTCTTCGTCGTAGCGCCCGTCGCGCTTGAAGGTGACGGTGAGATCTTCATCGGAATGGGTGTGGTGAAACGAAAGGGTGCGGGTTTCGTTGAGCGCGGCCGCATCGTGGACCGATCCGGCTCCGGCCAGAAGCAATAGCGATGTCAGGCCGAGATGATACCCGGCCTTCGACAACGACAGCACATTGAATTGGCGTGCGAAACCAGCCAGCACGTATGAGCCCACCCAGAATAGACCGATCGATGAACTCTCTCGCTACCCCGTGTGGCGAAAGAGGATTAACGCAGCCTTAACGTGGGAGGGTTTGTCGAGAATTGCGCCCATCCCCCAAAGTCAGTGTTAACCTAACCCGGCGAGTGTGGCGAAAAAGTGCCGCCGGCTAACCGAGGGCGGAGAATGGTTAATGAAAATGGCCTCGCCAAAATAGCGAGGCCATTGATTCTGCTTGGAAATACCGACCAGCTGCAGAAAGCGGTGGAAAATCAGCGGGCGAACAACCGCCGTTGCTGCGGCACGCGACGGCTCGGCACCGGGGGAGGAGCCGTCGGCCCCCCGAACAGCCGCTCGAAGAAGTTCGGTCCGGAAGAAAAAGTGTTGTCGCTGGCGAAGCTCACGCCAGTCGGCAGATTGCCGGGCGGCCGGACGTAATTCGGCTGGGAATGCGCGACCACGTTCTCCAGATCCTTGCTTCTGGAGTTGCGCAGCAGCGCCAGCATGGTGCCGTCGCGGCCGTAGACGTCCTTGCGCAGCTGCAGCCTGCCCGAATCATCCACAAACGCCGTCTGGTAGGTGATGTTCACCGGTATCGGCGTCGGGAATTTGATGTCGATCTCGCTGTGACCGTACATGCCGCGGATTTTTTCAGGGGTGTAGTGCTCGTTCGGTGCCGTGATGTTCAGCAGCGTCGCGGCGTATTGATCCGGATTCTGCACCCGCATGCAGCCATGACTGAACGGCCGTTCTTCCCGGTTGAACAGATTCTTGTCCGGCGTATCGTGCTGGTAGACCAGGAACTTGTTCGGAAAATTGAAGCGAATGCGCCCGAGCGCGTTGGCTTCGCCGGGCGGCTGCGAGATGTGGATGCTGCCGTCGCGGGCGTGCTCGAGCTTCAGCCCCATGCGGTCCAGCACGGTCGGATCCTGCTGCAGCGCGGGCAGGTATTCATTATAGATGATCGATGGCGGCACGTTCCAGGTCGGATTGACCGTGATGAACTTCATGGTTTCCGTCAGCAGCGGCGTGGCATGAATGCCGGGCTGTCCGGTGACCACCTTGGTGGTCCAGACCTGCGCGCCGTGCTGCATCACCTTGAGCGTATAGTCCGGAATATTGAGAATGACGTAGGCATCGCCGATCGCGGGCGCGCCGAGATCGCGCGGCAGCCAGCGCCAACGCTCCATGTTGACGATCACAGTGTCGATCTGGCGGTCGCGCTTGGGGCTGTTCAAGGCCTTCACGGTACGGTCATCCAGAATGCCGGTGGCTTTGAGGTCGGCGCCTTCCTGGAATTTGCGCACGGCCTCGGCGACCTTGGCATCGTAGTGAGCGTCGTCGGCGCTTTCGGTGATGCCGAGCTTGGCGCGCAGCAGCGGCACGCGCGCATCTTCCATCAGCTCGGCAGCGGGCTGTTTCTTGCGAGCCGGCGTGAACTTGAGCGCCGGCCCTTCCCAAAGCGGAACCACCTTACCTTCGCCCTGGCCGCGCAACTCGGCGAGCTTGGCCTTCAATTCGCGATACAGCTTCTGCGGCGGGTTGTAGCCGTCAAGCGCCGCGGATGCATCCTTGGCGGTCGTGACGTTGGTCAGCACTTCGGCGGGATCGATCGGATGCTCCGGGTATTGGATGTCGCCGCTGACCTGCGACCAGTGCATCCGGCCGCTCTGCGCCTGGCGCGCGTAGTCCAGCATGCTGGCGGTCAGTTTCAAGTCGGCTTCCGCGAGCGCGTCCGGCGTGGTCGCCGCGCCGAAATCCGGCACCTGATAATCGGCGGCGTTCAAACCGTCGGAGGCAGCATCCCTGAGACGCGCGACGACGCCCTTGCCGCTGTCGTTCAGACCGCCGGCCTGGGTCCACAGCGGCGCAAAATCACGCGTGGTGTAAAACTTCTCGACCGCGGCCCGCTCGGCCTTGCGATCGAAATAGCGCAGCGATTTCGTGCCCAGCATGTCGCGCAGTTTGTCGGCGACCGGCTGATCTGCCGGCGCGACGGTGCTGGCGGCCTTGGTTGGCTGGGCGGCGGGTTCAACGGATGGCGTGGCGCTGGCCGCCGCAGGGGGCGCTACGGGTACGGCGGTCGCCGCGTCGGGCACCGACGCGGTGGTGTCCGGTTTGAAATCGTTGATGCTCACCGGCGGGAGATTGACGGGTTCGGGACGCGGGACCGCCGCGTCGATCGCGAGCTCCGCGGCGCTGTTGCGGGCCGGATTGGCCTGGGCAAGCGCCGAGGTTGCGGACACCGTGAGGAAAGTCGCCGCGACGGCCATCAGGACGCGGTCAAATCCAGCACGGTTGGTCGAACAGTCACGCATCGTCACACCCCTTGGCGAAACTGCTCCGTCATGGAACAGCTCTTGGATCGTCTATCGTCCGTCACAGCTTTCGCCGGCATGCAACGATTCACATGCAGACGATACACGCGCCACCGACATGCAGCCAGCGCCACGCAGGCAACTCACGACAAACTGACTTCAAGCGGTTCCGGTTTCAACCGATTACGCGCTTTTGCCATGCGCCCTTCGCTTTGTCTGTCACCAGCAAGCAACTGTTCAAATGTTCTGGAATCGCCAATGTCTTCTGCTTCATTTCAAACACCGGAGTGTCACAATCCGACATTGTCTCAGTTTGTCTCGTCTCTTCCGTCGGCCGCCGACTCGTCGGCGGCAGCCTCATCGAGCTTGCGGTAAAGCGTCGAGCGGCCGATCTTCAATCGGCGTGCGACCTCGGACATCTGCCCGCGATAATGCGAGATCGCGAACCGGATGATCTCGGTCTCCATCTCTTCAAGCGGCCGCATTTCTCCTGATCTCGTCAGCATCGCCAGCGTCCCGCCTGACGGCAACGGCGCAATAGGTATCTCGTTACCTGAAACCATGGCGGGCACGGTCGAGTGAAACGCCGGACCGACGACCAGCGGCTCGACCTGGTTGTGGGTGTCCGGCATTGCCTGCGGTTGCGTGTGGACTTGCGGAAAATCCGCAAGGCCGAGTTGGTCGCCCTCGCTCATGACAACGGCGCGATAGACCGCGTTCTCAAGCTGGCGGATGTTGCCGGGCCACTCGAGTTGCGACAGACGGGTCATCGCCTCGCCGCTGATGCCGCTAATGAGACGGTTTTCTTCGGCGCAGAACCTCGCCAGAAAATGCCGCAACAGATGCGGGATGTCTTCGCGCCGCATCCGCAAGGGAGGAATCGTCAGCGGCAGCACGTGGAGGCGGTAAAACAAATCTTCGCGGAATTGTCCGCTCTTGACCTGCTCCAGCAACTTGCGGTTGGTTGCCGAGACGATGCGGACGTCGACCTTGACCGGCTTGCGCCCGCCGACCGCCTCCACCGCGCCTTCCTGCAGCGCGCGAAGCAGTTTCACCTGGGCGGCCAGCGGCAATTCGCTGATTTCGTCGAGGAACAGCGTGCCGCCGGAGGCGTCGACGAATTTGCCGGTGTGGCGTTCGGTGGCGCCGGTGAAGGCGCCCTTCTCATGGCCGAACAGGATCGACTCCACCAGATTGTCGGGAATCGCGCCGCAATTGACGGCCACGAACGGCTTTGATTTGCGCTCGCCGCTGCCATGGATGGCGCGGGCGAACAATTCCTTGCCGACGCCGGATTCGCCTTCGATCAGCACCGGTATGGTCGAGGCGGCGGCCTTTTGCGCCGTGCGCAGCACGCCCGCCAAGGTCTCGCTGCGGGTGATGATATCGGCAAACGTCAGTCTGCCTTCGCGGCTGTGCCGGATGCGCTGCAGCTCACCCTTCAGCGCGCTGGCGTCCAGCGCATTGCGCAGCGATACCTGCAGCCGCTCGATGCCGACTGGCTTGACCACAAAATCCTGAGCGCCGGCGCGCATCGCCGACACCACATTGTCGATGCCGCCGTGGGCGGTCTGCACGATGACGGGGACGCTGAGACCGGCTTCACGGATTTTGGCCAATACGCCCATGCCGTCGAGGCCAGGCATCACCAGATCGAGCACGACGGCATCGATCACAGGCGCGTCCGGCGCGGTCAGCCTCGCGATCGCCGCGTCGCCGGAATCGACGACGAGCGTCTCGTAGCCACACTTCTGCACCATGTTTTCGACCAGACGGCGCGCTACCGCGTCGTCATCGGCGATCAAAATGCTGGCAGCCATGGCTTTCCCCCAACTTTACAACTATCTGTCTCGAATCGGGGCACTCTCGCCGATGGCGATTAACGCCCTCTTAATTGTTGACGTCCCGTTCTCGCCCGGCTGTCCCCACCTTCCTGGTTGAAACGCATACACAGGCTCAAGCAAGATGACCTCGCGCTCCCCGTCCGCTCTCCACAAGTCGACCGCTCCACGCAAATCAGCCATCAAGACCTCCACCGCCAAAGCCAAGACTGAAAACAAGACTGGAAAGCTGCCGGAATGGAACCTGGCCGATCTTTATTCCGGGATCGACGCGCCGGAAGTCACGCGCGATCTGCAAAAGATGGACGCCGAATGCGTCGCGTTTGAGACGGACTACAAAGGCAAGCTCGCCGAACACACCGCGGGCGAGGGTGGCGGCCAATGGCTGGCCGAAGCGATCAGGCGCTATGAGGCGATCGAGGATCTCGCCGGGCGGCTCGGCTCGTATGCCGGCCTGATCCATGCCGGCGACAGCGTCGATCCTGCGATCTCCAAATTCTACGGCGACGTTTCCGAGCGGCTGACGTCAGCGTCGGTGCATCTGTTGTTTCTCGCGCTCGAGCTCAACCGCGTCGACGATGCGACAATGGAACGCGCAATGCAGACCCCCGAGCTCGGACATTATCGTCCCTGGATCGAAGATCTGCGCAAGGACAAGCCGTATCAGCTCGAGGATCGTGTCGAGCAGTTGTTCCACGAAAAATCCCAGAGCGGCTATGCCGCCTGGAACCGGCTGTTCGACCAGACCATCTCCGGCCTGCGCTTCAAGGTCTCGGGGCGCGAACTGGCGATCGAGCCGACCCTCACTTTGCTGCAGGACCGTGCGCCGGAGAAGCGCAAGGCGGCGGGGCAGGCGCTGGCGAAAACCTTCAAGGCCAACGAGCGGACCTTTGCGCTCATCACCAATACGCTCGCCAAGGACAAGGAGATATCCGACCGCTGGCGCGGCTTTGCCGACGTGGCGGCTTCGCGGCATCTCGCCAACCGCGTCGAGCGCGAGGTGGTCGACGCGCTGGTGGGGTCGGTTCGATCGGCCTATCCGCGGCTGTCGCATCGCTATTATCAGTTGAAGGCGGGCTGGTTCAAAAAGAAGAAACTCGCGCATTGGGATCGCAATGCGCCGCTGCCGTTTGCCGCCACCGGCAGCATCGCCTGGCCTGACGCCAAGAACATGGTGCTGACGGCCTACCGCGGATTCTCGCCCGAAATGGCCGATATCGCCGCGCGATTTTTCACCGATCGCTGGATCGATGCGCCGGTGCGGCCCGGAAAGGCGCCGGGCGCGTTCTCGCATCCCACTACGCCGTCGGCGCACCCTTACGTGCTGATGAACTATCAGGGCAAGCCGCGCGACGTGATGACGCTCGCCCATGAACTCGGTCACGGCGTGCATCAGGTGCTGGCGGCCAGGAACGGCGCGCTGATGGCGCCGACGCCGCTGACATTGGCGGAGACCGCCAGCGTGTTCGGCGAGATGCTGACCTTCAAGCGGCTATTGGCGCAGACCAGGAACGCCAGGCAGCGCCAGGCGCTGCTCGCCGGCAAAGTCGAGGACATGATCAACACCGTGGTGCGGCAGATCGCGTTCTATTCGTTCGAGCGCGCCATCCATACCGAGCGGCGCAACGGCGAGTTGACCGCCGAGCGCATCGGCGAAATCTGGCTCAGCGTGCAGGGCGAGAGCCTGGGCCCCGCGATCGATATCCGCCCGGGCTACGAGAATTTCTGGATGTACATCCCGCACTTCATCCATTCGCCGTTCTACGTCTACGCCTACGCGTTCGGCGATTGCCTGGTGAACTCGCTCTATGCTCGCCGAGCGCTATCTGGCGATGCTGGCGGCCGGCGGCACCAAGCATTATTCCGAACTGCTCAAGCCGTTCGGGCTGGATGCCAAGGACCCGAAATTCTGGGATGGCGGGCTGTCGGTGATCGCGGGCATGATCGACGAACTGGAAGGGATGGATTAAATAATCCGTATTACAAGCGTTGAACGCAGCCAAAGGGCATGTTATACAGATGTACAACATGCCCTTTGGCGTTGCTGCGCGAGGAGAACTGACCGTGAAAATCGAAATCAAGAAGATCGGTAATTCCGATGGCCTCCTATTGCCACGTGAATTGATGCAGCGGCTCGACCTCAAGCGGGGCCAGGAACTGCACATTACCGAACTCGCCGGAGGCGGATTTCAGGCCATGCCTTACGATCCCGACTTCGAGAAGACCATGGAGATCGCGGACCAGATTATGGACAAGTACCGGGACACGCTCGCGGCGCTTGCAAAATAAGCAGTGCAACCTATGAGAGAGTCGAAAGAGCCGCTTTGGATCACCTATGAACAGGCCATTGCGATCCATAGCCGCCAACTGCGCCGCTTCGGCGGAGCGCCCGGCTTGCGCGACGAAGGCATGCTGCGATCCGCGCTTGAACGTCCGATCAACAAATGGCGTTACGAACAATCAGACATGGCCGAGCTTGCGGCAGCCTATGCGTTTGGGCTCGCGAAAAATCACGCCTTCGTCGATGGTAACAAGCGCATCGCCTTCATGGCCATGATGGCCTTTCTGCTTAAGAACGGCGTTGCTTTCGACCCTGAACCCGCACAGTCGACATCCATCATCCTCTCCCTTGCGGCCGGCGAAGTCAGCGAGGAAAGCCTTACCCGCTGGATCAGGGACAATTGGCCGCACGAGCCCGGCGCGTAAAAGACACGGCCAAGCGCACGACCGCGCATCGCCGTTGCCCTCTCTTTGGGTTTGCGGTAATTGCACGCCAGATCGAGCATTCACCGGGGGACACCGATGGCAGAGCATAACGAAGTGGCCTACACGACCGCTGACGGCAACGATTATCCGGCCCATGAGCAGACCTATGAGGGTTTCGTCATGCTGGTGAAATACGGCACCGCCGCCGTCATCTTCATCGTTGCCATGATGGCGATTTTCCTGACCTGATCCATCGCCGGCCGCACACCGCCAACCGGCGGCGGTATCAGAAGATCGCACGCATTCCGCTTGCAAAACCGGTATCCATCTCTGCCAAATAGGCGCTAGTTTGCGCGCGCGCGTGCTTCCCGCGCCGCCGGAGGCCCCATGAAAATTGCCGTTGCCAAGGAAATCGATCCGTCCGAGCCGCGGGTCGCGGCTTCGCCCGACACCGTGAAAAAATTCAAGGCGTTGGGCGTCGATATCGCGATCGAGCCGGGCGCGGGCGTCAAGTCGGGTCTGCCGGATTCCGAATTTACCGCGGCCGGCGCCACCGTCAGCGCCGATGCGCTCAGGGACGCCGACATTGTCATCAAGGTGAAGCGGCCCGAGGCGAGCGAGCTTGCCAATTACAAGCGCGGCACGCTGGTCATCGCCATCATGGATCCCTACGGCAACGACGCGGCATTGAAGGCGATGGCGGATGCCGGCATATCGGCGTTCGCGATGGAGTTGATGCCGCGCATCACCCGCGCCCAGGTGATGGATGTGCTGTCGAGCCAGGCCAATCTCGCCGGTTATCGCGCGGTGATCGAGGCGGCGGAGGCCTTCGGCCGCGCCTTTCCGATGATGATGACCGCGGCAGGCACGATCCCGGCGGCGAAAGTGTTCGTGATGGGCGTCGGCGTCGCCGGCTTGCAGGCGATCGCGACCGCGCGGCGGCTTGGCGCCGTCGTCACCGCGACCGACGTGCGCCCCGCTGTGAAAGAGCAGGTCGAGAGTCTCGGCGCCAAATTCCTCGCGGTCGAGGACGAGGAGTTCAAGCAGGCCGAAACCGCCGGCGGCTACGCCAAGGAAATGTCGAAGGAGTATCAGGCCAAACAGGCCGCGCTGACCGCCGAGCACATCAAGAAGCAGGACATCATCATCACCACGGCGCTGATCCCGGGCCGGCCCGCGCCGCGCCTTGTCACCGCGGACATGGTGAAGTCGATGAAGCCGGGCTCGGTGCTGGTCGATCTTGCGGTCGAACGCGGCGGCAATGTCGAGGGCGCCAAGGCCGGCGAAGTCGCCGATGTCGGCGGCATCAAGATCGTCGGCTACACCAACGTGGCCGGCCGTGTCGCGGCCTCGGCCTCGAGCCTTTATGCGCGCAACCTGTTTTCCTTCATCGAGACGCTGGTCGACAAATCGACCAAGGCGCTCGCGGTGAAGTGGGACGACGAACTGGTCAAGGCGACCGCGCTGACCAAGGACGGCGCCGTCATTCATCCGAATTTTCAGCCGAAAGCATAAGGAGAGCCGTCATGGATCATATCGCGCAGGCCGTCGATCCCTTCGTGTTCCGGCTGTCGATTTTCGTGCTTGCCGTGTTCGTCGGCTATTTCGTGGTGTGGTCGGTGACGCCTGCGCTGCATACGCCGCTGATGTCGGTGACCAACGCGATCTCCTCGGTGATCGTGGTCGGCGCGCTGCTGGCCGTGGGCGTCGCGATGGTCGGCAGCGGCGGGGCCTGGGCGCGCGGTTTCGGCTTCGTCGCGCTGATTTTCGCGTCGGTGAATATTTTCGGCGGCTTTCTGGTGACGCAGCGCATGCTCGCGATGTACCAGAAGAAAAAGAAGTGACGGCGACTATGAATCTTTTTCAGAAGATATCGTCGTCATTGCCGGGCTTGACCCGGCAATCCATCGCGCTTCGCAAGATTCTTTTTATTCAGATGGATGCGCGGGTCGAGCCCGCGCATGACGGAGTGCGCGCATCATGAACGCCGATCTCGCTGCAGTCCTGTATCTGGTCGCCGGCGTCCTGTTCATTCTGTCGCTGCGCGGGCTGTCGAGCCCGGCCTCATCCCGCCGCGGTAACTTCCTTGGCATGACCGGTATGGGAATCGCAATCGCGACCACGCTGGCCGCGCACCCGCCAGCCGACGGCATTGGCTGGCTGCTGGTGGTGCTCGGCGTCGCCATCGGCGGCTCGATCGGCGCGGTGATTGCGCGCCGGGTGCCGATGACGTCGATGCCGGAGCTGGTCGCGGCGTTTCACTCGCTGGTCGGCATGGCCGCGGTGCTGGTCGCGGCCGGTGCGTTCTACGCGCCGGAAGCCTTCGACATCGGCACGCCCGGCAACATCCATGGCGCTAGCCTGGTTGAAATGTCGCTCGGCGTCGCCATCGGCGCGCTGACGTTTACCGGCTCGGTGATCGCGTTTGCAAAACTGTCGGGGCGCATGAGCGGTGCGCCGATTATTCTGCCCGCACGTCACGTCATCAATATCGCATTGGCGATTGCGCTGGTGGTGTTCATCGTCGGCCTCGTGCTGACGGGCAGCGCGCTCGACTTCTGGCTGATCACCATCATCGCGCTGGTGCTCGGCGCGCTCCTGATCATCCCGATCGGCGGCGCCGACATGCCGGTCGTGATCTCGATGCTGAACTCCTATTCCGGCTGGGCCGCCGCCGGCATCGGCTTCACGCTCGGCAACTCGGCGCTGATCATCACCGGCGCGCTGGTCGGCTCCTCCGGCGCGATCCTGTCCTACATCATGTGCCACGCGATGAACCGTTCCTTCATCTCGGTCATTCTCGGCGGTTTTGGCGGCGAGACGGCCGCCGCGGGCGCCGGCGCGGGTGGCGAAGTCCGGCCCGTGAAACTCGGCTCCGCCGACGACGCCGCCTTCATCATGAAGAATGCGCAGAAGGTGATCATCGTGCCCGGCTACGGCATGGCGGTGGCGCAGGCGCAGCACGCGCTGCGCGAAATGGCCGACCAGCTCAAGAAGGAAGGCGTCGAGGTCAAATACGCGATCCACCCGGTGGCCGGCCGCATGCCGGGCCACATGAACGTGCTGCTCGCCGAAGCCAATGTGCCCTACGACGAGGTGTTCGAACTCGAGGACATCAATTCGGAATTCGCGCAAGCCGACGTCGCCTTCGTGATCGGCGCCAATGACGTTACCAATCCCGCCGCCGAGGACGATTCGAAATCGCCGATCTACGGCATGCCGGTGCTGCAGGTCTGGAAGGCCGGCACCGTGATGTTCATCAAGCGCTCGCTGGCGTCGGGCTATGCCGGCATCGACAATCCCCTGTTCTACCGCGACAACACCATGATGCTGCTCGGCGACGCCAAGAAGATGACCGAGAATATCGTCAAGGCGCTGTGAGGCTGTTCACGAGAAATCATGACCGTCCTGAAATGGTTCGTCATTCTCGCAATCGTCGGCTATCTCGGCGGTCTTGCCGTCCTTTTCTTCAAGCAACGGGAATTCATCTTTCCGATACCGCAAACGGTACGTACGGCCCCTGAAGCCGCTGGCTTTCCGGAAGCTGAAGAACATGTTCTGGCCACGGCCGATGGCGAGAAGGTCATCATTTGGCATGTTCCGGCGCAACCGGGCCATGCGGTTGTGATCTATTTTCCCGGCAATGGAGATTTCCTCGCCGGCAGCGTCGGCCGCTTTCGGGCCATCGCCTCTGATGGGACCGGGCTCGTCGCGTTGTCCTATCGAGGCTATGCCGGCTCCAGCGGCCAGCCCAGCGAGCGGGGACTGCTCCAAGACGCCGCCGCGGCTTACGCTTTCACGGCCGCGCGATACACGCCCGATCGAATCGTGCTGTGGGGCTTTTCGCTCGGCACCGGCGCCGCGGTCGCTGTTGCAGCCGAACAGCCGGTTGGAAAGCTGATCCTGGAAGCTCCCTATACATCGATGGCGGATGTTGCCGCCTGGCATTTTCCGGTTCTGCCGGTGCGCTGGCTGGTGCGGGATCGGTTTCACAGCGATCAGCGCATGGCGCGCGTCACCGCTCCGCTCCTGGTCATGCATGGCGAACGCGATCCAACCATTCCGATTGAGATCGGCGAGCGCCTGTTCGGGCTCGCCCCGGGGCCGAAACAATTCGTGCGGTTTCCGTTAGGAGGCCACGACGATCTCGGCAATCATGGTGCGATCTCGACGGCACGACAGTTCATTGGCGGCCCGAATGGCTGACCGCGGCAGTCATTTGGTGCATAATCGATATCCACGCCCAGAGGATGTGACAGCATGAGCGCGCACGGCCCGATGCCGCGATCGGCGTGGATCTTTCCCGTGCTGGCGGTCCTGTTTTTCGCTGGCGCCACCGCGCTCGGTCTCACCTTCACGCCCTCGGCAGCCGGGCTTGGGTTCGCGGTGGTCTTGCTGATCATTCTGTTCGGCACCGTGTTCGCGGCCGTGCACCATGCCGAGGTGATCGCCGAGCGGATCGGCGAGCCCTACGGCACGCTGCTGTTGACGCTGGCGGTCACCATCATCGAAGTCGCGCTGATCGCGACCATCATGCTCGGTGAAAAACCCGTCCCCACCTTGGCGCGCGACACGGTGTTCGCCGTGGTGATGATCGTGTGCAACGGCCTGGTCGGGATCTGTATCCTGGCCGGAGGTCTGCGCTACCGCGAGCAGGACGTTCAGGTCACCGGATCAAGCCTCTATCTCAGCGTTCTGATCGTCATGGCGACCATCACCTTGATCATGCCCAATTACACGCTGACGACGCCGGGGCCGATCTACTCGGCGGCTCAGCTCGGTTTTGTCAGTGTCGTCACCATCATTCTTTATGGGGTGTTTCTCTATACCCAGACCATCCGGCATCGAAATTATTTCGTCAGCGAAGCCACAGGCCTCGCGGATGGCGGGACGCATGTTTCGAGCCGGCTGTTGGGCTTGAGCATGGTGCTGCTCCTGATCTCGCTGCTGGCGGTGGTGCTGCTGGCGAAAAAGTTCTCGCTGGTGGTCGATTTCGCGACCGCGCGGATTGGCGCGCCGCCTGTCTTCGCGGGCGTCCTGGTGGCGCTGTTGATATTGCTGCCGGAAAGCGTCGCCGCCATCGCCGCCGCGCGCAAGAACGATCTGCAGAAGAGCATCAATCTGGCGCTGGGTTCTTCGCTGGCAACCATCGGGCTGACGATCCCGGCGGTCGCGGTGGCGGCCTACGCGCTGGACAAGCAACTGGTGCTTGGGCTCGATGCTCAGGCCATGGTGCTGTTGGCGATGACCTTCATCCTCAGCATGCTCACCTTCGGCACCGGCCGCACCAATATCCTGTTCGGGCTGGTTCACTTGGTGGTGTTTGCGGTATTCATTTTCCTGGTTTTTGCGCCGTGAGAGTTGGAGTGAACGATAATGCTTAGCGCCAAATCAGATGTTCAGGTCGATACGCCGGAAGTCCGCGTCACCGAGTGGCGGCTGGCGCCGGGCAGCGCCACCGGTCATCACATTCACGAGATGGATTATGTCATCGTTCCCGTGACCTCGGGCGAAATGACCATCGTGGCGCCCGGCGGAGAACGCTCCAAGGCGCAGCTTGGCCTCGGTAAATCCTACTTCCGCAAGGCCGGGGTGGAACATGACGTGCTCAACGAGACCGCGTCCGAAATCGTGTTTCTGGAAGTGGAATTGAAACCATAACCCCGCCATTTGGCGCCTTGCGACCGATCCGTCGCAGCTGTCCCCTCAAAAACGCCTCAAAGTTTCCGCATCAGAACGGGCGCGGGAAGAGGCTGGCCATGCTGAAATACCTCTCGAAATTCACCCTGGATGTATTGCCGTCGCTGTTGGCGACCGTGATCGGGGCCTACATCGTCAATCATTACATCAACAAGCCTGACGCTCCGGTCGCCGCGGTGGTATCGACCGCCGAGCCGAAAGCCGAGGCCAAGACAGACGCCAAGACGCCCGAAACCTCCTCCGATGTCGCCAACATCCCCGAGCCGGGCGTCAGGGCGAAGGGTATCTCCGAAAAGGCGGTCCTCGACCGACCGAGCGCGACAGTGGAGAAATCCGCCGACAAGCCCGCCGAGACCGCGAGCATTCCCCCGGATACGCGGAGGCACCAGGCTGCGACGCGCGAGAAGACGGTCGCCAAGACGGTCCCCGCGCCGCAACCTTCTGCGCCGGCTGTGGTGCCGGTCGTTGCCGCGCCCAGCGTCGCCGCCGCGCCAAATCCGGTCCCGCCGGCCGAGGCCGCGGCGCCCGCAACGCCTGTTGAAGAGCACCGCGATGCCAACGATCTCGCACGTGCGGCGATCGAGCGCTTGCGCGGCCTGACTGCTGACACGTCGCCGCATGCGCAAGAAGCCGCTCGCGCCCCGGATGCGGCCCGCGTCCCTGACGCGCCCCACGTCGTGTACGCAGCGCCGGTCGAATCGCCCCGTGCCGTGCCCGCACCGGCGGTCCGGCCGCTTCCGCCGCCGATCATGGTCTCGACGCCTGCCCGCGAACCGTTCGATCCGGCGGCAGGATCGTCGCAGGGAAAGCCGCCCTACGATGCCGCGCGGAACGACGATCCGCACCGCCCGACGCCGCCGGCCGATATTCCGGCCTCGCAGCCGCTCGACCTGCGTGCCGAGGCGATCGAACCGCTGCCGCGGGAACACAGGAACGTTGCCGAAGACATGCTGTCGGCGGCGAAATCGGTGTTTCACGCCGTTTTGCCGAAATAACCTAGAACGGTTCGTAGGTTTGGCCGGCCTTGCCGCCGACGCGTGCAAAGCCGTTCCGCGCGGCTTCGTCTTTGGGGCGGATGACGACGGCGCGGCCATATGACCCGGCGGCCCTGGTCTTGTCGCCGAGGCGTTCATAGGCAAGCCCCCGGGTGGTCCAGATCTGCGCGTTGTTCGGGTCGGCCTGCACGGCCTCGTCGAGGTCGGCGGCGGCTTCCTTGATCTTGTCCAGCGCAAGGTAGCTGATCGCGCGGCCCAGCAACGGTTCGGCCCGCTGCGGCGTCAGGCCACTCGCCGAGGTAAAATCGTCGATCGCGAGTTGATGCTGCTTTTCGCCCTGGTAGAGCAGGCCGCGATCGTACAGGGCCTCGGCGTAATGCGGATCGAGCGCGATCGCCTTGTCGAACTCGGCGAGCGCCTCTTCGGTCTTTCCGGATCGCGCCAGCGCCTGGCCTCGCGCGGTGTCGGCCTGGGCGTCGCCGGTGCTTGTCTCGGTTGGAGCCGGCTTCGGCGCTGCGTCCTTATCGGGCTGTGACGACAGCGATCCCAGATTGATCGAGCAGCCGCAGAGCGCGATCAGTGCGACCAACGTGAACGCGCGCGGGCCGAGGCGCGAAGCTCCGGAAAAGGCATGGGGAACCGGACGGGCCATATCTGCGGAGCACTCGCGTGCCTATACGGCATTGGTAGCTTGCAGTGTCGTCAATTGCATCGGTCAAAACAGCAACGCGGGCACAAAGGCCCGCGTCATCGCAATCAAATCAGCAGATAGATAAGATCAGCGCGGCCCGCGCGGCCCGGCGCCGGGACCGCCACGGCCGCCAGCACCACCACGATCGGCGCCCGGACCGGCGCCAAACACCGGCTTCGGCTTCATCGGCAACAGGCCTTCGCGCTGCAGCTTCTTGCGGGCGAGCTTGCGCGCGCGGCGCACCGCCTCGGCCTTTTCGCGGGCCTTCTTTTCGGAGGGCTTTTCATAATGGCCGCGGAGCTTCATCTCGCGGAAAATACCCTCGCGCTGCATCTTCTTCTTCAGCGCCTTGAGGGCTTGATCGACATTGTTATCGCGAACGAGAACCTGCACGCGGCATCCTCTTTCCATTGATCGGATTTGAATTCTGATAAAGCAAAGGGGCGGCAAAAGGCCGTGCCTGTGCCCTGAGCGCGCGGATGTATCAGACTAAGGCGTCAATGTCCACCTGCGGGCACAGCCAAATTGGACCTTTTCGATCCCGGTCACGCGATTTTTGACGGCGCTGCTTCGACCTGCGTCACGTGTCCCATCTTTCGGCCCGGTCGCGGCGAACCCTTGCCATAGAGGTGTACGGTCGCGCCCGGCACCGTCAGCCATTGCGCATAGCCGTTGATCTCGTCCCCGATCAGATTGGTCATGACGACCGGGCCGTGACGGACCGGCTTGCCAAGCGGCCAGCCGGCAATGGCGCGGATGTGCTGCTCGAACTGCGAGATCGACGCGCCGTCGAGCGTCCAGTGCCCGGAATTGTGCACCCGCGGCGCAATTTCGTTGACCAGAACCTTCGGCCCGTCGTCGGCCTGCACCACGAACATTTCGACCGCGAGCACGCCGACATAATCGAGCGCATTGGCGATGCGCTCGGCGATGGAGCGCGCCTCCGCCGCCAGCGCTTCGGGGATCGCAGCCGGCGCGCGCGAGATTTTCAGGATGTGGTCGCTGTGTTCGTTTTCGGTGACATCGAAACATTCGACATGGCCGCTGGCCGAGCGCGCGGCGATCACCGAAATCTCGCGCTCGAAGGGAATGAAGGCCTCAAGGATCGCGGACTTGGTGGCGAGATCCTCCCAGATCCGGTCCGGATCATCGCCGTCGCGGATGATCGCCTGGCCCTTGCCGTCATAGCCGAAGCGGCGGGTCTTGAGCACCGCGGGAAGGCCGATGGTCCCGATCGCCGCGCGCAGTTCCGCCGCCGAGGACACATCGGCATAATCGGCGGTGCCGATGCCGAGCCGCTTGACAAAATCCTTTTCGACCAGGCGATCCTGCGTGGTTTCCAGGACGTTCCGGTCGGGCAGCACTGGACGCCGGGCGGCCAGGATCATCGCAGAGGCTGCCGGGACATTCTCGAATTCGTAGGTGATGACGTCGACATCGTTGGCGAATAGCTCCAGCGCCTCGACATCGGCATATTCCGCGCAGGTCGCGTTCAGCACGACATCGAACGCCGGCGAATCCGGATCCGGCGAAAACACCTGGCAGCGCAAGCCGAGCCGCGCCGCCGCCATTGCCAGCATCCGGCCCAATTGTCCGCCGCCGAGAATTCCGATGGTGTCGCCGGGCTTCAGCTTCACCTGATTTGTCGCCGTCACGCAGATCCCTCCGGGCGCTCGGTCACTGCCTCGGTCTGCGCCTTGCGCCAGGCGACAAGTCTGCCGGCGAGCGTCGGATCGCCGAGCGCAAGCACGCCTGTCGCGAGCAGCGCGGCGTTGATGGCGCCGGGCTTGCCGATGGCCAGCGTTCCGACCGGAACCCCGGCCGGCATCTGGACCATGGAATAGAGCGAATCGAGGCCCGACAGCGCCTTGGATTCGATGGGAACGCCAAACACCGGAAGCTCGGTCAGCGACGCGGTCATGCCCGGCAGATGTGCCGCACCGCCGGCGCCGGCAATAATGATCTTGAAGCCGGCCGCCTTGGCGCCCTTGGCAAAGGCGAAAAGCCGTTCCGGGGTGCGATGCGCGGAGATGATGTGTTTCTCGCAGGCGATGCCGAGCGCGGTCAGCGTGTCGGCGGCGTGGCGCATGGTCTCCCAGTCGGACTGGCTTCCCATGATGATGGCGATCGGGGCGGTCATACGGTCAATTCTTTTCGGGAATCCAAAAACATAGGCCGGATTATAAGATCGGCCCAAGCTTCGGCAAGGCGTGGCAAGGGGTCCGGAATGGACTATCCTGTCTTGGTGAATCCCGGCAAGTCTTCTCAAGGATGTTCATGAAGAAGAAAACCAAGGCGACCGCTCCGGGGACGGCGAAACGCCGTAAAAGCGGTGTGGCGGAGCACAAATCGGCGCCGCAGCGCGCCAGGCGGGTGAAACCCGCTTCCGCGTCGGCGCCCCGGCTGGCGGTCGCCCCCAACGAGGCCAAACTGACGATTCGCCGGCTCAGGGCCCAGCTGGCGCAGGCACTGGCGCGAATTGACCAATTGGAGGCTTCCGCGGATACCGATTTCCTGCTGGATATTCCGAACCGGCGCGGCTTTGAGCGCGAGCTCAATCGCGCGGTCGCCTACATCAAACGCTATCATGCGAGCGCAGCACTGATCGTGCTCGACGTCGATCGCCTCAAGCCGATCAACGACGCCTTCGGGCACGCCGCGGGCGATCAGGTGCTCAAGGCCATTGTGGCGGCGCTACTGCGCCACGTGCGCGCCTCCGACGTGATCGGGCGGCTTGGCGGCGACGAGTTCGCACTGCTGTTATGGAATCTGAGCGAAACCGACGCCCACGCCAAGGCGGCGGCGCTGGAACAAGCCATCGACCGGCTCTCATTCGTGTTCCGCGGCCGCACCGTCGCCGCGGGCGCGTCCGCCGGCGTCGCCGTCCTCGGTACGCATGCGGAAGCGGCCAGAGCGCTGGAGGAGGCCGACAGCGCGATGTATGTGCGCAAGGCGCAACGGCGGCATGAGGCGTGATCGGGAATTCGTAGGGTGGGCAAAGGCGCGCTCTTCGTGCCGTGCCCACCATCTATCGAGTGAAGTATTTTTGGTGGGCACGCGGAGTTTATCATCGGGCGCGCATTCGCGCGACCTGTTGGCTGTGTGCCGAGCATGATCGACAGCTTGGAGGTGAAAGTCCTTTATCCAGCCTGATGGTGGCGAAGGATTAGCAAAGCGCAAGGGCGTCGTCGCGAGGCGGGGTCTGAAGGAAGCGTGGAGCAAAGCCGCGGCC
>WNFB01001681.1_pt1 | contig 19042 bp, 15 predicted proteins | sample 5400501 | NCBI WGS metagenome assembly WNFB01 (sample SAMN13153341, study PRJNA577476) | soil metagenome | isolation source: 200 cm saprolite under Douglas fir tree site 2 hole 1 | place: USA:California | collected 2015-04-18 | reverse complement strand
TCCGGAGGGGCCTCCTCCACGACTGGCGCTGCCTCCGGAGGGGCCTCCTCCACGACTGGCGCTGCCTCCGGAGGGGCCTCCTCCACGACTGGCGTTTCGTCGGGAACGGGGATCTCCTCCGCAACCGGCGGTGCCGGCGGGGACTCGTCCGCGACAGGCGCGGGCTGCGGTGCCGGTGGCGGGGGAGGCTCTTCGGCGGCGGGGGGAGAGAAGGCTGGAGGATTTTCTGCGGATAGCGCAGGAAAGGTTCCAGAGGTCTCTGGGGGGTCGGCTGGCGCAGCGGTCTCGGCGGGTTCCACAACCACTTCCGACTCCGCAGGGGCCGCCGGGGTTCCTTCGGGCGTGGACGACGAAGCGGTCTCTTCCGGGGGCGGCAGGGTCACGAGTGGTGGTTCGGCACCTGCGGGGTCCGGGCGAGGCGCGGTGGGCGGATCGGTCACCGGCACATTATGCGGGTTGGACCTGTGCTGGGGATGAGAGCACCGGCTAGGACCAGCGGATCAACTCGGCGACCGGCTGCAAGTCGAAGGTGTCCAGGAGGTCCAGGGCCATGTCCCGTGCCCGGGCGTCCGAGCCGCCGACGATCCGGCTGAGCATCTGCTGGGCATCCTGGCCCCACCCCAGGATCGTGATGGCCCCTCGCTCGTTGGCGACCAGCACGGCGATGCACTGCACCACCTCGTAGGGCATCGTGTCCATGTACGTCTTCAACCGTTCAACGACCTTGCTGGTGTTGCCGACCCGGCCCGTCAGCTTCAACAACTCGAGCAACTGGGTGAGGGACCAGGGTCCCTCGAACTTCCCGGAGGCGAACCAGGTGCCGAACTGGGCCAGTTCCTCTGCATGGGCGCCGACGTCGCCGCCCTGCCGGGCCGCCGCCACACGATTCTCCCACAGGTGCTGGAGGCGGCGGAGGATCTCGCTCGGGATGCGGTCCTGCTGGCCGTGGATCATCTGGCCGACCCAGGCCAGGGCATGTGCCCGCAGGAGGCCCGACGCATTGTCGAAGAATCTTGCAAGGAGGCTTGCGCGCTCCGCAGAGGACGCCTCCAGGGGGATCCTCCCCCGCAGATACAGGGCCACGAGGTGCTCCGCCAGGCCCTGCTGTGGCCGGGTGAGGCCGTCGTCGTCCACGAGGCTCTGCGCCGCTCGTTCGTAGTCGGGCGACAACAGCTCGAAAACCTGGTCGAACACCGGCGACACCGCCAGGTACGTGTCCCACGCTGCCTGGCGGAGATGGTCCTGTGACGGCTCGGCGGGGAACACGGCGCCGCCCTGGCTTGCCGCCCACGCCGGGTCGAGCATGAGCAGCCACGGGAACCACTGCCCGAAGACTGCCTGGACGGGAGCCGACCCCTGCCGCCCGGGGGCGAGGTGGGCCTCCAGGACCTCCCGCACCTCGGGCATCTCGTCGAATCCGTTGCGGGCGAGCTCCCGGCCGCCCGGTTGGCTCTCCAGGTGGCGCCGTACCCAGAGCGCATAGCGGACCACGCCCTGCAGGCCCTCGGCGGCGACGCCGCGGCCGGCCGCCGCCGCGTCACTGTCCGGCCCCGGCTCCGGCCCCCGTTCGAGCGCGATCGGCCGCAGGATCCCCCAGACCCGGCTCCGCTCGGAGGCAGGGATCTCGGCAGCTCCGTTCGTGAAGCCGGTCGCAAGACAGCGGGCGATGCTGATGCGCAGGGCCGCCGTGGACCCGGTGTCCGAGGGCGGCCGAGCGGCGGCCAGGGCGAACAGGTCGAGGACCGGCCCCCATGCGAAGGTGGAGACGCCCTGCTTGGCCGCCTCCCGCAGGCCGATGATCACGGCCCGCAGGTAGTCGTCAGGGAGCCCGGCGAACACAGGAGCCTCCGCGGCGAACTGTCCCGGCTCGGTCGTGATCACCTCGACCAGCTTCCTGCAGAATCCGGCGGCGGTCGGTGCCCCGATGGTCCCGGGCTCACGCCAGGTCGAAGCGAAGTGGACGATCTCGGCGGGGGCTGCCGTCCGGAGCCATTCGGGTTGCTTGGGAGTGGTGAGGTCGACGGGCGGGTCCCGCGGCGGGAAGGCGAAGGCCACGTCGAGGGAGACGCCGTCGCTGCTCGTGAGCAGGGCCGACCGCTCGGCGCTCCAGGCCCTGGCGAACTCCTCGACCCCCACGCGGTCGTCGGGGTCGCTGTCCCAGCGGCCCGGGGTGGCGTCCCAGCGGGCGAGGTCCGGGCCGTCCCCCACCCATGCCAGCACCTGCTCCCGCTGCTCGCCGGGGAGGCTCGCAAGCTGCTGGCGGGCGAGCAGGAGGTACTCCCGGCTGAAGTGCGGGTCGACGAGAAGGGCGCGGTCCGCGAGCGTCGCCGCCGGTAGGCCGGGAGCATCCTCGGGGAAGAGGCGGACCAGGTGCAGGGCGATGCGGCGCATGACCGGCCAGCCACGAACGGTGAGCCGCTCGACGAGGTCCGCCAGCATCCCCGGGTTCTCCCGAGCCAGGCGCTCACCGGCGTCCCGCACCGCGGAGACGAGGGCGTTGCGCGCTCCACGATCCACGTTGCGCGGGTCGTCCTCGATGGCGGGCCGCCACAGGTACGACCCGTCTGCACCAAAAGCAACCTCGGCGACCGGGGCCTCGTGGGCATCGGAGGGAAGGGAGCGCTCGAGGGCGGACGCCAGCAGGTCGCAGAGCAGGTCGAGCGCCGGCAGCTGCACAGCCCGTACGAGATCCGGCACGTTCTCCTTCAGGATGTGCTCGTAGTCCCAGTCCCCGAACCGGGCGTGGGGACGCGGTGGCTGGGCAAAGCCGTCGTCCCCGGCGGCACGGGCGTCCGTTCCCGAATCCCCGAGCAGTTCTAGCAGGGAGCGGGCGAGGTCCAGCGCAGCCTTGCCCTCCCCCTTTGTCGCCAGGTTCGAGACGAGGCTCCCGAGCTTCTTTGGCAGCATCACGTGGTAGGGGGACGCCGTCAGCCAGCGCTTCGCCCGCTCCGCCAGGTCGGCGGCCAGGTCCGCCGGCAGTCCCAGGGCCGCATCGGCGAGGTCCTCGTGCACCAGCGAGTTGTCGGTCTCCGGGATCTCCATGGCCACCCGGTGGACGGCGAAGGGATCGACCCCGGCCATCCGCGCCAGGTACTTCGAGTCGGGCCAGGGCGGCGCGCCCATCGCCCCCGGGACGTAGTGGTCGATCGGGGCCGGGGGCGTGGTGAAGAACCCACGCTCCTTCAGGGGGCCGATCCACAGGGGGTTGTCCAGCCGGTCGAAGAACGACATCCGGTGCAGCGTGAACGCGGCGAGCTGGGTCGCCCGGTTGACGGTCTCCGACGCCGGGGCCCCCGCAGCCCGCAGCTGCCGGGCCAGCTCGGCCGGCTCAGACGTGGGCCGCTTGCAGGTGTGGTGCTCGCAGACGTAGGCGGTCGGCTTGCCGGCGACCTCGGTGCGGCCCTCCAGCAACGGTGATGCCAACGCGGGCGTGCCGGTGCCGGAGCCCGCTCCCGCCAGGACCCGGTTCGGGACGAAGCGCGTCCAGATCTCCCGCAGAAGGGCCTGGGTCGCGGCGCCGGCGACGTCGCCGACGACGGCGATCTCGCGCGGGCCGGACAGGTGGAAGTCCAGGGCGGCAAACAGCGTCCCCGACTCCTGGGGGATCGCCTGCATCAGCGGCTGGGCCGCCTCCAGGATCTCCACACCCCGCCCTGCCAGGTCCTTGTCGCCGAACAGGGCGCCGAGGCGTTGGAAGAGGAGGGAGGCCACCCCGTTCGGGGACGGTGCCGTCGAGTCGATGCAGTCTTTGCGCCGGAACACCAGCGGCTCGCCCGTGCGGCTGGTCGAGAACAGCCCCCCGCCGTCGGGGTCCCAGAACTCCTCGAGCACGGTGCCGGCGAGCCGGCGAGCCGCCTCGGCCCATTGCGGGTTGAACGTCGCCTCCCAGAGGGGGAGCAGCCCGTCGGCGAGGAAGACGTAGTCCTCGACAAGCCCGGTCCCCCGCGCGGCGCCGGCTTGCCAGACGTGCAGGAGGCCGCCGCCGTCGGTCATGGCGTGGCCCAGCAGGAAGGCGGCTGCCCGCTCGGCGGCCTTGACGAAGTCGGGGCGTCCGAACGCTGCCCCCGCCTCGGCCAGCGCGCCGATGGCCAGACCGTTCCACGAGGTCAAGACTTTCTCGTCGCGCTCCGGCGCCCTCCGCTGCGATCGGGCCGCCGCCAGCGCCGCCCGGGCCTCGGCCGGCGGGGCATCGCCTGCCGCCGTCAGCACATTGAGGGCGCCCGAGAAGTTGCCCGTCGGCGTGACCCCGAAGAAGCCGGCAGCCTCGGGCGCGACGCCGACGAACTCATCGTGGCTCCACAGGTAGTACGCACCCTCGCCCCCCTCCGAGTCGGAGTCCACTCCGGCGAAGAACCCGCCGCCGGGCGCCGCAAGGTGGGCCAGCAGGAAGTCGAGGGTCTCGGTGGCGATCCTGGCGAACAGCGGTTCGTGGCGGGCCTGCCACGCATGCGTGTAGACGCGGGCCGCGAGGGCGTTGTCGGAGAGCATCTTCTCGAAATGGGGGATCGTCCAGGCGCCGTCGACGGCGTAGCGGTGGAACCCGCCGCCGATCTGGTCGTAGATGCCGCCCCGGGCCATCCGGCGCAGGGCCACGTCCGCGATGCCGTGGGCCCCGCCCGGCCCCCGGGCCGCCGCCCGGAGCATCAGCTCGACCAGCCAGGGCTGGGGGAACTTGGGGGCCTCGCCGAACCCTCCGTGCTCCTGGTCGGCCGTCGACAGGATGCGCAGGATCCCCTGGTCGAGCTGCTCGGCACCGAGTTTCTGGCGCTCGGGCAGGTCCCGCTCCCGCATCTGGCGGAGGACGTCGTCTGCCTGCGCAAGCAGGTCTCGCCGATTGTCCTTCCACTCCTCGGTCACGGACATCAGCACCGAGGTGAAGGACGGAAGCTCGTCCCGAGCCTTCGGCGGGAAGTAGGTGCCGCCGAAGAACAGCTTGCGCTCGGGGGTGAGGAACAGCGTCAGCGGCCACCCCGCCGACCCCGTCAGGGTCTGGAGGGCCTCGATGTAGAGGGCGTCGAGGTCGGGCCGCTCCTCCCGGTCCACCTTGATGGAGACGAAGTCCCGGTTGAGCAGCTCGGCGATGGTGGGGTCCGAGAACGACTCTCGCTCCATGACGTGGCACCAGTGGCAGCTCGCATAGCCGATGGAGACGAAGACCGGTTTGTCCTCGGCCACCGCCCGCGCCCAGGCCTCGTCGCCCCACGGGTACCAGTCCACCGGGTTCTCGGCGTGCTGGAGGAGGTACGGGCTCGTCTCGTTCTGCAGTCGGTTCGGCATTGTGCTGTGCGCTCACCCTCTCGACAAGACCATGCTACCGAGGCCGTGACACAACGAGGCCCCGACACAACGAAGCGGACGACCCCTTGCGGGCCATCCGCTTCGTGGAACTTCTTAGAAAGCTAGTTGATCGTGTCGTAGGTGTGACGGGACCACCCGGACTGCTGGCGGTAGCTTGTGGTCCGCTCACGGCCCGGGAAGCTGGCGAAGCCCTCGGCGCCCTGGGGGTACGACGTCTGCTTGAGCAGATCGGTCACGTTCGACGGGGCCACCGCCTTCGGCTGGTTGAACCCGTAGTCAGGGATTCCGGTCGGCTGCGGCGCGCTGGCGGGCGCCTGACCCTCGCCAGTCTGGTTCCTTTTGCGGCTGAACACTCCCACGTGCGCACCTCCTGCTTGATGACCCCCAAGGCTGCTCACTGTAGCGCCGGCCCGTCGCCGGGTCAACGCGGCCCTCTAGTCCTCGTCGCCTTCCCAGGGCGGCCGTTCCTGGTTGCCGCCCTTGACGCCCTCTTCCACCCGCTTGCCGCGCATGAGGTCGCTCATGCTGGTGCCCTGGTGGACGATCTTGCCCTCGCGCTCCATGGTCCGTTTCCAGGCGGCGCTGAGTCGCTGGCCGGCAGCGTGGGTATCCGTGGTGGCCTCGCCTTCGGCGAAGTGCTCGAGGTCTTCGTAGCCGACCTTGCCGATGATCTGCTCCATCGTGGCCCGGCCCGATTCCTCGGCGCCGTGCTCCATGAAGTCACGCTCGCGACCGGTCTTCCCCCAGAGGTCACGCAGTGCCGCCAGGGCGTTGGCTCCCTCCACAGGCAGCTTGTTGGGTCGCTCGTTCTCCTCTTCTTCGGCCATCGGATTCTCCCCTCAGCTCCGGCCCCACGTTCACCCGCCGATCAAGGATACGGCGCAACCTGTCACTCTGGTCCTACGCCCGCTTCGTCGCCTCGTCGTAGCGACGGCTGACCTCGTCCCAGTTCACGACGTTCCAGAAGGCGTCGATGTACTCCGGCCGCCGGTTCTGGTACTTGAGGTAGTAGGCGTGCTCCCAGACGTCGAGGCCGAGGACCGGCGTGTCGCCACCGATGAGCGGCGAGTCCTGGTTCGGGAGGCTGTAGATGACCAGGCGCTTGCCGACGGTCACCAGCCACGCCCAGCCGCTGCCGAAGTGGTTCATAGCGACGGCGTTAAACTTGCCCTGGAACTCCTTGAAGGTGCCGAAGGTGTCCTCGATCGCCTTGCCGATGGACCCGCTCGGCTCGCCGCCGCCTTCGCCGCTCAGGATGGTCCACCACAACGAGTGATTGGCGTGGCCGCCACCGTGGTTGCGGATCGGGCCCCGGTTGTCCTCGGGAACCTTGCCGAAGTTGCGCATCAGGTCCTCGACCGGCATGTTCTTGAGGTCGTTGTCGGCCAGCTGGTCCAGCGCTGCGTTCAGCTTGTCGACGTAGGTCTGATGGTGCTTGGTGTGGTGGATCTCCATCGTGCGAGCGTCGATGTATGGCTCGAGCGCGTCGTACGCGTAGGGCAGCGGTGGCAGCGTGTGAATCCCCATCTGAACACCTCCTCTATTGTCCGGGCCGACCCGTTGGCGCCGGCCGTGCCTTCAAGTCCTTCTGGATGGTTGTACCTGGAACCATACCCGTCCCGCCGCCTGTTGACCGTCTGGGGCGAGTGGTTCAGCCCTCCCCGTCGAGCAGGCGCCGGTCCCGGAAGAGGCTGACCGCGACCTCGTCACCGGCATTGGCCACTGCCGTGCCGGCGGGAATGACGGCGAGCCCGTTGGCACGCGACACCGTGGCGAGCAGGTGCGAGGCCGGGGCGCCCGTCGGCCGGGCTCGCCAGGCCCCCGGCGTCCCCGTCACCAGGACACGGGAGTACCGCGCCTTCTCCGGCGGACCGCCGATGTCCTCCTCCAGCACCGCCGTGATCTCCGGGCGCGTGAGCGAGGTGTGGCCCATCATCGCCAGCAGCGCCGACCGGATGAACAGCTCGAAGGACACAAACACCGAGACGGGGTTGCCGGGCAGGCCGAAGAACGGCTTGCCGTCGACGATCCCGAAGGCCTGCGGCGCCCCGGGCTGCATCGCGACCTTATACCGTTCGATCGTCCCGAGGCCATCGAGGATTCGCTTCACGACGTCGCGCTGGCCGACCGAAACGCCGCCCGAGGTGATGAAAACGTCGGCCTCGGCGAGGCCGTCCATGATGGCGGCCCGCAGCTTGTCCTCGTCGTCGGCGACGATCCCGAGGCGCAGCGGCACAGCGCCGGCCTCGGCGAGGTTTCCACACAGGGTGAACGAGTTGGCATCGGTGATCTGGCCGTAGGCCGCGGTGTCGCCGGGCTCGATCAGCTCGTCGCCGGTGGAGAGCACGGCGACCCGCACCCGGGGATGGACGAGCGCCTTCGGGTAACCGGCCGAGGACAGCACGCCGAGCTCGGCGCCGAGCAGCCGCCGGCCGGCCCTGACGACGACGTCGCCGGTACGCAGATCCTGGCCGACGGGGCGAACGAACGAGCCCGGCCCGAACTCCTTCAGGACCCGGATCGTGTCGCCGTCCACTTCCACCTCCTCGATGGGGGCGATGCAGTCCGATCCCTCGGGCACCGGAGCGCCGGTTGCGATCCAGACACACTCGCCTGGCCCGACCGGGTCCGCCGGCGGGTGCCCGATGGGGGCCTCGCCGACCTTCCGAAGGGAGACGGGGCTCGACGCCGACGCCCCCCGGATGTCCTCGGCCCGCACGGCGTAGCCGTCCATCGACGATGACGGGAAGGTCGGGATGTCGTACTCGGCGGTGACGTCGGCGGCCAGGATGCACCCCCAGGCCTCGAGCAGCGGCAGCTCGACCGGGGGCAGCGGCTTGATGACGTCCATGATGCGGCGCTGGGCGTCCTCGACGGAGAGGAGCGCCCGTGCGACGTCCTGGGGGAGCATGGCGTTGCTCATCGGGCGGGCTCCGCGGACGTCGCGTGAGCTACGGGCGGGGCCTCTGCCGGCGTGTCGATCCCGATCCACCGCTCGCCGGACGGGCCGACCTCCTTCTTCCACACCGGCACCCGCTGCTTGACCTCGTCGATGCCATAACGGGCGGCCTCGAACGCCTCCTGGCGGTGGGGGGCCGAGCAGGCGACGATGACGGTCTGCTCCCCGACTGGCAGGTCGCCGACGCGATGCAGGATGCAGACGCCGTTGAGCGGCCAGCGCTCGGCGGCCTCCTCGGCCACCTTGCGCAGTACCGGCTCGGCCATCTCCAGGTAGATCGAGTAGTCGAGCTGGTCAACATCGCCCCAGCCCTCCGAGCGTGCCCGGACCGTCCCGACGAACACCACAGTGCCACCGGCGCTCGGATCGGCGACGAGCGCCATCACCTCGTCGATGGGGACGGCGTCGCTCCGGACGCCGGTGGTGATCTTGGCCGCGCCCGCACCGCCGGCCACCGGAGGAAGCAGGGCCACCTCGTCCTCGGGGGCGAGGATGCGATCCAGTCCCGTGGTCTCGAGGTTGACGGCGACCGACACCCGGGCGAGCATCGGGCCGACCTCGGGGTACTCGGTGGCGACCCACCGGAGCACCGCACCGGCCGTCGCGTTCTCGGGCAATTCGAGGTACTGCTCGTTGACGCCGGTCGTTGCCGACAGGGCACCGAACATCAGCAGCCGGATCTTCATGCTCGGCTCATCATAAGAGGCAGCCCATTCTTATGAACGGTCGTCTGGGGGGCGCTCACGACGGAGTTCAACGGCTCGTCCGGGTGTCGATCCAGCCCCCGGGGCGGCCGGTGCGGGCAGCGATCAGGCCCCCGAGGATCGACAGGGCGATCTCGGGCGGCGTCTTGGCACCGATGTTCAGGCCGACCGGTGACTGGATCCGGGCCACCTGCTCGTCGGGGACCCCCATCTTCCTGAGGTCCGCCAGGTGGGCTCCCGTGTGCCGGGCGCTGCCCATGATCCCGACGAAGCGCGGCGTGTGGCCGAGCAGCGACGCCACCTGCTTGGAGACGTCGGGGGCGTCGTGGTCGGTGGCCACGACCTCCATCTCCCCACCGGGGGCGTCCTTCAACTCGCTCGCATCGGCGACGACCCGGGTGGCGGCGCCGCGGTGCTCCGGGGTGATCCACTCCGACCGGGACTCCACCAGGATCGCCTCGTAGCCGAGGTCCTTGCCCCATCGCAGCAGCCACAGGGCGATTGGTGTCGCCGCCAGGACGACGAGGCGCGGCCGGTGCAGGTAGGGCTCGAGGTAGACCTCGACGGACCCGAGGTCGTGGTGGTAGGTCCGCAGCACCGGCCGGCCGGTCGCCAGGACCTCCTCGGCATCCGCTGCGGCGGAGACATCGAACTCCGAGCATCCGAGCGTCCCCGACAGCGGCCCGCCGGCGCCGAGCAGCAGCTTCTGGCCCGGCTGGCACGGGGGGGCCCCGTCGGTACGGATGGCGGTGGCAAGGAGGACCTGCTCGCCGCCGGCGAGGTGCTTGGCGAGATCGAGCGTGACGTCGGAGGGACCGACCCCGGTCCCGGCTCTTGCCTGCCCCAGGGGGACCCCGACTTCGGCGTCGGCCACCTGGCGCTCCTTGGCCGCGGCGATCTCGTTGGCGGAGAGCTCGGCGTGCTCGTGGCCGGCGTGGTCGTGGCCGTGCGCGGCGTGCTCGTGGCCGGCGTGCTCGTGACCCCCGTGCTCCCGGGCCTGGGCGATGCCCTCGGCGTCCGGCGTTGAGACCTGGGCTTGGACGTGCTGGGTGTCGCCCGACAGAAGGTCCAGCACGTGCGGCACCACCGGCATCACCGTCTCGAGGCTCTCGACGGCACCCTTGGGGCTGCCCGGCAGGTTGAGGACCAGGGCGTCGCCCACGACGCCGGTCCGCCCGCGCGAGATGATCGCCATCGGGCTGACCTGCCGGCCCACGGCCCGCATGGTCTCGGCCAGGCCGGGGGCATCCCGGGTGAGGACCGCCTTCGTGGCCTCCGGCGTGACGTCACGGGGGCCGAAGCCGGTGCCCCCCGTCGTCACGACCAGGTCCGCCGCGGCAGCCATCCGCCGCAGGGCGGCCTCGATCTCGGGGACCTCGTCGGCGACCACCGCCGTCTCGGCGATCTCGAAGCCCGACCTCGCGAGCAGGTCGCCGAGCGCCCTGCCCGAGTCATCCGTCCGGGTGCCGTGGAACACCCCGTCGCTGACGGTGAGGATGGCAGCCCGACGTCCGTGGCCCATGTGCACCCCCTCTTTCCCTGACGCTCGTCGTCCTCTTCTCGGTTCTACCCAGCAGCGGCGCCCAACCGGGAACTGCCAGATACGGCCATCCGGCGGGTGCCGAGCAGGGCATCATACGCACGCTGCGGCGCTAGAAGACAGTAAAAGGAAGCACCGGGGTATATTTCTAGTATGTGTCCGTGCCGCCGGGACCGGCGGGTGCGGCGCCCCTCTGATACTGGCCAGAGGCTGGTACGACCTGGCTCTCCGGGGGGACTTATTAATCAGATGCTGACGTAAGATTTGTCAGCTTGCGCTGGAGAGGGGTTCGAATTGGTTGACACCGACGGAAGGGCGAAAGGCATGGAAATTCCGGAGACGGTTGAAGATCTAGCAGACATTCTCTTGGACCAGGCGTACCTGGCCGACCGTGGGCTTGCGACGTCGACATTCCTCGCCCTCTGCCTCGGGCGCCCGCTCCTCCTTGAAGGCGAACCCGGCACCGGCAAGACCGAGCTTGCAAAAGCGATCGCTTCAGCCTTCAACCTCCAGCTCATCCGCCTCCAGTGCTACGAGGGCATCGATGCCAACCAGGCCCTCTACGAGTGGGACTACACCCGCCAGCTCCTGTACGTCCGCACCCTGACCGAGGCAGCCCTGAACGACAAGACCGCCATCGACGACATCTTCGGCCCCCGCTTCCTCGTCGAGCGGCCGCTGCTCAAGGCGATCAAGGCAGGCGACCGGGCCGTTCTGCTCGTCGACGAAGTCGACCGGGCGGACGACGAGTTCGAGGCCTTCCTCCTCGAGGTCCTGTCTGATTTCCAAGTCACCATCCCCGAGCTCGGCACCATCAAGTGCAAGCGGCCGCCGGTGGTCATCCTCACGTCGAACCGGACCCGTGAGCTCCACGACGCCCTGAAGCGCCGGTGCCTGTTCCACTGGATCGACTACCCCAAACTCGACCGCGAGGTCGCGATCGTCCGTGCCCGGGCCCCCGAGGTCCCCGAGGAACTTGCCCGCCAGGTCTCCAAGGCCGTCCAGAACCTGCGGAGGATGGACCTGCAGAAGAGGCCCGGCGTTGCCGAGACCCTCGACTGGGCCCGTGCCCTCGACTTCCTGGGGGCGGAACGGATGGACGCCAACAACACGACCGCCACGCTCGGGTCGGTCCTCAAGGACCGCGATGACATCGACCAGGTGAAGAACAACCTCTCGGGCGTGATCGGCTAATGGGCTCGGACCAGGGTCTGCTCTCCGTCCTGGTCGGGTTCGGCCGAGCCCTGCGCGACGAGGGCGTCGTGGTGGGCACCGGCTCGGTCCTGGGCTACTGCGACGCCATGAGCATGCTGGACCCCACCGAACTTCTGGACCTGTACCACGCGGGGAGGGCGGCGATGATCTGCCGGCAGACCGACCTGGCTATCTACGACAAGGTCTTCAAGTCGTATTTCCTGGCGAACAACGGTCCGCTCCAGAACATCCTCAAGATGAAGGTGCACCTCGACCCCGAGGCCGAGACCGAGTTCGAGGTACTGAACAACCCCGAGGCGGGCCAGGAGAAGCAGTTCGACGCCCCGACGGGGCTCATGGGTTCGAACATGGAGGTCCTGCGCCACAAGCGCTTCGCCGAGATGACGGACGAAGAAAAGGCAGCGCTGCGCAAGCTGATGCAGAAGTTCAAGTTCCTTCCCCCCAAGCGCCGCACCCGCCGCACCGTCCCGGCCCGCGACGGCGCCCGGCCCGATCTCCGCCGCACGATCCGGGCCGCGATGCGCCGGCACGGCGAGCTCGTGGACCAGCACTGGCGGGAGCGTCGGGTTCGCCGGCGCAAGGTCATCCTGATCCTCGACATCTCCGGCTCGATGGCGGACTACTCCCGGGCGCTCATGCACTTCGGCTACGCCGCAGCCCGCGCCTCGATGGGCACGACGGCCTCCGCGAAGCTGGTCGAGGTCTTCTGCTTCGGCACGCGCCTCACCCGGATCACCCAGGAGATGCAGAAGCGCGATCCGGACGTCGCCTTCGACGCCGCCGCAAGGGCGGTCTTCGACTGGGAGGGCGGCACCCGCATCGGCGAGTCGCTCGACAAGTTCGTCACCGAGTGGGGCCGCCGGGGTATGTGCCGGGGTGCCATCGTTGTGATCTGCTCCGACGGTCTCGACCGCGGCGACCCAGCCGTGCTGGCCGAGGCGATGGAGCGCATGTCGCGGCTGTGCCACAAGCTCATCTGGATGAACCCGCTGAAGGGCGATGAGGAAGAGTTCCAGGCCCGCTCGGTCGGCATGCTGATCGCCAAGCCGTTCTGCGACGAGCTGCTCTCGGGCCACGACCTCGCGAGCCTCGAGAAGCTCGCACTCGTCCTTCCGAAACTGGGGTAGGACCCGCTACAAGGAGGGACGCCCCCACAGGAGGCTGGTAATGGGAATCGAGATCGCATGGAGCGTCGGCCTGGAGGCCACGGGGGACCGGATCCTGCCGACGGAGCAGATCCTGGACCTGGCCGACGCCGTCGCGGGCCGCGGCGGCTCGGCGAGCGGGATCGGGACGAACTCCTACGGTGCCACCTTCCTCGTCTACGCCGAGGACCGTGAGACGGCCATCGCCAAGGCGAAGGAGTTCTTCCAGATGGCTGTGCAGACCGCCAACATGCCCGACTGGGGCATCACCAGGGTGGAAGCCGAGAGCGAGGAAGACGTCCAGGTAGAGCCCGGCTTGCCCTGAGGTTCGTTCCTAATGTTTTTTGAGTATAAAGTGGTGTAGAACAGCGGTTTATACTCAAAGTTTTGTCTAGCGCCCGATCGCCGGGTGGCCCGTCGGGGAGGCTTCCCCAGGCGGAGCCTGGGGGCTCAGCTCGGCCGCCGTCGCCTCGGCGGTGCGGGCACGGGTCATGATCGTGCGGAACTCGGCGTTGGAGGCCAGCCGTGCATCGACCTTGGCCCGCACGGTGTCCGCGCCCTTCCAGGGGGACTGCCACTTGCTCAGGACCTCTTCCTCCGTGGCGGCGCGGATCTCCTCCATGCGCTTGTGGAGGCCTTCGACCTCGAGGCGCAGCGACTCCAGTTCCTGACTGCTCTCCGGCTGCCTGCTCTCCGGCTCCGGCTGCTCTTCGCTCATCGTCGTCGCTCCCAGCTCTCCCGTTGTTGTCGTGCCCAGACTCTCATCTTCCCACGCCTATCCACGCACCCCTTTTCGTCCTACCCCCGTTTTCGCCGCTGGGTGGGCATAACATGGGTTGGTGCAGAAGAATGGAGGGTAGTCCAGAATAAGGGGCCGCCCGGGATACTCGCCGACATCCCACATGCTCTCGTTGGAAGGGGTAACGAATGATTCGTCTCGGAAGCCTGGCAGGGTACTCATTCGAGGGTCCGTACACCCTGGCAGGCTGGAACCCCATCGACCAACCTGGCGTGTACGCCATCATGTACAAGCAGGAGGAGGGCGGGAAGGACCACTACGCCGTCGTCTACGTCGGCCACACCGACAACTTCCAGGAGGAGGGCTTCCCCCTCAAGCACGCGGCGTCCCCCTGCTGGGTCGAGCGTGCGGGGACCCAGTGGAAGCTCTTCATCGCCTACTTCGTCCCGCCCGGGGGGGCCACACGCTCGATCCGGGCCGGCATCGCCACCGAGCTCAACGCCATCTACCAGCCCATCTGCAACGAGGAGCAGTACGTCCAGCACTGGGAAGAGGAGTGGATCGGCGACTACGAGTCCAACCTCACCAAGAAGCTGATGCTGTCCACCGACGCAGACGTCCACAAGCAGAGCGCGGACCCCGCCGGCCGGCGGGAACCCGGCCGGTAGCCCGTCGGCTTCGAGAAGCTCTTCCCAGCGGTCTGGCGCGGCCGGAACCCTTCAATTGCCCGAACCGGGTCGCACCGGGCCTCCGGGACTGAGCGGAGTTGACTAGGGGATCGGGGCAGGCGTACATTTGCCGTTGTCCGTTTCGCCGAAAAGCGCGTAGAATCACTTCACAACCGGGTTGGGGGTCATCCGGCACCGGTGGGGGAAAGTCGTTGGATGTTTGGTCGGGCTGCCTGATCGACCTAGGGTGTTCTCTGATGGACTGCCACGGTGACCACGTCGCCGGTTCGGCGCCTCTGCTGGCTATCACTCCTTCCGCTACGCATGACCGCATCACTTCGCGCGCACTGTTCTGACCCACACGTCGCAGGCTGTACATGGTGGTGACCGCTCCAACGGGATTGTGGCAACAAGGGGCAACAAGGAAAGGGGTGGTGTCGCAGTGGCTGAAGGTAGAGGAAACCCGCGGATCTTCGAGTTGATCGAAGGTGCGCCGAAGGTGAACAAGGATCCGACGAGCCCGACCATCTGGGCCTGGCCGGAAGTTGTCGACATGCTGAAGATCGCGGGTCAGCCGGTTCCCGGCCCGTGGCCGCCCCACCAGGTGCCTCGTCCGGACCCGGCGCCCGAGGAGATTCCCATCGCCGTGCCCGAGAAGCGGCAGCCGTCGAGCCAGCGGCCCCGCAACCTCAAGGCCGACGACACCGTGTTCGGTGTCGAGTACACCGACGAGGGTCCCCGGAAGGCGGCGCCGAAGCCCGCCGCAGCCGCTCCTCCGGCCGAGGACGCACCCGCAGGTGACGACGACGCCGGGGCCCGCCGCCGTCGTGGCCGGTACCTCTCGTAGCTTCGGGTAGCGCTTACAACGCGGAGTATCAGCACCACAGGGCGCTCGGCGCCGAACACGACTGGAAGTTCCGGCACTTAAAAGGAGGGCGAGTTTTGTATCCCCCACGTTTTCACTACGAGGCACCTCGAACGCTCGATGAGGCCTGCCAGATGATGGCCTACTACCGGGAGGACGCCAAGGTCCTTTCCGGCGGCATGAGCCTGATCCCGCTGATGAAGCTGCGGTTCGCTTCACCGGCGACGATCGTCGACCTCAACCAGATCCAGGGCCTCGACTACATCGAGGAGGCAGGCGGCTACCTTCGCATCGGCGCCCTGACCCGCAACCGGGCCATCGTCCGCTCCTCGCTCGTGCAGTCGCGCCACCCCCTGATGACCAACGCAGCCCCGACGATCTCGGACCCGGTCGTCCGCAACCGCGGCACCCTGGTCGGCAACTGCTGCCACGCCGACCCGCAAGGCGACTGGGCCACCGTGATGCTGTGCCTGGACGGCGAGATCGTCGCCCGCTCGACCGAGGGCGAGCGGGTTATCCCGATCACCCAGTTCGTCACCGGGCCGTTCTCCAACACCCTGATGCCGAACGAGATCGCGGTCGAGGCCCGGATCCCGGGCGCCACCAACTTTGGCGAGTACCACAAGATCGAGCGCAAGGTGGGCGACTTCGCCACCGTCGCCGTCGGCGTTGCCCTGCAGCAGTCCGGCGGATCCGTCCAGCGCGTGGGCATCGGCCTCACGGGCGTCGGTCCGAGCAACATCAAGTGCTACGACGCCGAGCGCATCGTCTCGAGCGGCCTGAACGAGCACACGATCGAGCAGGCGGCCCGTGCCGCCGCTGCCGACGCTCAGCCCCGCACCGATCACCGGGGCAGCGAGGAATACAAGCGGGAGATGGTCACCGTCTTCGTCCGGCGGTCGCTCCAGGCGGCATCCGGCATCCGGGCGGCTTAGCAGGATCTAACGGCGACCGCCACAAGGAGGTAGTACGTGCCAGAGTTCAGAATGGTTCAATGCATCGTCAACGACGAGCCGCGGGAAGCGGAGATTGAGCCCCGCCTGCTGCTGCTCCACTTCATCCGGGAGGTCCTCGGCCTGACCGGGACTCACCTCGGCTGCGACACCACAAGCTGCGGGGCCTGCACCGTCCTCTTCGACGGGCTGCCCGTGAAGAGTTGCACCCTCCTCGGCGTCCAGGCGGACGGCCACGAGATCCTCACGGTCGAGGGCCTCGGCTCGCCGTCGGAGCTGTCGCCGGTCCAGGAAGGGTTCCACGAGGAGCACGGGCTGCAGTGCGGGTTCTGCACCCCCGGCATGATGATGACCGCGACGGCGTTTCTGGAGGAGAACCCGAACCCGACGGAAGAGGAGATCCGCTGGGCACTCTCGGGCAACAACTGCAGGTGCACCGGCTACATGAACATCGTCAAGGCAGTGCAGTGGGCGGCCAAGAAAATGGCGACGTCGGGCGTCGGGGCACGTGGATCAAACCCGATTCCCGGCATCAGGTAGTTCGTACCCCTTAGCTGGACCCGTAGCTGGATAGGAGGAACTCGAGTATGGCAGCATTAGACGAGATTCAGATTGGCGGTCTTGGCGCCCGCCGCAAGCGCGTCGAGGACGCACGTTTCATCCGTGGCAAGGGGAACTACATCGACGACTTCAAGCTCCCCGGCATGCTCCACATGGAGACGCTCCGCAGCCCGATCGCGCACGCCCGCATCACCTCAATCGACACCTCCAAGGCCTGGATGACCCCGGGCGTGCACCTCGTCGTGACCGGCGAGATGGCTGCCCAGCACAACCTGGCGTGGATGCCCACCCTCAGCTACGACACCCAGGCAGTCCTGGCAACGGACAAGGTCCGCTTCCAGGGCCAGGAGGTCTGCTGCGTTGTGGCAGACGACCCGTACATCGCGAAGGACGCCTGCGAGGCGATCGTCGTCGAGTACGACCCGCTTCCCCCGATCGTCAGCCCGAAGATGGCCCTCGCCCCCGGCGCCCCGATCATCCGGGACGACAAGGCAGGCCAGACCAACAACATCTGCTACACCTGGGAAGTCGGCGACAAGGAGAGCACCGAGCGCGTCTTCGCGGACCCGAGCCTGCAGATCGTCTCGCAGGACATCTTCTACCCCCGGACGCACCCCTGCCCCATCGAGAACATGGCCATCATCTCGGACTACAACTCGGCCACGGGCAAGCTCACGATCTACCTGACCACCCAGGCGCCGCACATCATCCGGACGGCCGTGGCCCTCGTGGCCGAGCTCCCGGAGCACATGATCCGGGTCATCTCCCCGGACCTCGGCGGCGGGTTCGGCAACAAGGTGCCGGTCTACCCGAGCTACGTCATCGCCATCCTGAGCTCGATCCTGCTGACCCGTCCGGTCAAGTGGATCGAGGACAACACCGGCAACCTGATCTCCACCGGGTACGCCCGGGACATGTACTTCCACGGCGAGGCCGCCATCCGCAAGGACGGCAAGATCCAGGCAGTCCGGGTCCACGCCGACACCGACAACGGCGGCTTCTTCTCGGACGCGCAGCCGACCAAGTTCAAGATCGGCCTGTTCCACTCGATCTTCGGCTGCTACGACATCCCCTACGGCTACCTCACCGCCCAGGGCCACTACACCAACAAGGCCCCCGGCGGCGTCGCCTACCGGTGCTCGTTCCGCATCACCGAGTCGATGCTGTTCCAGGAGCGGTTCATGCAGACCTGCGCCTACGAGATGGGCATGGACCAGGCCGAGTTCCGCCGGGTGAACTTCATCCGTGAGTTCCCCCACCGCACGACCTTCGGCTTCCTCGTCGACTCCGGCGACTACGACAAGTGCCTGGACCTGGCGCTCGAGAAGATCGACTACTACGGCTTCAAGGAGCGCCAGAAGGCAGCCCGGGCGCAGGGCCGCCTCCTCGGCATCGGCATCTCGACGATGGCCGAGCCCCTCGGCGCCGGCAACTCCCGTGAGTACGACATCATCGGCATCAAGATGTTCGACTCCGCCGAACTGCGGGTCCACCCGTCGGGCAAGGCAGTGCTTAAGATCGGTTCCAAGACCCAGGGTCAGGGACATGAGACGACCTTCGCCCAGATCGTCACCCACGAACTGGGTATCCCGGCCGACGACATCCTGGTGCAGCACGGCGACACCGACAACACGCCGTTCGGCATGGGCACGTACGCCTCCCGGTCGACCCCGACCGCCGGCGCCGCCACCGCCATGGTCGCCCGCAAGGTGCGTGCCAAGGCCAAGAAGCTCGCCGCACACCTCCTCGAGGTGTCGGAGGAAGACGTGGAGTGGGAGCTGGGCCGCTTCTACGTGCGCAGCGCTCCCAACCGTGGGGTCACCATCACGGACTGCGCCTTCGCCGCCTACACCAACATGCCCGACGGGCTCGAGCCGGGTCTCGAGAACAACGCCTACTACGACCCGCCCAACATGACCTGGCCGTTCGACGTCTACATCACGACGGTCGAGGTCGACCCTGAGACCGGCGAGTGGGACGTGCTCAAGTTCGTCGGCGTCGACGACTGCGGCGTCCGCATCAACCCGATGATCGTCGAGGGCCAGCTGCATGGCGGTCTCGCCGAGGCCTTCGCCATGGCGTACCACCAGATGATCACGTTCGACTCCCAGGGCAACTGCATCGGGTCCAACTACATGGACTACATGATCCCGACCGCATGGGAGACCCCGCACTTCGAGCTGTACGAGGTCGTCACCCCCTCGCCCCACCACCCGATCGGGTGCAAGGGCATCGGGGAGTGCGGCTGCGTGGGTGGCCCCGCCGCCTTCGTCAACGCCGTCATCGACGCCATCGCCCACTTCGGGGTCCGGAACATCGACATGCCCTGCCTGTCGAGCCGTGTGTGGGAAGCAATGAAGTACAAGAAGGATGTCTCGGGCACTCCCCCGCTTCC
>WNFB01001680.1_pt1 | contig 19043 bp, 21 predicted proteins | sample 5400501 | NCBI WGS metagenome assembly WNFB01 (sample SAMN13153341, study PRJNA577476) | soil metagenome | isolation source: 200 cm saprolite under Douglas fir tree site 2 hole 1 | place: USA:California | collected 2015-04-18 | reverse complement strand
CATCGTGGCTTCTCTCTGGAGGTTACCGAACTCGTTCAGCACCGGTCTAGGCGGCTACATCATGGGACTAGCGACCGGCCCGAATGGCGTGACGGATCCCACTAGCATCTATCTCGCCCTCCCGTTCATGATCTGTGCAGCACTGTATCTGGCCGCAATCACCTACTTCTGGCGGTCATTCAAAGACGTGCGGTTGCCTGAAGAGCAGGTTCTGGCGCCAATAGCGGAAACAGTTCCCACCACGACCTGAGGAAACTCTCATGTTCCGTACGACCATGCCCTAATCGTTCTTTCATGAGACCTTCTTCGATACTTCGAGTTAGAGTCAGAAGTTACGACCCGCTTTAGTCGCTGACAGAACTATCTTCGCACATAATTCACGCTCACGGAGAAGGCACACCACGCGATACTCCAGGATTATACAGTGTACGATCCTGCTTGCCCTCGTCGTCTTTGTCCCGCTCTTGTCGGTCAACCTAGTTCCAAGAGTCCGCGCTGACATTCCATATTCCCTGAACCCAGTTCCAGCTGCGGCTCAGGAAGGAAACACGATCAGCCTAGTCCTATCGGTAACTGGTGCTACCCCTAATACCTTGTATCAATTCAGATTCTTCGTAACAGACCCCTTAACCAGAACAGTCCAGTCAGCGCTGCAGAACTACACGACCCTACCAAACCAAAACACGTTTAGCATAGTAGCCGTGTACCCGAGCCCATCGTTCTCGGGATCGAACTCGCTAGTCGGCCAATACCTCGCGAAGGTTGACCAACTAATGCCTCTACCAATGCCAACCGTAGCTCAGAACTCATTCATCCTCAGCATCACCGATAGTGCATCGTATGAGAGAACTCAAACCGTGATCATGCAGGCAAGCAGATACAACGCGTCTGAAAGTGTGGGCGTGACCATAAGGACGCTGACGACTTCAACCCTCGTCTTCTCTCAGACTGTAGTAGCCTCTGCTGTGGGGATCGTAGCGGCAAGTTGGAAGAGCCCGAGGAACGCCACGATCGACACTTACGTAGTTACTCTGACCGGGACCAGTACCGTGAAGAATCCAGCTGATGTCCAACGATTTGCGGTGGGACGGGCGATAATGGTCGTTAGCTCGATCACGTCCCTCAAATCGACCTATCAAAGGACTGAAACGATGAGATTTTTCTTTCAACCAACTTATCCCGACGGGACCATTCCCTCGACGGGAGTCGCCCTTCTAACCGTGGCGGGGCCTAGTGGTAATAGCCTCACTTTGACGACAACCTATGATAGCACGTCTCAGACTTTCGGTGCGACTTACAAGACCTCGGTGGATAATCAGACTGGGACTTGGACAGCTTCCTTGGGGGGACATGCCTATAGCGACGCTTACGGGAACAATAGTCCGGGAACGATAGTCACCAATTCCCCACAGTTAACATCTGCCGCCCTATCAATTAGCGTAACTGCCAATACAACCATCGCTGTCGGCCAACAGCTCAAGTTCAACGCGACGATCACATATCCAGATGGAACGATTTTCCAGTCGGGCATTGTGAAAGCGTACTTGCTCTACAGTGGGACGCCCTCGGTCAACGATACCGTTCCAGTTGTTTTTGACACAGGCTTGAGGCTATGGATCGGGACCTATACAGTAAAGCCCACAGACACTGGTGGACTATGGTCCCTGGTCGTCACAGCATCTGATTCCCCGACGCCTCCCAACACTGGCTCTGCAACGAGAGCTATCACCGTTCAGAATACGACTGGCGGGAATGCATCCTTCCCCCTCTACTACTTCGGGATCATAGCCGCGCTACTCGCCTTGCTATTACTGGCTGTCTTCCTCTTGTTCAGACGACGGAAAGTGACACACGCCCGACTGAAAATTGACCTGGACGCCGTCCGGTCGGAAGCTGGACGAATAGAGAGTACGGATTTCTTCAAGTCGGTTAAGGATCAGGTGAAGAAGGAAAAAGATGACAAGTGAGACAACCAGGCATCTGGGTTTCTAGCGGTGGATTCGCCCATTTCAAGCCCTGATCTCGAATCTGGAACATGCCCCGATTCTCGCCCTAAAATCGTTCAGGAATCTTCCTAGATTTCCCGTCTTTTTCCCTTTTCATCCAAGCCAGGATCCTGCCCTGAATCGCGAGACTCACCGATTATCCAGGCCAGACAGAAAATTTTCTCTAGAAAACGGGGTAGGGGGGTATAGCGCAGAGCATCTCGCGACGCAAGAGCGGTTTCCCCGAACCCGCAAAGGTTCCTTCGCAGTGAAGAGGATATAGAACGAACCCGACGATCAAGGTAGTATTCCGCCGATCTTCGCCAAGGTCACGAGTCCAGGCTTCTTCTCGAAGATCCCGGCAGTGATCTCTAGCGCTTTCTTCTGCAGCTTCTTGTCCTTGTTCAGCTTCCGAAGCGCTCTCCTGTTCAATCGTTTTATCAGCCAGTTATCGCTCAACGCATACGTCAACGTATAATTCGCATGCTTTCCAATCACTTCCGCACGCCCCTTACGCGCCTTCTCGTATCCGAGCAAGGACGCCTGGGAGAAGTCGCCGGCCACCTTACACTTGTCAATCGCCTCGGCCAACGCCACAGCATCCTCCAACGCGAGGTTCACTCCCTGTCCTGCGTGCGGATGAATAGTATGCGCTGAATCCCCGAGCAACGCAACCCCGTTCCCTACCCACCTGTCCACCTGTGTGAACGAGGGCGTGAAGTACGCCATCTTCGTCCACGCCTCCACACCGGTAAACGCGTCCGCCATCTCCGGAGCTGCCTGAACAACTTCCGCTCTGAAAGAGGCCAGGCCCTCCTTCTTCACGCTTTCAAAACTGCGCGGGCCGACACAGTAAAAGAAGTACGTGGCCTCGGGACCGGAAGGCATGATCCCCAACATCTTCCCCGGATGCTGGTACTGACGCGCTCGGCCTTCCAAGTTTGTAGGACCTGCGAGTCCGACCAGAAATGAGTCAGGATACTTTTTCGTCTTCACCTCCACGCCAATACTAGCGCGAACGCGTGACTGTGGACCATCAGCCCCCACAACGACCGAAGCCTGGATCTGGTCGGTCACACCATCCCTCTCAAAGATGACTCCATCCACCTTGCCCTCAGTCATTGCTAGTTCCTGGAATGATGATCCCCAGAGAACCTTCGCCCCCGCCTTCTCGGCCAGATAGACAAGCAACCGTTCCACCTCGGTCGCGTTCGCTGTCAAGAGATAGTTCTGAGGGTGCTCCAACAAGCGATAATCTGCTTCTAGCAGAACCTCTCCCTCCCAGCTCTTCACCTCCAAGATCTGAGAAGCGGAACCAACCTCTTTCGCCCTGCCGAGCGCTCCGAGCTTTTCTAGAACAGCCAAACCATTAGGCTGAAACGTCAACCCCCGCGGAATCCCCTCCGGACTCTTCTGCCGTTCGAGAAGGATCGTCGATATTCCATTGTTCTGCAGTTCCACTGCTAGGGCTAGAGCTGCAATTCCTGCTCCCACTACTGCGACGTCGGCTTTTCCGGGCATTTTTTTCTTCCCTTGCTGTCCCCGAGCCATATTGTTGATATCTTAAAATCATGCCGGAACCATGATCGAGTAGAGTTTTCTTGAGCAGAATTCACGGCCAAGGCTCCACCGAGAAGCTAACACTCTACGATCCCGGCATGTCAGTCGCACCCCACGTGTACAACAACGACAGGCGATATGCTATCCTAGTCGTAGACATGCTCTACGACTTCGTCTACGGGAAGATCAAGACCGACCGCGCACTGCCGATAATCCCAAAGTCTGCAGAACTAACCGACGCCGCGCGCAGCGCGGACATCCCGGTGTTCTATCCTAATGATTCACACACACGCCGAGATTTCGAGATCCAGCGCTGGGGCGAACATGCCATGAGAGGCACAAAGGGCGCAAAGGTGATCAGCGCTCTCAGACCAAGAAAGAAGGATGTTGAGATCCCCAAGACCACCTACAGCAGCTTCCACGACACGAGACTGGAAAAGGACCTGAAGAAGGCCTACAATGGCAAAGGCGCAAACACGCTAATACTCGCGGGACTCCACGCAGACTGTTGTGTAAGACACACCTGCGCAGACGCATTCTTCAAAGGATACGAGACGATCGTCGCAGAGGACGCCGTCAACTCCTTCACAGAACTACAATACCGGACAGGATTACAATACGTCAAATTCTGGTACCTGACAGACGTGCTTCCGACAAAGAAGATCACGAAGTTATTCTAGGAAGCGCTCGGGCTCGAAGAAGCCCACCCGTGTCATCATCGACCAGGACGGAGGAATCGATGATGCGCTCGCCCTCATCCTCGCACTAAGATCTCCGGAGCTTGAAGTCATAGCCATAACAGCGGTCTCCGGCAACGTAACAGTGGAACAAGCGACGCTGAATGGATTGCGAGTCGTTGATCTCCTCAATAGAGGAGACGTGCCTGTTGCGCGAGGCCTTGCAAACCCGCTTGTCCGAGATCCAGTCCGGGCGACCAGCTTCCATGGAAAAGATGGGCTAGGCGATTCCAGCCTTCCACGTTCAAGGATTAGTCCTGCAGAGAAGAATGCTATAGACACGATCTCTGACGAGCTGGCTATCTCAAAGCGTCGCGACCTAACCATAATCTGCACTGGTCCTCTTACCAACATTGCCGCTGTCCTGACAGGGTTCTCCGAACACGCTAAAGTGATCAAGGAACTTGTGATAATGGGCGGAGCCTACGATGTAACAGAATATGGCGTTGGCAACGTAACTCCCGTGGCCGAGTTTAACATTTACGCGGACCCGGAGGCAGCGAAGATCGTGTTTGAATCCGAAGTCCCCTTGCAAGCGGTTGGCCTCGACGTGACGATGGTCCCCAAGAACCAGTTGACCCTGAAGGATTACGCCGATATCAAGAAGAGCAAGGGCAGGGTTTCAGCCTTCGCCGCCAAGATCCTCAACAAGAACATACACAAGCATCGAATCTTCGCGTTGCACGATCCAATGACCGTCGCCACCAAGATCAAACCCTCACTCTTCGAGTTCGCCAGCTACAAAGTCCAAGTCGAGACAAGAGGCGAAATTACTGCAGGGATGACCGTTACAGACAGACGTGAGTGGCCACCGGAAGGCAAGACGACAGGCGATAAAGTGATGATTTGCAAGAATGTGGATTCTAGAGATTTCAAACAGCTCTTTCTAGATCGTTTGACTGGGGCCTGAGTGGTTGATACATCAAAACGGGCGTTTCTGAGCCTCGTGTGAGAACTTTTAAACTCAATATTTGGCAATATACAGCTACTATGGGAAAGGAAATCGGCCACATAGAACTGACATCCAAGGATCTCATGGCGACAAAGAAGTTCTACTCCAAACTTTTCGGCTGGAAATTCGAGATGTTCGGTGATGGCTATGCAATGTTCAAGACCTCGCAGAAAGGCGTCGGCGGAGGCTTCCAACTAGGCAAGAAAGTCAAACCCGGCTCCACAACATTCTACGTCAACGTGGACACCATACCAGCAACCCAGCAGAAGGCAAAGAGCCTCGGCGGACGAATCCTGAAGAAGCGGAAGTCTATCGGCGGCGGAATGGGCTACTGGGGAACTATCGGCGATCCGCACGGCAACGTCATCGGCCTCTGGAGCAAAAAGTAACCATCCAACGTGCGCCCGCGTTCCTAGTAACGCGCTAGCCTAGCGCAGAGTATCAAACTCCCTTTTTTCGCTACATCCAGACCCTTTTCAAAGGGTCCGACACTGGAATCTGCAAACCTGACGAAAGTCTATCGAAAACCAATCCTACTGCTCTTCTTCCTCTCCCCACTAATCGGCGAAGGACTCTCCGGTCAACCCCTCCACTAGCATTCCTCAACCCAGCGGTCACCCTTCTCCTAGCCTGCCTCTACGGAAGCGGAGCATTACTAGTCCGCGACTATGCCCGCCGATGGCAGAAGGGCTGGCGCTCAATCCTGATCCTCGGCGCCGCCTATGGGATAATCGAGGAGGGAATAATGGTCCGCAGCTTCTTCAGCCCAACATGGAAAGATCTAGGACTCCTCGCAACCTATGGACGCTGGCTTGGAACGAACTGGGTCTGGGCCGAGTGGCTTGCAATCTATCATGTCATCTTCGGCATCACCATCCCCATCTTCCTCGTCGAGCTAACCTAGCCGCAATCTAAGACTCGGATCTGGCTCTCGTCTAGAATGCGGATTCTCTTCCACGGGCTACTGGTCCTTGCGATAATTCTAGGGTTCTTCGCCTTTTCCTACGATCCCGGAGTCCTCGCCATAGCCGGTTGCATCGCAGTGGTTGTTGCTCTAGGCTGGCTAGCGAGGAAGGTCCCCAATATTTCTCCCACGCAGCGAAATCTCAAAGTGTCCTGGAAGATCCTCGTGCTACTCGGATTCTCGGTTCCGACAATATTCTTCTTTCTCTTCACCAGCGAGCTGATCTCGCTCGCCGTTGGGACTGTGATCGTTGGAGCCATCCTAGTTCTCGGTCTACGAGAGATTATTGACCAGATGGGCAAAGAGAGGAGTCAGCGACCTCCAGAAACTCGGCCTGATGACCGGTGCCTTAGGCTTCTTCGCAGCCTTCTTCGACTTCATCCTCGAGTCCTTCGGGCGACTTGGGACGAGCGCCTTAGGGGTCGCCTTCATCGTCTACCTCCTTTGGATAAGGAAGAGGATCATACTGCAACTCTCGCGAAGCAAGTCCTCTTTTCAACTTGGGTCCAAAATGCCCGAACCAACAGACCCTGGCTTAAGATAGCCGGACTAAGGAAAACGTCGGAGCAATTCAGAGTTCTCTTTCAATAACTATTCCTTCCCTGTAACTTTTCTTTTCTGCTAACTAATCTATGACCCCCCGGGGGTCGATTTTCCCGCGTCCCGCCCTTCGTGGAACGCAAGCACATCAGCGAGCCTCTAATCATGTCAAAGGCTATCCAGCTTCAAAACCGGAAAAAACCCCCAAATTTCGCAAGAATCGCCGAAACTCGGCGAGAACGGAATATGTTAAATATAATGCTAGAACCTCGCTGAGACAGATCTGATATGGGCGATAAGCCAACTGCCGCAATGGCCCTATCCCTGATAGGCGGATTATTCGTTATCTTCGGGGGAGCCGCTCTTGCCTTCGCTGGATCTCTAATTGGCTCATTCAACTTTACGGGCGCAGCTTCGGCCAGCAATACCGTATTGACACTGGGAATCGTAGGCGTCATTATGGGAATTATCATGGTTGTCGGAGGATTCATGATGTACTCCAAACCAACCAGCCATAAGACGTGGGGGGTGATCGTCCTAGTACTCTCAATAATCAGCTGGGTTACCGCACTCGGAGGCTTCTTCATAGGCTTCCTTCTCGGACTGATCGGTGGCATACTCGCACTAACCTTCAAGCCGACAATGGCTCCGGGCGCAATGCCTCCGCCGATGACGAGCTCGTCAATGCCGATGGGCTCAGCACCAATGGGATCGATGGGCTTGACCTGCAAGAACTGTGGAGCAAGCATTCCTGCTGGAGCAACACGTTGCCCTAGTTGCGGAGCGAATCTCTAGCAACCATGCAACCGAAACCACCGCGACCTACAGGCGTAACAATTCTAGCCGTATTAGCGATTCTAGGAGCACTGGGGCTTCTGTTTAGTGGAACTGCGCTCGTCGGACTTGGGCTCCTCCTTGGTACGCTAGCAGCATCCGTTGACATTACGAACGCCATCAACAATGCCGGATATCCCGGACTGAGCTCGCTCGGCGTTGGAACAATATCGGCACTCATAATAGCTCTCGGCGCAGTATTCTTGATTCTCGGAATCCTCTATCTCGCCGTCGGAATTGGGTTCTTCGGTGGAAAAAGATGGGCGTGGACCCTAGGAATCATAGTAAGTGTCATCGGAATAGTCCTCGCCATAGTTCAGTTGGCTTTCGGCAACTATGGCAGCATCCTTTCGCTGATAATCTCGCTGTTGATAGTCTACTATCTAATGAGACCGCACGTCAAAGCCTTCTTCGGTAGGGGAACCATGATGGCATCACCCGCTACTATGCCAGGAGCGGGTTCCTCGACGCCGTAATCGAGCTATTATCTCAAGCAATCAGAATCAGGCTTTCTCTCCGTTCTGATCGCCTATTCCGACCTGGCTCACTGTTCGAGAAGGAGGTTGGTAACAGTCCGCTTAACACGGTCGCGTGAGACTCGGTTTTCCCATGATGCAGAAGCCTCCGCGCCCAATCGGCATTTCAATTCTCGGGATAATTGAGATCCTAATCGGGGTTCTCGGGCTTCTGGTTAGCATCGCAATAATCGGCGTGTCGGCCCTATTCTCAACTCTTCCAACCGTCGGAACACTGATCGGTACGGTAGGAGTCGTAATTGGTGGAGTCTTCCTCTTCTTCAGCCTCGTCTGGCTGGCCACGGGAGTAGGCTTTCTCCACGGAAAGGGCTGGGCATGGACCCTAGGAATGATCTTCACAGTTCTCTCAATTCTGGGCGCCGCATACGTCGCGTTTACCGGCCTTTACCAAGCAGGATATGCCCTAGGGTTCTGGGTACTGATGATAATCTACCTCACCAGGTCACGCGTCAAAGCCTTCTTCGGCAAAGGAACCCTGTCAACCTACATGCCCGCGATGAACATGCAACCCACAATGAGAACCGCCCCAACCCTCCAATCACAAACTCAGTACGCTCCAACAACGCAACCATCACTCCAGTACACTCCCGCCGCGCCAACACCAGCACCAACACCCGTCTTAGCACTCGCAACTGGGAAATGTCGTTCTTGCGGCGTCCCTCTGGCTCCAGGCAACACGTTCTGCACTAACTGCGGCGCGAAACAGTAGCTCTACTCATTCTCAGAATCCCAGGCTGGGCAATGCCCAGAGCCGATGCAGTCGGTGAGTGGACAATCTCACCACGCCACAGTCGCCTGTAAACATCCCGCAATCCAAGGGTCTTAACTTCCATGCCGAACTCGTATGGCTCTCGATGCAAAACTCCTTTCTTCAGATGACGGGCAAGATAGGCGTGGGCTCTCTGAGAGGACATTCCCGGGGAGGGATGGAACCATCCTATCTTCTTCCATGACCCCGCAGAATACCCGGTCTCCTCTTCGAGCTCCCGCCTAGCACAAGCCTCAGGGCTCTCACCATTCTCAATGTGACCCGCTGGCAGTTCGAGCTCCCAGCCCTGGATAGCATGTCGATAGTTCCAGACCATCACAAGCCTATCCCGACCAAGAACCGGGATGATGATTGAGAAATCGTCGACGAATAGCCGTGGATGGACCATTTGAAAACCGGTTTTGGAGACTATCCGGTCGCGGTGAAGCTTCAAGTCGCCCAATGACGCGAGCTTTCTAGTCTCTACTGTCTTCCAAGGTTTCGGCGTCCTGCGAAACTTCAGGCTCTCTCTTGACACCACGGAACACCTTACGCGAGCGTCTTGCGCATGAGCAGCTGTTTCTCTTAGAGGATCGGTGGCTCTTTGTAGTCTCCGAAAACCTTCCGTCCCACATCCATGATCTCGCCTAGCGTTGCGTAGGCCTTGACGGCTTTGACCATGGGATACATGGAGTTCGCTTTCTCATCCTTGAATGTCTTCCGTAGCTCATCCAGTGCTTGCTTGACCTTGTTGTTGTCCCGCGTTTCTCTCACCATGCTCATTCTTGCAACTTGTCGTCGTTGTGCTTCTTCGTTGATCTTCAAAGTGTCAATTGGTTTCTTCTCTTCGATCTGGTACTTGTTCACGCCAACAACGACCCTGTCCCCTCGCTCAAGTTCCTGCTGGAAGCGATACGAGTTCTCAGCGATCTCTCTCTGAATGAAGCCGGTCTTAATCGCGTCCAACAATCCGCCGGCTCTTTCTATCTTGTCGAAATATTGGAATGCGCGTTCCTCCATCTCATCAGTCAGCCATTCAAGATAGTACGACCCAGCTAGCGGGTCTATGGTGTCTGTTACGCCGGTCTCTTCTGCGATGATTTGCTGAGTTCTCAGGGCGACAGTAGCGGCTGCCTCCGAGGGCAATGCCCACGCCTCATCGTAGGAGTTGGTGTGAAGCGACTGGGTTCCGCCAAGCACCGTTGCAAAGGCTTCGATGGTGGTTCGTACAATATTGTTGAGAGGCTGCTGCCATGTTAGGGACGCGCCAGAGTTCTGGGCGTGCGTCCTCAACAAGAGTGATCTGGGGTCTTTGACCTTGTACTTGTCTCTCAGCACCCTTGCCCAGATTCGCCGGGCCGCCCGGAACTTTGCGACTTCTTCGAAAAAGTCCATTCCGCAGTTAAAGAAGAATGAAAGGCGGGGCGCGAAATCCTCGACCTTGAGCCCTGCTTCGATTCCGAGGTCAACGTATGCGAAGCCATCGGCCAACGTGAATGCCAGTTCCTGGACTGCGCTGGACCCTGCTTCACGGATGTGATAACCGCTGATGCTGATATAGTTCCACTGCGGCATCTCTTTCGTACAATACACCATCATGTCGCGGATGATCCTAAGATGCGCCTCAGGTGGGAAGGCCCATTCCTTCTGAGCGATGTATTCTTTGAGAATGTCCGCTTGAACTGTCCCTCGAAGCTCCTTCGGTTTCACACCCTGTCTCTCGGCAACGCCAACATACATCGCGGTTAGAACTGATGCTGGAGCATTGATCGTCATACTGGTACTCACTTTCTCCAATGGTATGCCTTCGAGAATGATCTCCATGTCCTTCAATGACCCCACCGACACACCGCAGCGTCCCACTTCTCCCTCGGCCCGTTGGCTGTCGGGGTCATACCCGTAAAGCGTCGGCATGTCGAATGCGATGCTCAAACCTGTTTCCCCATGTTCTAGCAAGTAGTGTAGTCTTTTGTTTGTGTCTTCGGGGGTTCCGAAGCCGGAGAACATGCGCATCGTCCACGGTCGTCCACGGTACATCGTCGGGTAGACCCCACGAACGTAGGGATATTCGCCTGGAAGCCCGACCTGCTCGGATTCGTTTAGGTGAGACACATCTTCTGGGGTGTATACTCTTTTCACGAGAATATTGGATAGGTTTCTGAATTCCTCTTTCTGTTCAGGGCTATCTCGGGTCCACGGTTTGAGCGTCTTGGTCTCCCACCGGACCCTCTCCTGTTTGACCTTTGCAAGTTGCTTCTTGTCGAAGGTAGTTGGTGGAGCCTTTCGTTCCTGCTTGATCTCGTTTAGAACTTTCTTCCAATAACCCTTTGCCAAAACACGATCACGAAACAATAGAAGATGGCCGTGGGTTCCTATTTTTCCATTATCCTGACGCCCTTCATCGCCGAATCTTGAAATACGCTCCTGAGGCGAGAACAGAACTGAGAATTTCACTTGGCTCGGGAGCTATCTTCTCAAGTGCTCAAGGGAGAGCATCGAGCTGTTGCCAAGGCTATCTCGATAGTGGAAGCTGGTGGTGAGCCGAGTCGAAAGCTCATTCAAGAATTATACCCGCACACGGGCAAAGCGTTCACCATCGGCGTTACGGGCCCGACCGGGACGGGCAAGAGCACTCTCGTCGACAAGATAGTCGCAGGGTATCGCGAGAGAGGATGTAGCGTTGGAGTTCTCGCCATCGACCCGTCCAGCGCGTTCACAGGGGGTGCGTTGTTGGGGGACCGTGTGAGGATGATGGACCATAGCCTGGAGAAGAGAGTCTACATTCGGAGCATGGCCTCCCGAGGTGACCTAGGAGGACTCGCTCGAGCTGCGAGAAACACGATACGGGTATTGGACGCAGCCGGGATGGACGTTGTTATCGTGGAGACTGTGGGAGCAGGCCAAACAGAGGTACAGATCGCATCAACGGTGGACGCCACAATTGTGGTTCTGATGCCTCAGCTAGGCGATGAGATCCAGGCCTTCAAGGCGGGTTTCGCCGAGATTGGTGACCTGTTTGTCATCAACAAGTCAGACCTAGTCAACCCAGCGATGACAATCTACAACATCGCAAGCGGTTTGCAAGAGAGAGACGGATGGAGGCCACCAGTTCTGAAGACTGTGGCGGTCAAGGGAACAGGTGTCCCAGCGGTTGTTGACGCAATCGAAAAATTCCGTAAGCACTTGGAGACTGGAAGCCTCAGGGAGAAAAGATTGAGCGGGAGGATCGAGTCCGAGCTGGTGGACGCCGCTTTCTCAGATTTCTATGATCGAACCATCAAGCGTCTCAAAGATCAAAAAGTACTCGACTCTCTGGTTGCAAGAGTTATCAAACGTGAACTGGATCCAGAGACCGCAGCGTCGAGGCTTGTGGGAATCATCTCCAAGATAGGAGAAAAGGCATGACTGACCCTGTAACAACAGACTCTGGAATCCCTGTCAAGAAAGTCTACGAGAACAAAGATGTTCCACCGAACTGGACAAGGTCATTGGGAAAGCCAGGCCAGTTCCCATACACGCGTGGCATCTACGATGGAATGTATCGGGACCGACTTTGGACCATGCGTCAATACACAGGTTTCGGGTCCGCGAAAGAAACCAATCGCCGCTTCAAGTATCTGATATCTCACGGTGAGACGGGGCTCAGCACAGCATTCGACTTGCCGACACAGCTCGGTCTCGACTCAGATCATCCAAGGGCTGCTGGAGAAGTTGGAAGGGTTGGGGTTGCAATCAGTAGCGTCCATGACATGCGGCGTCTCTTCGAGGGCATCGACCTCGGGAGGGTCAGCACGAGCATGACAATCAACGCTACCGCCCCGATTCTACTTTCTCTCTACGTTGCGGTTGGAATTGAACAGGGTGTCTCTCAGAACAAGTTGAGGGGAACGACACAGAATGATATTCTGAAGGAGTATATCGCGCGGAACACGTACATCTATCCTCCAGAAGCATCGCTCAGACTCTCCGTCGACCTCATAGAATACTGCGCCCACAAAATGCCCCGCTGGCACCCGATCAGCATCAGCGGTTATCACATCCGTGAAGCAGGAGCGAACGCGATCCAGGAACTTGGCTTCTGTTTTGCAAACGCGATCGAGTACGTTAAGGCCTCTCTAGATCGAGGGCTCAAGATAGACCAGTTCGCTCCCCAACTCTCTTTCTTCTTTGCCTGCAGGAATGATTTCTTGGAGGAGATCGCGAAGTTCAGGGCTGCGCGTAGAATCTGGGCTCGGATAATGAAGGACCGTTTCAAAGCCCGCGATCCTGAATCGTGCAAGCTACGGTTTCACACTCAGACGAGTGGTGAGACTTTGACTGCTCAACAGCCTGACAACAACATTGTCCGGGTTGCAATCCAAGCCCTTGCAGGAGTCCTCGGTGGAACACAATCTCTCCATACAAATTCCAGAGACGAGGCGCTATCTTTACCGACTGAAGAGTCTGTGCAGATTGCTCTGCGTACACAGCAGATAATTGCCCATGAATCAGGAGTGACTAAGACAGTGGATCCACTTGCCGGTAGCTACTATCTGGAGTCCTTGACAAGAAATCTTGAGGCCGGCGCGATTCGTCTTTTAGAGAAGGTGGAAGGTTTAGGCGGCGCTAGAAAAGCGATAGAGTCCGGATTTGTCCATCGAGAGATACAGGAAAGCGCATACAGGTTCCAGAAATCGGTTGACGAAGACCGAACTATCATTGTCGGAGTCAACAAGTTTACTGAGGGAAACAGAGAACCAAAAATCCAGCGCATCGACCCCAAACTTGAGAGAGACCAGGTAAGACAGGTGAAGAAGATGAAGCAAGCGAGAAACAGTTCAATCGTAAAAAATGCGCTCGGACAGCTAACCAGGTCAGCACGACGTCAGCAAAATCTCCTTGCTGACATCTTGCGTGCGGTCCGAGCCGACTGCACTGTAGGCGAGATCAGCGACGTTCTAAGAGACACGTTCGGAGAATACCGCGTAAGGCTCGACGTGTGACATTACATGGAAGAAATCATGCGTCTTGGAATCGCCCGGAATAAGCCCTGATTCGGAATCTGGGACCACGCCCTTATCTCGCCCTAGAATCGTTCGGGAACAGGCCTAGATTTACCGTTATTTTGCTCCGCTGTTAAAGCCCAGACCCTGCCCTGAACTGCGATACTCACCCATTATCACTGCCAGACAAGGAAGCTTCTCTGGAAAAAGGAGGGGGGTATAGCACAGAACATCTCGCGACACAAGAGTCGTTGAGGGAAGAGTCCTATTCGCGGAATCGCCCATTATCACCCCTAATCTCGATTCTGGAAACACTGCATGAACTCTCCCGAAATTCATTCGGAATTGTCGTCTTGTCTGCCTGGCCATCCAAGCCAGAATTTCGCCCCGATCGCCGCGACTCGCCTGTTATCAGTGCTGGACAGGAAATGGTTTCAGAAAAATAGGGGGTCTTAGCGAGAGACCCTCGCGCCGCAAGAGTGAGAGAAACGGAGCACCCCGAATGTATTCCCGGATATCATCCGGTGTTCGGTCAGTCTTGGTTGGCTTCTATTCGCAGCTGGTGAAGTTCGCCATCCGTTTTCATAACAGTAATGATCACCAGCTTCCGCTCGATATCGACTTTGAGAATTCGACCGCAACGCAGGATATGTTTTGCTTCTCTAGGGAGGCCAGAGCCCGGCTTCGCCTTGGGCTTCGGTTGTTTCTCCAGTATCTTCTTGATGCCGTCGTAGAGACTGATCACAGCCTCATTGTCAGTGTCCAGCTCTCTAGGCTCTTCCCAGGTCGCCAAGTCCTGCATTCCCTGCCCTAGTATTCCATACAAGGCCGACAGGTTTAGCCAATTTGCTGGTCGTTACCAGAGCCTGAGCCTCGAAGTGACTTGTTTTTCCTCAGGACGCACAATCTGTCAAGGACGACGCGAGGACGTGAGACAGACTCGAAGACGTAACTCCAGCCTTTCAGGTTAGGCTTTTTTCCAGCGTTATCCAGCCGACCTCTCGCTTGAAGCCGAGCTTCGTGTTGACCGCCAGCATTGAAGCATTATCGGATGCGTTCCATGTCTTCACCTTCTCGTACCCGTTCCGCCTCGCGAAGTCAATGACTCCGAGCTTAAGCGCCATCGCTATTCCTTTTCCACGATATTCACGCCTAACACCTGTGTTTCCCTGGACGAGGCTTCTCGGCTCCTTATCGATCCGCCAGACCGTGCTCAGTCCAACATACTTGGAACCGTCCTTCGCTATCATGTAGCCCTCAGGCAGGAGATTCGGGCTCTTGAGCTCGAACGCCTCCCACTGCTCATACGAGGTCGGTGTGAAAGGCGCTGGACTGGGCATGTCGGCCGATATGATCTGGACGAGCTCGTGGAGCTTCTTCAGTGACTCTTGGCCCTCCCTCCGCGCCTCCGCGAGAGTCGTAAGTATGATTCCCTGGCTCTGCACTTTCTCAGGGTAATCGCGGAACGTCCCCAGCTTCACACTTGACACGTCAAGTCGTGACTCCCAAGCTATCTGCTTCTGCTCGAAACCCCGACGTTGATAGAAACCGGTGAGTCTGGGAAGGTTCTCTCTGCTTCCAGCCCAGGCCGTCATAGCGTTCAGTTTCTTCAGTTCACCATCTAGTCTCTCAAACATCACGGCTCCGACTCCTCTTCCCTGAGACATCGGGTCGACAAGTAATTCGACCCAGAACTTGTATGGATGAAACATGTCAGTAACATGCGACACGACACCAAATCCGACAATGGCATTATTCTCCAGAAACGCGTATCTTTGCAGATAATACTTCGACCTGTCCAAACTCTCATCCCTCGAACGCCACTCGCCTACGCTACGACCATAGTCTGGATAGTTTGCGTCGTAGATCTCAACCAGCCTCGAATAATCGGCAGGATCGAACTCCCTCATCTCAATAGAGAGAGTCTTCTGTCCAGACATGTCCTCCCAAAACCCGCAGGCTTATGTTAACATTCTCCAAGCCGAGCCCATTTTTCGCTCGAGTTGCGAGTCAAGTCTCGGTACTGGTGATTATCTCAGAGCGAGACTCGAAGCCCATCGTACGCAAATTGCAACCTGTTTTTCTTGTACTTCTTCTCGAGCTCAACATAGTCCGCGTATGAGCGCCCGTTCAACTCTTCGATATGCGTTGCAATCGCCAGCCGCGGATTGATCTTCTCGACGAGTTCGAGGGTCTCATTGAAGGAAGCTTCTGACTTACGAATCCAGTGGCCTGTCGGGATGATCTGCTCTCCTTGCTTATCGTGTTCGAACCATCCAGTCTCAAGGACCAGCACATCCGGCTCCAACAGCTCGCTCCCAGGATTCCAATCCTTGATCTCGTCAAGCGCAAGCACGACTCGTTTCCCATCCTGGTGGACCAGGTATGATGCGAGACCTGGTTGAGTCATACGGAACGCCTTCACGGTCGCGTTACCAAGCCTAATCGCTTCACCCTCACCGAACTCGTGAATCTGCACGATCCCCATCTTCACAAAGAACTGGAAATGATCCTCTAGACCCAGCATTTTTCGAAAATCCTCGCGGACCCATGACGGTAGCCAAACTTCCGTGATCGTTTTCGTTCCTTTTCGGAGATTCAGATTGAGTTGTTCCAGAACCCGACGACCCATTGTATGATCGGGATGCCAATGACTGTAAAGCAGATGGGACACGTGATGAATGTCCTCCCTCTCTAGACTGTGAACGACATCTTCCGGAGTGTCAAACAGCAAGTCGGCACCCGCGAAGAAAATACTCGGTCCGTTACGTGAATACCGTCCACGCTTTTGACGCGCTTCAGTGCAAATCGCGCACAAGCACCCAACGCGGGGAGTGCAATCTGCACCACCTGTCCCCAAGAACACAAGAGATGGATCCTTTGACACCGTTGAGTTCAACTATCGACGCCAGCCTCGAAATCGTTCAAGTCACTATGGTCACGGATAAGATCTCCTCGGCCAACCAAATTGCAACCCTATGACTGATAGAATGGAAATTCTCAAGGATTTCCCATCGTAAACGCGTCTCCTACCTTGTCCCAGTCCGCGCCCCTATAGCTAGAGAGTACGCCCACGCCCAAATCGCCGTTAGGCCCAAGGAATAATGGGGGCAAACAAATTTGGGGTCTGACTCGAAGAAACCCCCGAGGCCAAAGCACCGGTTTAGCTTTTCCGGCCAGAACAAGCAACCTGAAGGTTCCTCTACACCTCGCGCGGCTAACCTTACAAAAGATGATATTTTGAACAGCTTGACGAAACATGCACATCCACTAGAACCCGAAGAAACTACTTCTGAGACCGAACAGGCGGTCCAGCTCCAGGAAACAAACCGGACTACTGCTCGAGTCCCAGCCCGAGACCGAGGATCTGCTCGTGGTGCACTGGTAATCTTTCTCGGCGGCTTCCTCGCTGTGTGGCTATACGGATATGTTACCGGAGCATATGAAATACCGTACTTGAGAGGCGTCACCGAGAGCCCGGAGGTCAAGGCAGGTGTTCAGTTGGTGCTTTCGAACCCAATCCTTTCTGGCGCCGTCGCAGTATCGATTCTGCTGGGAGTCCTCTTTCTCGGACATAGAAAGAAGATCTAGTAGTTCCAGCTCTCTTTTGAAGGACGCGAGCAAATCAATGATGAGATTGGTCTTACTCGTTCAGAAAGGCCTCGTGTTCGCCCCTGACCTTCAGGAGACGAGCCTCTTGCGGCGGAATCCTTCGAGCATTCCTGTGCTTCGTACAAGGGCTGTAATCTGAGATGAGGCTCGGTCGCTCTGTGAGGTCGTTCCTTGACTCGCCAAACTCCACCTCATAGATGCGGACCTTGCAACCGCAATTGTATACTTCAATCTCCAGAAGGGTCACCTATCTCGAGTCAGTCCTAGTTCTCAGTAGACTACCGTCGTCGGGATATTTAGATCAAGGGTTTGTACAGGACAGCGTCCACGCGACCCTCCACATCGAACGGTTCGAAAATCCTCTTGGATAGATCCACTTGTGTCCAAGACTTCATTTCCTTCTGTCGTGTATCTCTCCAAGTCAAGTCGTAGCGGGCTTTCGAGAGAAAAAGTAAAGGTAAGCCGATCCTATTGCCACGAAAGCGTAGATGAACACCCAAACGCCGGTCACCGGCACGCTCGGACTCTCCCGTGATATGACGTCCCAGTGGATCCCGACAGCTAAGAGCGCAAGGCTTGGAAAGATCACGTCCAGCGGCAGTAGAACCCTGATTCTGCCAGTGTCTGTCTGTAGTGACGCCCAACCAGTCGCGAGACAGGTGGCCAAGAACAATCCTGAGAACGTTTGCAGAGTAGGAGTAGCTACCAGCCACGGCCAGAACTGGTGCTGGGCGACATCTGGCAGCAAGAGCATCATTATTCCGAACACCCCGACAATGACGGTTTGGATCCGAAAGAACCAACGGGCAGTCTTCCAAGGTTGGCCTGGGCCCAGCCTATCCTGAGGCCTCCGCGGCCAACGATATCGGTTCAACAGGTAGAAATTCCCTATACTTGCGATGAGGAAATATCCCGTCCAAGCAGAGATTGCGTATCCGCCACCCTGTGAGGCCGCAAGGACGGTCGAGACGATCGATGTGATTCCGAAGAATGTTCCTCCGACTAGCACGAGAATCTTTGCTCGTTGCCAGATCCTAGCTCTGAGGGCGGACCAGCAACCAAACGCTATCGCGAGAAAGATTGCCCCCATGAAACGCACCGCCAACGCCTTCACAGACCATGGCCATAGACCGATCACCGAGCTCGGATAGACAAAGAATAGCGCCCCCATTACCAGGTTGATTTCCGATAGGAAGAGGAGGAAGAGCCTCGCGTCTCTACCAAGTTCAACCGCACGCTTTGACGACATGACAAGTCCAAGCTACGCGGACATTATCAGCCACGTCCCACTGCACTTCGCTATGATCTCCTTCTTGACATTCGTGAGAACCGCCTCGGTGAAAGCGATACGCCGCCCCCTCTTAGCAATCGTCCCCTCCGCAACTAATCGACCCGTGACGTGAGGACGCATGAAACTCATCTTCAACTCGACCGTAGTCATATCCTCGTCCGACTTCAACGTGGACGCCACCGCGATCCCCATCGCAGCATCCGCAATATCCACCATGACTCCCCCATGCATAGTCCCGGACAAGTTGTGCAAATGCTCGTCCACGTCCATTTCGAGAACCGCTCTGCTCTCTTCTATGCTGC
>WNFB01002527.1_pt1 | contig 19048 bp, 16 predicted proteins | sample 5400501 | NCBI WGS metagenome assembly WNFB01 (sample SAMN13153341, study PRJNA577476) | soil metagenome | isolation source: 200 cm saprolite under Douglas fir tree site 2 hole 1 | place: USA:California | collected 2015-04-18 | reverse complement strand
GACTAAGGCAAACGCCACAACCGTCCAGGGATTCTGAAAATGCGAGGGGACAAACTGCTGCAGATAGATGGTATGGCTAGTGCCAGGAACGGTGAAAAGCGGCATCTCGCGCGATTGCGAGCTTGGGTTCAGCACCCGGTCAAAAATGGGGCCGATCAACAATATCCGAAAAGCATCCAGGAGTCCGACCGCCGCTAGCAGGAACACAGACGGCACGAATTGCCACCAATACGGAGCTACGTATCGTATGAGGCGGGTCAGTTGCCGCATCGGGGGCTCTCGATGCGCGGCCGGACGCGGACCGCGGCTGAAGGAATCGCCATACCGTGGCAAGCTTTTATTCTACTGTAGTAATTGGTCATTAGTCGTTGGCTGTTAGTCGTTGGTCACCCACCGCTGCCCGCAACTCTCGCCCACCCGCCATCACATCTCCGCGCGCGATCTCTGCGTTCTCCGCGTCCTCAGCTGTCTAAGGTTTTGTCTTTGACCAACGACTAACGACTACCGACCAACGACCACCTACTTCGGACTATCCCGATGCACCACTTTTACCCGGTATCCCGCTTTGCGCAGGCGTTTGCTGACCTCTTCCGCAATCATCACCGAGCGGTGCTGGCCGCCGGTGCAACCAAAAGAAATCGTCAAGTAGCTCTTGCCCTCACGGATGTAGTGCGGCAACAGATAGATCAGCAGCTCGGAGATTCGCTGGATGAACTCCTTCGTTTGCGGAAACGACCGGATGTACTTGGCCACTTTGGGGTGGCGTCCGGTGAGCGGACGGAATTCCGGCACGAAATGCGGGTTAGGCAGAAAGCGCACATCGAAGACCAGGTCAGCGTCCTGCGGCACCCCGTGCTTGAACCCGAAGCTCACGCACGAGACCAAGATATTCTTATCCGATTCTTGCTTCCGAAAACGCTCTGTGATGTAGGAACGCAGTTCGTGGACATTGAACCTGGAAGTGTCAATGACGAGGTCGGCGATAGCGCGGATGGGGCGCAGGTGCCGGCGCTCGGCGGCCAGCGAGGACTTGACCGGAGCGCCGGTGCCCAGCGGATGCGGGCGGCGGGTCTCGCTGTAGCGGCGCAGCAGGACGGATTCCTCCGCCTCGAGGAAAATCATTTTGGTCGGCAGCATGCGCTTGACCGACTTCACGATCGCCGGCAGCGCCTCCAATTGCGTGCCTTCGCGAACGTCTACGACCAGGGCGGTGCGCTCGATCTCGGAAGATTCCCCCACCAGCTCGGCAAAGCGCGGGATCAGGCCTACCGGCAGGTTGTCCACGCAGTAGTAGCCAAGGTCTTCGAAAGCCTTGAGCACGGACGCTTTTCCCGAGCCGCTCATGCCGGTAATGATCACCAGCTCGCCGGGCGGGTGGCCGTTGGGGGCAACCACCTTGCGTGCCATCGCCCGCACTCCACGCCTGATTTTTTCGCTGAGCTTGCGAACTGCCATCCCAAGGGATGTTAGCAGGGACAACCATCACTCGCCAGTTGCCGGACAGGTTTCCGGTCCACCGCGAGTCTCAGAAAACAACCGATCGGCGGAGATCAGACCCTAAAGGGTGCGCTCAGCAGACGTGCCGGCAACATCACCACCGCCCAGACCAGGGCCAGCACCCCGTGGACAGCAATCCCGACCAACCGAAACGGCAGCAGCAAGAGCCACACGAAGGGATAGAGCACCAGAGCGAGCAGCGCCACCGGCCAGCACAATACGAACAGCAAGCACCAGAGGAGGAAGGCAACCATGGCGAGACCTCCGTGTATTCCTAGCTTAATCTACGCGCGCTCTCAGGGAAAAGTTCAATCAGACGTGGCTTTGTTGGCATCTCCAAAATCCAGCGCTTGTCGTTCCGAGTGGGGATTCATTCCCGGAGAATCTGCCGCTGTTCCGTCCTGTAAATACAGATTCCTCGCGGGCTCAAGCCGACTCGGAATGACAAGTCACAGGGTGTGGATGTCAGCACAGCCAGACATGTGAAGGTGCCTCAGGCTGACGAGGCCAGGTGCTTTCTGAGGAAGACCAGTGTGCGCAAGCCCGCGTCGCGCCAGATTTCTCCACTAAAGCCGTGTCCTACACGCGGATAAATCTGCATCTCGTATGAAATCTGTTTCCTCTCCAGCACGCGTTGCAGGTGGTAAGCCTCTTCGACCGGGATGGTCTGATCCGCCTCACCGTGCAGGATCAGCACCGGGCACAGCCGGCGCATAAACAGTTTCATCTCCTTGGGCAAACCACCGAAAAATTCCACTACGGCGCGAATGCGTGGATCAACGGCGGCATTCGAGAGCGAGAGATAGGCGCCGAGAGAGAATCCCAGTAATCCGATGCGCTCGGGATCCACCTGCGGCTGACGTGCCACCAAGCTGACTGCATCCCACAGGGTTTTCATCCAGATCGGAAAGTGGCGGAAAATGGTTTCGCGGTCAACCTCGGTTGTCCCCGTGCGGTCGAAGTAATGCAGCACGTAAACCGCGAATCCCTGCTCCGCCAGCAAGTTTGCCGGTTCGGCCATGGTCGCATGTCCACCGCCCGAGCCGTGCAGGCCGATCACGGCGGGAAAGCGTTGTCCGTTGGCGCTGGGCAGGAAGCAGTCGAGCCTGATGTCCTTGCCGCCGCTTTCCAGAACGATTGCTGATTGGGTGACGGGATACATGCGAGCAATTAGCACTTAGCCCCGAAGCGCTTGGTTGAGATCTCGACAAGAATCTTGAATGGCTAGATGCCAAAGGCTCAAGTGCTGACTAACCACAATCGACTAGCGACTGACGATCAACGGCTAACGGCTGATATCTCTTCCGCCAGCCTCCGCAGCGCCTCTTCATACGGCGCCCGCGCAATACCTCGTTCCGTCACGATGGCGCTGACGTACTTCGCCGGCGTCACATCGAACGCGGGATTCTCCACCTGCACGCCTTCCGGTGCGATTGCTTTGCCGGCGATGTGGGTCACTTCCTTCGGATTCCGCTGTTCGATGGGAATCTTGCTGCCGTCGGGCATTTCCTGGTCAATGGTCGAAAACGGAGCCGCCACATAGAACGGGATGCCGTTTTCCTTCGCCAGTACCGCGAGTGTGTAAGTTCCGATCTTGTTGGCCACGTCGCCGTTGGCGGCGATACGGTCCGCGCCCACCACGATGGCATCGATCTTGCCCTGCTGCATCATGGCGCCTGCCATGTTGTCAGAGATCACGGTCGTGGGAATACCGTCCTTCATCAGTTCCCATGCGGTCAGACGTGAACCCTGCAGGAAAGGCCGCGTTTCATCCGCATAAACGTGAATTTTCTTCCCTTGCTCCACCGCCGCCCGGATCACCCCCAGCGCCGTGCCGTAGCCGCAGGTAGCCAGCGCGCCTGCATTGCAATGCGTGAGAACGCCACCGCTGGCGGGCATCAGGGTCGCACCATGCCGGCCCATGGCCTCGTTGCCAGCGATGTCTTCGGCGTGCATGCGTTGAGCTTCTTCGATGAGAGCTTGCCTGATCTGCGGCAAGGGCCGCACTCTGAGCAATTCGAACTTGTCGCGCATGCGGCGGATGGCCCAGAACAGATTCGCCCCCGTGGGGCGGGTCTTCCCGATCCCGTCGCAAATTCGATCGAACTCCCGCTTCAGTTCGGCAACACTCTCCGCCTTCGAGTTTTTCACGCCCAGCGCAATGCCCATGGCTGCAGCCACGCCGATGGCGGGCGCGCCGCGCACCACCATGTTGCAGATGGCGTCGGCAACCTGCTCGTGGGTTTTGCAGGTCACGTAGGTTTCTTCCGCCGGCAGCTTCGTCTGATCAATGAAGCGCACGCCGGAGTCGGTCCATTCAAGCGTGTGGATCATAGGATTGATTCATTGAGTCATCGGATCGTTGAGTCATTGCAAACCGTGAATGATTCAATGAATCAATCACTCAATAATTCAATTAGATTTTGTGCGCTTCGCACCGGGTCCGCGGAGCGTGCATCACTGCTGGACGTCCGCAGATCTCGCAGCCCGCTCCCACCGCGACGATCATGGGAGACGTCTCGTCATTCTGCAGCGCATGCTGCTGCCGAACCTCCTTCGCGGTGAAGATCGAAACGAATGGCGCCGGCGCAGCTGCCTTCTCCACGCTGGGACGCCCGCCCGCTTCCTGACGCTCCACCAAACAGATCACACCGACAACTTCGAACCCGAATTCGCGCGCCGCCTCAATCGCCTGAATCGTGGAAGCTCCCGTGGTGCAAACATCGTCCACGACCACCGCCCGCGCGCCTTTCTCCTGAAAGCCTTCGATCCGCTGCCCGGTGCCGTGCTGTTTCTCCGCCTTGCGCACCAGAAATCCATGCAGTTCGCCGCTCGTGACCGCCACCGCCGCCACAATCGGATCGGCGCCCAGGGTTAGGCCACCGATTGCCTTCGGCCTCCATCCACGCGCCCGGATTTCCTCCAGGAAAACCTGTCCGGTCAGGCGCGAACCCTTGGCGTCGAGCGTAGTGGTGCGGCAGTCCACGTAATAGTCGCTGCTGGCGCCCGAAGAGAGTTTGAACTCTCCCAGCCGGAAAGACTTCGCAGCCAACAGGCGCAATAGTTCCTGACGCGCAGGAGACATGGAAAATCTAAGATATCACGTTCGCAGAGACGCCCGCCCCGCTACTGGGTCATGCGTTCCAAGTGGCGGAAATGATCGGTCCCAAGATAAAGCACGCCAAAGAGCGTGAGGTTGTAGCCAACGTGGACGAGGAAACCCGGCGCCACCGATCGGGTTACGACACGGATGAGGGTCAGAACCAGGCCAACTATGAAAATCACCAGCAGTGGCCCCCAGGCTCCACCGAGTTGTTCACCGTGAACCATGGCAAAAAACATGCTTGTGACGAGCACGGCCAGCAGCCTTCCCAGCCGGCCGGCCGGAGAAGGCGCAAGAGCGCCCGCCATGCCGCTCACTCCAAGCAGTAACACCAGAGCGAGAAGGACAAAAGTCGCAAGCGCGAAGATCCCGTTCGAAACCGAGTACGCTACCAGCCCCCAAACAAAGAAAGCTATCCCCAGCAACAACACGCGATGTGCCGGTTGGCTCCCGGTGCGCAAACTTCGGACTAGAAACAAAACTCCGACGGCCAGAAAGGCTACAACCGCAAGCAGGAGCGACCAGGCGGATGGAAGCCGGTGTTCCAGGTAACCCCATCCCGCCAGGAGAAGCACCCACTGGCTGGCGGCACGCAGTTGCTGCCTCACCATGAACAGCGTCTGCAGCCACCGGTCAAGCGCGGGGTACAGGAAGCCGCGAAAGAGCATCTCCTCGGCTAACGGAGCCACCGCTACACCCAGAAACATCATCAAATAGGCGCCTGACCGGTCTCGAAAGAGACGATCCATGGGCAGAGATTTGGGGATTGGCAACAGCTGCGAAAGCAGCCCCAATCCCAGGGCCAGCAGACCGCCGCCAAACGGCCAGACCAGCCACCAGTTCGAACCGGGCCAGTGCCACGCCACGGCCTGCCAAAAGTGACGATGCCGGTAGCGAGTCACTAACAGGTACATGGTGGCCAGCATGGCAACGTATCCCAGCGTCATGGCCGGAACGATCACCTGCGGTCCGGGAATCTTCTCCAACTGCGTAGCCGAGACTCCGGCAGGGCGCGGGCTGTGCATCGCCACAACAAGAAGGACGCTGCTCGAGATGAACAGCGCAACAAAGAACGCAAACAGCGCGAGCACGACGTCGAACCCGGTCCATGGCGGATCCTCAGCGCCCGGGTTGATCAGAACCGCCGGTGGTATGACCGCTGGCTCGACCGGCGATGCTGCGTGCGTTTCGGGAAGCAAATTATGTGGTGAAGACACGATTGGATTGCCTAGCTTTGCAGCAACCGACTTAACCCCGTCCTGAGAACAATCGAAGGGCCAACCTCCCATTCTCACGCAATCGAATGCTCCGGCTTGGCAGCAACCCCGTTTCCATTTCCAAAATACCCCACCAGCGCCTGCCCGGTGTACGATCTTTTATTCCGCACCACCTGCTCGGGCGTGCCCTGGGCTACAATCCGCCCGCCGTCTTCGCCGCCTTCCGGGCCCAGATCGATGATCCAATCGGCATTGCGGATCACGTCCAGATTGTGCTCGATGATAATGACCGAATTGCCCAGATCCGTCAGCCGGTGCAGTACGTCGAGCAACTTCTTGACGTCATCGAAGTGCAGGCCCGTCGTGGGCTCATCGAGTAAGTATAAAGTCTTGCCGGTTTGCCGCTTGCTCAACTCACGCCCCAGCTTGATGCGCTGCGCCTCGCCGCCGGAAAGTGTCACCGCCGATTGTCCCAAGTGAATATAGCCCAGGCCCACGTCCACAAGCGTCTGCAATTTCTGTTTCACCTGGGGAATGTTTTCCAGAATCTGCAAGGCATCCGAGACCGGCGTTTCCAGCAGGTCAGCGATGGAAGAGCCTTTGTACTTCACCGCCAGCGTTTCGTGGTTGTAGCGCTTGCCGCCGCACACCTCACAGAGCACGTACACATCCGGCAGGAAGTTCATCTCAATCCGCCGCTGCCCTTCGCCCTGGCAGGCCTCGCAGCGCCCGCCCGAAACATTGAAGGAGAACCGCCCGGGCTTGTAGCCCCGTTCGCGCGATTCCGGCAGCATGGCATAGAGGTCACGGACCTGCGCGAACACCCCGGTGTAAGTTGCCGGATTCGATCGTGGGGTGCGCCCGATCGGCGACTGGTCAATGCGGATGACTTTATCCACATTTTCCGCGCCCGCGATCGCCTTGTGTTTGCCCGGCTCTTCCCGCGAACGATAGAGTTTCCTGGCCAGCGCGCGGTAGAGAATATCATTTACCAGCGTGGATTTGCCCGAGCCGGAAACCCCCGTCACAACCGTCATCACGCCCAGTGGGAAGGTGACATCCAGATTCTTTAGGTTATTTTCCCGGGCACCTAAAATACTGATGCCTGCCCCGTTCCGCTGCCGCCGCTCCGCGCGCATCTCGATCTGCACTCTGCCCGCGATGTACGCGCCAGTGAGCGACTCCGGTACGCGCTCGATTTCTTCCGGCCTCCCATGCGCCACCAGTTCACCGCCATGCCGGCCCGCGCCGGGGCCAAGGTCAATCACGTAATCGGCGCGGCGGATAGTCTCCTCATCGTGCTCCACCACCAGCACGGTATTGCCCAGGTCGCGCAGTTCTTCCAGCGCCTTCAGCAAGCGGTTGTTGTCGCGATGGTGCAGGCCGATCGAAGGTTCGTCGAGCACATACAGCACACCGCGCAGCTTGGAGCCGATCTGGGTGGCCAACCGGATACGCTGGCCTTCGCCTCCGGAAAGCGTCGCCGCCGAGCGGTTAAGCGAGATGTAGCCCAATCCCACCGCGTTCAAAAACTGGAGCCGCTCCACAATTTCGTGCACCAGGCGGCCCGCAATCATCTCCTCGCGTCCGCCGAGTGTGATCTTCTTTGCCACTTCGAGCGCCCGCGCCAACGGCAGCGCCGTGAAATCCGCGATCGACATGCCATTCACCTTCACTGCCAGGCTCTCTGGACGCAAACGCCTGCCCTGACAAGCTGGACATTCCGTGGCTGACATGTAGTCGAGCAAATACTCGCGATAAGTGTCGGAGGTGGATTCCTCCAGCATCTGCTTGAGATATCCCAAAATTCCGCGGAATCCGGTCTTCCCGCCCTTGCCCGCCTCGCCGTAGAGTAGAAGGTTCTGGATCTTCTCTGCAAATTTCTCGAAAGGCGTGCTCAGGTCAAAGCCATGCGCCGCGGCCGTGATCTGCAGCATGTGCTGCAGATTGGACGATCCTGAGCCCGGCCCCAGGCCGCCATCGAGCAAGGGCTTCGACCAGTCCACGATTATCTTGGCCGGATCGAAATCGTAGCGGCTGCCCAAGCCGTGGCATTCGGGACAAGCGCCGTACGCGCTGTTGAACGAGAACGACCGCGGCTCCAGTTGCGGCACGTTGATGCCACAATCCGGACACGCCAGCCGGGCCGAATACAGCTGTTCTTCCCCGCCTACGACGGCTACCTGCACCAGCCCGCCCGCCAGCTTCATCGCCAGCCCAACCGACAGCTCAAGCCGGTGCTCGATCCCCGGCTTCACCAGCAGGCGGTCAATCACTACTTCGATGGTGTGGTTCTTGCGTTTGTCGAGCGGAATGTCATCTTCCAGGTTGACCAATTCGCCGTCCACGCGCGCTCGGGTGAAGCCGTGTTGCACCAGCTTCTCCATCTCCTTCTTGAATTCGCCTTTGCGACCGCGCACGATCGGCGCCAGAATCATCACCCGGTCCTCCGGCGTCAGGGCCATTACGCGCTGCACAATCTGCTCCGCGGACTGGCGGGCGATCGCCCGGCCACACTTGGGGCAATGGGGCACTCCGATCGAGGCGAAAAAAAGACGAAGATAATCGTAGATCTCCGTGATCGTTCCCACTGTCGAGCGCGGACTGCGGCTGGTGGTTTTCTGGCCGATGGAGATGGACGGGCTCAGGCCATCGATCGCGTCCACATCCGGGCGTTCCATCTGGTCCAGGAACTGGCGGGCGTAGGCGGAAAGCGTCTCCACGTAACGCCGCTGACCTTCGGCGTAAATGGTGTCAAAGGCTAGGGATGACTTGCCCGAACCGCTCAGCCCGGTGATTACCGTCAGGCTATTACGCGGGATTTCAACGTCGATGTTCTTGAGATTGTGCTGGCGCGCCCCGCGCACCGAAATCTTGGTAATAGCCATGAAAATCGAAAGTAATGTTGTCCTTCCGTAACGTGGACGGATCCCCAGAAATGTTGGAAAGTGGGAGTGCGCACTTCTACTCACGTATCTTAGTTGCTAACAGCAGCAAGCGTCAACGCGGGTAAAGTGAAGGGTCACGCAGCGTGACCAAACCTGGTCACGCCGAAGAAAGTCCGGAGGTTGCAGCTGCGGCATCTCACGGGAAAGTAGGCCGAACATGGGTGGTTTGTTGATTGCTTTCGTCATTTCTCTCACTGCCTTCACCGTCGTAGTCCTGGGCATTCTCGCGGCCTATGGTGCCGTAACCGGAATTCTGTACGCCTTTGCCCATCAATCGCGCCAACACACCAGCGGAACCCGCATCCTTGTGCCCAGCCAGACCCACGCCAGCGGAGACTAGAACTCATCAACTCATCTCATAACCAAGCCACTTGAGCGTTGCTGGTGAAATGGAGATTTTTCGACAGTTGAGCGTTGATACGAGGAGAAGGCGGTAACGGTTAAGTGTGCGCCTGAGGCAGATCCGATTGAAAATGAGTTAACGATGTTTGTTGGGGGTGCGCGCTTTGATTTCGTGGAAGAAATACCATTGATGCCCTTCGGGGTCCTCGGCCCCATACCGGCGATGGCCGTAGAACGTATCTTCGGGTTCTTCAAGAATCTTCGCTCCCGCTTTCTTGGCACGCGCAAAATGTTCGTCTGCATCGCTCACATTGACATAAAGAATCTGGGTGGCTTCGCCGAGTTGCTTGGGGTTCTTGTATCTCGGTCCCGGATAGCCCATCATGATGAGATCATCACCGAGCTTCATCGCCGCATGAGTGGGCTTGCCGTTTTTGCCTGACATCGCCCTCCCGGACTTCTTAAAGCCGAAGGCTTTTGACAGGAACTTTATGGCCCCCGCAACATCTTCATAAAGAAGGTATGGGGTAATCATTAGGACCACCTCTGGCGTTCTTGCTCGGACTAGAGCGAATGTGCCCTTCGCATTGTATTCCTCATGTAAACTGACGAAATCAGGCGTTTGTACCAACCATCCCGAACGACTATGCATAAGTAGCTTCTAGTTGCCGTATTTGCTTGAGAGATATTTGCCGACTTCGTCTTGCAGTTGTCCGTAGTCGGAGTGGATGGTGGCGCGAAGGGCGGCCTCGGGGGAGCTCCCTTGCCCCAACCTCTCCAGAATGCGCCTGAGGTCGCTCATCCCGTAGGTGTCGTTGATGTATTCCACGGCGGCGAGAGATTCATCGTAGGCCAGGATTGCTTCCAGCGGGGAGAAGCGCATGAAGCCGCCCTCCAGAGCGTTAAACGGAATCTCACGCTGCGCCCGGAAGAGTTGGGCCAGACGGCGTCCCCGGGAAGACACTGATTTCGGCTCCAGCACCTGCGCGATGCCCTCATTTAGCCACTGCGGGCAGCGTCCGCCTGAAAGCTGATTGATGAAGGAGTGCGCTAGTTCATGCTTGAGAACCCGCGCCAACTCCGGAGTAACCGAACTCACACCCTCGATTGGAATGCGCAACTTGCCGTCATTGACTGCGCCGGCCCAGGAGGGTGACTGGGTGACATCGAAGAAGGCCTGATCGGTGTAGAGCACGACGGCGATGCTGCTGCGTGGAGAGACGCCGAGTCCGCGCACCAGATCGTCGTACTCTGATTCGAGGGTGGCGACCAACTCGCGGCGCAGCGCCTCCGAGCTCTGCTTGCCTTCGTAACGCAGGGTAAAATGGCTGCTCTCCCGCTGCGTGTAATCCGCTTCCGTACTGGCTTCGCGCTCCGCCTTTTCCAGATACTTCTGCAGGGCCGGATCGGGACGAAGTTCCAGAGAACGTTTCCACGAACGTACAGCCTCACGAGTGCGATCGGCGGCAAACTGCGCGTATCCCAGGACGGCAAGCGTGTCGGGCGAGTCGGGGGCAATGCGGGCAGCGCGCTCGGCATAAGGCAACGCCTCGGCTGCATTCCCGGTTCGTACCAGCAGTGCAGCCTGGTAGTTCAGAATGGTCGGATTTTGAGCATCGAAACGTAGCGCGGCTTCGAAATAGGGCCGAGCCTTGCCGAAATTCCCGTGCTCGAACTCATGCTTGCCCGCAATGAAATACCCTGCGGCGGTGACGCTGGCATTGCCTTCTTGCTCCAGGGCAGCCAGCGCATCCGCGTCCACCCGGCCTTCGTGGATAATCTTGTCAAGCAGTCCAGCCTCATTTTTCAGGTTGCCGGTGGGCGCAAACGTGGGCACGTCGTCCGGGTCCTTGCCGCGTGCCACGGAAGAGGTGAAATCGGGAGGAATACCCCCGGCTTCGACTCGCTCCACCACCGACTTGGGAATGGCGTAAGAGTTGTCGCCGATGTCGTACTCGATATGGGCGCCGTTTTTCCGAACGCGGTCCGCCCAGATGGTACCGCCGTTCTTGAGGTGGATGACTTCCGCCCGCGCGCAGACCGCGGCCAGGATCAACAATAAGAAGCCCGGCAACACGAAGAAGATGACAGGTGCCCGCACTAGGGCGCATTCTAGCAACAGGGAGGAACCTGGGCGTAGGTGACAAAGGTAATAAGGAAAATTCGGGGCTTGTCGCTGATCTGCCTATCGATCGCATGTGGGCTGCCGGTCTCAGCTCAGCGTGAGAAAGAGGTTCCCCCGGTAACCGTTGCGCCGGCCTTGAGTGCAGTTGAGCGGACGCCGGTGCCACCCGCCGCGGAGACACTGTACCTCCAGCTGCGCAGCGTGGGTCTGGACAAGTCGCGTGTTTACCAGGTCCGCGATGTATCGTTCGATCGGGCAGCCTTTCACATCACGTTGGATGACGGCACCATCGCATTTACGGAAGACGTGGCGGGGCGGGTCACAGGAGCGTTCTTTGAGGGAGACGGGGAGGTACTGCTGATTCCCCCTGACCGGGTGGAGCGCGCCTCGATGGGACTGTTTACAGGCGCGGCGATTCTGGAAGAAAGGTTTGTCTCGGCGTACTTCCGCTTCAATGACGATACCTTCGCCGAATTGCAACCTTTACTGCGACCTGCCGATAAGGCGCAGGAGTTCGTCTCTCAATGGAACGAAACCGCACACAATCTGGCGGAAGGCGATGCGCTGCGATTGCTGGTCAGCTTCAGCCAATTCCTGCCCGCCTCGAGTCCAGCACAAACGCACGACGTGCCACCTGGTACGTCGGCCATCGACGACCGCATGCTGCACGCACGGCTGCAAGGACGGAAGTTGGGTACATTTGACCTTTACTTCGACTCCGCCTCAGAGCAGATCTGGGCTGGCCAACTTAGGACGGTGGAGGGTGAGAGCTATTACGACGTGTGGACTTCGTTCTCCCTGAACCTTCCGGGGAGACACCCGAATGCCATGAGCGGCATCACGGGCGAAGCAGGTAAGCCCGACGCAATCAATATCTCCCGCTACAAGATCCTGACGGACGTAAAGCCGCCTACGAAGATCAGTGCCGAAGCAGCGCTCCAGATTGAAGTGCGGCAAGGCGGCCAGCGTGCTGTGCTGTTCGAGTTGTCACGGTTCCTTGAGATCAAGAAAGTGGAAGCGGACGGCCGCCCGGTGGAATACATCCATAATCAGGCGCTCGAGGGCACACAGCTTGCACGCCGGGGCAACGATCTTGTAGCCGTGATATTCCCACGAGCGCTGCAGACTGGACAAAGAATCGAACTGCGCTTCGTTTATGGAGGCGAAGTGCTTTCAGAAGCGGGAAGAGGGCTGCTATACGTCGGAGCGCGTGGAACCTGGTATCCCAACCGGGGCCTTGCCATGTCCAACTTCGACTTGGAATTTCGTTATCCGGCGGGGTGGACGCTGCTCGCGACCGGGAAGCGCGCGGATGCGCCATTACCTCCAGACGGCAAGCAAACCACAGCAGACCGGCCCACTGGGGAACAGGTCACCCGTTGGATATCCGAGCGCCCCATCCCGCTTGCGGGCTTCAACCTGGGGAAGTACTCCCGCGTGGTAGCACACGCCGGAGACGTTGTCGTGGAAACCTACGCCACATCTGGAGTGGAGCGTTCGTTTCCGAAAGGTGCGCCCGAAGCTGTCGGCGTGGAACCCATGATACCTTCCGGGCTGCGGCCGCAACCGCCGCCAGTAATTGCAATACCGCCGCCACCTTCTCCTGCACGGAATGCACAGCCGGTCGCGGATGGCTCCGCTCGTGCGATCGAGTTCTTCGCGCGGCGCTTCGGTCCGTACCCATACAGCGGCCTGGCGTTGACGCAAATGCCCGGGGCTTTGAGCCAGGGCTGGCCTGGGCTGATCTTCCTGTCCAGTTTTTCCTTTCTTACGACCACGGAGAAGTCCCAACTGCACATGAGCCCGGTGGATAGAATTTTGAGCAATGCGGTGATCGCGCACGAGACGGCTCACCAGTGGTGGGGCGATTTGGTCATATGGAGTGGCTATCGTGATCAATGGATCGTGGAAGCGCTGGCGAACTATAGTTCATTGATGCTGCTCGAGTCCGAGGATCCCTCACAGTTTCGCACAGCCATGGGAAAATACCGCGAAGACCTGCTGGCAAAAAACAAGGAGGGCGTGCCGCTGATGGATGCCGGTCCGGTCACGCTTGGAACCCGGCTTTCGTGTTCCCATTTTCCCAGCGGCTATGAGGCCATCAGCTACGGGCGGGGGACATGGCTCTTTCACATGTTGCGCTACATGTTGCGCGATGCCGAGCGGAAAAGCCGCGGGCATCGACCTGGCGTGTCTGAAGCGCAAGTTGAGGATGAACCTTTCGTCCGTGCACTTCACACGATGAGGGAGAGGTATGAAGGAAAAGCAATTACCACCCAAGAAATGCTGCGCGTATTCGAGGAGGAGTTGCCGCCTCCGCTGTGGTACGAAGGCCGAAAATCGCTAGACTGGTTCTATCAGGGATGGGTGAACGGCACGGCGGTTCCGCGCCTTGAATTGCACGGAGTGAAGTACAGCGATAAGGCTGGCTCGACTGTGATTAGCGGTACGATCCTGCAAAAGGATGCTCCCAACGATCTGGTGACTTCGGTTCCGCTGTATGCCGTGCTGGCAGGAAAGACGGTGCTGCTGGGGCGGGTATTCGCGGACGGATCCGAAACCCAATTCCATCTAACCGGGCCGGCGGGCGCACGAAGGGTCGTGCTCGACCCCCACCAGACCGTGCTGGCCCGAGTTCGATAACGGTAAATCCCCCGCGACTGCAGTAAGCTCCTTACCAGTTCCGAACGCATTCCCGAAAATTTCCGCGCACTTTTCCCGAAACGCCACCAGCCCACTGGCCCTGGCTGTCTCGTCGCGCGCGTGGTCTCTGCACACGCGTGTAAGCCGCTGTTGGGTCAGGGCGACATCGGCCTGCGGGCTGAACCTAAAGATGGAAAGGCAGGTGCAGGGCATTCCTTATTGGTGGGAGGTGGAAACGTGAGTCACACCGACCGGGATGCGGGGATCACCCCAAGATCTGGTTTGATCATCTCTGAAACTGAGGTACCTCGAGCCTGCCGGACCATTCTCTTGGTCGAAGATGAAGGCTTCGTGCGCGAAGTGACTCGTGAAGTTTTGCGGTCTGCGGGGTACCGTGTGGTGGAAGCCCGAAATGCAGCCGAGGCTATGCGCGCATTCCACCGGCAAAGAGAAGATGTGCATCTTCTGCTCACCGACGTGGTCTTGCCAGGCCGGAACGGTTGCGATCTAGCACACGATCTTAGGACTATTTGCCCCGGCCTGAGGACGATTTTCATCTCGGGCTACCCGGAAAACGCGGTCACGCGAAATGGGCTGCAGCAGCGCGGATGGTTTTACCTGCCGAAGCCATTCTCGGTGGACTCGCTGACGCAAAAGGTGAGGCAGGTTCTGGAAGACAACGATACTCCTGGGGCCGGAGCAAGCATCGTTAAGCGCGCCGCCGGTAATGGGTAGCTTGCATAATTTGCTCTGGGATCTGGATTAGCGATACGACTCGCTGCAAGACGCCGCTTTCCGCGCAGGATCGAGGCATACCGTACACGATGCACCTGGCCTCGTCTTGCCCCTCGAGGAAGTTGACTTGGCGCAAACGCAGCTCTTCATTGCCCTCCACGCGATGCACCTCGTCGGCCCGTATTTGCGGGCGCTGACGGCCAGCCTAAACAGGATGTGTTTCCCTTCAACGAACCGGCGGGTCAGAGTTGGGAGGAGAGACCCGCGGATCTGGCTTGCCCATTGGCGGCCCCGCACTTTCACCCGATGTTTCCTTCCTCGGTGCCGGGCTTTGCTTTCCCAGAATCACCACATCCAGACGACGGTTCAGGGCTCGTCCTTCTTGCGTGTCGTTGCTGGCAACGGGATGATACTCGGCGTACCCAGCGGCCGACAGCCTTTCCGGGGCAAATCCGTACTTGACGATGAGGAGGCGGACCAGTTCCGTCGAGCGGGCCGTGGACAGCTCCCAGTTGGAGGGAAACTGGGCAGTGTGAATGGGCACGTTGTCGGTGTGTCCCTCAATGCGGATGCGATATGCGCGCTGCGACAACAGTGAGGCGATGCGGCTGAAAGCCGGCTGAGAACTTGACTTGATGTCGGCCGAACCGCTGTCAAAGAAGCCAATCTCTCGCAAACTGATGATGAGACCGTCGGGCACGGTGCGCAGCGCGACCTCGTGGCGAGAGATCTCCAGCGCCAGCGACTTCTCCAACTCTTGCCGCAGACTGCTCAGGTCGCCGTTTTCCTCAGCTCCTGAGAGCACGCCGTTCCGAGGTGGAGCGATCCGGCCCAGGGCAGCGGTGCGCTCGGCATTTTCAATCGCCTGCACGGTGTTGAACGGCATCGGTTCCTTGGTGTCCACGGGAATCTGGGTCGTGGAAGCAGGGAACACACCCAGATCCTGGAACGCGACCTGGATGGCGAGCGCCAACTTGCCAACCTTGCGCTTGTCCACCTGCGAGGTGGAATAGTTGACATAGACGTCCACCACGTTGGTACAGGTGTCAAAGGAGAGATTCCACCGCCGACCCGCCCGCTCCACCCGCCGTTCCACGCGGTCCAGTTTCAGATCATCCACTGTCAGCACGGATTCCGCCGGTAAGTGACTGCGCCGCATCAAGGCCCGGATGCGGGCCGAGAGTTCGGCAAAGGAAAACGGCTTGCCCAGATAGTCGTCGGCTCCCAGATCCAGGCATTGCACCCGGTCTTCGACGCGGGTCCGCCCGGTCAGCACCAGGATCGGCATGCTCGGTTTCCGGGTACGCACGTAGCGCAAAATGGAGACCCCATCCAGGCGCGGCAGGTTGAGGTCGAGTACGACCAAATCAAAATCAAATTCCCCCGCCATGGCGCGCGCCTGCTCCCCATCCGCCGAAACATCCACCCGATTCTTAGCCAGAAACGAAGCAGGCACAAGCGATTCAGCCCCAACCAAAAGGTCTCGTCTCCCGAAAAGAGAACGAGGTGCAGAAACGGAAACTGCCCTCGCGCGAGTCCCAGATAATCCCGGAAGGTCGAAAATCGCTAGACTGGTTCTATCAGGGATGGGCGAACAGCACGGCGGTTCAACTGAACCGAGACTCGGATTTTGCGTGGTGAGGACGCGGATTTTGCTAGGTCTGAGACGCGGATTTTGCGTGAGAGCTAGCATTGTCAACCGCGATCCTGAGGACGACAATAGTAAGCATGTTACAGCCTGGTCAGCAGGTTCGGGTGAACCTTGCCGGTATGCAGGTGGGTTCGGTCCTCTTCCACTCCGCAGTTACTGACGCCGTGGGCACTATCGTCCGCCAGATTTCCAACGATCCTTCGAAGTACCTGGTGAAGCTCCTCTTCTCTTTTCGTGGTGTGGATGAGGTGGAAGTGCCCGAGAATCGGATCGTCGCGAAGTGAATGCTGAAAGGGGTTCCGCTCCAGCTACTCCGAGGGAGCGCTTCGCCTGCAGATTAGACCCCGCTTTCATCTAGGGCTTCAGGAGAAGGACGTTCACGGCTTTGACGATGACCTCGACCTGGTCTCCCTTCTTGATCCCGAGCTCTTTGAGGGATTCTAGGGTCATGACCGAGGCCATGCGTGACGGTGCAGGAACTTCTACCTTGACCAGACACATCACTTTTCCTTTCGTGATGCTCGTTACGGTGCCGGTAATGCGGTTGCGCGCTCCTACCTTCATGGTCTTCTCTCCGTTGAGGAGCGGCAGTATAGCACTTTTGGATGAACCTCGATTTAGGGTCGGCGACCGACCTGAGGACCCGAATCTGGCAGGTCGAGGCCACGAATTTTGCATGAGATCTGGGACACAGATTTTTGCGTGGGTTCTGAAAGGAAAATGGATTATTTCAGGCGAATGCTGAAGGAGCGCTTCTTAGGGGTATTACGACCTTGCCCTCGCGCGCCAGCCACCCGATGGCCCAATCGAAGATGGGCGCCTTGCCCTCCTGACGATGATACTGGCGCGATGAGTTCCTCGACAAGACAAGAAAGACCGCGGGTTAGCGGTCTTGGTGGGGAGCGGTTCTCTTCGACTTCAAGACGCAAAAATGGAGAGATGGACGCAGGGAGCTTATTACAGAAGAACTTTTTGCTTCAAATCCTGAGCCGCTTGCATCACATTGTCCGGCCTGCCGAGATCACGCCAATAATATTCATCGGCCCGGAAGGCGAGTATCTTTTCTCCCTGGGCAGCGAGATGCAGATAGGAGGTGATGATGGAGAAAACGCCTTCTTCACTCATCACGGCAAAAAGACGAGGAGAAATAACGTGGATGCCGGAAAAAGCCAGCGCCTGCGCCTGCTGTGACGGTCGAACAAATTCAGTTTTCTGATCGCGCCCGGATCGCCGGCCGCAAAGCCGGAGCTGCTCGTCGAAGAGCAGGTATCGAGAAGTCTCCCGGTCTTGCACTGCGAGTGTGGCGAGAGCCTGATTTTCAATGTGAAATTGCGCCATGCGTCGGAGATCAATGGTGCTGATGACGTCGACGTTGTGCAAAATGAACGGCTCTTTGGCACCGCGGGAATCCTCGAGAAAAAAATACGCGGCCTTTTTCAGGCCGCCTCCGCTGTCGAGCAAGACCTCCTCGCGAGAGACTTCAATACGCATGCCGAAGTTATCGTTCGTTTTCAGATACTCGAGAACCATGTCTGCAAAGTGATGTACGTTGATGATCACGTCGCTGATCCCAAAGGCACGCAAGCGAGAGAGTGTGATCTCCAACAGCGTGCGGCCGGCGATTTCCACCAGCGCCTTGGGGCGATTGTCGGTGAGTGGCCGCAAACGTGTACCGAGGCCGGCGGCCAGAATCATGGCTTTCATTCGCCCGGGTTCTCCAACTCACGATGCCGCACTACAACCTCCACCCCGTTCCTGCCGCCTAAATGCTTCGCCAATTGCTCCGCCAGATATACCGAGCGATGTTGCCCGCCGGTGCAGCCGAACGACACCATCAAGTTCTTGAAGCCGCGGCGCTGATAATCGCTCACACTGGCATCCACCAACGACATGGCGCTGACCAGAAACTGATGTACGCTCTCTTGCTGATTGAGATAATCGATCACCGGCGCATCTTTGCCCGTTAACGTCTTGAAGCGCTCTTCGCGTCCGGGATTCGGGATGCTTCGGCCATCGAAAACGAATCCGCCGCCATGCCCGGTCTCGTCTTTCGGTAGGCCCCGGTGAAAGGAAAAACTGAAAATCCGCACCATCAGATTTCCCGCTTCGGAAGCCAGGCTCTGCAATTTCTCCGAGGCCTCCATTTCTGTTTCGGAAGTCAGGCTCTGCAATTTCTCCGAGGCCACCACGCTTTGGAACGCGTCCATCAGCGTCGGTAGCGCGATGGGCAGCTTGACGTGGTGAAGCAGCCAGTGCAAGTTTTTCAGCGCGTACGGCACACTTTGCAGAAAATGAGCTTTGCGCTCATAAAAACCGCGGAAGCCATAAGCGCCCAACGCCTGCATGATGCGGACGTAAACGTAGGCATAGTAGTGCTGCATGAACACTTCGCGCTCAAGCTCGATGAAACTGGCAAGCCTGTCGATATAATGATCGAGCAATTGCTGGCGCAGTTCCGGCGGCAGATCGGCCTTGGCGTCGTACAAAAGAGAAGCGATATCATATTGCAGCGCGCCCTTGCGGCCGCCTTGATAATCCAAAAAGAATGGATGGCCGTCGCGCAACATGACGTTGCGTGATTGGAAATCCCGATAGAGAAAGTAATCGCGGCCGGCGCTCAACAAGAACTTCGTCAAGCGGCCGAAATCGTCTTCCAGCGCTTGTTCGTTGAAGGGGATGCCGGCGAGCCTGAGAAAATAATACTTGAAATAATTCAAATCCCAAGCGATGGACTGGCGATCGAAGCTGGCGCGCGGATAGCACACTTTGTAATTCAAATCGCGGCCG
>WNFB01001679.1_pt1 | contig 19051 bp, 13 predicted proteins | sample 5400501 | NCBI WGS metagenome assembly WNFB01 (sample SAMN13153341, study PRJNA577476) | soil metagenome | isolation source: 200 cm saprolite under Douglas fir tree site 2 hole 1 | place: USA:California | collected 2015-04-18 | reverse complement strand
TAATGCATTACATCTTGTCAAGCACGAAAACGGTCCCGCTTGACCATTCGTCGGGGCCTTCGATAGCATCGCTTCGGAGCTTGTGTTGAATCTCATGAAAAAGAGGGAGACTCTAAACTTCCGAGTTTCCGCTGAATTCAAACGAAGGCTGATCGAAGAAGCCGAAAAGGAGCGGCGGTCACTCACAAATTACTTGGAGACCACTTTGACCAAGCTCTGGGAGGAACGAGAACTGACCACCGCAAAAAGACGAGAAACCAAAAGGAATTGAGCGCTGATCGAGCAGATGACTGACGATGCTCATGCTGTCACGTGATTGCCACATCCTCCTTATCGAAAAGAAAGAAGAGCTCACCCGTATGGCCCTGGGAGGTCTCGGCCGCCTAAAGTGGTAAGACGCGTACAGCAACACTGACCGCTGCAGAGCGACGGTAACTGGCGCGTAAAGCCGTTCTCGCCAGGCGGGCCAAAGCTAGGGAAAAGGCCCCTCAGAAGGCGCCGCTATGCGGTCCACCATGCGCGTTGTATTGAAAGCACGCACTACTTCGCCCGGCGATTTGTGGGGCGCGCGCGCACCGGGAAGAGCTGTTTTTAGACACCCTGGCTGACATCAGCGGGAAGGGGAGTGGTGATGGGGATGTTCACAAAGTTTCATCCTGCTCAGGGGTCAGTTCAATGAGTCGAACCTCATCCGCTTCTGTTCCTGGTCGGCGGTCTTGCGCTTCAGCGCTTCGAAGGTCGCCAACTCCTTCCGGGCCTGCTCGGTCTGGCCTTGCTCCTTGTAGAGGCCGAACAACAGGTAATGGGCTTGCTGCTGCTCGGGATCGGATGCCACGACCGCCTGGAGCATTTTCACTGCTTCGGCAACTTTGCCCTGCCGGTCGTAAGTCTTGGCCATATCAAGCTGGGCGTCGGCCAGTCCGGGCTGGATGGCCAGGGCTTGCGAGAGGTATTGCTGCGCGCTTTCCACGTTGTTCTGCTGCAGATATACGTCGCCGATGAAGAAATCGGTCATTGCATCGTTCGGGGAGATCTTGAGCTCCTCGTTCAACTCGGCAAGCGCCTCGTCAAGCCGCCCGGCTTCGCGATAGAGGGTGCCCAGAGCGTAGTGAAGTCCGGCTGCGTCGGGCTTCTGGGAGATCGCCTTCTTGTACTCATTGATCGCTGCCGGAGTCAGGCCCTGCTGCCGCAGCATTTCAGCTCTCAACTGGTACATGCGGTAGGAGTCGGGCGCGACCTTGGTCAACTGGACAAACGAGTCCGACGCCAGGTACATGGCGGCCTTCCCTTTGAAATACAGGGCATCGGGACTGTTCGGTTCCAGCTCAGCCCAGTGGCTGAGCACGGCGAGAGCTTTATCGTCTTTGTCCTGCCTCAAGTACACCAGACCCAGATGGGCGGCTACTACGGGATCGTCTTTCCTTGTCTGGTAGGCTTTCTCGAGCAGTGGAGTTGCCCGCGCGATTTCGCCGCTGTCGAAGTAGCTCAAGGCCAAGAGAACCTTGGTGTGATCAAGATGCGGGTCGAGCTCCAGTGCTTTCTGGAACTCGGTAATCGCACGCGGATACTTGCCTGCCATGTAGAGAGCCAGGCCAAGATTGGAACGAGCCTCGGCTGAGCGGGGATCAAGTTTGACGATCTGCTCATATACCTTTGCTGCACGGTCGAATTGCTGGTCCCGGAGCGCGGCCTGTCCTTGAGAAGAAAGCTCAGCGAGATCTGGGGATTGGGCCGTGGCCGGCTTTACTAACTCTAGTATGCCAAGGAGGATCAGACCAAGCACCAGTACAGACCGGTGATGCTTGGACCCACATGGCCATGGAGTCGTAGCTGACGGACAAGAGCTATGTTTGTAGGTCATTGAGATCCTCAAACAAAAAGCATACAGGATTAACCGCTGCTTACGACCGAGCGGTGACGGTGATTCGGTGAGGAGTATTGAACTCGTAAGCATCTTGCCGATCGGGGTCGCGAGCATCGGGTTGAGTGTGGCCTTCATCGTCGGTTGCACGAACTTCGAGCGTGTATTTCCCGGGGCCAGGGATGTGCCAGTCATAGCTCCAGGGAGTCCACGTCATAGCTGCAGATGAGGCGGCAATAGTTGCTGTTTGCCAGGTTCCAACAGGTCCCACTCGGAATTCAACTTTGGCGATTTTCCGCTCTCCGGCCCAAGCGACGCCCTCCACCCGGTATGTCTTGACGGGAATCTCCTCGCCTTCGGAGGGACGAAGGAACTTGGAGTTCACCAGCATGCGGGTGATGGGTCGCCGTTCGCCGTTATCTCTGATCGCCATGTACTGTTTCTGCTGGAAGTATCCCTGGAAGGGCTGACCCATGATCTCGATGCGAGCCAGCCACTTTACGGAGTCCATTCCGTACCAGCCCGATACAAAGGCGCGGAGCGGGAAGCCGTGATCCGCGGGCAAGGGCGAGTCGTTCATCTCGTAGGCCAGAAGCGTGGAGGCATCCATTGCCCTCTCCAGGGGAATGGCGCGGGCGAAGTGAGTGTTCGGTGGTACGCCCTCTCCGTCACCAGAGTCGGCGCCGTGGAAAACAACCGTGGTAGCTCCTGACCGCGGGCCAGCCTGTTTGAGCAACTCCGCTAACGGCACTCCCGACCACGCGGCATTTCCCACGCCAATACCACCCGCGACGTTGCCCGCACACTCCATGGTGAAAGGGCGACGGACCGAGGGCATGAGCACGAGGTCGGCATACGACAGCTTAAGTGGCGTGGAAACCAAGCCGTTGACCTCGAGACTCCACGAGTCGGCGCTGATCTGGGGTGTTCCAAAGTGATTGCGAATGAAGAAATCCGCGTTTGGAGTCACCAGTTCCCTAAAGGCCTCCTTCGAGGCGGGTGTCTGAAAGGCAAAGCTGGTTGCGCCATTTCCACGGAGCAGAGCGCTTTGGGCCCTAAGGTAACCGGGGACCAAGCCAGCGGAGACGAGCATTGCCCTCAGGAATTCACGCCGTCCAATTGCCCTTGGCACACGGGATTTGCGGGAGTTGGCCAAGCTCTGCCTTTCAAGCACGATGCGCGACGGAGATTTCTGGGAAACGAATTATATCGCAACAGCACTGTGGCTTGACAAATCGCGATCCCGCCGATATTGTCTCTAAGCGCTTATTCAATTGTGAAGATTTTTCCGGTCTTTAAGGTGGGTAGGAGCCTCCCGGAGAGGGATCTGCAGGGATGTCTGGTGATCGTGTTCTCGCCGCTACGCTCGTTCAACCCGGCAAGTACGAGTTACGGGAGTATCCCTTTCCAGAACCGGGGCCAGGATGTGTTGTCGTGAAGATGGAGCTGTCGGGCATCTGCGGCACCGACAAGCACACTTACCAGGGCCACACCACCCAATACGGGGGTGTCGGAGACGGCAAACAGATCCGTTTTCCCATCATTCAGGGTCACGAAAACGTAGGAACGGTTGCGGCCATCGGCGGCAATGGTGAGTACAGCGATTTCGAAGGTATCCCGCTGAAGGTCGGCGACCGGGTCGTCGTCGGCGCAAACGTTTCCTGTGGCCAGTGCTACTACTGCCGGCACGACTTCCCCTACTACTTTTGCCAGAACATGACGGACTATGGCAACAACCTGAGCGCTGCCGATCCGCCGCATCTTTTTGGCGGCTGGTCTCAGTATATGTACATCGTTCCGGGAAGTTTTCTAGTACGCGTTCCAGACGACCTGCCTTCCGAAGTTGCTGTGCTCACCGAGATCATGGCGGTGACGGTGGGCCTCGACCGAGCGAAGCAGATGTCAGCGTTCCCCAGTGAGGCTTTTCTTTTTGATGACACCCTCGTAGTGCTGGGCGTGGGACCGCTCGGCATGTGCTTCTTGATGAAAGCCCGTATGCTCGGTGCGGGAAATATTGTTGCCGTCGACCTTTCCGATTACCGCTTGCAGTTTGCTAAGCGACTGGGAGCCGACCATGTCCTCAACGCGGCCAAGACCACGCTCAGTGAGCGGCTGGAATTTGTCCGCGGCCTGACTCAAGGCCGGGGCGCCGACATGGTGATTGAGACGGCAGGTGTGCCGCAGGCCGTGCCCGAGGGACTGGAAATGCTCAGATTAGGGGGGCTATTGCTCGAGGCGGGAAATTTTTCCGACCTCGGAGAAGTGCCGATAAGCCCGCATCGGCATCTTTGCGCAAAGAGCGTGCGGATCCTCGGCGTCGGCGGTGAAGAACCCGCAAGCTACGGCCCCAGCATGCGGCAGATGGCTCGATATATGCGTACCTATCCGCTGTGCGAATTTGTCTCGCACCGCTTTGCACTCCGTGACGTTGAGGCTGCGGTGCTCAAATCCATCGCGCCGGATTCTATGAAGGTCGCAATCGCACCATGGGCCTGACTTCGAATTCTGATCAGCTTTGATTCAGAACCACTTCTTGCGAAGGAGAAGATCCGATGGGAAAACTGGCAATCACGGGCGGCAAACCTATCCGGAAAAAGCGCTTTGATGCTTGGCCGATGTATACCGAGAAGGAAAGGCGCGCGCTCGAAGACGTTTTGACCCATCACAACTGGGGCGGACAGCCATTCCCGGGCAAGCACGCCGATGCGTTTGGCAAGAAGTTTGCCAAGTTCCACACCGCCAAGTATGGCCAGTGTGTCAACACCGGCACGGTGGCCATTCAGGCTGCCCTCAAGGCCATTGATATCCGTCCGGGCGATGAAGTGATTGTTCCAGCCTACACCTGGGAAGGAACCGTGGGGCCGGTGCTGCTGGTGAACGCTGTCCCGGTTTTCGTTGACGTGGATCCCGACACGTATTGCCTGGACGCCAAGCTGATCGAGCAAGCGATCACACCAAAGACCAAGGCCATTCTTCCCGTGCATCTGGGAATGAGGTTTGCTGACCTGGATGTGATCATGCCGCTGGCAGCGAAGCACCACCTGAAGGTCATCGAAGACTGCGCCCACGCCCACGGAGGCATGTGGCGTGGCAAGGGAGCGGGTTCGATTGGAGACGTGGGCGCCTTCAGTTTTCAATCGAGCAAGCTAATCACGTCGGGCGAGGGTGGGGTGGTCATCACCAATAACCTCGAGTACCACGAGCGTGTGCAGACGTACATCAATGCCGGACGAGCCAGCGTCACCGACAAGTTTCACCACCGGCTGATCGGGTTCAACTACCGGCTGGGTGAATTTCAGGCGGCAGTGCTGGGCGCGCAGCTCGAACGCCTTCCTCAACAGGCAAGGGTCCGGCAGATCAACATGAAATACTTTGAGTCGCGTCTGCAGAAAACTCGTGGCATTGGTTTGTTGAAGCCCGAGCCCCGCATCACCCGTCTGGCTCCTTACGGATATGTGCTGAAGTATTTTGCCGAGCAGTTGAACGGCATTCCACGCGCGGCCTTCGTGGCGGCGCTCCAGTTGGAAGGAATTCCGTGCGACGGTCTTTTCTACGAACCCGTGTACAAGAGCTCTTTGTTCCCGCTCGATCCCACCGACTATCCAGCGATGACCTGGGGACGGTCGACGCCGCTCGATCTGCGAAACATGTACAAGTGCCCGGTTTCGGAGCGCGCCGCGTATCATGAGGCGATCTGGTTCTCGCATCACCTCTTCCTCGGTGATAAGAAGAGCATCGACAGCATCGCCGAGGCCATATTCAAGGTCCTCGAGAACATCGAGGAACTTCGAGGGCTCGAACATCGTGCCATCAAGGCCCAGGGCCTCAGCCGTGCCGACCGGGAAAGCTGACCGGAGGGAACTTATCGATGCCACGCGGCAAACGAATCGGGTACGCGGTCGTCGGCCTGGGAAGCATTTCGCAAGTCGCAGTGTTGCCGGCGTTCGCGCATAGCAAGAAGGCAAAGCTGGTCGCGGTGGTGAGCGGTGACAAGGAAAAAGCCAAGAAGCTGACGCAACAGTTCCACGCCAGCCAGGCTTACGGCTACGCTGAGTATGCCGAATGCCTGAAAAACCCGCAGGTGGACGCCGTTTATATCGCAACGCCGCCGGGTGAGCACGAAAAGTACACTCTCGAGGCGGCAAAGGCCGGCAAGCATGTGCTCTGCGAAAAGCCTTTGGCGGCCACGGTCCAGCAAGCTCGAAATATGGTCGCTGCCTGCCGTCGCAACAAAGTCCAATTCATGACCGCCTATCGAAAGTATTTTGAGCCCAGCAGTGTAATGCTCAAAAACATGATCTCGAAGGGCGAGCTGGGCCGGATTGACATCATCCACACGCTGTTCTCGGAGCTTCGTCCGTTCGGCGATAACTCGCCGGCGTGGTTGTTTTCGAAAAAGTTATGCGGCGGGGGGCCATTGACGGATCTCGGTGTCTACTGTGTTAACACGTGCCGTTGGCTGGTTCGTGAGGACCCCGTCGCGGCTAGCGCTGTAAGCTGGGTTCGGGATCGAAGGCGGTATAAAGAAGTCGAAGAGGGGGTTGCGTTCCGCCTCGATTTCCCAAGCGGGCTGATCCTGCAAGGAACCGCATCTTACAGCGCGGCTTTTTCTTCTTTCGTCCACGTCCATGGGGACAAGGGCTGGGCTGCTTTGTCTCCGGCCTTTGCGTTCGAGGAAGAGCGGCGGATCAGCGGAAAAATTGGGGGGTGCTGGTTCGAGAAGACCTTCAAGCCGATCGACGAATTCGTCCTGGAGTTGGACGCGTTTGCGGCTTGTATCCAGGAAGGGCGCAAACCAGAGCCCGACGGCGAGCAGGGATTACGGGACATCATTATCATCAGTGCTATCTATCAAGCCGCGAAGAAAGGCCGGCCGGTAAAAATCAGATATTCATAAGGACCAATATGGCGAAGTTGGGCATGGGAGTGGTTGGGGTGGGCACGATGGGCAAGCAGCATGCCCAGAACATCCGCCGCTTGATCCCGGAAGCGCAATTGATCGCGGTTGCCGACGCCGACCCGAAGCGGGCTAAGCAGGTTGCCTCCGAGCTTGAAATCGAGCATTCCTACAACAGCGTCGAAGCGCTGGTGGAGCGCCGGGACATTCAAGCCGTGGTCGTCGTGACCCCCGCGAAATTCCATGGCGCCGCGATGCGCGTGTGCGCCCAGGCGGGCAAAGATATTTTCTGCGAGAAGCCCTTCACCCTGAAGGTTGAAGAAGCGGACGAGTTGCTCGATCTCACTTCCAAGGCGGGAGTGCGGGTGCAGGTGGGGCACGTCCGCCGCTACGATCCGCCCAACGTGAAAGCCAAGAAGCGGATCGAGGCGGGCGAGATCGGCGATCCGGTGATCTTCAAGTCGCTGGCACGTGACCCGGCGCCACCGCCCGTCAGTTACATGGCCAGCGGCGTCAACGGCATGTTTTTCCAGGATTCCACCGTCCACGAATTTGACCTGGGCCGCTGGCTGATGAACGACGAGGTCGCGGAGATTCACGCATACGGTGCGGTGCTTGTCTTTCCGGAGATCGCGCAGTTCAACGATATTGACACCGCCCTGGTGAACATGAAGTTTTCGCGCGGCACCCTGGGCGCGGTTGAGAACTACATGCAGTCCGGCTACGGGTACGACATCCGCACTGAGATCGTGGGTTCGAAAGGCACCATCATCATGGGGTATCTCCGACAGACTGCCGAGGTTGTGCTGACGGCGGATGGGGCAAAGACAGATGTGGTGGACCACTTCCTGGCCCGCTTTACCGATGGATACCTCAACGAAATGCGCGACTTCGTGCAAACCATCCTCGCCGACCGTGAACCAAAGGTGGACGCCTTCGATGGCCGTCAGTCTGTGGCGGTAGCCGCCGCGGCGGAGCGGTCGTATCGCGAAGGGCGGGCTGTGGCGGTCCAGAATCGGACCCGCGCTTCGCGCGCTGCTTGAGCAGCCGAATCAGCTGAGCCCGCACTAGTTGGACTTCGCAGGCTGCGACAGGACGAACTGCTGGATTGCGCTGCGGCTGCGCTTGAGTTCTTCCTGGTGAAGCTGGGCCAGCTCCTGGTAACGGGCAAGCTCCTGCGTGGCCAGCTCCAGTTTGTTCATCTCTCGATAGACTTGGCCCAATCGATAATGAGCTATGTCCGATTTTGGGTCCTGGCGAATAGCTTCAAGATATTCGTCAACTGCTTTCTGGTTTTGTTTTCGTGCCGCATACAAGCTGCCCAATTCCAGATGGGCCCCTGGGAAATTCGGGCGCAATCGCACGGACTTCTCGAGCAACGTCTGCGGCCGATCCAAAGCGCCCTGTTGTCCCTTGGCAAGTTCTGAACGGAAAAGGGCCGCGCCGTGACAGAAGGCCAGCTCCGCACTTTGCTGATGCCCAGCAGCTAGACGGCTCAGGCGCGGCAACAGCCCTTCCCAGTCTTTGGGCGCCAGAAAACTGAGCACTGTCTTCCAGGCCTGAAACACCGCCGGTGAATCCGGATCGATTTCGAGCGCGGTCGTAAATGCATCGGCTGCTTCCGCATATTCCCGCACTGCATAGTAACTGAAAGCCAATCCCAGAAACTGCCGGGAAGACTTGGGGAACTTCTCTGTGCCAACCCGGAAGACCTCGGCCGCTGGCCCAAAAGTGAAGTGAGAAAGATATTCCATGCCGAGGTCGAAGTAATATTGTTCGTTGGACGGATCGAGTTCCACGGCGCGCTGATAGCCCTGGACCGCCTCGACATACCGCCCCGATTCTTCTTCCAAGCTCGCGAGCATGTTGTAGAGCGCCGCCGAGGGCCGTGTCTCGAGCGTCCGTCGGATCAGATCGATTGCCGCGGGAGACTTGCCAGCGCTCTTGTAAGCGAGCGCAAGATTCACGGTCGCGGACTCGCTCGTGGCATCCTGCCGCAACGCCACCTCGAATCGTGGAATTGCTTCTTCGTACGCCCCGTGCGACGCAAAAAGAAGACCCAGGGCCAAGTCTTGAGGCACCGTTAAATTCTCGGGTGGCGCGGGCAGGCCTTCCGGGGCGGGTTTGGCTCCTGCGGAGAGGCTTGCGCGCACGAGCGCCAAGTAGATTTCATAGGAGCCGGGATTGATCGTGTAAGCACGTCGATAAAGTTGGGCAGCAGCTTCGAATTCTTTCAAGTCCTCCGCCACGACTCCGGCCAACGAGTAGTACTTGGCCGCTAGTTCCGGCTGCGGCGGCGCGGCAAGCTGATTCAGAACTTTCTTTGCCGCTGGAGCTTGTTTTGCTTCGCGCAGCGCGCGCGCCCACTCGTATCCAGTCTGAAAGTCCCCGGGATGAACCTTCCAGGCCCTTTGCAGATAATTTACTGCCTGGGTATATTCGCGGAGAGCCACAAGAGACGTTCCAAGTCCCAGTAAAGTGGTGAAGTTCTGCGGATCCTGCACCTGGGCTTCGCGGAAGGCGGTCGCAGCATCTTGATAGCGGCCGAGCTTCGAAAGCAACACACCGAGGTTGTTGTATCCCATGGCCGACTTCGGGGAGAGACGGATTACGGTTCGAAAACTCTCCTCCGCCTCCCGATTGCGGCCCAGTTCACTGGCCGCGAGGCCCTTGAGATTGTAAAGAGACGGGTCACGGGCGCCCGCTTCGATGGCTGCATCGATCACCGCCAGCGCGTCAGCGCTCCTCCCGTTCTGAAGCAGATCGAGGGATTGCTGGTAAACCGTTTGAGCATCGGCGGTTTGAGGCGAGGCCATGCAGAGGTCGCGCAAGACGGAGATCGCCCAGAAGATGAGAATAACGAAAGCGACAGGGCGGCCGATCACGCGATGCAAGTTCAAAATGTTTCCTGTGAGACGATTCCTTTGCCTTCCTGGACCACGACCAGCCGATTGGCGGGCACATGCTCCAGTATTTCCTCCGCTCCTCCCAGCCAGCGGACTTGCACGCGTGCCTCTTTTGCCATGCCCAAGCCAAAATGCAAGCGGAGATCGTTCTGGGAGCAAAAACTGCCGCCACTTCGAACCTCCTGCATCTGGCGCCGGCTATTCGCATCCACAAGCACACGCGAGCCGATCGCGGCCCTGTTGGTTTTTGTCCCGATCAGCTTCACCAGCAGCCAGGAGTTCGGCGGGGGCGTTTGGTTGCGCAGTAAGGAGGGATAGTTGTTCAAGTTGTTGATCGCGACGTCGATGCGGCCGGTGTTGAAGATGTCGCCAAAAGCCACACCGCGGCTGCACCGGGACTCGGCGAGGGCCGGACCGGCCTGTTCGGAGACATTCACAAAACGTTTCCCATCGAGGTTGCGCAGCAGAATCACTTTGCTCTCCGTCTTCGGGAGCTGATGGTGCAGGCCGGTGCCCGGCGGGTAAATTGAACCGCCGACGATCAGGATGTCGGGCCGTCCATCATCGTCGAAGTCCATGAAGCCGGTGCCCCATTTCACTGAGGTGGTTTCGCCCGCCAGCCCGGCGGGAACCGTGACATCCGTGAAGAAACCCTTGCCCTCATTGTGATAGAGGCTCGGCATCTCGTCGGAGAAGTTCGTCTTGATAATGTCAGGCAGCCCGTCACCGTCATAGTCGGCGGAGTCAGCGCCCATTCCGCCCTGGGTGCGGCCATTCGCATCGAAGGCCACGCCAGCCAACATACCGCTCTCCCGGAACGTGCCGTCGCGGTTATTCATGAAAAGCAGGCTGGGCGTGGAATCGTCCGCGACATAGATATCGGGCCAGCCATCGTTATCGTAGTCACCGACGCAGGGTGTAAAGCTGTAAGTGGGAGCGGCCTTGCGGATCCCTGCGGCATCCGATACGTCCGTGAATGTGCCGTCGCCGTTGTTGCGATAGAGGAAGTTCTTCGTGCCCTTGAGCCCCGCGACACCGTAGAGCACAGGAGACTGCTGACCGACCAGAGCGGGATCGCTGTCATACAACTTCAAGCCATATTCGTGATCAACGTAGTTGCTTACGAAGAGATCAAGATGACCGTCGCGGTTGTAGTCCACAAACGCGGCGCCGGTGTTCCAGTGCTCCTCCGTCTGAAGCAGACCGGATTCGCGCGTTACGTCGGTGAACGTACCGTTGCCATTGTTGTGACACAGTACGTTCCGCCCGTAATAGGTAATGAAGAGATCCAGGTTGCCGTCATTGTCGTAATCACCGATGCAGACACCCTGGCCCCAGCCGTGCCGTACCAATCCTGCCTTCTCGGTTACGTCGGTAAAAGTACCGTTGTGATTGTTCCGGTAAAGGTGGTTGGTAGGTTCCTCGCTTTTGGGAAAGTCCTTCAGTCCCCAGCCGTTGACGACGAGAATGTCGAGCCAGCCGTCGTTGTCGTAATCGAACAGGGCGATTCCGCCGCCGGTGGTGGAAAGCAGAAAGTCCTTGTTCTCGTGACCTACCAGGACGGTTTTTGCGAGGAGCCCGGCTTCCTTGGCGACGTCGACATAGCGCGGGAAGTATTCCGGCTTGGGAGCGAACAGAAGACCCGCCGCAGGAAATGGCCGCAGGAGGTAACCCGCGGCTGCTGTGGCTGCACTCTTGAGCCACCGTCGTCGATTCATCATAGCTATTCTAAATGTAGGAGTGGACGGGAGGAAGTGAGTGAGGTACGAGAATTCGCTGCCATTTTCTGCGAAGTGCGAAAGTTCTCAGATCCCCAGAGTCCGCAGATACTCCCTCCCCGAGGTTGCGTTGGCCAAGGGAGCATCAGCCCCCACACCGCCGGGCGGCCTCGACGACCAGCCAGCCGTCAAAGCGGCCACTCTGCAAGAGCGATAGGATGCGGAGAAAATCGATGCTGCCCTTCCCGAGCGGCGCAAAGGTGCCATGCCGCACGGCCTGGTGGAAATTCATTCGAGCCTGGCGCGCCTCGGCGGCCTTCCGCTCATAGACGTCCTTCAAGTGCACGCACCACACCCGCGATACCCGTTTCTCGAGGAAGGCGATGGTATCGCCGCCACCATAGACGTAGTGCCCGGTGTCGAGGCACAGGCCCAACTGATCGGCGGGGAAGAGCGAAAAGAGACGGTCAATTTCCTCGGGTGTTTCCACGTGGCTGCCGGCGTGGTGGTGAAACGCCACCCTCAAACCGACTGTGCTGCATCGCGCGATCACCTCGCCGATTGCCGTGGCCGCTGCTTTCCATTCCGGTTCAGTCCACGAGATTGAATTTGCATCCGCACGGCGCCCCGCCGTGGCATTCCGCGGAGGAGTGATTTTGTCGGAAAGCACGAGAAGTCGGGCGCCGGCTTCGCTAATCAGTTTTGCCGAGCGAGCAACGAAAGCGAGCCCTTCCTCATGAGCCGGTGCCAGCCGGCTTAAGCGTGGCAGCAGCCCTTCCCAATCCTTAGGTGCAAGAAAACTGAGGACTGTCTTCCAGGCCTGAAAAACCGCCCTTGAATCCGGATCTATCTCGAGCGCTTGGTGAAAGCGCCCGCTGCTTCCCCATACTCCCGTACGGCGTAATGACTGAAGGGCAAGCCTAGAAATTGCCGGGAAGATTTGGGGAACTTCTGCGTGCCAACGCAGTAAACCTCGGCTTCGGCTCAAAGGTGAAGTGGGAGAGATATTCCATGCCCAGGTCGAAGTAATACTGCTCATTGTTAGGATCGAGTTCCACGGCGCGCTGGTAGCTTTGGACAGCCTCGACGTATTGTCCCGACTCTTCGTCGAGACTTGCGAGAATGCTGTAAAGTTCTGCTGAGGCGTGTCTTGAGCGTTTGCTGTACCAGATCGATTGCAGCGGCAGGCTTACCAACGTTCTTGTAAGCCAGGGCCAGATTCACGGTCGCGGACTCGCTCGTGGCATCCTGGTGCAGAGCCTCCTCGAATCGCGGAATCGCTTCTGCGTAAGCTCCGTTCGACGCAAATAGAAGGCCGAGGGCTAGGTTTTGTTTCCCAGACAAATTCCTAGGCGCCGCGGGCAAGCTTTCCGTAGGAAGCACGGTTTCTCCGGCTAGAGCGGCTCGCACGAGCCCGAGGTAGATTTCATAAGAGTCTGGGTTGATCGTATAGGCTCGGCGATAAAATTGCGGCGGTGACATATTCTTTCAGGTCTTCGGCCACGACCCCGGCCAACGAGTAGTCGCCAGATCAAGCTCTTGAGGCGCGGAGACCTGATTCAGAACTTTCTTCGCCGCGTCGGCTTGTTTTGCTTCGCGCAGGGCCAGCGCCCATTCGTATCCTGCCTGAAAATCTCCGGGACGAACATTCCATGCCTTTTGCAGAGAAGTGGCCGCCGCAGCATAGTCGTGGAGGGCCGCCAGCGATGTTCCCAACCCTAGCAAGGCAGTGAAGTTCTGCGGCTCGCGCACCTGCGCTTCACGAAAAGCGGCGGCCGAATCTTTATAGCGGCAAAATTGATTGGATTGAAGTGAAATGGCCGGGGCCCAGCAATGTGACCGAGCGACTTACGAATCTTCCGATTAACCGTTACATCACAATCGTGGAGGGTCTGGACAAGTGGCAGTGACGGAAAAATGCTTGGGTGACTCTGCGCTGGGAACGTGTTTGCCGCCGCGCAGGAGACCGCAGCACACGAAGTAATGGGCGCGCATCGATTCTGATTATTTGGTCTGTTGATCGAGTTCCGATAGATAGTTCTTTACCATGGCCACATCATTGGGATCGCTGGCGTACTTCAGATACTCCCGTAGTTGAGCAGCTTCACCCGCACGGTCACACTTCTCTTCATAGATTTGCGCCAGCAAGAAGTGCACGCGCGGGTCGGTTTGAGGGTCGAGTAAAAGGCACATTTCTGCGTCCTATTTTGGCTCGTTAATGCGTAGTACCTGGTTCTCCCGAAGCCCACTGGTCACGACCTGTTTTTGGCCTGAGGGCCAGTCAACTTCGACGCCGTCGATTGTCGTGGCGTCACCCAGACCGAAGTAAAGCGGGAGAACGCTCTGAGAGAGATAACCAGATTTTCCGTCATTGTATTTCGTATAGGTCTGGCCTGCCGCGTGCAGGCGCACCGTGGCGCCGAATCCACTGCGGTTTGATCGAGTCCCGACCAGCACGACTTTAAGCCAATGTATCGCCCTTTGTTGTGCCAGGTCGCTGACGAGCACTTGGGGTGCCGAATTAAATTCATTGGTCACGATGTCAAGATCCCCATCGTTGTCGAGATCGAACATCACAGAGGACCGGCTCGAGCGTGGGGACATCACACGAATCTTCCCTGATCGGCCTCCACAAACCTTCCGATTCAGTTCACTCAGACCCTTTTGCGAGCAGTCCAGTTCAAACCACGGCACATAAATGTCTTTGCGCGGCTCAATTGCTAGCAGGAATTCGGAGTCCAGGAACTTCTCTCCCCGGTTGTTCAAAAGCATCGAGTTGATTCCGTAACGGAAGGGGAAACTCATCCCGGAAGCGATAAAGATGTCGTCCCAGCCGTCGGCATTGATGTCTCCAACACTCACGCCCCAAGGCCAGTAGTTCTCGACTCCCAAACGGTCTGAGATTTCCTCGAATTTGCCATTCCCCAGGTTGTGATAGAAGGCGTTGCCCCAGATGTAGGCCGCGTGCGATGCCTGCAGGAACGAATCCGGCCAGCGCATTGCCGATTTGGCCTTCTCGCGATCCGGCCCAACCATTTCGCTCATGTCAGAGTGCATGTCGGTGACGATGAGATCCATGCGTTCATCGTTGTCGAAATCAAAAAACTTCACTCCCATGGCGCCCCAAGGAGTTTTCGGAAAATATTCTTCAGTCTTGTCGACAAACTTCTTGCCGCCTGCGTTTTCAAAATAGTGGTCGTGCCCCTGCATGTTCAGAATGAACAGGCCCGGAAGACCAGTGCCGTTCGGATCGGCAAAGCTTGCATCTCCGCACCAACCGGTTGGCCGCAAGCCAACTTCCGCGGTCACGTCCTTGAACCGGTCGTGGCCCACATTCTTGTAGAGGACGGGATACTCATACCGTTCGGGATGTAGGTGACCCGCGAAGGCGTCCGGCAATCCCACGTACTGACCCTGGGCGCCTTTCTTGTCGCTGGTGTACTTGCCCACGTTGCAAACTAGCAGGTCGAGCAGGCCATCATTGTCGTAGTCGAAGAAAACAGCCCCCGAAGAATGGCTGACAAGATCGAGGCCAGCCTCTTTAGTGATGTTCCTGAAACGCCCATGCCCGTCATTCTTGAATAATGCATTGCCACCGAGAACGGTGGTGACGAACAAATCCTGGGCGCCATCGTTATCGATATCGGCGAACGATGCGCCTACGCTGATCCGGCCGGGCAGCCCGACTCCCGCTTCTTTCGTGATGTTTCTGAACTTGCCGCCGCCTAGGTTCTTCCAGAGCTCATTACCACCCACCTGATTCACGAAGTAAATGTCGTAGAGCCCATCGCCATCGACATCCGCTGCTGCAATGCCGGTGCCGTGATCGTAATGGACCGGCTTGTAATCGATACCAGCATCATCCACCATGTGGTGGACAAAAGTGATTCCGCTCTCTTTTACTGCGTCGGTGAAGTGAAACTGATAGAAAACCTTGAACTGGTCTGCCGTGTCCGTTTGCGCTTTTTTCCGAGCGGCAAGCGAATCCACGCCGATGTCTGGATCGGGATAACGGACCTGGGGCGCGGAGTCGCTCGAAGCGCCACCTGGAACGAGAACGGCGGCAGCAAGCAGAAGCAGGGCAACTAAGAGCGCCCGATTCCCGTGGCGTGCCATATTGTTCCTCCTTCGAAAGAATATGTTTCCGCCGCTCCGGAGTTTACGGAAATGGAATCTTCTGCCCGCACCGGCTGCAGATCCAGGCTCATGGCGGCGACTCCTCACGCCGCGCAGAAATGTACACCAGATTTCGAGGAACCGCCAGCGCCAACCTCACTCACTTGCAATCTGTGTTAACGCTTACAATCGGACGAGGTTTGATTTTACGATCGTAGTAGGGAAACCATCCAAGAGCTGTCATCTTCTACCGGTGCTGAGCGAGGCACTGGCTGGTGTGGTCTACAAAAAACCTGCGCTGATGGGCGCTTGGAGCGGGACTTCGGCTGGGCGTCCCAAGAACTGAGCTTGAGGCTTTCGCACGCCCGCACAGTTGGAATCTCTCTCCCTGGCGCCGTGGACCGCCCATCGACGAGCGGACTTGCTGGAGTTGTTCGACTGGTTCCGATCGTGTGCGTGCGACGGTTGGCCAGGCTGCGCGCCAGCAGGTTGGGCCGGTAGTTCAGCTTTTGGATAGCGCCTTCGACTCGCTGCCGCAGCGCCTTACCCACATGGCTCTTGCCGTTGACGACTGCCGACACGGTAAAGACGGAGACGCGCGCTTCTTTCGCTACATCGTAAATGCCGGGGGTCTTGGACGTTTTTCGTTTGCGGGTCTTTTTTCTTGACGACATCTTCTTGATCTATTCAAAAACGCAAGACACAGCTGTAGGGTGCGGTTGCTCCCTTCAAATCCCGAACTGGCGAAGGTACTCTCTTCCCGCGATTGCGTTGGCCAGGGGAGCATCGGCGCCGGCGCCGCCGGACAGCACGTCTGCCTCGACGACCACCCAGCCGTCATAGTGTCCGTTCCGCAGAAGCGATATTACCCGGGGAAAATCGACGCTCCCCTTACCGAGCGGCGCGAAGATTCCGTGCCTAACGGCCGCGTGAAAATTCATTCGTGCGCGCCGGGCTTCGTTTGCCTTCACGTCGTACACGTCCTTCAAGTGCACGCACCAAACCCGTGACACTTGCTTCTCCAGGAAGGCAATCGCGTCACCACCGCCATAAATGTAGTGCCCGGTATCGAGGCACAAACCCAAATCACTAGCCGGGAACAGGGAGAAGAGCCGGTCGACTTCTTCAGGGGTTTCCACATGGCCGCCGGCATGGTGGTGAAACGCTACCCTCAGTCCCACTGCCTTGCAGCGCGCGATTATTTTGCGAATCGCCGTCGCCGCTGCGTGCCATTCCGCCTCGCTCCAAGAGATCTGATTGGCATCCTTGCGGCGCCCCGCCGTTGCATTTCTCGCGGGAGTGATCTTATCGGAGAGAACCAGAAGGTTGGCACCGGCCCCGCTGATCAGCTTTGCGGAGCGGGTAACGTCGGCCAGACCAGCTTGGTGAGCAGATGGGTTGCCAAGCTCTACGTCAATAAACGCCGAGCACAGTGTGAGCGAGCGCTTCTCAAGGTCACGTCGAAGCACAGCAGACTCACTGGGGAGGAATCCATATGGGCCGAGCTCGGTACCGGAGTATCCTGCCTCTGCGATCTCATCGAGAACCCGCCCGTATGGATAGTCAGCGGGGAGCTCGACGTGCTCCATGATTCCCCAGTTGATCGGCGCGCTGGCTGCGCGAATGGCCATCCTTCATGACCCTCTTATCCAAAGAGGGCACTCACGTCCCCTTGGAGAAATTTCGGTCTCGCGCCAATCCGGCCATTACTCCAACCCAGCACGGCACGTTCAAAAGCACCCTATAGACTAGAATTGAAGCTTTACGCCAAACTGGATCTGCCGCCAACTTTCGGGCAGCACCAAGGTGATAGCCGCACCTCCGGCACCATTAACAATTCCCCCTCCGCTGCTTCCGCCGCCTGATCCAAGGTTCGGAAGCTGGAAGTTAGGATGGTTGAAGAGGTTAAAGAACTCAGCTTTGAAAACCAGTCCAAATCTCTCGCCCAGCTGGAACGTCTTGTAGCTCGAAAAATCAAAGTTCACCAGGTTGGGACCGCGCAATATGGCGCGTCCCGCGTCCCCGAACACGCGCGCAGACTGCGTAATTCCCGTCGTCGGGTCGATAGCACGCGGGGGAAGCACGAAAGCAGCCTGATTGAACCAGCAATCGAGAGTCTGATGGCCAGGACGGCTGCAGCCCATCGCAGCCTGCTCAGAGACGTTAAAGGAAAAATCTTGAGGGTTGTGAATGATGTCTGGACGCGCGGGGAAGGCCCCGGTATTGGTAACGTCGCCGTTGAGGACAGCATCGAAGGCTTCTCCGCTGCGCGCCGTGGTTACTCCAGCCACCTGCCAACCTCCAAGGACGGCCTGCGCTACGCCGCTGGCTGAGCCTCCAAAATGTTTCCCGTTGCCATAAGGCAATTCGTAGACGTAGCTCACACTGAGCCGATGACGGAAGTCTGGGGTAACCGGACCCCTTTCCACAGCAATGTTGTGGGCGTTTTGAATGCCACACTGGTTCACATTGCCGTCCGCGGTCCCCAGTGATTTCGCGAAGGTGTAAGCGGCCAGAACATTGAAGCCGCCCGAGAAACGATGCTCAACGGATGTCTGCAGTGCGTTGTAGGACATGCTCAGCCGTGCGACGTCAAGCGGGAAAATCGTAGTCAAGCAGGGGCGAATATTGTAATAGGGCCGCCCGAAGTTGCCAGGGCACACGGTGCCTGGGGGCCCATTAAGGTTCGAGTCCAGGGGCAGCAGAGGCTGATTGAAGTTCGAAGATTCGTGATCAAACAGGTTTGAGCTGCGGGTGCCTACGTACCCGACCCGGAACGCCCAGTTTTGCGCAAACTGCTGCTCAACCGTCAAATTCCACTCGTAAATCCGGGGAATCCTACGTATCGACCCGCTACTGAAGTTGTTGAAATTTTGAGCAGTACCAGTGCTTCGTACGATCCCGCTGGGGTTATTGGGATCGATCGGGGTGAAAGACGCCGGGAAACCCAAATTGGTTGCCTGAGGAATCCCGGTAGCGCTGAAGTTCTGGGAGACAGCCGCCAGGGCGGGCGGGTTCAAACCCAGGTCGTCGAAAATGTTCCCTTCGGGAGCGTAGAAGATCCCACCTCCGCTGCGGACAACGGTTTTCGGACGCACGGTCCAGGCGAAGCCCAGGCGCGGCGCCCAATCGTTTTTGTCGAATCCCACTCCGCCATGGGACGAGGTGTTAACGGTCGCGGTTTTCAAATCAAAGTTGCCGACGGTGGGTCCGCCAGCGGGCGAGCTGATCTCATACCTCAAGCCAACATTCAGGGTCAGATTCGGGGTCACACGGATGTCGTCTTGCACGAACTCCGACAAGTCCCAGTAGCGCGTGGGGTCGGTTCCGAAAAGGTGATCCTGCAGCGCAAAGCTCGGAAAACCGAGCAAGGTGTCAGCCAGCGGATTAGTTACCGTCAAAGGATCGGCGGGATTGTTGGTGTACTGGCCGTTAAACTGGAGCCAGCCCGAGGGTGCTGTCTGCTGGAAGAAGTTCCGCTGCTGGCGCCGGAAGTCAGCGCCGAACTTCATGGAATGTTTCCCGTGCGTCCAGCTCAGAGTGTCGGCCAGCT
>WNFB01001674.1_pt1 | contig 19071 bp, 15 predicted proteins | sample 5400501 | NCBI WGS metagenome assembly WNFB01 (sample SAMN13153341, study PRJNA577476) | soil metagenome | isolation source: 200 cm saprolite under Douglas fir tree site 2 hole 1 | place: USA:California | collected 2015-04-18 | reverse complement strand
GGACGGTCGGTTTCAATCACGATGTGGTCCAGGCCAAAGGCCAGCGCCATTTGTCTGGTCTTCTCGTTCACCTCGGGCGTGCCCACAGCTTCCCAATAGACGTAGGGGCGCAACGCCTCGTTACCATCGCCGCAGTGCAAGTCCACCAGATAGTCCGCGCGGCCGATGACCTCGCGCGTGATGACGTCCGCAATGCGCTCGGAGACTGTGCCGTCGGCCTTGCCCGGGTAGACGCGGTTCAGGTTCTTGCCGTCGATGGGGCTGTAGTAGATGGTGCGGCCGAGAAACGACGGCATGTTCGCAACGTGCACCACGATAATCGTGCCGGCAAGCTCGTGGGGGTCCACCTTGGCCGGGAAGCGCTGCATGGCCATAACGGGCGAATACTCGTAGCCGTGGGTGCCAGCGACGAGCGCCAGCACGGGTCCAGGCTTCGCGCCATGAATCAGCGTCACCGGAATGCGCGTGCCGGCATCGCTGCCCTTGGGCACTTCGAGGAAGCCAGAAGCGCGCGTCCCCGGCGCGGCCGTGATCGTCCCCACCGTGAAGTTTGGACTTTGTGCTCTTACCGCCGCGCACGGCAGGCACGCTGCGCAAAGAAGAATAGCTTTTCGCCGCTTTGTCATCATCGCTCTCCCAAGAAGGCTCGACGCGGTATTTTGCCCTAGGCGCGTCATTTTGAGCACAGCGCGTCGCAAGGTGAGATGCTTGGCTCAGCACACCTTGTCGGTTGAGATCCTTCGGCGAGCTTGGTCGGTTCGCACTCAAGATGACGGGGTAACGGCACGATGGACCCTCGATCGAGACAATCGGCTTGCGAGAAACGCGTTCCAGCGCCTAAATCGGGGGATCCTGGGCGCTGGCCGGGCGGTTCTCCTGGGTTGCGCGCAAGATGCCGGTTTCATCCATGTAGAAGTTGCGATAGCCATAGTTCCGCGGGCGCGCCAGCAGGACGTAGTTGTGCACCACGCCGTCGCTGCCCGCTGGCCCGGGAGTGTACTGCAACTGGTATCCCTCACTCAGGGCTTTCTGTGCGGGGGCGCGAGCGCGGTCGCCCAAGACTTCGAGCGACGCCGGATAACCACCGCCCTGCGCGGCGGCGTACGCGGAAAGCACTGCCCGGACTTCGGCCAAGGCCTCCACGGCACTCGCCTCAGCGCGCAACGCAGGGTTGCCGGACCGCTCGGGCAAGATGTACCAGAGGAATCCCCAGAGCGCCGCAGACAGCACGACCAGCAGCACGCCCCAGCGCAGCAGCGCCGAGGCCAAGCTGGGCTTGCCGGCCGGTTCGGCGCTTTGCGGCAGCCCCGCCTCGGTCAGGTCGGCACCGCAGTAGGGACAAATCTCCGTGGCCTGGTTGATTTCGCGTTCGCATTCCCGGCACGTGAACATGGTTCGACCGGCGCTCGCCCACGCCCCCGAGGCACGAGTTTACTCGCGATTTCCGGGTTGAGGCCAGCGAACCTTCAGGTAAAATGCCGATGCAAACAGAAGCGCGTGCGAGTCAGCCGCGTAAGCACTCTCGAGCGTTGAGCGGCGGGGAAGGCAAAGGCCAATCGCGAAGGGGGCAAACCAAGAATGAAGAAAAGACGCACTCTCCTATCCAGAAGGCTCGTCCCCGCCGCAGGCGTCTTTGCGCTGGCGTTCGCCCTGGCGATCAGCTTCGCGTGCTCCCTGACGCAACCCGCATCCTCGCCGGAATCTCAAGCCAACGCGGCGCTCAGCCACCACGAAGTCAGGCTGGAAAAGCTGCCGGGTCCCTTCGCGTCGTCCAGCGCCAACAACCCGCCGAGGATCATTTCGCGCCCCGCCGGAGCCCAGCTTCATCTGCCGCCCGGGTTCGAGATCAGCACGTTTGCCGAGGGCGGCTTCGCGTGGCCCCGCTGGATGGCACTGGCACCCAACGGCGACGTCTTCGTCTCCGACGCTCGCGCCGGCGCCGTGGTTATCCTGCGAGATACGCGCGGCGAAGGCAAAGCGAGCGAGCGCTTCACATTCGCCACCGGACTGAACCAGCCGTTCGGCATGGCTTTCTGGCACGACTACCTCTACGTGGCTAACACCGATTCGGTGGTGCGCTTCCGCTACAAGCCCGGCCAGACGAAGGCCGAAGGCGCACCGGAGAAGATCTGCGCCTTGCCGGGCCAGGGCTACCGCCAGCATTGGACACGGAACGTGATCTTCCGCCACGATGGCTTGAAAATGTACGTCACCGTCGGCTCGCAGACCAACGTGGATATCGAGAAAGAGCCTTTGCGCGCGGCGATCTCGGAGTACAGCCCGGACGGCACGGACCACCGCCTTTATGCCACAGGCACGCGCAATCCGGTCGGCTTGGCTTTTTATCCCAGCACTGGCAAGCTGTGGGCTGCCGTGGAAGAGCGCGACGGCCTGGGCGACGACCTCCCGCCCGACTATGTGACCGAGATCCAAGAAGGCGGCTTCTACGGCTGGCCTTTCGCCTATTTGGGCCCCCACGAAGACCCGCGCCACAAAGGCGAGCGCCCCGATCTGGTCGCGAAGACCATCACTCCCGACGTTCTGATCCAGGCTCACTCGGCCGTGCTGGGGCTGGTGTTCTACGAAGGACAAATGTTTCCGCCGGAGTATCGGGGCGACGCGTTTGTGGCCCTGCACGGCTCGTGGAACCGCTCCCAGCGCACCGGCTACAAGATCATTCGCATTCACTTCCGGGACGAAAGACCCGCGGGCGGCTACGACGATTTCCTAACAGGCTGGCTATTGGACGAAAACAGCACGCAAGTGTGGGGGCGGCCCGTCGGCCTGCTGGTTCTGAAAGACGGCTCCCTGCTCATTGTCGACGACGAGGCCGACAAAATCTGGCGCGTCACCTACCGCTCGCCGGCTCACGCCGGCAGCAAGCCGGACAAGAAGTAGCGCGAGCGATCACCGCGCGGCGGGGGATACCCGTGCCGCTGTCACGCTTCCGGCGCAGAGCCGACCACGACCAGCGCCATGGCCACAGCGGAAGTAGCCCTGCCGGATTGAATCTGCGCGCGGAACTCGAGCACCCACAGGTCGCCATCTTCCTGGTGGATCAAGGTCGGCAGTGACGCCGGCTGACCCTCGACCGCCGCCAGGCTCCAGACCGACGGGTGTTTTGTACCCGTGGTCTTGCGGCTCAGATCGAGCGTGACGTCACGCGTGATCGTGTCCGGGCTCTGATCCACCGCGGCCGACGACGCCAGCAGGAAATCCCGCTGCGGCGCGACACCCTGGTGGTTGCCGTCCACAGGAATCAGCGCATACCGCAACGTATAGACACCCGGCTTGACCTGCTGCCGCCGGTAGTCCTTCACGGTCACAGTGAAACGCACGGTAGCGACCAGCGTGCCTTCGGCCAGTTGACCCAAGCTGACGCCCAACTCCTGTGTGGGACTGGCTTTTGCAGGGATCGCCTTGCGCAGCCAGAGCTCGCACAGCACCCCGTTTGGCCCCACCACGCGGAGGGCTTCGCCGGCCAAGACTTCGCGCACGGCCGGAGCCAGCTCCTGAGGCGCAGCCTCCGTTACTTTTTCCACCTTGTAGGATTGGGCGGAAGCGGTTCGCGCGATCAGAAGCAGGACACAAGGCACGCAGACCGCGAGCAAAATCCTGAAAGAGCGACGCATCATTTCGGCTGCCTCCACGCAGGAGCAATATTCTCTCATTTTTGGATGCCCCGGTGCCCTACGGGGAATAGCGGGAGACGCGGGTTTGACGACAAGTTCGTTCAGGTCGAGGCTAACGTATGAAAGAAAGCCCACCCGGCAGGTGGGCTTTCTTTCGCTATTGGATCTCGGCGCTAAAAGGAAAACATGGCGACGAAGGCGCTGCGGCGGCCGGAATCGTCCCAATTGACTCCGAGATGGTTGCCGCGATAGGCGCTCCGTGTGGCCACAGCGGGCATCGCGTGGCTCAGGTTCGCCGCGAGCGGTGGATAGTAGATTTCTTCATTGTGGCAGAGATGGTCGGCGTCTCCGACCGCGCGCGTGGAAAGCCGGACCAGATCTCCGGTCGCGCCAGCCCTTCCGGGAGCTTCGACCTTGAGCGTGGCGGAGCCGTGGAGGTTTCCCTCGTCCACTGCAAAGCGAATGGGCGCAGACTCGACCGCGACAATGTCCCCCAGCAGGCCGCCGGTCTGCGCCTGCGCAAAGCTGAGCAGCGCGGCGCGCTGCGCCGGATTGGCGCGCGCGTCCACGATGAACACGGTCTTGGCCGGCAGAGGATTCGCGTAGGGATCGCCCAGAGTGGCGCTGGCCCGCACAACGGCCACCACGGCGAGGCCATCGAGCGGGACATTCGCCCAAACGCCTTTGTCAATGCGCCAGGCCAGCACAGCTTCGCGGCCTGTCAGGTTGACTTCGGAATTGGCAAAACACGGCCCGGTATAGACGTCGGCCGTACGCGACTCGACGTACTGCCCAGAGATCTGCGCCCACGCCGGGGCGGCAAAAACGGCCGGCGCAACCAGCGCCAAGGCCAAAAGCAATCCCTTCGCTTTCATCACTGCTCCTCCTGTGGGCTGTGCGAGTATTTTCCCACGCCCGGAGCCAACAATCAATTGGCGGCTCTAGGCTAGGCCGTTTCGCAGCACGAGCGGCCCGGGCGGCAGCCCACCGCATCGGCCACCTGACCGTCTGGCCCCAGCAAAGATTGCGTCTGGGCGCACCAGAACGGGCCTTCCGGGTCGGCCGAACGCTCCGCCAGGCCAGGCGCGTCAAGCTCGTCGTAAAACATGGTCTTCACGCGGAGGCTCTGGCAAACCTCGCCTCTTTGGATCAAAACACTCAGGCTGGGCATGTTCACGTACCCCCTTTCGACCCGATGGAATCAGGGCGGGCCGCAGCGAGCAACGCGCGTTTGAGGGCCACGCGCGCGAGCTGCACTTTGTAGGCATTGTGGCTGACCGGCTTGGCACCACGGACAGCCTCTTCCCCTGCTTGAGCTGCAGTTTGCTCCGAAAGCGAGTGCCCCGCAAGCCATTTTTCGGCTTCCGGCGCCGGCCAAGGGATGGGAGCCACATGCCCCAGGACGATGCGCGCGCTCGCCACTTTACTCCCCTGCATGTTCAGCGCGACGGAAGCTGCCGCCAGCGGCCAATCGAGCGCCTCTTTCTGCCGCACCTCATAGGTGGCGTTGCGCAGGCCCCGCGAAGCCGCTGGGATGATCACCGCAATGAGGATTTCATTCGGCTGCAAAATGTTCTCGCGTTCCCCTTCGCTCTTGGGGATGACGTAGAAGTCGCCCAGCGCAACTTCGCGCTGGCCTTTGCCACCGACCAGTCGCACCCGGGCTCCCAGCGCAATCAGCGCGGGCGCGAGGCTTGACGGATTGACAAAGTAGGCGGGACCGGTGTTGCCCAGGATGGCGTGGTAGCGGTTTTCGCCCTGCGGCACCAGCGACCGGCCGTTTTCATCCCGCGCCAGCAGGCCGAACCCACTGCGGAAATACCAGCAGCGCGGCCGCTGGCACAGGTCGCCGCCCGCCGTGCCCATGTTGCGAATCTGCGGGCTAGCCACACCACTGACGGCGTGCTCCAGCGCCGGAAATTCGGCGCGAATGATTTTGTTCTCGCGCAGCTCTGCCAGCGTCACCAGCGCCCCGATCTGCAGGCCCTCGGCGGTCGATTGGATCCCGGCAAGCTCCCGGATGCCCTTGATGTTGACCACGCGCTTCGGCGTGACGACGTAATTCTTCATCAGGCTCAGCAGGTCGGTGCCACCCGCGAGGACCTCTGACTGGCCCCAACTGGTTCCCAGCAGCGCCACCGCTTCCTGCAGCGTGTTCGGATGAGCGTATTCGAAGGCTTGCATTTAGGCCGCCCCTCCTTTCCCTCGCCCCGCCCCGGCGGGCGTGGAACGTGTTTCCAGGGCCACGAGCACCTTGTCGGGCGTGAGCGGCAGCGTGGGCACGCGCACACCAATCGCGTTGGCCACGGCATTGCTGATAGCGGCGCCCGGCGAAACCACCGGCGGCTCGCCCAGGCCGATCACGCCGCGCTCGTCGTACCCCTGCCCGGTCATCATGTGCACCACCAGCTCGCCGACGTCGGCGATGCCGGCCAACTTGTAGAACTCCATGTCGGGGTTCAGGCAGCGGCCCGTCTGCTCGTCCATGATCTTCTCTTCGTAGAGCGCGTAGCAGACGCCCATGATGCAGGCGCCATACACCTGGCTTTCGGCGGTCTTCAGGTCGATGACCAGCCCGCAGTCCTGCACCGCGACCAGTTTCTCGAGCTTCACCACGCCGGTCTCCACATCCACCGCGACTTCGGCCATCTGCGCCCCGCCCACGCCGGTCGAAATCAGGTCCTGGGACCTCTGCCCGCTTGCCGTCATGGGCGTAGTGCCCAGCTTCGCGCATGTCTGCTTCCAACCGATTCCTTTCGACGCGTCGCCCTTTACCTGGATCTTTCCGCCCACCGCTTCCAGTTGCTCCGCGCTCACTCCGAGCGAGGGCGCGACCTTGGCGAGCAGGTCGTTCAGCGCGTTAGTGGCAGCGCGTCGCGTGGAGGAGCTGACCCCGCCCACGGTTGTCGAGCCGCCCGACGCCCCGGACGGCGGATAGCGCGAGTCGCCGATGTTGACCTTCACGGCCTGGAGCGGCAAGCCCAAGGTTTCCGCCGCGACGATGGCGATCACCGTGCGCGTGCCGGTGCCCAGATCCTGCGAGGCCAGCGAAACTTCCACCGACCCATCCGGATGAATGGTGCAGGAGCAAGTGCTCGGGTGGCCGCCGCCGCCCCAGGTATGGAGTGAAACCCCCAGGCCGCGCTTGATCGGGCCGGGGGTCTTGTCGCCGCGCGGATGCCATTTCTTCCGCCAGTCCATCAGCTCAGCAGCCTTCTCGAGCTCGGCGCTATAAACCTTTGCCAATTGTCCAGTCATCTGCATGTTCTTGAGCAGCAGTTGCAGCGGGTCCATTTCGAGCTTCGCCGCCAAGTCGTCGAGCGCCGACATAGTCATCAGGCACAGCTGTGGATGGTTCGGGGCGCGCCAGGCGCGGGAAGGGCCGATGTTGGTTAGGACAGGGGTGTAGCGCTTGCGCTGGTTGGGGATGTTGAACACATAGGGCAACCTGGGCGCGCCCGCCGCGGCAGGCCCGGCGGTGCCCCACACTTCCGAGGACCACGCCGTAACCGTCCCGTCCTTCTTGGCGGCGATGCGCACCTTGGCGTGCATTGAGGGCCGCGCTCCGGCGACCATCAACTCGTGGTCGCGCTCGAGCATCATCTTCACCGGGCGCCCGGCCTTTTTGGCCAGTTGCGCGCACGCCACGCCCCAGGTGTCGGCCGCGAACTTGCTCCCGAAGCCTCCGCCCATTACCGGAGTCAGCGCGCGCACGCTGCTGGCGGGCACTTTCAACGCCGTGGCAAACTCGCCCGCCACCCCATAGACGTTCTGGGTCGAGGCCCAAACCGTCAGGTTGTCGCCTTCCCACTCGGCTACGTGCCCGTGCGACTCCAGGCAGCAGTGCGTGATCACGGGGATGCCGTACTGCCCCTCGGAGATCACCTCGGCTTCGCTGAAGGCCTGATCGGGATTCCCTTCGGTTTGCTCCGAAGGCTGCTGCGAATTGCCGCCTGCCTGGGCGGGTTCCACGTCGCTGACCAGATGCGGCAGCTTCTCGTACTGCACGCGGACGGCGCGGGCAGCGTCGCGCGCTTGCTCTTCGGTTTCCGCAGCCACCGCAATGATTTCCTGGCCTGCCCACTTGACCTCCCGGCCGGGCTCCAGGATGACGTGCACCGCCTTGACGCCGGGCATGGCTTCGGCCGCGCTGGTGTCGATGCTCACAATCTTTGCGTGAGCATGCGGCGATAGCAGCATCTTGCCGTGGAGCATCCCCGGGCGGTTGACGTCGTAAGTGTACTTGGCGCGGCCGGAGGCCTTGATCGGGCCATCGAGCCGCGAGATGCGCTTGCCGATCAGAATGCGCTTGCCTGCTTCCGGCCAGTGGTAGTCCGCCATCACGCACCCCCTTGCCCTGAGCTGCGCCGCGCGCCTTTGCTGCGCATGGCCGCATCGAGCACGGCCTTGCGCACGCCCATGTAGGTGCCACAGCGGCAGAGATTCCCCCCGAGCGCCCCTTTCACCTGCTCGTAGGTGGGATTAGGATTGCTGTCGAGATAGGCTTTGCAGGCCATCACAAAGCCCGGCGTGCAGAAGCCGCACTGCTGCGCGTCGTTTTCGACGAACGCCGCGGACACGGGATGCAACTCACCCTCCGGCGCCAGGCCCTCGACGGTCCGGATGTCGGCCGCCGCACCGGCCGCGTCAATCGCCAGCAGCGTGCAGGAATACATGGCTTTGCCGTTGACAATCACGGTGCAAGCCCCGCAGGTGCCGCGGTCGCATACTTTCTTTGCCCCTGTCAGGTCCATGTGATTGCGCAACGCGTCGAGCAGGGTCACGCGGGGCTCAAGGGTCAGCTTTTTTACTTCCCCATTGACACGCAGCGTCATCGCCACCGCCCCGGGTCCCACCACCTTGCCCCCGGTGGGCGCTTGGGCAACCACCTCCGCGACGCCCAGCCCTTCACCTTTCAGCACGCCGGCGGAAACTGCCACTCCGGTGCCCACCAGTTTGACGAAATCGCGCCGCCTTAACCCACCCTGTTTACGCCCCGAATCTTGGGGGCCATCGCGTCCCGGAGAACCATCCGAGGTCTTCGATTTGGACATGCCACCACCTCCGAGGAAAAAGAAGAAAGAATGCGGAGCAAAGGAAGCCGTTCGCCATCGCTCTGCCAACCTTTCGGCCTGCCCAGCAAATCATACTCCAAAGCGGCACCCAGAGAAGATGAAAAAACCACTGGCCGCCGAAGCCGGGATGAAAGATGCGAACCGCCTAGGGGTTACCCAGCGGAGAAAAGCCGGCGAGCGATTGTGCGCCTCCGGCGCCCTGCAGGCCGACGCGCGTGCCAGCCGTCCTCAGGTCGGCTATCATGGAGGCTGTCGAAGGGCCGCAATCGCCTGATGCCAGCAGAAAGCCCAGCCGATCGTTTGAACGAGTTTCTCTCGACCCACGCGCGCCTGGTCGAATGGCTTCTGGCAAAAACAGAGGCGGCGCGCTGGAGCTTGACCCGCGCGCGGTTTGCCGAAGCGCTGCTCCGCAGCGTGGAACACCGTTTCCGTGGCGCGAGCCCGCCGGCCGCGGAAGTAGCGGCGTACCTGGAATCGCTGCACGTCGAAGACCTAGCCCTCGCCTGCGCCTGCAGCGACGGCGCGGAAAAGGCTTGGGAGGATTTCGTGCGCCGCTACCGCGGTGACCTTCATGCCGCGGCCCGCGCGATCACCGGCGCCAGCGGGGGTGACGCGCGGGCGCACGAGCTGGCCGATTCGCTCTACGCCGAACTCTACGGGCTGGCGCAGCACACGGCGCAGCGGCGGTCGCTGTTTGATTACTTCCACGGACGCAGCAAGCTTTCCACCTGGCTGCGCGCCGTGCTGGCGCAGCGCCACGTAGACGCCCTACGCGCGGCGCAGCGCACCCAATCGCTGGGAGAAAAGGAAGAAGCCTACGTTGCGGAGACGCTGCGGGCGCACGGCTCGCCGGTCTTGCCCGATCCGGACCGCGCGCACTACCTCGATACGCTGCACGCGGCGCTGCTCCAGGCGCTCGCGGCGCTGCCCGCCCGCGACCGCCTGCGGCTGGCCTGTTATTACGTTCAGGGGCTGAGCCAGGCGGAGATCGGTCGCATCCTGGGCGAGCATGAGGCCACCGCGTCGCGCCACCTGGAGCGGACCCGGCGCGAGCTGCGCAAAGAAGTCGAGCGCGCACTGCGCGCCGAAAAGCGGCTGAGCGACGCGCAGATTCACCTCTGCTTTGAATATGCCATGGAAGAATGGCCGTTTGATTTGTCCGGCGCCCTCAGCACCCCGGATGGGACAGGCAGCCGCGGGCAGCCCGCGGTCCCCAAGCTGCGCCAGCAGGGGCCGAAGTTGAAGGAGAGCTGAAGTGCGCGCACGGGATTTTGCAAGAATTCGAACGCGTTCCGTTCTAAGCTAGGAAGGGGACAGCGATGGACGCACGCGACCAGGAAAAATCTTTCGAGAAGCTGCTCGCGCGCACGCTGCGAAAAAGCCTTGAACCCGGGGGCAGTGACTGCCCCGGGCCGGACCTCCTCGCCGCTTACCTGGAGCGCTCGCTCAGCGACGCCGAGGCAGCGCGGTGCGAGCAGCATTTTGCGCAATGCGCCCGCTGCCAGCAGGCCTTGGCTGCAGCGGATGCCGGCGCAGCGCCGCAGCCAGCCGGCCACACGCAAGCGCCAGCTACGGAGATGCCAGCGCTGAGAATGGCAGCGGCTCCCGCAGCCCAGCCGATGGAAATGAAAGCTGCGGTTCCAAGCATCCTCGGCGGCCCGCAGGAGGTCAGGCCACGGCGGCGCCATTGGAGCTGGCGCTGGCTCGTGCCCGCCGTGGGAGCGGCAGCGGCTGTGGCTTTGTGGATCGCTGTTCGCCCTCAGACCCGGGCACCTGTTGCGCATCAGCCTTCGGAAGCCCTGAAAGAAATAGCGCAAAACAACCCGCCCGCGGCACCAGCGAGCGAGACGCTGCACTCTGCCGGTACTGAAAGTAAGGCAAAGCCGTCTGCTCAGGCTCTCGCACGCGAATCGCGCCCAACAAAAGCCGGCGCGCAACCTTCCCGGGAAGACAAACAAACGACGGCCGCAGTGCAACCCCGTGCAGGGGCAGACCGGTTAGAGCGAAGGGCGAAGACATTGTCGGCAGAAGCAAGCAGGCAAGAGAACGCCGGAGCAACGGGGTCTCGCGACGCTGCTTTGGCGAGAAAAGACCAGCCAGGCCAACCGCTCGCGGCGGAACAAAAAGAAGAAACAGACAAGACCGCTGCTGCGAAAGCGCAACCCGGCGTGTCGGCGGGGATAGGTGGAGCACCCCAGAAAACCGGGACTGGCCAGACGGCTGCGGCACAACCTGGGGCGGGTCCAATGCCGCCGCCCGCGGCGTCCGCCGCGAAGCAGCAAGCGGAAGAAAAGCGCCAGGATTTCGCCACCGGAGTGATGGCCGCCCGCGTGGGCGGTCGCCGGACCTTCATTCTCATTTCCTCTCCCAATGCTTCCGTGCAGTGGCGCGTGGGCCCTGCAGGAAGCATCGCGCGCTCGGGTGACGCGGGCCGCACCTGGCAGGCCCAGGCAAGCTACGTCACGGCGGACCTGGCGGGCGGCTCGGCGCCTTCGCAAACGGTCTGCTGGGTGGTAGGCCGGGCGGGCACGATCCTCCGCACCACCGATGGCGAGCATTGGGAAAAGGTCTTCTCGCCGGCACAGACGGACTGGATTGCATTGGAAGCCCGCGATGCGCTGAATGCCACCGTTGTGGCCGCCAACCGCCAGCGGTACGTCACAAGCGACGGCGGGCAAAGCTGGCGCGGCCCTCTCGGGAAATGATCAAGCGCCAGCTCCCCGACCTCGCCGTGGCGCAAAGAACTTCCTTGCAAGGAATCGGCGCTCGACCGTTCTAAGAGCTGAGGACAAAAGGATTCGGGAGGAGTCGTATGGGATCTCAGGGCAAGCAGGGCAAGAGCGTTCACCAGGCGCTCTGGTCGGGGTTGCTGGCAGCAAGCTTGCTGGCTGCGCCGGCACTTCTTTTCCATCGGGGCACGATTGCGGCGTCGGCGCAATCGTCCGCGCCAGCCACCAAGGGCGAACAGGCGGGCACAACTCTGAACGATCAGGTGGACTTGGGCGTCACCGTCTATAACTCCAACATCGCTCTGGTACGCGATGTCCGGCAGCTCGAGCTGCCCAAGGGCGAATTCCTTCTGCGCTTTATGGACATCGCCGCCACCGTCAACCCGGCCACCGTGCACTTTCGCTCGCTCACCGAGCCCACGCGCCTGGGCGTGCTGGAGCAGAACTACGAGTACGACTTGCTTGAGCCGCAAAAGCTGCTGCAAAAGTACGTGGGCCGCGAAGTCACCCTGGTCCGCAAGAAGCAGGAAAGCGGCACGACCCAGTGGGAAGAGGTGAAAGCCACGCTGCTGGCCTATAACAACGGCCCGGTATGGAAGATCGGCAACGAGATCGTCACCGGGATGACCGCCGACAGCATGCGTTTTCCCGAGCTTCCGGAAAACCTGTACAGCCGGCCGACGCTGCTGTGGCAATTGGAAAACACCGGGGCGCGGCGCCATCGAGTCGAAGCGTCTTATCTGGCAGGGAACCTCTCTTGGAGTGCGGATTACGTGCTGACCGTCGGCCGCGACGACAAGAGCGCCGACCTCGACGGCTGGGTCACCTTGGTCAACAACAGCGGCACCGCATTCAAGAACGCCCGGCTGCAACTGGTGGCCGGCGAGCTGCACCGCGTCATGGAAATGTATCAACGCGCGGCGGGCGTTGCGGGCGCCATGCTGGAGAAAGCCGCTGCGGCTCCGGCATTCGCGCAGGAGGCTTTCTCCGAATATCACCTCTACACGCTGGGCCGGCGCACCTCGATCTTTGATAAAGAGACGAAACAGATCAGCCTGCTCAACGGCAGCGGCGTTCCAGTGGAAAAGACCTACGTGGTGGACGGACAGCAGTTCTACTACCGCAATTCCCAGCGCCCCGGCTTGCCCTTGAAAGACGCGGTGAAGGTCTATTTCAAGTTCAAGAACGAGGAAAAAGCCGGGCTGGGCATGCCCATGCCCGCGGGGGTGGTGCGCGTGTACCAGGCCGACTCAAAGGGCGGCGTGCTGTTTGCCGGCGAGGACCGCATCAGCCACACGCCGAAGGACGAGGCGCTCAGCATCTACATCGGCAACGCCTTTGACGTGGTGGCGGAGCGCAAGCAGACCGATTACCGAAAGATCAGCGAGCGCGTCTACGAAATGGAGTTTGAGATCACGCTGCGCAACCACAAGGACACGCCCATCACCGTCGAGGTGAACGAACCGATCGGGGGCGATTGGGAGATGCTCCAGTCCACCCACAAGTGGACCAAGACCGAGGCCTGGGCGGCGCGGTTCCAGGTGCCTGTGGAGAAGAACGGCAGCGCGGTGCTGAAGTACCGCATCCGCGCACGCTGGTAGTTCTAACTACTCTCTCCGCACTACTAACCGAACTTCCGCAGTTGGGCGGATAAGGTCTTTGATTTCAACGCGGGTGGGGGTTGGTTTCCACTACATTGGCGTTGGTTCGAGCGTCGGCAGGCTCATTCTGAGCCGTTGCAGCAGGATCTGTTGATGCTCGGTGGGCTGGCTGATGCAGCGCTTGCGCAAAACCGTGCCGTTCCGTGTGGGCAGGATCACGTCCACCATCATAATCTCGGAAAGCGCTTCGAAGACCTGGCGTGGCTCGTGGCCGAGACCGGATTGGCGGCACATCGCCGCCAGCGCCTTCCACAGCACGTAAGCCAGGAAGCAGACCAGGATGTGCGCCTCGACGCGGTCCTGTCGCTGGTGCCACACGGGCCGAATCCGCAGGTCTGACTTTTGCACCCGAAAGGCCGCTTCCGCTTCGGTGAGTTGGATGTAGGCGTGCCAGAGTTCCTCCGCCGTCCAATCGGTCACATTGCTGCGCAGCACGTAGCAACCTTCGCTCAGCCGCGCCCACTCTCGCCAGCTTTCCGTTTTTGACCAGTGCAGTTGCGCAGGGCCCGCCGCGTCGTTTTCCACCCGCACGTCGAACAGGCGCGCCGCACGCGAGTTCGCGCCGAGCAGCCGCCCCACGCGACGCTCGATCGCACCCGGCTTCTGCCGGCGCTTGCGGCAACTCGAGGCGATCTTCTCCAGTCCCGCTTCAATGCGTTTCTCGAAGCGCTCCTGCATGGCCTGTTCCTTGGCTCGCCGCTCGGCGCTCCGACAGAGGATAAACACTTCGTTTCCGCCCGGTCCCGGAACCAGGCGCACCTCCAACCCCGCGTGCACCTGCCGCCAATCGGCGCTCCGCAACTCGCGCTCGAACTTCCGCAGCGAGAGTTTCGGGGTGCCGAGAATGTATCGCCGCCCTCCTTCGCGCAGGAACTTCACGTTCTCTGCGCTCCCCATCCCCCGGTCCATCACCCAGATGCGGCTGGCCCGCCCGTAGAGCCCTTCCACGTGCGCCACCATCTCTTCTAGTGTCGTGGCGTCATTCCGGTTGCCGGCGAAGATTTCATAGCCCAGCGGCATCCCGCAGCGGCTCACCACCAGAGCGATGTTGATTTGCTTGCATTCCGGACGACGATCGCGCGAGTAGCCTCGCTGCGCTTGCGAGTTCCGTTCCGCTTGCCCTTCAAAGTACGTGCTGGTGATGTCGTAGAGCAGCAGGTCGTACTCCAACTGAAACAGTGCACCCAGCTTCTCCTTCAGGTGCTTCTCCAACGCCTTCTTGTGCGGCAACAACGCGTCCAGCGCCCGATATAGACGATCCTCGTTCACCTTCTCGACCGGTACCGCAAGCAACTCCGGCAACGCGCTTGCCTCGTAATAGCGCTCGGCCAGGTCGAGCTCGCTGGAAGGCTCACACAAGCGGCCCAGCACCAGCACCGCCGCCATCGCCGGCCAGGGAATCTCTTCGCGCCCGCTCGGCAGCGTCTGTTCGAAAAACCGGTCCAGGTCCGTCAGCCGCATCAACTCCCAGCCCAGCCACGAACCACCGAACTTCCGGCTGCGCTCCACCCGCACCCGCTGCACATCCACTTCCACCCATTCCGGTTCACTGGCAGCAAACAAGTCTGGCTGATAGCCAGCTTGTTTCTCGGCGCAGCGCTTCACGCCCAGACGGCCCTGTTCATCCATCGCCCCCAACCAGGCGACGACTCGCTGCCGCGGGCCTCGCGCGCTGCGGTAACTCTGGACCAAAGCCCAGTAGGCGTGACGCTTGCCGTCTTTGCTCCGATAGCAGCGCCGCAAATACATAGCCCGATGCTACGAATTCGCGGCCAGCAATCAAGAGGGTTGGTCGTCACTACACACGCTTTTTCACCCTGCGAGGCCGACGGTCAGCTAAGCGCCATGGCAAACAAACGCACTTGCGTCCCCGCGTAGCTGGTGAGACTACTAAAAAAATTTCAGATGGATCGAAACTGCGGAAGTTGGGCTAATCTCCGACTGACGCGCCCTTCGCACTGGCCGGAACTCCCGACCCGAGGCTCATCTGCGCGCGCGCAATGGTGCGCGCGGCCACCGGCTTGAGCCAGACAAGGGCTAGGATCGCGGCGAGCAAATCACAAGCAATCATCGCCCAGAAGACCCGCGTCCAAGACCCTGTCTTTGTAAACAACCAGGCGGCGCCTGGAGCAGCAAAGAACGCGGCCGTTCCCTTGGCGGTGTAGACGATGCCGTAGTTTGTGGTGGCCCACTTTTTCCCAAACAGGTCGCCGGTGATGGAGGGGAACAGCGAGAAAATCTCGCCCCAGGCGAAGAAACACAGACCCGACAAGGCGATGAACCAGAGCGGACGGTGGATCAGTTGCAGCAGACCAAATACGGCGAGCGCCTCCAAGCTGAAAGCGATGAACATGGTGTTTTCTCGGCCGATGTGGTCCGACACCCATCCCCAGAACGGCCGCGTCAACCCGTTCAGGATCCGATCCACCTCGATCGCCAGCACCAGCGCCGTCATGCCAAAGATTACGACGACTTTATCAACATGGTAGGAGACGGCCATGGGGTTGAGCTGCGCGGTCACCACCAGACCCCCAAAGGCCACCATGGTCATCATCAAATAGATCACGTAGAACGATCCGCTGCGCAGCATCTCCCAGGGCGTCATATCCACGCCGGAGGTTCGCACCTTCGGTTTTGTTTGCGCCTCTTTCTCTTTCCAGCCTGCCGGCGCCCAGCCTGCCGGTGGCTTGGCCAGCACCAGCGCTGCCACAACGACAACGATTCCCTGGATAATTCCCCAGAAAACCAGGGTGTGCTGGTAACCGGAGGCTTTGATCATTTTGGCGATGGGCGAAACGGTCAGCGCGGTTCCTATGCCATAGGCTCCGGAGGTCAGGCCCACGCATAACCCGCGATGGTCCGGGAACCACTTCAGGGCATTCCCGATCGTTCCACCGTACACAACGCCTGCGCCGATGCCCCCCAGTACGTACCAGAAGTAAAGCGCGTGCAGCGTTTCGGCCCGGCCGGCCCCGATCCAGCCCACGCCCACCAGCACGCCGCCAATGGCCAGCATGAATCGTGGACCTAGCTTGTCGACCAGGTATCCTTCAAACGGCACGAGCCAGGTTTCAACAAAGATGAACCAAAAAAAGGTCAACTGGATGGCCGCCAGCGTGGCGTTCAGATGGGTCTGTAGGGGCTTGGTGAAAAGAGTCCAGGCATACTGCAGATTCGCGATGGCCATCATCGCGATGATGCCGGCGATGAGCTGGATCCAGCGGTTGCCTGCGCGCGGTTCAGGAGCAGGGACCGGGGTAGCAGATACGCCCATAGCACACCTCCTTAGAGGTTTTCATGGGGACGAAAGCATCACCTTGGCCCTGGTGATTCCCCCGTGACACGTTCCTCCGCGGAGGTGCACGAAAAGCTATCGAGCGGCGCGCCGCAGCGGTGTGTTTTAGGCAGGCGCTTTGTCGGTCTCGACTTCTTTCCGGAACGGGATCACGCCGGGAATCAACCACTTCTCCCACATGTCGTTGACCTTGCTCTGGAAATAATCGATATCCTCGTCGGTGAAGTGCGCAAAGCGTCCCTGCTTCAGCAGGTATTCCCGCACCGGGAACCGCTTGTAGCGCCCTTCCGCGATTTCCTTCGTCTTGCCGTACAGTCTGAGCACCCCCTCTTCCACCTCGTACAGCGGCCAGACTCCAGTCTTCACCGCCAACTCGCCCATCTCGTGCGAGAGCATGGGATCGTAGTCCCAGCCCTTGGGGCACGGGTCGAGGGAGTGGATGAAGGTCGGCCCGCCGATCGACAACGCCTTGCGCACACAGTTCATCCCCTGCAGAGCATAGGACATGCACATGGTGGCGACGTACCTGCACGTGGGGTGGCCGGCCGCAAGCATCCCCGCCATGTTTTTCTTCCACCGATGGTGCATGATTCGCTTCATTTTGCCCGGAGGGCTAAAAGTGGTGTGCGCGCCGTAGGGCGTGCTGCCGGAAAGCTGGATATCGGTGTTAGCGTAGGACTCGTTGTCATACATCAGGATGAGGAGGTTGTAATCGGGATGGGTGAGCGTCGCAGAGATCGCTGACAGACCCATGTCCGCTCCGCCACCATCGCCGCAGAAGGCAATCACATTGATGGGCTCGTTTTTGATCTTGCCTTTGCGCATCAGCGCTTTCAGCCCCGCCGCTGTTCCCAGTGCAGCCGAGCCGCTGCTGCCCAGTTGAGTGTGCATCCAGGGAACAACCCAGGCGGTGCTGTAATACGTGGTGTTCGCCACGTACATGCACCCCGTGCTGCCCAGCACGACTGTCCGGGGGCCCGCCGCTTTGGCCATCATCTTCATGACCAGAGCCGACTCGCAGCCCTGGCACGTCCGGTGGCCCGAGGTGAAGAATTCCTCGAGCGGGATCTTCTTCACTCCCTTGAAGGGGTCCAATTTCTGGGTCGGAACATCAATAAAGGTCGCCATCTCTTCCTCCTCGCTCAAAACCTTGTCAGCGGACCCGCGGCTATTCTCGCAGACCAATCCACTGTGTCAAGGGCTGCGGCTTGCCTTCCGCAGCCTGATAAACGATGTCGGTCATCTTCTTCACGTCGGGCACGGTCACCTCGCGCCCGCCCAGACCACAGATGAAGTCGAGCATGGGTGGCCGCTTGGCCGCAGGATACATCGCCGCGCGAATCTCCGTGGCCAGGACGCCGCCGAGATACGGCGAGCCGAGGGAGAAGTCTCGGTCGATGATCCCCACGGCGGAAAAGCGCCCGAGCGTCTTGGCCAATTCCTCGGCCGCAAACGGCCGGAACCAGCGCACGCGCACAAAGCCGACTTTCATCCCTTCTTTGCGCATTTGCCGGATGGCAACTTTCACCGGGTTCGACAGCGTGCCCATGCCCACCAAGACGACGTCAGCGTCCTGGGTCTCGTATTCCTCGAAAAACGGGTTGCCGTAACGGCGGCCGAAGATCCGCTCGAACTCTGCGTAAGCTTCGCGGATGACCGTGTAGGCCCGCTCCATGGCCCCCGCGGTCTGACGGCGGATCTCCATCAGCCAGTCTTCATTGACCTGAGGCGCTACGGTGATGGGGTTGTCGGGATGCAGCAGTAGATCGCCGCGGTTGTATCGGGGCAGGAAAGCCTCCACCTGCTCCTGCGGGGGGATCTTGACCAGTGCCTGCGAGTGGGTCAGGAACGCGCCGTCGCAACTGATTGCACAAGGCAGGAAAACGCGCCGGTCCTCGGCCACCCGATAGGCGATCAGCGCCGTATCCAGCGCCTCCTGGACGTTATCCACCCACACCAGTTGCCAGCCCAGGTCGCGCACCGCCAGGGCGTCGTTGTGCTCCACGCCGAAGGCCCCGGGATCGTCCAGGGCGCGATTGCCCACCATGGCCACCATGGGAATGCGCAAACCCGGCGTCACGGTCAGCGCTTCGAAGGCGTACATCCAGCCCACCCCGCTGCTGCCGCAAAACACACGCGCCCCCACCGCCGAGGCGTGTTTCACGATCTCGAACTGCGAGTGTTCGCTTTCCGCCACAATGTATTCGCAGTCCAGCTCCCCGTTGGCCACCAGCTTGGCCACGTACTGCATCACCGTATCGTAGGGACGGATCGGGTAAGCGGTGATCACGTCCACATCGGCCAGCTTGCAGGCCACCGCGATCGCTTCGCTTCCCGTGATCAGGGCTGTCTTTTCGGTCTGCTGCTCGAGTCCTGCTACCATCTGCGCCATGACGACTCTCCCTCTTGATGGATCCTATTCTTCGCGAGCGATCTCCAGCATTTCTGGGACCTGCTCTTCATATTGCCCGCGGTAACGGAAGCCGTGCGACCGTTGCGGGCCCGGGCCGTGCTCGATTTTCTCCAGCAGCCACTTCTTGTAGTCTTCCTTGTCCTTCTTCCACATCTCCCACTGGCTGGCGTTATCGCGGAACTCAACTTCGTTGACCATGGTGACGCAATTGGGCACTGGGCAGACGGCTTCGCACACCCCGCACCCGCAGCAAGCCTCCATATTCG
>WNFB01001673.1_pt1 | contig 19075 bp, 12 predicted proteins | sample 5400501 | NCBI WGS metagenome assembly WNFB01 (sample SAMN13153341, study PRJNA577476) | soil metagenome | isolation source: 200 cm saprolite under Douglas fir tree site 2 hole 1 | place: USA:California | collected 2015-04-18 | reverse complement strand
CCCGCATGGCTTACATACCAGCGTTCATCAAGGTAAAGCAGATCGCCTAAAGCAACGGACAGCCGATATTCTCGACTCAACTCTCTTAACGCCGTAAGTGCTGTCCGAGGCAATCTCCCCCATCGTTGCTTTGCGAGCCTAACGTTTCGGTTCGTTGCGGTTGTTGCCCTCTCCATATCAAGTCCTTCCCAGCATTGTGCGTAGGCGCCTACGCATGCTACCTCCATTGTGCGAAGGCGCCTACGCATTGTCAAGACTTTTTTAATGGTTGCGTTTTTCCCGTAGGTTCAGGCATAAAAGTCTCCAGAGATGCCCAAGAAGAACCCTCACGCAGTTGCATTGGGAAAAATGGGAGGCTCGAAGGGCGGGAAGAGAAGCGCCGCCAAGCTGACCCCGGAGGAAAGGAGTGCTAGTGCTAAGAAGGCTGCCCTTGCTAGATGGGCCAAAGAGAAGAAAGAGCAGGAATAATCCATTTTCTGACTAAGGAGGAATGCTGGGCATGGGCGTGACGATTGCCTTGATGTGCGGGGGACGCATCTCGAGCGACCCGACCCAACACCTAAATCTGGAGAGGACTCCAGATTCAGTTTGATGCCGGGTGTAGGACCGATGAAGTGCTTGGCGCCGCTTGACACCGCATGCTAGACTTGTAGCAGTTAGATTGTGAGATGGTGTTATAAGAGATGGTGCTATAATCTTTGCAAGTATCTACACGGAATGGAAATCCACTGAACGGAAGTCCACTGAACGGAAGTCCACTGAACGGAAGTATCCAATAGGACGCACGTCGTAACGTTTTACCCATAAAGATCAGGATTTGTCTTAGGAGGAAACATGCCTGGACTCCGAGCTCCGGCTCCATGCCCGTCGGCCGTCGAGACCTTCAGTGAAGTTCTGTCCCAGTTGATCGTCGAATCCATTTTTGATCCTGACCATCCCAATCGTCTCTGCCTGGAGACCTGGAACGGACGCAAGGCCAAAATAGCGCCCAGCGTGGGGCACCAGGGCATGACCTATGTAGCTGGGCCCGTCGCCCGCGGTCTTATGCAAACCGTGCGCTTTCCCCCTGCGAGTAAGTCGTTCGGCACAGCAGAGAAGTTGATATCGCCGATGCTGGAGTTTCTGTCGAAATATGCCCATGTCCTGCCCGATGCGGGGAGCATGCTTGTTGCCTTTGCCTTGACCAGTTGGTTCACAGACTGCGCTCGCGTAACACCCGTACTGTATCTGCTCGGACCGGAGAACGCGGTCCGCCTTGCCCTGCGTCTTCTGGGGTATATGTGCCGCCGCCCGGTTTTGCTGGCGGATTTGGATCTGGCGGCCCTGGCCACCCTGCCTAGCCAGCTGGGTGCAACCCTCCTTATCAATCAGCGTCAACTCGGTCGGCGGGTGACCCGAGCCTTACTCGCCTCGAACTACCGGCATTTCCATGTCGCCCGCGGAAACGGTTGGCTGGACCTACCCGGAGCCAAAGCATTCTCCTGCAACGGTTGGTCCGAGAGCGAGTGTGGGGTGAGGGTGTCGCTGTCGCCCGCGCAGGATCCTCTGCCCGTTCTGACGGATGCGGAGGAACGGACGGTCACGCAGGATTTCCAATCGAGGCTGCTGCGCTACCGCATGCTGTACCACGCGCGAGTGCGCGACGCAAGAATTGACTGCAGCGGATTCGTTCCTGCCATGCGCGATGAGGCGCACACCTGGCTCGCCCCGATCTGTGACTGCCCGGAATTGAGTCAGGCGGTATTGGAGGGGCTCTTGCGGCAGAGCCGGGAGACTGCCGGGGCTCGGTTCTTCGACCCGACATGCGTGGCGGTAGAAGCCGCCCTTTTTTTCTGTCACAAGGAAGACACCAATCACGTCTTTATCGGTGAGCTGACAGAGACAGTGAACACTTTGCTGCAGGGGCGTCACGAAGATTCCAAGCTGTCGGAGAAAAAAGTGGCACTGCTGTTGCGCGACCTGGGGATTCATGGCGAGCGAGTCACGAAGGGTTACAAAATCGTGCTGACGGATGCGGTCCGGGAGCGGGTCCATCAGCTGGCGCATGCTTATCAGGTCCTGCCGGTGCAAGACGGGGTGAGCCGGTGCGGGCACTGTTCAAAGGGAAAAGCAACGTGAGACCGAATCTGGCAGGTGCGTGATGAACATATGTATGTATGTACGTTGATTTATGTCGATAGACCGAACGAGAAAGTCATCAGATGAAAGGGAGAGGCTATGTGCAAAACCACAGGAAGTGTAGATCTGCGCGCATCATTGCTGCAACTGGCGCGGCTGGGCAGCCCAGTGGACCTGTCGGTGGCCGACTCAGGTCGCGAAAACGAAAAGCTGGAAATTACACAAGTCAGCGGCATCCACGACTCGAGCATCTTTGAGCTGCCAGACGGGCGTGCTGGATACAGGATGGCCTTGGTCATAACGAATCAGAGGTCCCGAGCAATTTACACCCCCGAGGTTGAGTTGCGGACCTCTTGGGAAGACGACTTCTTCCAGTGGCTGGCCCCGAGCTGCATCACAGTCAAGAATCGCAAAAAGCCAGACACCAGCTACTGGGCTTACAAATTCCCCGGCCCAGGGGGTCTGGAGCTGCTGTACGATGAGGTTCTGAACCATATCTTGCTGGAGGACCAGGGCGTGGCACCCGAGCGTCCTTTCGAAGGCTGGCTTTTGGCAGTGGGCGGGCGCATGCCGGCTGAGCTGCGTCACGGGCAATGGCTCGATGTCACCCTTGCGATCATTGGGTCCGATCACACAGAATATACCCAAAACATCTGCTTGTGGACCGAGCGCCTTGAGACTAGGCCGAAAGCTATGGTGAGAAGGAGCAACCTGTTCGGAGAACCGATCAATAGTAACGCTCGGGATTCTGTTCGAGCTCCGTCGCTCGAGTCGAGTATGCATTCCCGCCGACACCATCTCCAAGAGCCGCACGAGGGGGGCCAGGTAGTGATCGAGCTACGAAACCAAGAAGTCCGCTGAGGGCAGCGCGGCTTGGCGTGACGAAATGAAAATCTGCGTCCTGGGTCTTGATTGCGCCGCACCGGAAGTGGTTTTTGGCGACGAACGGCTGGTGAACCTTCACCGCTTGATGAGCCTGGGGGTGTACGGGCGCCTGCAAAGTGTGATCCCGCCCATCACCGTCCCGGCCTGGATGTGCATGAGCACCAGCCAGGATCCGGGATCGCTCGGCGTTTATGGATTCCGTAATCGTTCCGACCACTCCTACGAGAAGCTTGGGTTCGCGAACTCCGCTTCCATCAAGGCGCTGGCCATCTGGGACGAGTTGGCGCGGGAAGGCAAGAAGTCGATTCTGGTCGGCGTGCCGCCGAATTATCCCCCCCGGCGAGTGAACGGCATCAGCATCGGCTGCTTTCTGACTCCGGATACCGTCAAGAACGATTTCACCTATCCGCCAACTCTTAAAGCCAAGCTGACGGAACTCGTCGGCGAATATCCGGTCGATGTGAAGAATTTCCGCACCGATCGCAAAGACTGGCTCAAGCAAGAGATCTTCAACATGAGCCGCAAGCAGTGGCAGGTAGTTCGCTGGCTGCTGAGCGAGCAGGAGTGGGACTACTTCCATTTCGTGGACATCGGCCTCGACCGCATGCATCACGGCTTCTGGAACTATTTTGATCCCCAGCACGTGCAGTTCAAGCCCGGTAATCCTTACCAGAATGCGATCCCGGAATATTACCTGTGGCTGGACGAGCAGATCGGCGCCGTCCTTGAATTGCTGGACAACGATACCATCGTGCTGGTGGTTTCAGATCATGGCGCGCAACGTCTCGACGGAGGCGTCGCCATCAACGAATGGCTGATCCGGGAAGGGCTGCTGGTGCTGAATGAGTATCCCAAAACGCTCACGCCCTTCGACAAGCTCAACGTGAACTGGAGCAAGACCAGGGTGTGGAGCGAAGGTGGGTATTACGCCCGGGTCTTCTTTAATGTGCAGGGGCGCGAGCCGCAGGGAGTCATTCCCGCCGCCGAGTACGAGGCTTTCCAAAAAGAGATGAAAGCCCGGCTCGAAGCGCTCGGGGACGACAAAGGCCAGCCCCTGAATTCCTTGGTCTTCAATCCGAAGGAAATTTATAGAAACGTGCGGAACGTGGCGCCAGACTTGATCGTTCACTTCGGCGGCCTCTACTGGCGCTCGATCGGGACAGTCGGCCATTCGAAAATCCACGTGCAAGAAAATGATACTGGTCCCGATGGCTGCAACCACGCGCAGTATGGCATGTTCATTCTCTCTGCGCCCGCCTGCCCATTGAGTGGCGAGTACGAGGGCGCACGCCTGCTGGATATCGCCCCTACTTTACTGGACCTGGCGGGATACGAAATTCCGGAAACCATGCAGGGCCGCTCCCTAGTGGGGGGAATGGAAAAGAGGAGTCCTGGCGGGGGCTCGGGTGATAGCGAGGCCGAGAAAACAATCCATGACCGGCTCGCCGGGCTGGGATATGTCTAGCGGGCGGCTGAAAAGTCGCGTCGCGCGCTCTTTGGGCGGGTAGCGGCTAAAGAGGCTGCTGAAAAATTCGGTCGAACCGAGCTTCGTTAACCTCAGGGCTGAAGCCCCGACCTATTTTCAGCATTTTACAGCACGACTAAAGTCGTGCCCTCCCCAGTTCGAGCCGCCGTGGGAGTTTTTCAGCAGCCTGTACAGCCGTCTTTATTCCGAGCCCTTAGGGTATGGCTGAAGCCATACCCTGATACCAATTGCGCGCTTTTCAGCATCCAGCCAGCGGGCGCCGAGCGCAGAAAGTTGTCAAGAGGGCAAAATCACCGAAATCCGCGTAAGTTATTCTGCGCAAACCGAATAAATTTCTCCCCATCATGTCCCATTTCCCCGGTGTAATTTGTTATTCTGAATTTAGAGAGTAAGAAGCTTTCCGAAGGGGCGCGCTCTAAGAGGCGCGCCCTATGCTTTTTTTGGGCGGTAACCCGGACGTGGAGACCGTCACTCGGACCAGACTCGGGTTCCTGTCCGACAAGGGATGTCGGTGAAGAGCCGGCGTTCCTCCGTTTCTTGGTTTTTCCTTTTTAATCCCATGAAATCAATTTTGGTGGTGGTAGTTTTGGCGGCGACGACTGCCGGTGGGCAGTCCGCCTCCACGGGGACTGCAACGAGCAACGGTGTGGCTACCTGGCCCGTGCCCGGCGGCGGCGGATCAGGCAGTCTGGTGTGCGGGCCTCCCAATTACAACTGCGCGGTGAAGAATACTGATCCCGGGGAGCCGGCCGTTCATGGGCTGCCGGGATGGTTCACGCTTCGATTGGCCAACCCGTCAGCAACCGGGCAATCCGCTCCTGCACACCTCGGCGGGCCCTACGGCGCCAACATGATCGACTTGGACAACGGCTTCTCCTCCACCACCTACGGAGGACACTCCATATTCCGGGCAACCGATCTCAACAGCGCGCTCTCGGCCGGCGGCTGGTCAGAAAGTCTAAAGCGTTCGTGGAGCCCAGACGACAGCCTGATCCAACTCAGCGCGCACGGTGGAACGCATATGCTGGTGTCCTTCAACACGACCAATCGGACGGTACGAAAGGAATGGCTTGGAGGTCAGGGTTACTTGGGGCAGACGTCAGACTGGGGCACGACCGCCGCTGATATCAGCGCCCACGCCTTCTATGCCTGGACGAATTCCACGCCCTATTTATTCAAGCGCTGGCTGGTGAACACCTCGGCTGGCGCTCCCGGTGACCCCAGCCGGACGGTGAACTACACTGTGTCCACCGATTCAAACTTCAACGGCGGCCTTGGCTTCTTCGATCCACAGAATAGTAACTGCGCCCCCGGCGGCTTCCCCAGCACGACTACCATCCGCAACGCCTACTACATGGACAATGCGGCGGGACATACGCGGGAGGCGATGTTCGGCGGGGGAACGGCGCAAGACAAGGACTTCTTGTACATCATCTGGGACGCAACTGAAGGCTGCCGAGTGCTCAACTCCCAAACCATGCAGATGTCGAATGGCTGGAATGCCGGGACCTCTAATCCTGTGGACGCCACTTTCGATTCACACGCGGCTGCGACCATGCGGTTCACGGTGACGCAGCGTTCGCGTAGCAGTAACGTGGCAACCATTACTTACACCCCGGCCACCCAGTGGTACAACGGATGCAGTTGGAGGGGGCAACCTACGCCGCAAGACTCCGTGAACGTCGAAGTGAACGAGGACTCCTCTTTCAATTCTCCGCTCAATCGCTTGACCACGCTCACAGTCGGCCAAGGCGTAGCCTTCGACGTGACGCAAGGCTCCAATGTAGCCTGCACCAGCTCTTCCACCATAAGCTACGCAAACACCGGCCCCGATGTAGCTCCCACCACATCTACCGGCAAAGTCATCAAGGGCTGGGGAGCGCATGGGATGGGATTAGACCTTAGCGGCCAATGGGTGAATATCGGTTCGGCCAACCCCGATTTGACCTATAACGGCAGTATGAGCTGGGACCCGGACACCAACATCATCAACGGCTGTGATTCCACCGATCCCTGCATCTATCACCGCGCACGGGGCTGGGGCAACTTTATCTATAGCGGAGCTTATGGCACTACCATGCAGTTCGACGTAAGACAGCAGGCTACTCTGTTCCAACATACCAAGGTTGCCGACAGCGGAGTGACTCTAACTGCGGGCGCGGATGACCATATTGCCTGCATCAATTGCGACCAGGCGAACGATCTTCCGGCATGGAAAAGCGACTGGAACGCCAACAGCACGCAGCCCCGCACCGCCTACGATGGAGAAATACTTGGGGTCTACTATGCCGGAGCAAACATTGGCACCTTCCGGCGCTTCGCCCACGTCTTCGGAGCCTTCACTGGCGGCCTGCCGGTTTCGCCTCAATGCCAAGTCTCAGTGGACGGCCTCTACAGCAATTGCTCGTCTGATTTTCAGTGGTACATGGACTTCAACGGCATCAGCTTGACCGATGGTGCAATCACGGCAGGCTCTGCCAATTTAAGTTCAGCGTCGGCCAACTTCCAGGCGGGCGACGTTAACCAGTGGATTCGCGTAATTGGAGCGTTCGCCGTAGGCCCGTCCAACAGCGACTTGGTAGCCCAAATCTCGACTGTCACGGACGCCCACGACGTTATCCTCAGCAAAGCCGCCACGGTCAGCGTGACCGGAGCCACGGTGCAATACAACCTCATGTGGGATAAGGGATGGGGCGACGGTAACGGCAACTATACCTGCGACAACACCCTTAACGAAGAAAACAGCTTATCGGCCTGCCGAAACGATGCCCTTTTCTACGACCTGGCGGGAGGAACGTTTGAGATCGTCGCACCGACCTGGGTATCGGTAGCGAGTGGCGCAAGTCAGATTTTCTTTGCTAATTCAGTATGGGATCTACCTCGCGGAACTGACACCTTTACCTGGTCAACTACCGATCCTGGGGGAAGTTTCAGCACGGATGCGAACGATCTCAGCGCCAAAATCTACACCGCCGGGACGCAGGCCGGGACCTACACCGTGAGCGCGACCAGCACCTCGGCTCACGCGGCGGGGAAGCCAGCGACCGCAACCGCGATCGTGGTGGTGCATTGATGAGTAACTTTGCCATGCAAGGACTCATGACCGCCAGCATTGCGATGGCGTTGATAAATACAAACTGGAGTGGACCCGACCTGTTTTCGTGGCGAAACAACACGTAGCTGGCCAGCAAAAGACCAACTACTGCCGAACCCGATCTCCGAAGCAGGATCTAGCTGTTGCGCAGGCGATCTCGGTCCCCCGCGAGAGCAGGCTTTTCTTTGGGCAGGGCCTGGCTTTCGATGGATGCCGCAGCTTTGGTGTGGGCAGGGAGTTGCTTCATTGAATACTTGATCAGGCACCAGATGGCACGGACTCCGTCTTTCCACCCAATCTTCTTACCTTCTTCGTAGGTTCGTCCGCAGTAGCTGATGCCAACCTCATATACCCGCAATCGCTGTTTGGCAATTTTGACCGTAATTTCCGGTTCGAATCCGAAGCGGTCTTCCTCCAGGGGTATGGACTGAATGATCTCGCGGCGAAACACCTTGTAGCAGGTTTCCATGTCAGTGAGGTTCAGATTGGTCACGCAGTTTGATAGCATCGTGAGCAGCCAGTTCCCCACCGAGTGCCAGTAATAGAGCACGCGGTGCGGGCCGGACCCCATGAAGCGGGACCCGTAAACGACATCCGCTTTACCCTGGATGAGCGGTTCGAGCAGCACCGGGTATTCCTTCGGGTCATATTCCAGGTCGGCGTCCTGAATGATCACAAAGTCGCCCCTGGCCTCCTGTATCCCGCGACGCAAGGCAGCTCCTTTTCCCATATTCCCGGGCTGCAGTAGGACTCGCATTTGGGGAAACTCCCGTCCCAGCTCCGCCAGGATATCGCGCGAGCCGTCCTTGGATCCGTCATCCACGCAAAGCAGTTCGATATCCAGCGGAACAGCCAGTACGGTCGGCACGATGGTGCGCAAGGTCTCGCGTTCGTTATAGATCGGCATGACCACGGAAAGCTTCATCGTTGTGTCTCCCAAAAGCAATAGCCCCACGGAAAGCGCAGCCTTCCGCCCGCACCCGATGAGCGCATTATGCGCTTTCCGTCACTGAGATCGTTCTCTCACATCGTGCGCGTCCCTGTACCCTGTCTTCACACGGAAATGCTTTTGCGCGTTTACTAGTTCTCTTTGCGCTGAACTTTTCAGTTAGGCTGCACGGAATCACCACCGCAATCCATTTGTCCAGGTTTTCGAGTACATACGCAGGGTAACGGCACCAGTGATTCTAATGGAAATCACGCCAGAACGGCCCGAAAGAAGGCGTGCGGGTGTAAAATGCCGTCGAGAAAGGGGCCATGGACGAACCATGGCATCGCAGCCATCTGTCGCCCTTCTTCTCATAAAGTGCCACGATCTGAGAAGATGACGACGCATTCGCCAGTAATCGCGTGACCAATTTTTCCACCGATTGAAACCAAAAGATCGGGAGCTAATTGGCGAGGATTTCTGCGAAACAAGTCTTTCGCAGCGGGGTTAAGGCAAAGTTGGCGGCCATAGTGACGATTTCATAAGGAGGTAACGCCATGGGCCGACCTGCGGTGTTGCTGTTTTGGAGCTTGCTTTTCATGACTGCCGGCTTCCTTGTAAGTCTGGGCGGCTGCGGAGGAGGAGGGGGAGCCTCGACGACTCCTCCGCCGCCGGGAAAGATTCAGCATGTGGTGGTGATCTTCCAGGAGAATCGCACACCCGACAACCTTTTTCAAGATCCAAACCTGATTGCTAAGGGTGCGGACATCGTGCAAAGCGGGATGAATTCGCTAGGCCACACGATTCCTCTCACTCCTATAACACTGGCTAACGGCTACGATCTGAGCCACGCTCACCCTGCGTTCGTGAAGATGTATGACGGTGGGAAAATGGATGGAGCCGACCTGATCACATGCTTCCCGGGCACGACCGGTTGCCCTGCCAATCCCCAGTTCATGTTTGTAAACCCTTCGGAAGTGACACCTTACTTCCAACTCGCCGAACAGTACACTTTCGCGGATCGCATGTTTCAGACCAACCAAGGGCCCAGCTTCCCAGCCCACCAATTCATTATTTCCGGGACTTCGGCGCCGACGGCGACGAGCAATTTATTCGCCGCGGAGAATCCGAGTGGTATCCAGCGCCCCGGTGGAAATACGGGCTGTACAGCTCCAACGGCTGAGTTCGTTCAATTGATTGATCCCACGGGCAGCGAGTCCCTGACTCAATATCCGTGCTACGAGCATCCCACGCTGTCGGACTTACTGGATTCCAAGCGGATCGGTTGGCGATATTACACTCCGTCGGCTGGTTCGATCTGGACCGGGCCCAACGCAATCCAGCACCTATGTGTGCCCGACTCGACTCAGACTGTGTGTACGGGCGCGGATTGGACCAATAACGTCATCTTGCACCAGACACAAGTGTTGTCGGACATCGCCAACGGCCAACTTCCCGCCGTGAGCTGGGTGATTCCCGCAGGGCCAGCTTCCGACCATCCGGTGGCCAGTGACGGCTCGGGACCGTCCTGGGTGGCGTCCATCGTCAATGCCATCGGCAACAGCCCCTATTGGTCCAATACCGCCATCTTTATCACGTGGGACGACTGGGGAGGATGGTATGACCATGTCGCGCCTTCGATCATCAACTCTTACGAGTACGGTTTTCGCGTGCCCCTGATCGTGGTGTCGGCTTTCGCAAAGCCGGGCTACGTCTCTCACGTAACGCATGATTTCGGTAGCATTCTGAAGTTTATTGAAAAGGTTTACAACCTGCCCTCGCTGGGATATGCGGATGCACCTGCCGACGACCTCTCGGACTGTTTCAACTTCAACCAAACGCCGCTGACCTTCCAGACGATTGCGGCACAGTTCGACGCAAGTCACTTCCTCAACGACACGAGGCCGCCGGGAGATCCTGACGACGATTGAAGGAACCAAGTCGGAACGGTGATGGGCGGGATCACACTCTGCAAGCGTCCGTACACCCCCACGCTCATCAAGCGGTGGAGGTTCGCCAGCCGTTAGTCGCCTTAGGGTCACGGGTGAAAATGCCCCCAGGGCGGAAACTGGAGTTGGTATGTCGCAGCATCCCAGGGTGACTAAGGCTACGTCTGCTTGTGACCAGAATCACAGCCAACCGTTCTAGCCAATCCGTATCCTTTATGAAGTTGGTGTGAAGTTCGCTCTGCAAAGCCAACCGCTTTGCAGGTGGCCGCCAAGGAGCCTAGACTGGTAGTTGTGAGCCGAGTTCGTGTCACGGTTGCGGTTGGTGCCGTCCTGCTTTGGGCGGTGACGCCGGTCCTGGCCTGCCTCCTGCCGTGCTTGGCCACCGCACCCGCCAAGTAAGAATGCTCCATCACATGGCGATGCATTGCGGGCGCTCGATGATAACTGCCGGCCGTGCCTGCTGCCAGCTGTCCTCCCGTCCGGAAATGGCGACGGTCGAGACGCAAGTCAGTCAGTCGCAGAAGCGTGCCCTTGCCATGGTCCCGGTTGTCCTTCACGTTTCTCTGTCGGATGCGCTGACAACTCGGCCGGCATCTCTGGCCTTCTTTGAATCACCTCCGAATGAAGCCTCTCCCCCATCTTCTTCTGTCCTGAGAATCTAGAAAGCTTTCATTTCTCAACTGCGGGCACTGGTGCGTCGACGCACGGCCTTTCGTGTGGAGTCTTGCCGGCGCCTCTGTCTTGACCACTGATTCTTTCGTGGAGAAGAGCAATGAAGGTCTTACATGTCTTTCTAGTCGTAATCGTGTGGGCGGCCGCAGCGGGAGCGCAAAATGCTGAACGCGCCACAATGGAACCCGACTCATTTGCTGGAACTGAAGCAATTGCGCCTTCAGCATGTCCGACTGCGGGACCTTGCCAACCACATACTTGATTCGCGCCGACTCCAGACCCTGACGTGCGAGCGCCGCTTGTTCATCGTGAAAGCGGAGGCCATCCTGGTTCTGCAGCAACTCGTAGAAGGCTCTGCGGACCTGGGTGAGCACATCACGTTTCTTCGTCTCAACTCCCGCCTTTGCGATTTCGACATCCGCATCCGCTACTTGCGTCCGCAGTTGACGCTTGCCGCTGCCAGGAAGGTTCTGGCTGAACATGAACATGTGCTGAGTCTGGTTGAGATCCCAGGGATGGCTGAGCGGGGTTCCCCAGCCGCGGTACATGAACGAGGGGTCATCCAGAGAGCCCGCACTGCCTCGACGCGCCTCAACGATGGCCACCTGTCGCGCCGCCGCGTGAATTTCGGGGTTGTTGGCGAGAGCAGACGATTCCAGTTGAGGCAGGGTCAGGGGGATCGTCGACGGATGACCGTGTTCCTGCGGCGCCGACAGCAGTATCTAATCGTCGCAGGGACCGTTCTTGGGCTCCTTGTCGCTAGCCTGTTGTTTGGCGTGTCGCGCTTCATTCGGCCCGAGGCCACTGCAGCAAAAACTGAGCAAGTGACGCCTTCGGCGCACGAATCCACCGCCGACAATGCGCCTGCTCAACACAGCGGGCACGAGAACGACCCGGCCGCCGCATCCGAGAAAACCGAGCCGCTGTCGAGTCTGCAACTCACGGAAAACGAGCAGCGCTCCATCGGACTGCAGACCGCAGTGGTCCAGCGTCGGAGCATCCGCCGGGAATTGCTAGCAGTAGCCCGGGTGGAGGAGCCAGAAACTCAAATCGCCAACATCAGCGCTCGGATCGGTGGGCGCATCGACAAGCTGCACGTGGATTTCACCGGGCAACCCGTGCGTCGCGGCCAGCCGGTCGCCGAGATCTATAGCCCGGAGGTCCTCACCACCGCCGAGGAGTACAAGCTGGCGCTCGAGAATCGCAAGCGGCTCGGCAGTGCGGCTGAGTCTCAAGCACTTTCAGGAGCTGACGACCTGATCGCGGCCAGCCGTCGTCGCCTGGAACTGTGGGGCCTGACTCCTCAGCAGATCGGCAACATCGCAACTTCGGACAAGCCGCAGCTCGATCTCACCATTTACTCGCCCGCCAGCGGGATCGTGAGCGAGCGCAAGGTAACACAGGGTCAGTATGTCAATGCCGGCGACGTGCTTTACACCGTGACCGACCTGAGCACGGTGTGGGTGAAGGCTGAAATTTACGAGACCGATCTGCCCCAGGTGCGGGTCGGACAAACGGTGGAAGTAACCGCGGAGTCCCTGCCTGGCGCGAAATTGCGCGGACGAGTTGGCTTCCTTGAGCCTATGGTCAACGCGCAGACGCGAACTACAGCAGCGCGTATCCAGGTGGCAAATCCCGGAATGCGGCTTCGTCCCGGGATGTTCGTGCAATCCCGCTTTGCGGTGACCTCTGGAGAAAGCACGCTTGCCGTGCCACGTTCGGCAGTTGTTGACACTGGAGAGCACAAGCTGGTGTACCTGGCCAGGGACAATGGAGTCTTTGAAGCCCGTGCGGTTCAGTTGGGAGCAGGTGTACTGGTACACCGTCGATGGCCCGTATGACCCCGGCACCCTGCATTCCATACAGCACTGGTTCATCCGCTACCAACTGAACTCGGTGCCAGGAGTCGCCGATGTGGGCACCGTCGGCGGATTTCTGCGCGAGTACCAGGTGGACGTAGATCCGGTGAAGCTGCGGGCCTACAACGTTCCGCTGCGCATGGTCTTCGAATCTATCCAGCGGAGCAATACCAATGTCGGCGCGAAGGTGATGGAGGTGAACGACACCGAAATGGCCGTGCGCGGCATCGGTTTGATCGGTTCGATTGCCGATATTGAGAACATTGTGCTCACCGCAAGTGGTGGCACGCCCGTCTATTTGCGCAATGTTGCCAACGTGCATCTCGGGCCGGACTTCCGGCGAGGTGTGCTGGATCGGGGCGGTAAGGAAGCGGTCGGCGGAGTGATCGTGATCCGCTCCGGCGAAAACGCGCTACAGGTGATTGATGCTGTTAAGCAGAAGATAAAAGACCTGGAGCCTGGCCTGCCTCCGGGAGTCCACATCACCTCCTTTTATGACCGCAGCAACCTCATCCACCATGCCGTGGACACTCTGAAACACGCGTTGATCGAGGAGATCCTGCTGGTGACACTCGCCCACGTGATTTTTCTCTGGCATTTCCGCAGCATTCTCATCGTAACCCTGCCTCTACCACTGGCGGTATCGGCAGCGTTCCTGTTCATGCACTACTTCGGGATTTCGTCAAACATCATGTCGCTCGGAGGAATCGCCATCGCGATTGGCGTGCTGGTCGATGCGGGCATTGTCGTGACCGAAAACGTCATACGGCACGCGGAGACGTACGCTGAGGAACATGGTGAGTACCTCTCGAAGATCACCCAAATCACGCTGGAAGCGACCCGTCTGGTCGGACGCCCGATCTTCTACGCGATGACCATCATCATTCTGGCCTTTATTCCTGTATTCGCACTCACAGGTATGGAAGGAAAACTATTCCACCCACTCGCCTTCACCAAGACGTTTGCTATGGCGGGCTCTACCCTAATCGCGGTAACGCTCGTGCCGGTGCTATGCACGTTCCTGATTCGCGGAAAGTTGCGTCGAGAAGAAGCCAATCCCGTGATGCATTTCCTGCAGCGCCTATACAAACCTGTACTGGCTTGGGCACTTAACCATCGCATTGCGACCATGGCCGGAGCTGCGGCGCTGTTTGTCTTCGCGATGGCGCTGGCTACCACGATTGGATCTGAGTTCATGCCTCCACTGGATGAAGAGACGGCAATGTTCATGCCCATCACGGATCCTGCCATCTCACTGACGAAGGCAACCGAGATCCTGCGTGAACAAGATCGCGTCATCGCCCAGGACCCGGCGGTAGAGAACGTTGTCGGCAAGATCGGGCGTGCGGATACCTCTACCGATCCTGCTCCGATCAACATGACCGAGACGATTATCACGCTCAGGCCACGCAATCAAATGCCGTCCGGAACCACAAAAGAAGGCATTCTGCAGCGGCTCGATGTGAAGTTGCGTATGCCCGGCGTCACCAACATCTGGACTCAGCCCATTCGCAATCGCATCGACATGCTCTCGACCGGTATCCGTACTCAGGTGGGCATTAAGATCTTCGGCTCGGATCTGAATACAATCGAGCGCCTCTCCAGTGAAATCGAGCGGGCGGTGCATCGTGTGCCTGGTACGGTTGATCTCTACGCCGAGCGCATCACCGGCGCGCCCTACCTCGAAATCAAGACCAACCGCACAGCCGCTGCACGCTATGCAATCAGCGTGGGCGATGTGCAAGACGTGATTGAGACTGCCATCGGAGGAAAAAACCTCACCACCGTGATCAACGGCCGGCAACGACTGCCCATCAGCGTGCGCTACGCTCGCGACTTCCGCGAGACTCCAGAGGCGCTACGCAACGTGCTGGTCGCGGCTCCGAACGGCGCACAGATTCCGCTGGCCCAGCTAGCCTCGATCCGCGTAGTCATAGGCCCGTCGATGATCAGCAGCGAGAATGGGCTGTTGCGCGGCTCCGTGCTGATGAACGTAAGAGGCCGCGACGTGGGCTCATTTGTGACCGAAGCCCAGCGAGCTGTAGCCCGACAGGTAAAACTGCCGTCTGGTTACTACATCGAATGGAGCGGACAATACGAGAACCAACTGAGTGCACGCCGCCGCTTGATGCTGGTCATCCCCGCAGTGTTCGTCATCATGTCAAGCCTGCTCTATAAGATCTACGATTCGCTCAAAGAGGCGCTGCACGTGATGCTCGCTGTACCCTTCGCCCTGACGGGCGGGATATTTCTGCTCAAGATTCTGGGCTACAACTTCTCGGTGGCGGTGTGGGTCGGCTTTATTGCGCTGTTCGGCACGGCCGTCCAGACGGGCGTAGTCATGGTGATCTATCTGCAGGAAGCTGTTGCCCGCAAGAAAGCAGCGATGGGCACGCTCACCGCAGACGGATTGCACGAGGCCGTAATGGAGGGCGCGCTGCTGCGGCTACGTCCAAAAGTGATGACCGTTTCCACGGTCATAGCTGGTTTGCTGCCGCTGATGTGGTCGGGCCGCACCGGAGCGGAAGTCATGAAACCGCTGGCCACCCCGGTGCTTGGCGGCATGGTGTCGTCGCTGCTGCACGTGCTGATCGTAACGCCCGTGATCTTCACATGGCTGCGCGAACGCGAGATGCGACGGAGATAGCCTGCCTTGTCGCTGAGGACTTGCGGCCGCTTCGTCCCGTTGTTCTCGTTTCGGTCGGATGAATTTTACGCCGTTCCAGAACTACAGGCTTCCGGCAAAGGACTACTGGGGCATACACGCTGCATAAGAGGCTTCGCCGTAATTCACGCGGGGGGTGCCGGTGTCAAAAGTGCCGTTGCCCGTGATCACGTAGATATCGCCATTGGCGTCGGCCGCCGCCCGCCCCCGCTTTGCCAGATGCCACTTTCGCTTCCATTGGGCGTGTCATTGAATACCATCACCTGTTGTAGCGTGGTGGCGTTGTAGCCCAGCACCCAGCCGTGGTATGGCTGATTGTCTCCCTGGGAGGCAAACGCGATGTACACCACACCGTTCAGCAGCAACAATGCCTCGCGCTGGTTTCCGCGCAGGTCGTTGAGGTTCACGAAACCGCCGACGGCGAACACTGCCCTGGGATATTTACCAGCAGTTCGTTCCCGAGTCCCAACAGCGAGTAGTGGATGGGCTGAGCAGCTTAGCTCCAGCGAGTGCACTAAATTTTGCTCCGGTTTTGGAGCCAATTGGAGCCAGAGACAGGAAATGGAGCCGCGTAAGTTGTTGAAAACATGGTGGCCAGGGACGGAGTTGAACCGCCGACGCCAGCCTTTTCAGGGCTGGACACAGCCGCTCAGATGTCGTTGAATCGCCGAAGCTTGTCACCAGTTTCCTCACGTTTCTCTGCTCGTTTATTGGAACAGTAATGGAACAGGTTTCGGAACAGCTTAGTTCACGAGTCCAGTTCCCGTCAGCTCACTGAGTTTGTTTACTACTCTTCGCTGCGACTCTGGCACGAACTGCTGATAGATCTCCAGCGTCGTAGTCACCCTTGAGTGCCGCATCTGTGCTTGAGCATCCTTCACGTCGGTGCCGGCTAATTTCAGCCAGGTGGCGTGAGATCGCCTTAGCACCTGCCAGTTAACCCAACCCATCCCAAGCTTTCGTGCCGCGGGCTTGATGAACCGGCAAAGGATGTTGTTGTCCCGCATCGGTACGCCCTTGGCCACTGAAGCGAACACGATGTCATCAGGGCCCGTCGCCTTCACAGCGGCATACCGCCTCACAGCAGTGCCCGCCTTAATTTCGATCGTGACGGTTTTGAGCCAATGAATGCGCTCGATCACACTACAGTTGACGGCAATAGTCGCATTGCTAGCTTCGCTCTTTGGTGTGCCCCACTCACCACGGCAGTACCGTTGTTCGACGGTGATGGAGTCCGCGTGTACATTTTTCCACTTCAGGCCGATTAGTTCACTTGCCCTGAGGCCCGTGTGCACCGCCACATAAACCATCGTGGCGTATGGCTCTGGGATCAAAGAAAGCAAGGCAAGAAACTTCGCCGGATCAATGTACGGCTTGATTCGATTGCCTTTCTTTCCAGGTGAAAGCCTCACTCCTTCCACGGGGTTCTTGACGAGCAAACCGTAGGTCACTGCCGAACCCAGAATACTGGACACAACGTCACGGATCTTATCCCGCGATTCGTAGGATAGGAGCCATTTCGTCATGCCAGAGAAATACTGTTGTAAGGTTAAGGGCGTGAGATCGCGCAAACACGTCGATCCAAACGCCGGCATGAGATACTTCTTGATCACTCCCTCATATCGGTCTCGGGTGCTCTTCGCCAGGAGCGGCAACAACGTCGATTGGTAGACTGTTTCCACGTATTCCTCGAACTTTGTTGCTGAACCAATGGGTACGAGCCCCTGATTCATTGGTCGCAAAAACTCGGCGGCCATTTTCTTGGCTTCGCGCTCTGGAATGCCCCCCGGAGCTAGTTTGTGGCGTTTACGTTTCCTCGTGCTCTTTCCATCCGAAAACGTGTCCACCCAATACAGCACATACCACCAATTACCTTCCCTCTTGGGGACGGGATTCTGAAATCTCCGGCGTGCCATCGCTTCAAGCTCTCCTCTCGATGGCTTGCCGAAATTTGCCTCGGCCGCAACAATACCACGACCCTCGCCACGGGTCATCGCGATATTTTGGCCGGCAGTTGCCATTCAGCGCTGCGCCCTTTCGCCGCAGTAACGCTCAACAATTGCGACGCTAAATCATGATGCGCGAGGAGTCTAGTTCACTGGCTCGGGAAACTTTTCGGGTGGTGTGAAGTACTCGGCGGGTCATAGGGGGATGATTGTTCTGAGGAGAGTCGGTTGCCCTCGTATTCTTTTCTTCTCTTTTCAAACCTGTTGAGCCACATTGTAAAAGCCCGTAGCTCGATTTTTCGATAACCCTCGACCTCACGCGCTTTATTCACTAAGCGCAGCAAACGAATCTGGTGATACCCTCCTGCGGAGGATCGGATGCGCTCGTAAAGTGAGTGTTGCCTTGTCAGGGCAACCACGGTCGGTATGCGCGATTTCTTCCGCTTCCAGTAGGGTGCCCAGATGTTGACTTTTCGCTCCAATTCTCTCGCGTAAGAGCGGAGGATCTCTGGCAGCCCTTCAAAGTTGCCTCCGATGTTCTTGGTAAGAGACGGCGAGAACTCTGTTTCATTCGTTGTCTCTATCTGGCCAGCAGCCCTACGGATATTCTTGATGATTCTCCTCAGCCTATCTTCACTGATCGGCCAAAATTCCTTCCTTTCTTTGCTGAGAAGCGTTTGCCGGTCGGCTTTCATCAGGTTGCAATCCAACCAGAGACCTGTCAGTAGCTGAGTCGGCTGCAAGCCGGTCTTGGCGATCAGGAAATCAAAATCCTTTTTGAGCTGAGGATCATGCTCGATGTGCTTGCGTAATCCTTCTTTCCGCGCACGTATAGCTGTTTCAGTCTTGCTTGGGCGTCTCATTCGGATTTTTCAAAGCGCGCCGTAGGAACAACCTCTCGATGGCTTGCCGACATTTGCCTCGACCGCAACGATACCACGACCCTCGCCGTTGCCGCAGTAACGCTCAAACAATTGCGACGCTAAGCCATGATGTGCGACGAATCTAGTTCACTGGCTCGAAAAACGTGCGGGTGCTGTGAAGTATTCGAAGTGAGTGTTCAACCCTATAGTTGTTGCGACCAGAGCAGGAATCCGGTCCGTATTTTCATCGAGTTACAATCGTTGCCGTTTTCGAAGTCAAAAAGGGAATTCCGGCTAAACTGAATAGAGCGGAGGTCTCATGCCGCAGATATCGGAGCGAGAATTCGAGGTGCTGCCGTTGCGCGTGCACGCATTTCTTGCGGACGTTCCGCTGCACGATGTCTGGGCCGTCGATCTGCCGCGGCCGCGCGCCGGCATCACGCTCGACGAGTTTCGCCGCCGCGTCGCCAGCGCGCGGCTGTTCACGCCGTCTCCGGTCGTGCGAGCGCTGCTCGACGTGCGGCTGTTCGTCGGCCGGTTCTTTGGTTGGGACCGCACCCCGTCCGAAAGGACCTCACCAACCTTCGCGTATCGGCTGACGCCCGCGGAC
>WNFB01001671.1_pt1 | contig 19085 bp, 21 predicted proteins | sample 5400501 | NCBI WGS metagenome assembly WNFB01 (sample SAMN13153341, study PRJNA577476) | soil metagenome | isolation source: 200 cm saprolite under Douglas fir tree site 2 hole 1 | place: USA:California | collected 2015-04-18 | reverse complement strand
TGGGGGGTCGCCAACCTGCTGTCCCTCATGCGGCAGATTGGTGGCTGGACTCCGCCGCCCGGAATCTAAGCTTGCTGTCTGATTAATCCGACTCGCGTGACAAGCAAGGAGTCTCTCTATTTCGCATGATCAGTAACTGGAAACCGCACAGAGGGAGAAAGAGGAAATGCTGAAAATTGGAATCATCGTGGGAAGGCGCGCTCGCTGGCGATTGCCAGCGGCGCAGCCGTAGGGCGGCGTAGGACCAGGGTCTTGCTGAAGCGGCGCGTGCGGCTGGATGAGGCCCCGTTACATTGGGCCAGCCATCCGATTACATATCATCCTCGAAAGGAGCAGCCATGGAAATCAATCGCTTGGATCGAGAATTCGTCTACAACGGCGTCAAACTGCCCGACACCAGTCCAGCAATGACGCCCGAGCAGGTTCGCGATACCTATGTTCACCTGTACCCGGAGATCGCTACCGCGGCCATCGAAGGTCCTGAGGCCAGTGACGGCAAGCTGACCTACAAGTTTGTCCGCGCGATTGGCGCGAAGGGCTGATCGTAATTACCCAACCAGCAGCCGGTGGTCCATGCCGCGATGACAAACAAACTCAAGAAGACGTGCAAAACCCGCGTTGTGACCAGGCCAGTTGACCGTCGTTCGCTCGGCTGTAATGAGACCGAGCGTGTGGCGCACGCGTTGGATCTCGTCTTGCGCGATTCACATTTCGAAACCAGTCCAATCGGCCTGCTAACGCCCGCGCAAAGCGCGCAAGAAGCCCTCGACACTCAGCGCAAGCGCTATCGCTCCAGCGCTTGCCTGAAGGAGCCTGGTCTTGAGAAGCAGGAGCCGACGCCAGACGCGGTCACTGTTTTGCGCAATGAGGACAAACGACGCAAGGTTAAATGTTATCGCACCAGAAAGGGCCTATAGCCCTGGCTTGTGAACTGGGAGCAATATTGGAATGGCTCTGAGAGTCCAGACTCAGATATCAGGAGACGTGTTCGTCCTTCGTTGCGACGGTCGCATCGTGTTTGGCGATGAGGGCGCAGTCCTGCGCGAAAGAGTCGGAAAGATGCTGTCAGGAAGCCCGAAAATTGTTGTTAACCTGAGTGGGGTGCATTACCTCGACAGCGGAGAACTCGGTATCCTCGTTGGACTCTCTGTCTCCGCGAAAAACCGAGGGGGCGAACTCAAGCTGGTCTCTCCAAGCAAGCGGGAAAGGAAAGTGCGGCATGCCGGGTGTTTTTCACATCGGTACGGATGCAGAAGAATGCGAAGGAGTTGGGCACAGTCCCCTCGAATTCGGAAATCCGCGTAACAGTTTGACTATTTAACACTGGTGCTGCACACGTCGGAACGGTTCAACAGTAGTGAAATTTGCCGGACAATGCGCGAAATCAATATTTCCCACTCCAACACCGTCCGATCTTGCAGATCCAGCTCGACGGACGTCTCCAGATGGCTTCGAGTTCCGCCCGGAGGCGCTTCGTCTCGGGGCCGAGACACCAAGCGAAAATATCGCTGCCGTACGGGTATTCCGCATTCTGAAAGCTTTCAAACATTTCAACGGCGACCATGTCTCGAACCTCTGTCCCAGCGTTGCTTAAGAATTCTTCCAATCGATCGCAAGCCGCATGTATTCGTTCACAGTTTTTTTCGTACACTGCGTCGGTCAGCAACTGCAGAAACTGGGATACATCGAGAACCGAGACGACATGCTGCTTCTTGAACATAAACCAGACTATATTTCCAACCCGGAATTGAGGTCAATTGCACGACCGTGCCACGCAGTTCCGATCGCGAATCGTTACTTTAGCCCCGCCGACGACCTCTTGCTCGCCGATCTGGTGAATGGTGCAGATGTTGGAGTGACCCAGCCCGGAACTGCCCGCGCCTCACGACGAAACCGCTCCAGAGCTTGCGGGTCTTTTGCCAGGTCGTCAGGAAGGCACGGGCATGTTCTGGGATGTCCACGGCCAGTACCACATCCATGGTGCGCTTGAAGTGCACGCGCTTGCCGGGGTACTGTTCAGCCATTCTCGTGAAATACTCGATGAACGCCTCTTTGCCGTCCGCTACCATCGGATTGTGCTGAGTGTACAGGTCGCCGACGTACCTCCCGATGGCTTCAGCAGGCTTGCAATGGTTGAACATCAGATCATAGAACTCCATGACGTTCTTTTTGTTCTGCTCAAGTCGATCAGGCTTGCCGCGCGGCTCGCAGGGCTGCGTTGACTGCACCGTCTTGTTAGAAGCAAGACGGAAGACCGGAAATGCCGCTGCAACCCTTTGGAATTCCGCAAGCGCTGCATCTTTGTTCACGGGTACGTGCGGTCGCGCTCCCGGTGCTCGCTGCAGGTAAGCCCTCAAGATGGGTGCGCGCTGGTCGGCGGGAACCTCTTCGAGTTGGACCTCCTCACGACCGCCGCTCCGGAGAACCGCTCTTCCACCGGCTGCACGTACGTTTTGGACCCAGCGCACGTTATCTCCGAGCATCGACACCAAGTACCGCTGTCCATCGACGACGGCCGTGACCAACGGCAGCGAGATCGTCCGCCCCGACTTTCGTCCGGTCACTTCCAATGTCACGAGGTAGTTGGACGCGACGCCCGACGAGGCTACAGCAGCCCACGCTCTATTCAGAATCCTCGCCATCCAGTTGGGTCGCTGCTCACGGTACAACCATCGTTTGAAGTCGCTTAGAGTCATCTAAGCCTCAGTACCTTCGATCTCTTTGATGTCTGAACCTCGTGACATTGGACCTCGTCCGGCGAAACGGAAGGCCGCTGCTTGGCAGCGGCGGCCCTAATTGTTTCAACTTAATCCGGCTCTCTGCGAATCTTTTTTCGGGCACGCTTTCGCGCCAAAGCTTGCTTCAGTCGGCGCTTCTCGCCCGGCTTCAGGTAGTAGGAGTGGCGCTTCACTTCCTTAATGATGTCTTCCGTCTGAACCTTGCGCTTGAACCGACGGAGCGCGTTCTCCAACGACTCGCCCTCTTGCAGTCGAACTTCTGCCAAACTCATCACCCCCAAACCAGCCCTAATCGGACATTTTAGAGCTTACGTCATTTGTGCTACGCTCCGTCGAACTAATTGCCAAATAACACGCTGGTCACGAGGGCTCGGGAAATTCAACCTCCCGTTATTCATCGATTCGTTTCCGATTGTGACCACTGAGCCTAGTCCAGCCATTTTTTAGCTAAACATCCTTCAGTCGGTTCTCATCCATCCCGAAATAGTGGCCCAATTCATGAATGACCGTCAGGCGGATTTGTTCGCGGACTCCGGCCTCGCTGGAGCAGACCGCCTCAATATTCTTCTGATAAAGCACGATGTAATCGGGACCCGTCGGGAGGTCAAAGATGCTCTTCTTGGTCGTGGGCACGCCATGGAAGAGGACCCAGAAGTAACCGCCTTTGCTGCCCCGACTCCGGTAATGCACGGTCCGGCGGCATATCCTCTACCAGAACAGCAACGTTACGAATGCGACTGCGAAATTCTTGTGGGAGCGAGTCGAGCGCCTCCTCGACTACTTTGACGAAATGTTCACGCTTCATCCTTCACCCACCGAAATAAAAGCCGCTCACTCCGAGTAGCCGTCGTCGTCTTTGTCGTCATCATCGTCATCTTCTTTGCCGTCGCCTTCGTCGTCCTCTCCGTCTTCTTCGCTGGCTCTTGTCGAAGGAGGACATCGGCAGCTAGAGACCGATCAGAAGGGTCTGAGGCGGGGCATACTGGATGTATTCTGCTCATGTCCAATGGTACGCCTCGTAGCCTTTGGCAACCGTAGCGACAATGGGCGGCGCACTGAGAGACAGCAAAATGTTTTGCCGATTCTGAAAGCTGGCGTTCTCTATTTCGCGCTCGTATTCGAAGCGGGTTTCGTGCTTGGAACCATTCGCACGCTGTGGATTGTCCCGCGACTCGGGACGAGACTGGCCGAACTGATGGAAACGCCGATCATGCTCGCGATCACCATACTCGCAGCGCGGTGGACAGTTCGGCGTCTCGCTGTGCCGTGCACGCCGCCCGCCCGAATTGGCATGGGTTTCGTCGCGCTAGGCCTCCTGCCGGTCGCGGAATTCACGCTGCTGCTCTGGCTTTGGGGCATGTCGATTCGGGAGTACTTTGCCAGCCGAGACCCGGTGGCGGGAACGGTCTACTATGTGATGCTTGCGGTGTTTGCCGTCATGCCGCTTCTGGTGGCCAGACGATGAGATCGCCGATCCGATTCCGAGTTTTACACTCAGACGACATTCCGCCAATCACCCGCATGGTCGGGGGGGCGATGAGGCGCGCAGACCAGCGATACAATCCACAGTGAGAAATCAAAGGAGAACCGTAATGACGCAAAAGGTTATTGAGATAGTCGGAACTTCCAAAGAGAGCTTTGCAAAGGCTGCAGAAAACGCGGTAGCCGAAGCCGCAAAAACCATTCGCGGCCTGAAGTGGGCGCGAGTGGCGGAATTAGAGATGGAACTGGACGGCAAGAAGATAGCCCAGTACCGCGCCACCACAAAGATTTACTTCGACATTGAACACTAGGTCACTCGTTGCCTCAGCGAAGGAAGCTGCCGCGATCTTCTTCGGCGAACCTCGGCGCACGTTAGCCCTCACACGCTGCCGTCGTAGCACACTAGCTCCACTTGATTGCCCTCGGGATCGATCACATAGAGAGAGCGCCAATGCACCCATGCGTGTTCGGCGGTTTCGACTTGGAGCCCTAATGCCTCCAGTCTCTTCCGTTCGTCTGCAAAATCAGCGAGAGGTATCTCGAATGCGATGTGGTCGATGGTGGAAGCTGCAGCGTCCGTCCCTCGATAGCCGGGACTCTCGGAGCGGTCGAACAAGGCGAGCACTTGAGTGTGACTACCATAGCCATCCGCAATCTTAAAGAACGCGCAGTTTGGAACTCTGGTCATCAGCGGCAAGCAGATGACTTCCTCATAGAACTTCTGCATGGCATCCAAATTGTTGACGCGGAGTGCGATCTCGCCAAGGCCGCGTACCACCGTGCGCTTCTCGTTAGTAGTGGGTGATGGCATGATGAACCTCCCACATCTCGCGAATATCTTACAGCGGTCACTGGGGAGCTTGCACCGATAGCCGGAACTTGGCACAGTGCGCCTCAACCTGAGAATATTTAAGCCGATAACGCAGCAGGCCCTTTAAACCGCGTGAACCGATCAGCCAAGTACGCGACCGCTCTTGTTGTTGCTCACATGCTGGTCAACAGCGTGCATGGTCTTGCCCACCGTGAACTCCGCGTCGGCCTTGCTCCGCCTGCCTCGATCTTCGTCATTGTGGTTGTGCTTATCTTGCCTTTGATCGCAATGGCGCTCCTTTGGACAGCCGAAAAACGACTCGGCCTCATTCTCCTGTCGCTTTCGATGTTCGGATCATTGCTATTCGGCGTGTATCACCATTTTCTGGCTGTTAGCCCAGATCACGTCCATTCGCAGCCTCTCGATGCATGGGGAACCACGTTTGTCCTGACGGCGTATCTGTTGTTCATCACGGAAGCGATTGGAACTTATGTCGGCGTTCATTTCCTCTGGATTGCGAAACGGAGTTAAAGCCTGATGCCGGGACTCAAGACGAAGATGAACACGATCGTGACCAATGCTCCACCGATGACCCACGTTGGGCTGAACGCGATGGTCTTACCTTCGGGGCGGCGATAATCGGTGACGCGCAGCAACGTCGCGCGTAACCTCAAAGAGCGCTGTACGGTGCCAGGAGAAACCAATCATGACTTCCTCATCCATCGGAAAACATGCAGGCGCTGGGCCAGCGAGTGACCAGCCTGCGATCCCCGAGCCTTCGTTCGCCGAGTGTGCGCGCACATTGGTGTACCTGGGCCACGTAGGTGGCCTCTCCACCCTTTCGCGTAAACAGCCGGGGTTTCCGTTCGGATCCGTGATGCCCTACGGGTTGGACGATCACGGGCGGCCCATCTTCCTGATCAGCACAATGGCCATGCATACCCAGAACCTGCAGGCCGACCCTCGTGCCAGCTTGCTCGTGACCCACGATGACACTGGCGGTGATCCGCTCGGGGCGTCCAGGGTCACGCTGGTAGGGAATGTTCTGCCGCTACCTGAGTCGGAGGTGGCCGAGGCTCGTAAGCTCTACTTAGCACGTTATGCCAACAGCAAGTATTGGGTAGATTTTGAAGACTTTTCCTTTTACCGCATGGACGTGGTGGACGTTTATTACGTGGGCGGCTTCGGAGTGATGGGCTGGGTATCTGCCTCCGAATATGACCGCAGCCAACCCGACCCTCTTGCTGACTCAATGGCCGAAATCATTCAGCACATGAACGCCGACCACAAGGATGCGCTCGTCTTGCTTGCCCGGGAATTTGCTCGCGTTGAGTCACAGGAAGCAACGATGACAGCAGTCGATCGTCTCGGCTTTCATGTGCGCTTGAAGACTCAGGATGGCATGCGTGGTGCCCGCATCGCATTCTTGCGGGAGGTAAGCAATCCGGCAGAGACTCGGAAAGTCTTGGTCGAAATGGTGCAACAGGCGCGCTCGCAGGCCGAGTGAATTCTAAATCTGGCACACACATGTCCAAGAAAGCCCAGGAAAACTGAGCTTTTCGACTGATTCATAGTCAGTCGGCTGCCGTCGGCATCTGGTGGAGCGCTGCCGTGTCAGGGTCCACGCTAACAGTAACTGATTGACATTCAACGGCACTGGCAGCCACCTTTGGCGTTGCAAGGAACTCTCAGGAACTGTTATTGGACCCTAATCGGACCCAGATTTGACCGCCACTTCCATGCGGTAGCGGTCTCAACACTTTCTGCTTAAGGGTCGCCTTTCGCCCGCGCCAACAGCCGCCTGGCCATGGCGAGCCTCGAAGCGCGAGGCGCATCGACGTTACTTCGGCACAGCTTCAATGACGCTCTGCGGAGCCATGGTTGGCACCGATTCTCGTGAGCCTAATGATGGTCGCGGCGGCGCGCCGAACGCTCAGTGAGGTGGGCGCAGATGAAGACGATATTCGGACGGAATGAAGCTGACCCGACAACAGTCTTAGGTCGAGCCTTCTGCTACCGGGAGCCATACTTGAAAACGAGTGTCGCCGGGTTTCGAACTGACCTGAATATTGCCCCTGTGCTTCTTCACAATTCGCTGGACAGTGTCCAGGCCAAGGCCAGTGCCTTGTCCAACTCCTTTGGTAGTGAAAAAAGGTTCAAAGATGTGCGGTTTTACCTCGGGCGAAATCCCGGGGCCGTTGTCGCCAATCTCAACTACAACGCAAGCATCCTCGCGATACGTTCGAACTCGAAGCTCGCCCTTGCCGCCCATTGCGTCGATAGCATTGTCGATGATGTTGGTCCAGACCTGATTGAGTTCGCTCCCGAAAGAATTTACGAGGAGAGGAACGCGCTGGTAGTCGCGCTGCACAGCCACTCCCTGTTTCAATTTATGGTTCAGAATCGTGAGCGTGGTTTCCAGGCTCTTTACAATATCGACGTTCTGGACCGCAGCCTGGTCCATGTAGGTGTATTCCTTGATCGCACCGACCAAATCCGAGATCCGCGAGGTACTGCTCTCGATTTCATGCAACAGACTCGCGACCTCTACCGAAGCAGCGATCCGCACCAGAGCAGCGCGGGCGGTGTCTGCATCGAGGGACGCGAACAACGATTCCAGCACCTCCGGCTTGATATTCCGCCGCGCTAGACCGGCTGCCAGTTGCCACAAGTCGTTTTGTCCATGACTGCGTAACAGAGAATCAATCTGGTCTTCCAGGTCGCTGATGGTCAGTGCATCGGGTGGAGTTATGTCCTGTTGGGTGAACGAGGCTTCCAGCTTTTCGATTTCTGATTTCTGCGCGGAATTGAGATCACGCCTTCCCAGCTCGAGACTCGCGTCCCTGATTTTCTTTAGAATGTCGCGCAATTGGCTCGTGGCACGCTTGGCTGCGGAGGCAGGATTGTTGAGTTCATGAGCAAGGCTGGCAGAAAGTTTCCCCAGAGACGCTAAACGGTCCCGTTGTTGTTCAATTCGAGTTGTTTCGCGGATTCTGTCGGACATCAGACCTACCAGACGCGTGGTCAACTCCGGCATCTTCTGCACGAGTTCTGAAAGTAGCGAAGCTGGAAATTTCAGAACTCGGCCGTCTGTGACAGCTCGACCGGTTACGGTGAACTGCTTCATCCTTGAGAAGGGCAGCACCCCGGTCACGTCGCCCGGTTTGGTAGAAAGTACAATGGTTTCGCCGCCGAATTCGCCGCGCCACTGAAATTGGCCTTCGAGAATCACAAACATCGTGTCCGCCGGATCACCCTGGCGCACGTAGATATCTCCGGCAGCCAAATGTATTTCTTGCGAATGGCTGATGAACCAGGCAATCTGATCATCGGGCAGGTCGGCGAACGCCGCGACGCGAACTAATTCTGATTTGTCGATCATCTACACCTTGCTCAAATACTGATGGATGAACTGCACCGCCACCGATCCTTCACCAACTCCGGAAGCCACCCGTTTTATAGAGCCATGGCGCACATCGCCCACGGCAAAAATGCCGGCAACATTGGTCTCGAGTAAGAACGGATCTCGGTCGAGCGCCCATCCCTTCGGGCGTTGCCCGTCCCGTATGAGATCAGGTCCCGTCAGTAGGAAACCGCGTTCGTCCCGCTCGACGACGTTCGCCAGCCAATCCGTCCGCGGTAATGCCCCAATAAAGATGAACATCGCACTCGCAGGCACGCGCTCAATCTTGTTGGTATCGGAACAAAGAACCGAAATCTCTTCTAGGTGGGTCTCGCCATGCACCTCAGCCACGCTGGCATGCGTCCATAGCTGAATGTTGGGCGTCTCTTGAATCTGGTCGATCAAGTATTGCGACATGGTGCTGGCAAGAGAGTCCCCGCGAACAAGTATAGTGACGCGCTCGGCGTATCTGGCGAAGTTCATCGCCGCCTGACCGGCTGAGTTTGCGCCGCCCACCACATAGACGATCTCACCCTTGCAGGACAGTGCCTCAGTAGCGCCGCCACCATAGTAGATCCCCGCGCCTCGCAGCCTGTCTATTCCCGGAGCTTCCAGACGCCGCCACTGCACTCCAGTCGCGATCATCAGCGCGTGGCATGAGATCTCATTCCCATCCGCTAGCTTGATGATTCGGTAAGACCCTTCCGTTCGTACGCCGATAGCCTCCTGTGGCGCCAGGATTTCAACTCCAAAACGCTGGGCTTGCACCACCGCACGCCGGGCCAGATCGCCACCACTCAGCCCGGTCGGAAATCCAAGATAGTTCTCAATGCGGGAGCTCATTCCCGCCTGACCACCGGGTGCTTCCCGCTCAACCATTACTGTATGCAAACCTTCCGAGGCGCCATAAACGGCAGCGGCCAGACCGGCCGGTCCTCCTCCCACGATGGCAAGGTCGTAAAAACTGGTTTGCGCACGCGTCCGCAGTCCAACCTTTTGCGCGACATCGGCGGGCACACTCTCAAGAAGCTTCGTCCCGTCGGGGAAGAGCACCACTGGGAGATTGGCGGCCTCCGGTCCTAGAGCGTCCAGAAGGCGCTTGGTTTCAGGATCATTGGCGGAAAGCTCGACGTCAATCCATTGATAAGGGACGTGGTTGCGCGCCAGGAAGTCCCGCAACTCATACGATCGTGGCGACCAGCGGGTGCCTAGCACCGGATTCCTTGAAATGTCGGACGGAAAGAAGCTTGCCAATCGTCAAGCAGGTCATCTAGTTGTGGATACAAGTGCTCCGTCGGTGGATCCCATGGCTTCAAGAAAAAATAGTTGATGCTGGCGTGATTGATGGCGCTGATCGCGGCGTTGGTATCGGCGTACGCGGTGAGCAATGCCCGCTTCGCACCGGGGAATATCCCCATCGCTTCTTGCAGAAACTCGACGCCGTCCATGCGCGGCATGCGTTGGTCGGCAAGCAGCAAGGCCACACTGCCGTTTCGGAGCTTCAACTGCTTTAGGAGGTCGAGTGCGCCTTCCGGAGAATCGCTTCCTATCACCCGATATTCAGCGCCGTACTGCGAGCGAAGATCGCGCTCAATCGCCCGCAAGACATCGGAGTCATCATCCACACTTAGCAAAATTGGTTTTGCCATGATCAGTCTCAGTTTTTCGCAAATGATCGTATGTCTCGATTGCCCGGATGACTTGATTAGATACCGAAAATTGCATTCGGTCGCGTAATTCCTGTATTGGGTAGTGTCCTAATTTGCCTGTTCGGTGCGTATAGGACACTACCCTTTTGGGCCACCTGAATCTTATCAGTGGGCCTTTCATCCAAAGAAAAACGGATCTGCGAGTCCAGAGCAAGCGCGCATTCTCGTCGAAAGGAACCAGCAGAGATGAAGCTAGTCTCGGTTAGCATCGGACTTCCCCAAGAAGTGACGTGGCACGGGAGATCTATAGCTAGCGGGATCTTCAAGCAACCGGTCGACGGCCGCGTCGGTTTGCGCAAGCTTAATTTGGACGGCGACCGTCAGGCAGACCTCACAGTCCACGGGGGAGAGTATAAGGCGGTTTACTGCTACCCGGTCGAACACTACGACTTTTGGAGGAGAGAGTTGCCAGGCCGCGAGTTGCCGACCGCTATTTTCGGAGAAAACTTCACCACGGACGGCCTGCTGGAAGACTCAGTCCACATTGGCGACCGATTCTCTATCGGTTCTGCAGAAGTGATCGTCACGCAGCCTCGCCTGCCTTGCTACAAACTTGGGGTGAGATTTCAGTCGGACGACATGGTAAAGCGATTCCTCGCGAGCGGGCGGACAGGTTTTTACCTCGCCGTCACACGTGAGGGAGAAGTCGGCGCTGGTGACGAGATTAAGGAGATTGCTCGGGAGCCAAATGGTGTCCCAGTTTCGGAAATCACTCAACTGTATATCGCGAAAAGATACGCTGACGACGACGTGGCCTCAGCACGCCGTGCCCTGCAAGTTGCCGCATTGCCGGAGAGTTGGAAAGAGTACTTCCAAGAACGGCTGCAGATGATTGGGTGACGGTCTGAGAGGACACGACTGCGAAGTGCGTTCGAAGAAGTGTTTGCTTGCTCGACGCCCTCGGTGTCGGGCACCTTCGCGATATTAATACGGAGTCTTCCTAACGGCGGACCTCGGTTGCGGTGTCGAGATGGAAGGGTTCGTTGTATGGCTCGACCGGATAGCCCTTCGCTTTCCAAGCTGCCAATCCACCTTTGAGGAATTTGACTCGCAAGAAATGCATGGCAAGAACGCGGTGCAAAATTGCTCGGCTGGTTTTATCACTGGGGGCAGGTACAGTAAACAATTGAGTCTTTCTCTCTCGGGATGAGCGACGGATTCTCAAGCACCTCTCTTGGGAGAATTCTCTTTGCACCAGGGATGATCTCATAACTGGCTAACAAGTCGAGCGGCTGGCGAACATCAAAGAGAAGTACCTCTCGATTTGCGGCCAACAATGTGTGGAGTGCCTCCGGTGTGATGCTGTGCTACTCCATCTCCTGTCGGCCTCTTGTGCGTTTGATCGAAATTACGACCAACAGGCACACGATCGACACGCAAATAGCGGTCAGGGTCAGATACATCTGTTCCTCCTGCACACCTCTTGCTATCAGATTCGTCAGGAGCGTGAAAAGGTTCTTCGCGTGGCTTATCCACCTTGTTCCCGAGGCACGGGCCACTAGAAACTTACCGAGGGAGTCATCCCTGTCCAGCGACCTGTGAAGAAACAGAGGGGCGCGGTAGCGGCCATCGAGGGGTTCCAGTTAGGCACAATTCAGCGTTGTTTCCCCTTGAGGTTGTCTTAGTCCGAGCTCCCCCAGCGCCCCCACCTCATCGCGGAATATCGATGAGCCAGTTTTACGAGCGATTTCATTGCGTCCCACTACAAAGCTGAATCCCACGACGCGCGGCGATCATCTGTAGTCTCAAAAGGCTTTGAGGAAAGTGCCATGGTGAAATTGAAAACGTTTGCAGTTATTCCGCTTGTTCTACTGATGGCGTTCGCTGTTGTCACAAGTTCCGGGTGCAGCAGTACAGAAGCCAAGCAGCCAGCTCCGCAACCGCTGCCGGTGAAGACGCATACTATCAATCTGGCGCCGGTGCCGCGTTTGGATGAGTATGTTGCGACCGTGAAGTCGCGCCGTTCGGCCAGCATTCAGCCGCAAGTGGATGGCTCGCTGACGCGGATCCTGGTGAAGTCTGGTGATCACGTGCGCGCCGGGCGGGTATTAATGACGATCGATCCGTTAAAGCAACAGGCAACGGTTGACCAGCAGCGCAGCACAGAAGCGCAGAAGAAAGCGACCTTCGACTACAGCCAGCAGGAAGTGGAGCGGCAGCGCGGGTTGTATCAGGCGGGCGTGACCAGCAAGCAGAGTTACGACTTCGCGGTGCAGGCGTTCGAAAATTCCAAAGCCGACTGGGAATCTGCCACTGCGGCCCGCATCACGCAACAGCGCCAACTCGCGTACTACAACCTGACTGCTCCGTTCGCCGGGATCGTCGGCGACATCCCGGTGCACATCGGCGACTACGTCTCACCGCAGACGCTGTTGACCACCGTGGATGAGAACGCGGAACTGGAAGCCTATGTTTACATTCCGACAGAACTGGCGGCGAATATCCGCATGGGTCTTCCGGTGCAGATTGTCACCAGCAGCGGGGAACTGATCGAAAGCACGAAGATTAATTTTATTTCGCAGCAGGTGGACAATGCGCTGCAGAGCATCCTGGTGAAGGCGCCGATCCATAAATCGCTCGACACGTTTCGCAACGCGCAGCTTGTCAAGGCGCGCGTGGTTTGGAGCACGGCTCCTGCGCCGACGGTTCCGGTGCTAGCGGTGACGCGCATCGGAGGACAGTCGTTTGTTTACGTGGCGACCCAAGCCGACAAAGGCTCCGTCGCCAAGCAGCGCGCGGTTACTCTCGGCGATACGATCGGGAATGACTATGCCGTGATCGGTGGCTTAAAACCGGGAGATAAAGTCATCGTCTCTGGAATTCAGTTCTTGATCGACGGCGCGCCTGTACAACCAATCTAGTCGCCGCAATTTTCCAGGGTTAATACGGCCGCGATTCAGGCACGGCCAGAAGAGGAAGTGCACGTTTGGTTGATTTTTTCATTCGACGGCCCATTTTTGCGACGGTGTGTGCCCTGCTCATTATTCTTGCAGGAGCAGTTTGCATTCCCGGCCTGCCGATCTCGCTGTATCCCAGCCTAGCGCCGCCGCAAGTCACGGTTACCAGCAACTATGTGGGCGCGAACGCGCAGGTAGTTGAGTCTGCAGTCACCATCCCGCTGGAGCAGCAGATCAATGGTGTCGAAGGCATGCACTACATCACCTCGACCAGCTCGAACGATGGCACCAGCAACATCAATGTAACCTTCCGGACCGGGTATGACCTGAATATTGCGGCAGTCGATGTGCAGAACCGCGTGGCCACTGCGCAAGGCCGCCTGCCTCAGGAGATAAAGAACACTGGCGTCACCATCACCAAGGCGAATCCCAATTTCGTTTTTGCCGCCGGTTTCTACTCGCCCGATAACAGCCTTTCGAACCAGTACATCTCCAACTATCTCGACGTTTACGTTAAGGACGCACTGAAGCGAATTCCAGGCGTCGGCGATGTCCTCATCTTTGGCGAGCGCAAATACGCCATGCGTATCTGGCTCGACCCTACGAAACTAGCTGCGCGCCAGCTGACCGCGGCCGATGTAGTCTCGGCGCTGCAGGAGCAGAATGTCGAAATACCCGCCGGACAGTTGGGACGTCCGCCGGCCGATCCGAAGCAGAATTTCCAGGTAACGCTGCGCGTGGTGGGACGACTGTCGGAGCCAAAAGAATTCGAAAACATCATCCTCAAGAACACGCGCAACGGGATCATCCAGCTGAAAGATGTTGGGCGGGCGGAGATCGGGGCCGAGAGCTACGACACCAACCTTCTGTACAGCGGGCATGAAGCGATCGGCGTCGGCGTGCAACAGCTCTCGAATGCTAATGCGCTGGCGGTCGACAAAGCAGCTAAGGCCGAACTGGAGGAATTGTCGAAGTCGTTCCCACCGGGAATGAAATACGTGATCGCTTTCGACACCACCACGGTGGTCGGCGACTCGGTGAAAGAAGTCGTGGGGACTCTGGAAGCGGCAGTTGTCATCGTCATCATCGTGATTTTTCTTTTCCTGCTGGACTGGCGCGCAACGATTATTCCGGCAGTCACGATTCCAGTATCGCTGATTGGCACTTTTGCGTTCATCAAGGTTTTCGGCTTCTCAATCAATTCGCTGACGCTTTTCGGCATCACTCTCGCGACGGGACTGGTCGTCGACGACGCAATCGTGGTCATTGAAAATGCCCAACGACACATCACTGCGGAGAAGACCGATCCGCATACCGCGACATCCGCCGCCATGGCGGAGGTGTCGAGCGCCGTGGTGGCAACTTCGCTGGTGCTCATTTCGGTGTTTGTGCCGGTGTCGTTCTTTCCCGGCACGACGGGAATTCTTTACAAGCAGTTTTCGCTGACCATCGCGTTTGCGATTGCGATCTCTCTGTTCAACGCGCTCACACTCTCGCCCGCGCTGGCCGCAATCCTGCTCCGCAGTGAAGAGCACAAATATTCCGTCTTCGACTGGACGCGCATCGGATGGCTCTCGCGCGGGTATAGGAAGTTTGCGCATGGAGTGGATTCTGCAATCCGCGGTTTGGCAAACGGGTACGGCAAAGCCATTTGCCGGGTGCTGAACTTCCGCTACGCGATGATCGTGCTTTTCTTCATTGGGTTGGCGGCCACAGCTTACATGTACATTCATGTTCCCACGGGATTTGTGCCGCAGGAGGACCAGAATTATTTCATTGTCGTGGTCCAGACGCCACAAGGCGCCTCGCTCTCCTACACCACCGAGGTATCGAAGCAGGCGGAACAAATTCTCCGCGCCGATCCTGACGTCTTCGGGACTTTTGCTGTCCCGGGTTTTTCTCTCTCCGGCGGAAGCTCGTCGAACTATGGCCTGATCTTTGCTCCGCTCAAGCCTATAGATGACCGTAGAGGCAAAGGTCACGCCGCCAGTGACATCGTAGCGCGCGTCTCGCCACAACTTTTCGGAGTGCCCGGAGCCATCGTGGTGGCATTCGAACCGCCAGCCATCAACGGCATCGGAAGCTTCGGCGGATTTCAGTTTGAGCTGCAAGACCAGGGTCGCAACACGCTGCAGGATATCGATACGATCGCGCACAAAATCGTTGCAGGCAGCCACCAGCGCCACGATCTCCAGGGATTGTTCACCAGCTACACCGCCAATGATCCGCAGCAGCTCGTGCAGATCGATCGCGAGAAGGCGAAAGCCATAGGAGTGCCGATCAGTCAAGTGACGCAGGCGCTGGGCGTCTACATGGGGTCGGAGTACGTGAATGATTTCGATTTCAACAATCGCTCCTATCGCGTTTACGTGCAGGCCGATCAGCCCTTCCGCATGAGCGCCCGCGATCTGCGAAATTACTATGTGCGTTCTGACACCAACGGCTTGGTGCCGCTGGGGAATATCGTCACGCTGAACGAGACATCCGGGCCACAGGTCATCAATCACTACAATTTGTTTCGCTCGGCGGAAATCGACGGCGCTGCAGCACCTGGATATAGTTCTGGTCAAGGCTTGAAGGCGATGGAGGATCTAGCGAAACAGAACATGCTGCAAGGCATGTCCTTTAGCTGGACGGGTCTTGCGCTGGAGGAAGTGGAGGCGCAGGGCAAGGCAATCCTTATCTTCGGCCTTGGAATTCTGGTGGTGTATTTGACCCTCTCCGCGCAATACGAGAGTTTCGCGCTGCCATTCATCATTCTGCTCGCTGTTCCAATGGCGGTGCTAGGCGCCCTATTGCTCATCTCGACTCGCGGACTCGTGGACGACGTTTACGTGCAAATCGGCCTGGTCATGTTGATTGGGCTATCGGCGAAAAACTCCATCCTCATCGTCGAATTTGCCGAGCAATTGATAGAGCGCGGCCGCACGATCACCAACGCAGCAATTGAGGCAGCGGAGTTACGCTTGCGCCCGATCTTGATGACGTCATTTGCCTTCCTCCTCGGCGTTCTGCCGCTCTATTTCGCAACTGGCGCCGGCAAGCTGGGCCGCCACTCCGTAGGAACCGCGATTGTCGGCGGCATGCTATTCTCAACCGTTCTCAACCTGTTCTTTATTCCAGTGCTGTACGTGATTCTCAAAACGTTGCTGGTTTCGTTTTCCCGAGAGAAATTGGCCCCGGTCGCCCAACTCGGAGTCGCGTACAGTAGCGAGGAGAGAAGAAGCGGTGACTGAGTGTACCCATCTCGATCAGATCCAGAAAGTCAAGCCGCATACCCAAGGCTGCCAAGAGTGTCTTAAGATGGGCGACCGCTGAGTGCATCTTCGCTTGTGCTTGAGCTGCGGGCACGTGGGCTGTTGCGATTCATCGAAAAATAAGCATGCCACCAAGCATTTCCACGCGACCCAGCACCCCATCATGCGATCGTTCCAGCCCGGAGAGAATTGGGGCTGGTGTTACATCGACGAACTGGAGTTGGATTTTGCCTAGCTCAACAAGAGAAATGGATGTTTGAGAGCATTCTCTGCCAAGTTACGGAGTATGATCCTGACGTTCTTGAGCCGCTCATCGAGCTCGCGGTCGAGATCGCTCGCGAGGGCCGCGAGGGAAGACGCATAGGCACTCTGTTTACGCTTGGCGACCAGAACGCCGTTCTCGCGAAGTCCAGATCTTTGATCCTGGACCCGTTGGCTGGACATCCCGAGTCTTCCCGTCAGGTGGGCAATCTCAATCTTCGTGGAACCATCAAGGAGTTAGCGCAGCTAGACGGAGCATTCGTGGTGAGTGGCAGCGGAATCTTTCTCTCCGCTTGCCGCTACCTCGATGCGGTCGCGTCGGAAGTTGACGTTCCGCTGGGGCTCGGCAGCCGTCATATCGCAGCAGCGAATATGAGCGCCGTGACCAATGCTGTGGGTATTGTGGTTTCCGAAAGCTCGGTGGTTCGATTGTTCTGTCACGGCAAACTGGTCGGCGAAATCGTTCCCGAACTGTGGATGATCGATCACGCGGCCCATGTTCGCGGGCTGGTGAAACAGGAAAGAATCGGCGAACTGACCGTGCTGACGCCGAATTTGCGGAGAGCGTCCACAGCGAGGTAGAGACTTGGGAAAAGCAAGCCTGCTTTTTGGACAAAGCTGCGTCAGGTCGGCACCGGCGACAAAGGTAGTCATCTCTTCTCTCGCGATCTGGGATCGTTCGCCATGATCGGCTTCCACATCAGCGAAGTCTCCGCATAGCCATGCAGCAGTATGAGCGGTGTACCGTGGCCAGCGGTCATGTAATGCAGCTTGACGCTATCGATCTCCGCAGTGCGCGAGACGATCGTTTGGTCTGCAGCCTGACAGTAAACCTTTGAGGAGCATGCGGTGGAGAGAAGGACAGGGCCCAGCACGGCCAGGCCCAGAAGAAGGTTCAAAGCGCGTTTCATGAAGAGCTCCTGAAGAGAGGGACGCGAAGAACAATGTCCTCTCCGAGTTGAGTCGCTTGGGGTTAAGGCATTCTAGATTACTGGCCGACCAAAGATAAGCCCTGCGCAGCCGATCTGCGCAGTGCCTACTCGTCGTTAGCGCCGATTCAGCGATGTCTGATGAAAGCGCCGCTTTGCAGTTCCGCCATTGCCTGGCGTAGCTGTTCTTGCGTGTTCATCACAATCGGGCCATACCAAGCAACCGGCTCCTCGATCGGCTTGCCCGATACCAGCAGGAAGCGAATCCCCTCGGGCCCGGCCTGGACCGTGATCTCATCGCCGCGGTCAAAGAGCACCAGCGAGTGATTGCCGACCTCGTACTTGGCTGGCGCGTTGGGGTCTGCGGCTTGTTCGGTCAGCACCGCACGAGGATCCGAGGCATCTCGGAACGTGCCAGAGCCCGCGAACACGTAGGCAAAGGCGTTGCGCGTGGTCTCGATTTTGAGCCGCTTCCGCTGGCCCGGGGCAACCGAGATATCGAGGTAATTCGGATCAGCGGCCACACCTTCCACCGGTCCCCTCTTACCCCAGAACTGGCCGCAGATGATGCGCACGCGGGTGCCGTCATCGTCGGTGACCTCGGGGATCGCGCTTGCCGGAATGTCCTGATAGCGTGGATCGGTCATCTTCAGCGACGAGGGCAAGTTCGCCCACAGCTGGAAGCCGTGCATGCGTCCCTGGCTGTCACCCTTAGGCATCTCCTGGTGCAGGATACCGCTGCCGGCCGTCATCCATTGCACGTCTCCGGCGGTCATTTTTCCTTTGTTGCCCAGGCTGTCGCCGTGTTCGACGGAGCCGGCAAGCACGTAGGTGATCGTTTCGATCCCGCGGTGCGGATGCCAGGGAAATCCCGCAATGTAATCTTCTGGATCTTCATTGCGGAAGTCGTCCAGCAGCAGGAAAGGATCGAAATCCTTCGTCTTGCCGAAGCCGAAGGCGCGCTGCAGCTTCACGCCAGCGCCCTCGATTGTGGGCGTCGTTTGAATAATCTGTTTAATTGGTCGGAGTGACATAGGATTCCCTTTCTACCGCCAGGAAGCACGCGGCTTGGACGTGTGCCTGGCGGTCCGGATAGTTCAAGCCTTCACGAACTCGACGTCGAGCGTGATGGTCACCTCGTCGCCAACGAGAATGCCACCGGTCTGAAGCGCCGCGTTCCAGGTCAATCCGAAGTCTTTACGGTTGATCTTCGTGGTCGCTGATACCGCAACTCGGGTATTGCCCCAGGGGTCCTTCGTAGGTGGGGTTGGCCCTTCAACGGAAAAGAGCACCTTGCGCGTGACGCCCCGAATGGTCAGGTCGCCCCCTACGGCCAGTTCTCCGTCCCGGACAAGGCTGATGCGCGTGGACTTGAACCAGAGTGTGGGGAACTTCTCCACGTGGAAGAAGTCGGCGCTCTTTAGGTGCGCGTCGCGCTGGGCGTCGCGCGTTTCGATCGAGGACGCTTCGATCACGGCATCGACACGGGATTTCGTCAGCTCGGATTCATCCAGAATCAATACTCCCGAGACTTTGGCGAACTGCCCCTTAACGTTAGAGATCATCATGTGCTTGACCTTGAACTCGGCAACAGAGTG
>WNFB01001668.1_pt1 | contig 19092 bp, 13 predicted proteins | sample 5400501 | NCBI WGS metagenome assembly WNFB01 (sample SAMN13153341, study PRJNA577476) | soil metagenome | isolation source: 200 cm saprolite under Douglas fir tree site 2 hole 1 | place: USA:California | collected 2015-04-18 | reverse complement strand
GCCCGTCTCCGGCAGGCCGCCGGTCTCCGGCAGGCCGCCGTGCGTGGCAGTGCACCGGTCGGACAGGACGATGATCCGGGCGCCGGCCGAGATCGCCGCGGATACCTCGGCCCGGATCTCAGCCAGCCGGTGCCGGAGCGCCGGGCCGCCGCCCGCCACCCGGTAGCGCCCGTCGACCACATGGACGGCGAAGCCGCGCAGGTCACCGTCGTCGTTGATGTGGATGATCTTCGCGAGATCGCCGTCGCTGAGCACCGGGTACGGCAGCACGATCTGCCGGCAGGAGGCGGGGCCCGGGTCGAAGAAGTTGCGCTCCGGGCCAGTCGATGACGCCAGCGAGGTGACGAGCTCTTCCCTGATCGCGTCCAGCGGCGGGTTGGTGACCTGGGCGAACAGCTGGGAGAAGTAGTCATAGACAAGCTGCGGCCGGCCGGAGAGCACGGCCAGCGGGGTGTCATCGCCCATCGAGCCGATGGGCTCGGCGCCGGTGCGCGCCATTGGCGCGAGCACGACCCGGAGTTCCTCCTCGGTGTAGCCGAATAGCTGCTGCTGGGTGTGCAATTCCTGGCTGTCGGACAGTACGCGCTCCCGGTCCGGCAGGTCGCCGAGGTGCATCAGCCCCGCGTGCAGCCAGTCCTCGTACGGGTGCTCGGCGGCGAGCGACGCCTTCACCTCCTCGTCCTCGATGATCCTGCCGCTCGCGGTGTCGGCCAGGAAGATCCGGCCCGGCTGCAGCCTGCCCTTCCTGATCACGGTCGCCGGGTCGACGTCCAGCACGCCTACCTCGCTGGCCAGCACGACCAGCCCGTCATTCGTCACCCAGTACCTGCCGGGCCGCAGCCCGTTCCTGTCGAGCACGGCGCCGATCAGCGCGCCGTCGGTGAACGCGATCAGCGCGGGCCCGTCCCACGGCTCCATCAGTGTGGCGTGGAACCGGTAGAAGGCCCGCCGGGCGGGATCCATCTCCGCGTTGTTCTCCCACGGCTCCGGAATCATCATGAGCACGGCGTGCGGCAGCGACCGGCCGCCGAGCCGCAGCAATTCCAGGCACGAGTCGAAGCTCGCTGAGTCGCTGGCGGTCTCGTCCAGCACCGGCAGCAGCCGCTCGATTCCCCGGCCGGCGGCATCGGGCCTGATCAAGTCGGTGGCCAGCATCGCCTCGCGCGCCCGCATCCAGTTACGGTTACCCCTGATCGTGTTGATCTCGCCGTTGTGGGCGGCGTACCGGTACGGATGCGCCAGCGGCCAGGACGGGAAGGTGTTCGTGGAGAACCGCGAGTGCACGAGCGCCAGGGCGGATGAGTACCTGACATCGGACAGGTCCGGGTAGAACTGCTCGAGCTGGGGCGGGGTGAGCATCCCCTTGTACACGATCGTCGCCGATGACAGGCTCGCGAAGTACACGCCCGCCTCGCGCTCGGCCTGCTTTCGCAGGCAGAACGCCAGCCGGTCGAGCGCCAGCCCGGTCTCGCCCGCCGCCCCCGCGACGAAGAGCTGCCAGAGCCACGGCAGTGCCGCCCGTGCGCCCGCGCCGCAGCAGGCGGGATCATGCGGGACGCGGCGCCAGCCGAGCACGGTCAGGTGCTCCCGTGCGGCGATGCGCTCGATCGCGGCCATAGCCTCCGCGCGGGCGTCAGCCTCGGCGTGGTCGCTGCCGCCAGCCCCCGCGCGGGCGTCAGCCTCGGCGTGGTCGCTGCCGCCAGCCCCCGCGCGGGCGTCAGCCTCGGCGTGGTCGCTGCCGCCAGCCCCCGCGCGGTCGCTGCCGTCATCCTCACCGCGGCCAGGGAAGAAGACCATCCCGGCCGCGTAAGCGCCAGGCTCCGGCAGCGGAAAGCCGCAGACGGCGCGAAAGAATCCGTCCGGGATCTGGGTCAGGATGCCGGCCCCGTCCCCGGTATCGGGGTCGCTGCCCTTCGCGCCCCGGTGCTCGAGGTTGCGCAGGACGGTGAGCGCGCTGGTCACGACGCCGTGACCGCGGCGGCCTGACAGGTCGGCGACAAAACCAACGCCGCAGGCATCGTGCTCGTAGCGGCGGTCATAGAGTCCCTCGGTCAACGGGGTTCCAGCAGGCGCCATCCGTACTCCTGTCGTCTCATCCGCCATCATGTACGGAAAATGGGGTTGGGACGACGTCGGCCCTGCCCGCGGATCAGCTGCCCCGCTGGCTCATCGACGCCCAGAATCGGCCGGTCGATGCGCTAAGAGAATACCTGGGATTACGCGCGCCGAGAAGATCAGCCCCCTCGCGCCGGCCGGCTGCGCACCCCGGCGGCAAGGTCGGCAGCCAGGTCACGGATCTTGGTGATGGCGGCAGCCTGGTCGGCGGCAGCGAGCATGCGGGCGACGAACGCGGACCCGACGATCACCCCGTCCGCGAAGCCGGCCACTTCCGCCGCCTGAGCGCGGTCCCGCACCCCGAGGCCGACGGCAACCGGCAGGTCAGTGCAGGCGCGGACCCGCCGGACGAGCCCGGCGGCCTCGCTTCCCACGCTCTCCCTGGCGCCGGTCGTGCCCATCAGCGACGCAGCGTAGACGAAACCCCGGCAGACGCTCGTGATCAGCCTAAGCCGCTCGTCAGACGAGCTTGGCGCGACCAGGAAGACCGGGTCCAGTTGCTGCTCGGCAGCCGCCTGCAGCCATGGCTGGGCCTCCTCCGGGGTCAGGTCGGGAGTGATCATGCCGCAGCCCCCTGCGCTGGCGAGATCCCGCGCGAAGGCCCGCACGCCGTAGTGATCGACCGGGTTCCAGTAGGTCATCACGAGCACCGGCACGCCGCACTCGGCCACCGCCTCGACGGTCCGCAGCACATCGGTCACGCGAACGCCGCCGGTCAGCGCCCGGTGCACGGCTTCCTGGATCACCGGGCCGTCCATCAGCGGATCGGAGTACGGCAGCCCGATCTCGATGACGTCCGCTCCCGCGGCGGCGATCGCCAGGGCGGCCTCGATCGCGCCGCCGGTCGTGGGGAAGCCGGCCGGAAGGTACCCCACCAGCGCGGCCCGGTTCTCCGCGGCCGCCTTCTCGAACGCGACGCTGACCGCGCTCACCGGCCAGGCTCTCCGGACGCGCCGCCATGACCGTCCTGATCCGCGCCGCCCGCCGGGCGTGCCCCGGCGGCCTGGCCTGCCCCGGCGGCCTGGCCTGCCCCGGCGAGCTGGCCTGCCCCGGCGGGCTGGCCTGCCCCGGCGGGCTGGACGGCGTAGCCGAACCAGCGGGCCGCGATGTCCATGTCCTTGTCGCCGCGCCCGGACAGATTCACCAGCAGCACGGCGCCGGGGCCAAGCTCCCTGCCCAGCTGCAGTGCGCCGGCCAGCGCGTGCGCCGACTCGATAGCCGGGATGATCCCCTCAGTCCGGCAGAGCGCAGCGAACGCCTGCATCGCCTCGGCATCGGTGACCGGGCGGTAGCTCGCCCGCCCGGTGTCGCGCAGCCAGGAGTGCTCGGGGCCGACCCCGGGGTAGTCCAGGCCAGCGGATATGGAGTGGGTCTCGCTGGTCTGCCCGTCTGAGTCCTGCAGCAGGTAGGTGCGCATGCCGTGAATCACGCCCGCGGAACCGCCGGCCAGCGTCGCCGCGTGCCGGCCGGTCTCCAGACCGTCACCGCCGGCCTCGCAGCCGACCAGCCGCACTGCCTCGTCCGGGATGAACGCATGAAAGACGCCGATGGCGTTGGAGCCGCCGCCGACGCAGGCGATCACGGCGTCGGGAAGCCGGCCGGCGGCGCTGATCACCTGGGCTCGCGCCTCTAGTCCGATGACCCGCTGGAAATCCCTGACCATCATCGGGAACGGGTGCGGGCCCATCACCGAGCCGATGCAGTAGTGGGTACTGCCAACCGTGGCGACCCAGTCGCGGAAGGCCTCGTTGATCGCGTCCTTGAGCGTCCGGCTGCCGATCGTCACCGGCACCACCTCGGCCCCGAGCATCCGCATCCTGGCGACATTCAGCGACTGCCGCCGGGTGTCCTCCTCGCCCATGTAGACGACGCAGTCCAGGCCAAGCAGCGCGCACGCGGTCGCCGTGGCGACGCCGTGCTGGCCCGCTCCCGTCTCGGCAATGATCCTGGTCTTGCCCATCCGGCTGGTCAGCAGCGCCTGACCGAGCACGTTGTTGATCTTGTGAGAGCCCGTGTGGGTAAGGTCCTCGCGCTTCAGGAAGATCCGGCAGCCGCCTGCCTCAGCGGCGAACCGCGGCACCTCGGTCAGCAGCGTCGGCCGGCCTGCATAGTCGCGGAGCAGCGCCGCGAGGTCGGCCTGGAATCCCGGATCGGCCCTGGCCGCGAGGTAGGCGGCGGTGAGCTCGTCCAGCGCCGCCATCAGCGCCTCGGGGGCAAGGCGCCCGCCGTAGGGACCGAAATGCCCGGACGCGTCGGGAACCTCCGGCGGTGGCCCTGGTCCCGCTGCCCCGGCTCGCGGACCCGGCCAGGCCGGCGACGACACGGCGCCCGGCGTGCTCATTCGCGGTCACCGCGCAGCGCCGGGTGGGAGCCGGCCGTCACGAGATCGGCAACCGCCGACCTCGGATCGCGGCCGGTCACCAGGCTCTCGCCGACGAGTACGGCGTCGGCTCCGGATGCGGCGTAGGCCAGCAGGTCGTGCGGCCCGCGAATGCCTGACTCCGCGATCTTGATGACGCCGTCGGGGATCCGCGGGGCAAGCTGCCCGAAGACCCCCCGGTCAACCTCAAGCGTGGCCAGGTTCCTGGCATTCACCCCGATGATCTTCGCGCCCGCCTCCACGGCCCGGTCAAGCTCGCCGCCGGTGTGCACCTCCACCAGCGGGACCAGGCCGATCGACTCCGCCCGCTCCACCAGGGACACCAGCGCGTTCTGCTCAAGCGCGGCCACGATGAGCAGCACCATGTCGGCACCGTGCGCCCGGGCCTCCCAGAGCTGGTAGGAGCTGACGACGAAGTCCTTGCGGAGCAGCGGCACCCGGACGGCCTCCCGGACGGCGGCGAGATCCTCCAGGCTGCCGCCGAACCTGCGCGGCTCGGTGAGCACGCTGATCACGCGCGCGCCGCCGGCCTCGTAGTCCATCGCGAGCGCCGCCGGGTCGGCGATCGCTGCCATCGCGCCCTTGGACGGGCTGGCCCGCTTGACCTCGGCGATCACCGCAACGTCGTCACCGCTGAGCGCGGCCAGGACGTCCCGTGCCGACGCCGCCTTGCATGCCGCCTCTTTCAGTCGCTCCAGCGGCACCTGCCGCTGGCGCGTTATGAGGTCGGCGCGGACTCCGTCGAGGATCTCGTCGAGCACGCTCACGCGGTTCTACTGCCCCCTCCGGCTGGGATGCCTGGCGTCCCCGATCGTACCGATCGCGTTGCGAGCGCCCCACCTGCCCCCTGGCAGGCAGCCTGCGGCGCGGGCTCAGAGCGCTCCGTCAGCAGTCTCCGCCAGGCCGGCCTGCCCGTGGCCCGGCCGGGCGCGCCGGGCAGGACCGTTGAAGGCACGCGCGACAGCCGGATGGAGCAACGCGACGAAGGCGATGATGGCGAAAAGCGTGCCGCCGAGGTACCGGGAGGTGAAGAACCGGAACAGGCCGAAGAGGATGAAGGCGGTCTCGAAGCCGATCGCGAAGATCCACGCAGCCTGGGTTCCGGACCGCACGACCAGGGCAAGCCCCCACAGCGCCGCGACCAGCATGAGCGTGATGAGGATCGACGGCAGGTGACGGCGGCTGTACAGCAGCCCGATCGCAGCAGCCAGCCCGGTCTGCGCCACAACCAGCCTCGTCACAAGCCCGACAAGCTGACGCTGCGGATCAGGGCCGGCACCGGCCCGATCGGCCCGCGTTGGCCCGTGGCCTGCTCCGCGCTGCCATCGGCGCAAGCTGCTCACCTCCACGATCTCCGGCCGGTCCCCGGGACCATGACCCTGAGCTTACAACTTGGTGCACAATAACGATTGGCGATCTTGACGCGCAGGTTCATGCTGGTCACGCGCTCGCCGCTTGACAACGAGTCTGCGTGAGCATGCCCAGAACGCCTATTGCGCACCACGTCGTTAACCTGGGCCGCCGTCGGTGGGGTCCTCGCCGCGGCTGAGCGACTCCCAGATGGTGGCGGTGTCTCCGGCGGCCGGCCCAGGGCGCCCGGCCGACTCAGGGCGCCCGGCCGACACCGGGTGCCCGGCCGGCGGTGCCGGCCGCCGCCTGGCCCGTTCCGGCGGGTCGAACCGGCCGGACATGACCGGCCAGCTCACCGCCCGCCACGTCACCAGCAGGCCCGCGGTTATGACCATCGCGGCACCGGCCAGCGCCAGCGCGCGCCACGGGAGGCTCGTCATTGCCACGTGCGCCGGGAATCCGGCGATGAGCGGTGCGCCGCCGCCGTGCGCGCCGCCGTCCGTGACCGAACCCGCCGTGCCCGCGCCTGCCGTGCCCGGCGACCCGGCGCCCGCTACCGCGGCGATCGCGTTCGCCGCGGTCACGTGCAGGCTCACGGCCACGGCAATGGCCACGCCGAAGCCGGCCAGGACCAGCCCGGCCAGCCGGCGGGCTGGCCCGCGGGTCGCCAGCACGGCCGCCAGGCTGGCCAGCGCCGCTACCGCCAGCGCCGCGGCGGCCGGCACCAGGTCCTGGCCGGTAACGGCGACATCGCTGCCGGGCAGCGGCCGCGGCGCCGCCGTCCGCACGTGCGCCCAGCCCGGCCGGACGGCCAGGAAGACCAGGCCGGCGCCGGCCACGCCGAGCAGGAGCACGAGCACCATCTCCCGGCGCGCGGACTGGCGCGGGAGGCGCGGGGTGGCTGGTGCGCCCATCGGCCCTCCCCTCGCCGTGCCGTGGCCGCTGGTGGCGGCGGAGAAACGGCAGCTGCTACCGGCACCGTATCTTCACCTCAGGTAGCAGGCCGCCGCAGGGACCAGGGAGAGGGCACGCGGTCCGGGCGCGAGCCGGGCCCGCCGCCGCGTGCCCCGCGCCGCCGCGCCGGCGCGCGGCGTGCCATAGCGCCGGAGGGTGACCTACGATCACCGGATGAGCTTTGCCCGGGATGAGCGTTTCGCGCTGTGTGCGCTACTGGACGAAACCGGCCCTGCCGCGCCGACGCTGTGCGAGGGCTGGGCAACCCTCGATCTCGCTGCCCACCTGGTGCTCAGGGAGCACCGCATGGACGCGGGCGCGGGCATCCTCGGCGGGCCGCTGGCCCGCTACACCCGGCGGGTGCAGCGCAAGCTGGCCGGGCGTACGCCCTACCCACGGCTGGTCGAGACCATCAGGAACGGGCCGCCGCGGCTGTCGGTCTTCGGTATCCCCGGCGTGGACGACCGGGCCAACTTCGTGGAGTTCTTCGTGCATCACGAGGACGTGCGGCGGGCGCAGCCCGGCTGGGAGCCACGTGAGATCGGCAAAGACCAGTCCGGGGTGCTGTGGCAGCGCCTCAGGCTGGCCAGGATGATAATGCGGAAGGCGCCGGTCGGAGTCGAGCTGGCCAGGTCGGACGAGCCGTTGCCTGCCCGGTCGGGCACGCCGAGCATCCGGCTGACCGCCAACGCCAGGACGCCTGTCGTCACCGTTACCGGGACGCCCGCTGAGCTCACCATGTGGGCACTCGGCCGGACGGCGGCGGCGCGGGTCAGGCTGGACGGCAGCGAGGCGGACGTGCGCGCCCTCAGCGCTGCCCACTGGCGCCTGTGACCAGCTCCTGCCGCGGGCACCATGGCGGGCACCACTATGGCGGGCACCGGCAGCGCCGACGGCACCATGCCGCGCCGCCAGCGGGACGCCGCGGCCGGCCGGCCAGCGCCGGGCGCGCGGTGCGCCTACGCTGTCATCCGGCGGGTACACCGGCCGGGACGCGATGAGGAGGCTCCGCGGTGCAGATACTTGGCGTCGACATTGGCGGGACGGGCATCAAGGCTGCCCCGGTGGACATGACGACGGGAATGCTGGTGGCCGGGCGCGTCAAGCTGGCCACCCCGCAGCCCGCCGAGCCCGACGCACTCGCCGCCATCGTGCGAGAGCTCGTGACCGGCTTCGGCTGGAAGGGCCCGGTCGGCATCGCCTTCCCCGGCGTGATCACCGACGGGATCACGAGGACGGCGGCCAACCTCGACCCGGCCTGGATCGGGCTGGCCGCCAGGGCCCTCTTCGGCAAGGCCACCGGCCTGCAGGTCAACATGATCAACGATGCCGATGCCGCGGGCCTCGCCGAGATGAAGTTCGGCGCGGGCGCGGGCCACCGCGGGACAGTGCTGATGCTCACCTTCGGTACTGGCATCGGCAGCGCGCTGTTCATCGACGGGCTGCTGGTACCGAACACAGAGTTCGGCCACATCGAGATCCGCGGCAAGGACGCCGAGAAACGAGCATCCGAGCATGCCAAGGAACTGCATGACCTGAGCTGGGGAGTGTGGGCCGGGCGGGTGGATGAGTACCTGGAGCACATGGAGGCGCTCCTCTCGCCCGGCCTCTTCATCATCGGCGGCGGGATCAGCAGGAAGTCCGACAAGTTCCTGCCGCTGCTGACCGGGCTGACCGCGCCCGTGGTGCCTGCCGCGATGCACAACGACGCCGGCATCGTCGGCGCCGCCATGGCGGCCAGCTGATCATGCCGCGCGGATGAGGCAGCGAGCGCCCGGAGCCGGGCGGGTCACCATCACCAGCCATCGGCCCGTTCCGGCCGGGTAGCCTCGGCGCGGGCCAGCGCCGGCCGCCCGGCACGGGCGGCCCCCCCGGCCGGGCGCCGGTCACGCAGCAGGAGGGCGAGCTCGATGCTGCCGACGACAAGCCCGGCAGCCAACGGCCAGAACGCGATGGCACCGTGCGCTCCCAGCGCAACCGGCGCCCGCAGCAGCGCACCCGGCCTGCTGACCGCAAGCTGGTGAATGAAGGCAGCCTGGCCGGCCCGCTGGCCGGCCCACTGCGCCACCAGCGCGGCCGCCACTCCGCCGCCCAGCAGGCCGAGCACGGCCACCACCCCATGCCTGCGCACCGCGAGCGCCCAGCCGAGCAGCCCGCACGCCGCCCCGCCGAGCGCGCAGAGCACGGCGAACCAGCCGTCCGCGACGATGAACGCGGTGGTTTCCGGGTTGACGATATTCGCGCCGCCGCCGCCCGTGCTGACCAGCAGCGCGTGCGGTGCCACCGCGGTCCAGGCGAGCCCGGCGAGCACGCCGGTGACCGCGCTGCCCGCGACGATGGCGGCGAACACGCCAGCGGCCGCGAGCGCCTGCCCGCCAGCGCCGGCTCTCCGGGCAGCAGGCGCAGGATCGCCGCCGGGACGGGAGGAGAAAGGGAGTTCGCTGATATCCGCCATTCTCCGCAGAAGGGTACAGGACATGGCTTCCCGGCCCGTTTGGCCGAATCTTGGTCAGCCCACGCAGCCCGGCCCGAGTAGCTGCTTGAGGTCAGCGAGCAGCGACGGGGACGGCTTCACCCGCAGCTTGTCATCCAGCCGGATCACCTTCGTGCGATTGCCGCTCAGCATGCGCAGGTGCACCTCGACGTGGCCAGGGTGGGTCCGCAGCACCTCCTTGAGGCGCTCCACCACGGGCGGCACGCACCGGGCTTCCATGATCGACACCACGAAAGGGCCTTCCTCCCCGGTGGGCAGCTCGGGGACACTCACCTCCATCGCGACCAGCTTGGGCACGTCCTCCCGGCGGTCCAGCCGCCCCTTCACCACCACGATCGCATCTTCGATGATCATGGTCAGCGCGGCCTGGTAGGTCGAGGGGAAGAACAGTACCTCGATCGCGCCTTCCAGGTCCTCGAGCGTGGCCGCCGCCCACGGGCTGCCCTGCTTCGTCACCTTCCGCTGCACGCCGGAGAGAATTCCCCCGACGGTGACCAGCTGCCCGTCGCCGCGCTCGCCCCGGGAACCGCGTTCAGGCTCCTCTATCGCCGACCCGACCAGCTGGGCCACCGAGCAGTCGGTGGCCGCCGCCAAGATGTGCTCCAGGCCGAGCAGCGGGTGGTCGGAGACGTAGAGCCCGAGCATCTCGCGCTCGAAGCCGAGTAGCGCGGGCTTCTCCCACTCGCCGTCCGGCACCGGCACGTCAAAGGTCGCGGCGGTCTCGGTATCCTCGCCGAAGAGCGAGTCCTGCCCGATGGCCTCGTTGCGCTTGACGTCGATCACCGTGTCAATGGCCAGCTCGTGGATGAGCACCAGGCCCTTGCGCGGGCTGCCGAAGGAATCGAAGGCGCCGGCCTTGATCAGCGACTCGATCACCCGCTTGTTGCAGACGTTCACCGGCACCTTGCGCAGGAACTCGGCAAAGCTGGCAAAGGCGCCCTTGGACGTGCGCGCCGCCACGATCGCGTCCACCACGGCGGTGCCGACATTGCGCACGGCGGCCATGCCGAACCTGATGTCCTGGCCGACCGGAGTGAAGGTGGCTGCCGAGGCGTTTACGTCCGGCGGCAGCACCTTGATGCCCATCCGGCGGCACTCGTTCAGGTAGAGGGCTGACTTGTCCTTGTCGCCGGCCACCGACGTCAGCAGGCCCGCCATGTACTCGGCGGGGAAGTTGGCCTTCAGGTAGGCGGTCCAGTAGGAGATCAGCGCGTATCCGGCGGCATGCGCCTTGTTGAAGGCGTAGCCGGAGAACGGGACCAGGGTGTCCCAGATCGTCTTGATCGCGTCGTCGGAGTACCCGTTGTCCCGCATGCCAGCCGAGAATGAGGTGTACTCGCGGTCCAGGATCTCCTTCTTCTTCTTGCCCATGGCCCAGCGGAGCAGGTCCGCCTTGCCCGGCGTGTAGCCGGCCAGCGCGATGGCGGTGGCCATGACGTGCTCCTGGTAGACCATCAGCCCGTAGGTGTCGCCGAGGATGTCCTGCAGCGGCGCGGCCAGCTCCGGGTGGATCGGGATCACCGGCTTGCGGCCGGTCTTGCGGTCCGCGTAGACGGGCGCGCTGGCCATCGGGCCCGGCCGGTACAGGGCGATGACCGCGGCGATGTCGCCGAACTTGTCGGCGCGCATAGCCCGCAGCAGCGCCCGCATCGGGCTGCCGTCGAGCTGGAACACGCCGAGGGTGTCGCCGCGGGCCAGCAGCTCGTAAGTGGGCTTGTCGTCCAGCGGCAGCGTGTCCAGGTCGATCCGCTCGCCCCGGTTGGCGGCGATCCCGGCGACCGCGTCCTCCAGCACGGTGAGGTTCCGCAGGCCGAGGAAGTCCATCTTGAGCAGGCCGATGTCCTCACATGCCGGGTAGTCGAACTGAGTGATGATCGCGCCGTCGGCCTCGCGCTTCCACACCGGGATGTGATCGAGCAGCGGCTCGCTGCTCATGATCACCCCGGCCGCGTGCACGCCGGCCTGGCGGATCAGGCCCTCCAGGCCGCGCGCCGTGTCGATGACCTGGCGGACCTCGGCTTCGGCCTCGTACAGCGCCCGGAGCTCGCCGGCCTCGCCGTGCCGCTGGTGGTCGGGGTCGAAGATCCCGGACAGCGGGATGTCCTTGCCCATCACGGCGGGCGGGAACGCCTTGGTGATCCGGTCGCCGAGCGCGTAAGGGAAGCCGAGCACCCGGGCGGAGTCCTTGACGGCGGCCTTGGCCTTGATCGTGCCGTAGGTGATGATCTGCGCGACCCTGTCGTCGCCGTACCGCTCGGTGACGTACCGGATGACGTCACCGCGCCTGCGCTCGTCGAAGTCGATGTCGAAGTCCGGCATGGTCACGCGATCGAGATTGAGGAAGCGCTCGAACACCAGGCCGTGGTAGATCGGATCGAGGTCGGTGATGCCGAGCGAGTACGCCACGATCGAGCCCGCGCCGGAGCCGCGGCCGGGCCCGACCCTGATGCCGTTGCGCTTCGCCCACGTGATGAAGTCGGCGACGACGAGGAAGTAGGAGCAGAAGCCCATCTGCTCGATGACGCCGATTTCGTACTCGGCCTGCTTGCGGCGCTGCTCGTCGTAGCCGTCCGGGTAGCGCCGGTCCATCCCGGCCCAGACTTCCTTGCGCAGCCAGCTCTGCTCGGTCTCGCCGGCCGGCAGCGGGAAGCGGGGCATCAGGTTCGACTTGGCGAAGCTGATATCGGCCCGCTCCGCGATGAGCAGGGTCGAATCGCAGCCGGACTGCCATTCCTCCGCCGTGCTGACGGCCCGCATTTCCTCCGGGGTCTTCACGTAATAACCGGTGCCGTCGAACCTGAGCCTGCCAGGGTCAGCCAGGTTGGTGCCGGTCTGCACGCAGAGCAGGACCTCGTGTGCCCTGGCGTCCTCCGGCCGGGTGTAGTGCGAGTCGTTGGTCACGACGAAGGGCAGCGCCAGGTCGGCGGCGATCCCCTTCAGGCCGTCCCTGGCGCGCTGTTCCAGGCCCAGCCCGTGGTCCATGATCTCCACGAAGAAGTTGCCAGCGCCGAAGATGTCGCGGTAGGCCGCGGCCGCCGCCACGGCCTGGTCGTACTGGCCGAGGCGGAGCCTGGTCTGCACCTCGCCGCTGGGGCAGCCGGTGGTCGCGATGATCCCCTTGGCATACCGGGAAAGCAGCTCGCGGTCCATCCGCGGCTTGCGGAAGTAGCCCTCCAGGGAGGCCAGCGAGGACAGCCGGAAAAGATTGTGCATGCCCTCGGTGGTCTCGGCCAGCAGCGTCAGGTGCGTATAAGCGCCGGCCCCGGAGACGTCGTCGTCCTTCTGACTGGGGTCGCCCCAGCGGACCGGCTGCTTGAACCCGCGGTGCTCGGGCGCCACGTACGCCTCGGTGCCGATGATCGGCTTGATCCCGGCAGCCTTGGCCTTTGACCAGAAGTCGTAGGCGCCGTAGACGTTGCCGTGATCGGTCATCGCGATGGCCGGCATGCCGGTCCGCTGGCACTCGGCGAACAGGTCCGCCAGGCGCGCTGCCCCGTCCAGCATGGAGTATTCGGTGTGCACGTGCAGGTGCACAAAGGAGTCGCCGCCTGCCGCCGGACGTCCGGACGGGGCTGCCGCCATGAAGTACCGCCTCCTTCAGGCATGCTGCCGTCCGCCCGACGCGCTGACCAGCCGGAATGGCTGCCGGCGCGCTGCGGGCACGCTTAATTCCTGATCCTGGGAAGTGACCGGGCTACTGCGCCAGCGGGGGCCCGCCGGGTGCCGGGCCTTGCCGCCGGCAGTCGCGCCGGTCCGGTGCTTCCGACCCTATCGCCCGGAACCTGGCGGCCGGCGCGGACCCGCCGGCGGGTCGTTCAGACATCCTTCAGCCCGGCTTTGCCTGTCCGCTGCAGAGCTGGCCAGCTCGCGGCGGTGCCGCGGGTCAGCTGGCCAGCTCGCGGCCGTGCGGCGGTTCAGCTGGCCAGCTCGCGGCGGTGCCGCGGGTCAGCTGGCCAGCTCGCGGCCGTGCGGTGGGTCAGCTCCCGGCGCTGAGGACCGCGAGTGCGCTGGCCAGGTCGGCGGAATAGGCGCTGGTGAACTCCATCGCGCGGCCGCCGGCCGGATGGGCGAAGCCGAGCCGCACCGCATGCAGCCACTGCCTGGTCAGGCCGAGCTGCGCGGCGAGCACCGGGTCCGCCCCGTACAGCCGGTCCCCCGCGCAGGGATGCCTGATCGCGGCCATGTGCACCCGGATCTGATGGGTGCGGCCGGTTTCCAGGATGACCTCGACGAGGCTGGCCGCCCGGAACGCCTCCAGCAGGTCGTAGTGCGTGACCGACGGCCGGCCCCCGGCGATGACGGCGAACCTGCCGTCGCCGGACGGGTGCCTGCCGATCGGGGCATCGATGGTGCCGCGCAGCGGATCCGGGTGCCCCTGCACGAGCGCGTGGTAGCGCTTGTCCACCTCGCGGCCGGCGAATGCGCGCTTCAGCGCGCTGTAGGCAGGCTCGCTCTTGGCGAGCACCATGAGCCCTGAGGTGTTCGCGTCCAGCCGGTGCACGATGCCCTGGCGCTCGGCGGCACCGCTGGTGGCCAGCGAATGGCCAGCTGCCAGCAGCCCCTGCAGGACCGTTGGCCCGGTCCAGCCCGGGGTCGGATGCGCAGCGACGCCAGGGGGCTTGTCCACCACCAGGATGTCGGCATCCTCATACACCACGGTCAGGCCGGGAACGGGCTCTGCCCGCGGCCGCTCCGCCACCGGCGGCGGTAGCGTCACGTCCAGCCACTCACCCGCGGCGACGCGATCCGACTTCACCGCCGCTGCGCCGCCGATGAGGACCGCGCCGTCGGCGATCAGCTCGGCTGCCCTGGCCCTGGACAGGCCGAACATGCGCGCGAGTGCGGCGTCCAGGCGCTCGCCGTCCAGCCCGTCAGGCACCGGCACCTGGCGCTGGCCCGCCTGCGTCACGTGCTGCCGTCTGATCCGCCGGATCGACGCTGCGGCACCGTCCCGTCGATCCGCAGCCCGCGTCCGGCCAGCAGGACGGCGAGAATCCCGCCGCAGACGATCGCCGAGTCGGCCACGTTGAACACCGGCCAGTGCGGCAGCTGGATCCAGTCCACGACGTAGCCGCGCAGCGGCCCGGGGAAGCGCAGCAGCCGGTCCGCGAGGTTCCCGGTGGCCCCGCCGAGCAGCAGGCCGAGCGTCACGGCCCAGGGCACGCTGCGGATCCGGCGCGATGTGCGCAGGATAAAGACGATCACGCTGACGGCGATGGCGGAGAACACCAGGGTCATCGAGGGGCCGATGCTGAACGCGGCACCGGGATTGCGGTCAACCCGGAGCGTCACCAGCCCGCCGAGCAGCCGCAGCGGCGGCCGGGCCGACAGCGTGGCGACCACGATCACCTTAGTGACGATGTCAGCGGCCAGCACAGTTGCGGCGACGGCGAGCAGCACCCGGACCCGGCGCGGCGGTCCCTTGGTGACCGCCGCGCCGGTCAGCGGCGTTCCTCGCGCTGCTTGCATGCCACGCACAAGGTTGCCCGCGGAAAGGCCTGCAACCGCGCCTTCCCGATCGGCTCGCCGCAGGACTCGCAGGTGCCGTAGCTGCCCGCATCGATCCTGGACAGCGCCCGCTCGCTTTGCGCCAGCAGTTCGCGGGCGTTGTGGGTGAGCGCGATCTCCTGTTCCCGCTCGAATGTCTTCGCGCCGGCGTCCGCCTGATCATCGCCCGCATCGCCGACCGCGTCCCTGAGCCTGTCGGCGATATCCGACTCCGCCTTGTCGATCTCGACGCGCAGCTCCGCGACCTCGGCGGCCAGCGTATCCCGCACTCTGGCCAGCTCGGCCTCGGTCCAGCGCCGCTCCCCCTGCCGCACAGGAAGTGCGGCGGCACCTGAACGCACAGCAGCCGCCATCTCCGGCCTCCTCAGCCCAGCCATTTACGATCTTGATTTGCGGGCAGTCACCGGAGGATAAGTGGTGACCGGGCCGTACTGCAAACACACGCCATCGCCGCGGAGAAGCGCGAGTGCCCATCGGCTATCCTGGGATCCTGCACGGCGCTGATGGGGACAGCTGCCGCTGTGGCGGCCAGGAGCGACCCGGGATTGGTGCGAGCCCGGGGGCGACGCACAGCGGACCAGATCACCCCGGAGCCGCCGGAAGAACGGCGCCCGCCACGCGGGACGGATACCTGGGCGGCAGGCCGCCGCCCGGGCCATCGCCAAGTAGAACCGGCAGCAGGAGCCCAACGAGAGGGCCGAGGGACGGCGCCGGAAGGCGTCAGGCTCGCGGCCAAGGAGGGTGGTACCGCGGGGCCGCCGCCGGCGTGCCTCGTCCCTCCGCGAACTGCCGTGCCCGCGGGACCGCTGACTGGTGCCCCGCTCGCGCGCTTATCCGCGGAAGGCCGTCCACTCCATGACGAGCGCAGACCGATCTCAGCGCCATTTCCCTGAGCTGCCCCCGGTCGTCGACCTGCCGGCCATCGAGCATGCGGTGCTGGCCGGCTGGCAGCGGGAGAACGTGTTCCAGCGCTCTCTCGACCAGACAGCGGATGGCCCGCTCTGGACCTTCTACGAGGGCCCGCCGACCGCGAACGGCATGCCCGGCGTGCACCACGTCGAGGCGCGGGTCTTCAAGGACGCGTTCCCCCGCTTCAAGACCATGCAGGGGTTCCATGTGCCGCGCCGGGCAGGCTGGGACTGCCATGGCCTGGCGGTCGAGGTGGCCGTGGAGAAGGAACTAGGCCTGGCGAGGAAGAAGGACATCGAGGCCTACGGCATCAGGGAGTTCAACGAGCGATGCCGCGAATCGGTGCTGCGGCACGTCGACGCGTTCGAGGTGCTGACCGACCGGATGGGCTACTGGGTCGATACCTCGCGTGCCTACCGGACCATGGATGCCTCCTACATCGAGTCCGTCTGGTGGTCGCTCAAGGTCATCTTCGACAAGGGCCTGCTGGTCAAGGACTTCCGGATCAGCCCGTACTGCCCGAGGTGCGGCACCCCGCTTTCGGACCACGAGCTTGGCCAGCCGGACGTCTACCAGGTCGTCACCGACCCGTCGGTGACCGTCCGCTTCCCGCTGCTGACCCTGCCGGACGGCGTCAGTCCCCAGCTCCAGGGCGCGGACCTGCTGGTCTGGACCACCACGCCGTGGACGCTGGTCTCCAACACCGCGGTAGCCGTCCACCCGGATGAGACCTACGTGGTGGCGCGGAAGTCGGCCGACGGTGACCGGGTAGTAGTCGCGGAAGCGCTTTTCGGCCGGGTGCTGGGCGAGGGCTGGCACATCGCCGCCCGCCTGCGCGGAGCCGACCTGGCCGGATCGACGTACCAGCCTCCGTTCAGCCTGATCTTGATCCCGGATGCGCACCGGGTGGTGACGGGGTCGTTCGTCACCACCGAGGACGGAACCGGCCTCGTGCACCTCGCGCCGGCATTCGGCGCGGACGACATGGAGACCAGCAGGGCGCACGGGCTGCCGGTGGTCAACCCGATCCGGCCGGATGGCACGTTCGATGAGCACGTGCCGCTGGTCGGCGGGATGTTCTTCAAGGACGCCGACGCGGTGCTGGCCAGCGACCTGGCCGAGCGCGGCCTGCTGCTGCGATCGCAGCCGCATGAGCACAGCTACCCGCACTGCTGGCGGTGCGGCACGCCGCTGCTTTACTACGCGCAGCCTTCCTGGTACATCCGCACCACGGCCGTCAAGGAAGAGATGCTGGCAGAGAACGAGAAGACCAACTGGCAGCCGCCGACCATCAAGCATGGCCGGTACGGGGAGTGGCTGCGTAACAACGTTGACTGGGCGATGTCGCGGAGCCGCTTCTGGGGGACTCCGCTGCCGCTATGGCTGTGCGCCGACGAGCACGTCACGTGCGCAGGCTCGCTGGCCGAACTGTCCGAGCTAGCCGGCCGCGACCTGTCCGGCCTGGATCCGCACCGGCCGTTCGTGGATGACGTGGTGATCACCTGCCCGAAGTGCGGCGGCCAGGCGCGCCGGGTTCCTGAGGTCATCGACGCCTGGTATGACTCGGGATCGATGCCGTTCGCGCAGCTCGGCGCGCCGCTGCGGAACATGGCCGAGTTCGAGCGCGCCTATCCCGCGCAATTCATCGCCGAGGCGCTCGACCAGACCAGGGGCTGGTTCTACTCGCTGATGGCGGTCGGCACGCTGGTCTTCGGCCGGTCCGCCTACGAGAACGTGCTCTGCCTTGGCCTGCTCGCCGATGACCGCGGCCGGAAGATGAGCAAGCACCTTGGCAACGTCCTCGAGCCGATCCCGCTGATGGAAAAGCACGGAGCGGACGCGCTGCGCTGGTTCTTCGCCGCCAGCGGCTCGCCGTGGGCAGCCCGCAAGATCGGGCCTGGCGTGCTGGAGGAGATCGTCCGCAAGGTTCTGCTCACCTACTGGAACACCACGTCGTTCCTCGTGCTGTACGCGAATGCGGCCGCCGCGCAGGGAAATGCCTGGAATCCGGAACGCACGACTGAGGCGCCAGCCGTCGCCGGCCGGCCGGTGCTTGACCGGTGGGTGCTCAGCGAGTTGCACGCGCTGGTGCGCGACGTCACGGCTGACCTGGAGGCGTTCGACTCCGCGGCGGCGGGACGGCGGATCGCCGCGTTCATCGACGACGTTTCCAACTGGTACGTGCGGCGGTCCCGGCGCCGGTTCTGGGAGGGACCAGGCAGCCCCGGCGGGGCCGCGGCCTTCACCACCCTCTATGAGTGCGTGGAAACCCTGACCCGGCTGATGGCGCCGCTGATCCCGTTCCTGACTGACTACGTGTGGCGGGTGCTGCGCGCCGCGGGCGCACCGGATTCCGTGCATCTCGCTGCGTGGCCGGTTGCCGACGCCGGCCTGATCGACGAGCGCCTTTCGGTTCAGATGGCGCTGGCCAGGCGGCTCGTCGAGCTGGGCCGATCGGCCCGCTCGTCGGCGGCGGTGCGGATCCGCCAGCCGCTGGCGCGCGCGCTCGTCGGCGCGGCCGGCTTCGCTGACCTGCCGGATGAGCTGCGCGACCAGGTCGCCGACGAGCTCAACGTCCGCGTTCTCGACACGCTGGCCAGCGTCGGCGACGAACTTGTTGACTTCGCCGTGAAGCCAAGCTTCCGTGCGCTTGGCCGGCGCTTCGGCAAGGCAACCCCGGCGGTCGCCGCGGCGATCGAGGCGGCCGACGCGGCCTGGCTGGCTGCTGAGCTCCGCTCGGCCGGATCTGCATCGGTCCTGGTCAGCGGCGATCCAGTGACGCTGGAGCCGGACGACGTCATCGTCACGCAGACGCCGGTGTCCGGCTGGGCCGTCGCGTCAGAAGGCGGCGAGACGGTCGCGCTTGAGGTCACCATCACGCCTGAGCTGCATCGCGAGGGACTTGCCCGCGAGGTCGTGCGGCTCGTGCAGGACGCGCGCAAGGGCGACGGCCTTGACGTCAGCGACCGGATCGCGCTGCGCTGGGCGGCCGCGGACACCGACCTTGCCGCCGCGCTGACCGAGCACGGGCCGATGATCAGCGGCGAGGTGCTGGCTGACCACTATGGTGAGCGTCCTGCCGGGTGGGCTGACGCCGGTGCCCGCGAGCATTCAGATCCTGATCTTGGCCTGGCATTCTGGATCAGCCGCGTGCCGGCCGGGCCGGCCGGGTAGGCGACTGTCGTCAAGGTCGCGGATGAGCTCCTCGGCTCCCTGTCCATGATCACGGAAACTTTGGCGGGTTCCAGAGGCTGTCGCATTACTTCTTCTGGCAGGCTGCGACGGCATCCGAGTGGGGCATCGGCGTCGTTTCGGCGGTCGTGTGACCAGCGGAGTGGGGCACAGAGACGCAACACGCCGTGCAAAATGACCTTGACCTTCC
>WNFB01003285.1_pt1 | contig 19094 bp, 21 predicted proteins | sample 5400501 | NCBI WGS metagenome assembly WNFB01 (sample SAMN13153341, study PRJNA577476) | soil metagenome | isolation source: 200 cm saprolite under Douglas fir tree site 2 hole 1 | place: USA:California | collected 2015-04-18 | reverse complement strand
AGCGGGATCAGGACGACCTGACTCAGCACGGTCGGCCACCGGGGGTCCAGGGGGGAGGAGCAGCCGCCCGCAGCGTTGCGGAGGGCGATGAGCTGCGGATCCCCCCTGGGTTGTCGAACGCTCCGCAGGAGCGGACGACAACTGGAGAACCGGGGGTCCAGGGGGGAGGAGCAGCCGCCCGCAGCGTTGCGGAGGGCGATGAGCTGCGGATCCCCCCTGGGTTGTCGAACGCTCCGCAGGAGCGGGGCACAAGAGGAAAGTCGGGAACTGCTACCACTTCAGCAGGTTGATCTGGTCGGCATCGGCGCTGGCCCGTCGCCGGAAGATGGCCACGATGATGGCCAGGCCGACGACCACCTCGGCGGCCGCCACCACCAGCACGAAGAAGACCGCCACCTGGCCGTCGAGGGCCTTCATCATGCGGCCGAGCGTGACAAAGGTCAGGTTGACGGCGTTGAGCATCAGCTCGATGCACATGAACATCACGAGGACATTGCGGCGGATGAGCACGCCGATCGCCCCGGTGGTGAACAGGACGGCAGAGACGATGAGGTACGCGGCGCCGGGCACTCTCATCAGACCATGCGCCGCCGCGCCAGGACCATCACGCCGACCACCGCGACGACGAGCACGACCGAGGTGGCCTCGAAGGGCAGCGCCCAGTGCGTGAAGAGCACGCGGGCGACCGCTTGGACGTTGCCCTCGCTGGGTCCCGCCCGCAGGGCACTGCCGAGACCACTCTGGCCGACGTGGATGTGCTGGGAGAGTGCGAGGTAGACGGCCTCGGCAACCAGGAGGAGGCCAAGGCCCGCCGCGATGGGTCGCTGCCAGCGGAGCGGCTCGATGAGGGCCTCTTTCTTGTCGACCCCAAGCAGCATCACGACGAAGACGAACAGCACCATGATGGCCCCGGCGTAGACCAGGATCTGCAGCACCGAGACCAGGAACGCTCCCTGGAGCAGGAACAGCACGGCGAGGCACAGCTGCACGCCGACGAGGAACAGCGCCGAGTGGACGGCGTTCTTCGTGAGCACGAGGAACATGGCGGCAACCACCGAGAGGGTGGCAACGACGCCGAAGACGGCGATCTCGATCATGGGCTCGGGGTGTCCTGTGCCTTCTCCGCGGCGACCTTCTCCGCGGCGACCTTCTCCGCAGCGACCTTCTCCGCAGCGACCTTCTCCGCAGCAACCTTCTCCGCAGCAACCTTCTCCGCAGCAACCTCGGCCCGGGCGCGGGCGAGGCCCTCCTTCAGGATCTTGAAGTCGCCGACGTCCTCCCCCGCGGGAAGCTCCTTGCGGGACGCCCGCTTCTGCAGCGGGGCGTCGGCGAGCAGCATGTCCTTGGTGAAGATGAGCGAGTCTCGCGAGTCGGAGGACAGATCGTAGGCGTGGGACATCACGAGGGCCTCGGTCGGGCACGCCTCGACGCAGAGCCCGCAGAAGATGCACCGAAGGTAGTTGATCTCGTAGACCTTGGCGTAGCGCTCCCCGGGCGAGTACCGCTCTTCCGGGGTGTTCTCGGCCCCGATGACGAGGATGGCGTCCGCCGGGCACGCCCCGGCGCACAGCTCGCAGCCGATGCACTTCTCCAGGCCGTCCTCGTGGCGGTCGAGGACGTGGCGGCCCTTGAAGCGCTGGAAGGGTTCCCGGCGCTCTTCCGGGTACTGGATCGTGATCGGCTTGCGCCACAGGTGGCGGAGCGTGACCATCAGTCCCTTGGCCACGTTGACCGTGGCCCGCAGCGGGCTCTGCGGCTGCTCGTTCTTGGGGGTGTCGGGCATCAGACGCTTGCAGCCATCGCGAGACCGGCCAGCACCAGCCAGGCCAGGGCGGCGGGGATGAGCACCCGCCAGCCGACTGCCATCAGGCTGTCGTAGCGGAGCCGGGGCAGCGTCGCCCGGATCCAGACGAAGAGGAACACGAAGAAGAACACCTTGACCACGAACCACGCCAGCGGCCAGAGCCAGCCCACGACGTGGAACGAGGCGCCGTTCCAGCCCCCGAGGAACAGCAGCACCGCCAGCGCGGAGATCGTGACGACGTGCAGGTACTCGGCGAGGAAGAACATGGCGAACTTGATGCCCGAGTACTCCGTGTGGTACCCGCCGACCAGCTCGGTGTCGGCCTCGGCGAGGTCGAAGGGGGGGCGGTTGGTCTCGGCCACACCGGCCAGCAGGAAGATCACGAACGCGGGCAGGTGGTAGAAGATGTACCAGTGGGGGATCGCCTTCCCCACCGACCCCAGCGGCCCCAACCAGGAGATGGTCCCGACCACCCCGTGCTGGGCCTGGACGATCCCCCGCAGTGACAGCGTGCCGGCCGACATCACGACGGGGATGAGCGACAGCGAGAGGGCGATCTCGTAGGAGATCATCTGGGCACTCGAGCGGATCCCGCCGAGGAGGGGGTACTTGGACCCGCTCGACCATCCCGCCAGCACGACGCCGTAGACAGCGAGCGATCCCATCGCCAGCACCCACAGCAGACCGATGTTGAGGTCGGCGATCTCGAAGGTGACCCGGTGGCGGAAGAGCGTGACGCCCGTCCCGAAGGGGATGGAGGCGAACGCCAGGAAGGCGGCGAGCATCGAGATGCCGGGGGCCAGGACGAACGTGACCCGGTCGGCGGTGATCGGCGTGATCGGCTCTTTGAAGAAGAGTTTCAGGCCGTCCGCCACGCTCGTGAGGAGACCGAACGGACCCCAGCGGTTGGGACCGAGCCGGCTCTGCATGTGGGCGACCACCTTGCGTTCGAACCAGACGATGAAGACGACGAGCAGGCTGAGCACCAGGAAGACGATGAGGATCTTGGCGAGGATGACGATCAGGTCGGCGAGGAACGCGGTGCTCACGCGGGCGCCACCTCCACGAACGTGGTCGTTGTGACGTCGAGCAACGTGTTGACGGCCATGCCGGGCTGGTCGAACGCCACGGCGGCCGCCCCTGCGGGGGTGTCGGTCGAGACCCGCAGGCGGGCCTGCACCGATCCCTTGGCGGAACTGACCGTCACCAGGGAACCATCGGCCAGGCCCCGCGACGCCGCATCGTCGGGGTGCAGTTCCACGAAGGGGGCGGGGGTCACCACGGTCAGGTCCGGCGCCCGGGAGACCATGGCCCCGTTGTCGTAGATCGCGCGGCTCACCAGCAGCGCCAGCGCCCCGGGAGAAGGCTCGGGGGACGTGAACGGCCCCGGGGGCCGGCGGCTCACCGGGTTCGGCCCCGCCGCCGCCTTGCCCGGCCACAGCCAGCCCCGGCGCTTCGTTGCGTCGACCGCCCGCAGCTCCCAGCGCAGCGGCCACGAGGTCGTGAGCCGGCGGTCCGGCAGGCTGAGCGACCCGTTCCCCCCCACCGGTCCCGCTAGGCCCACCGGGGCCGCCGAGACCACCGGGGTGGGCGAGGTCTGGTACCGGGGCAGCGGCGCGCTCTCGCCAGCGGCGTGCCACAGCTGGGGAGGCATGTCGGCGGGCCCGGCAACCGGCGCCCAGGGGTCGCCGAGCAGGGCCCAGTCGAACCCGTGATGGGTGGGGACGGCCCGGGCGATCTCGGCAGCGATCTGTGCCGACGAGGTCCAGCCGCGCGGGCGGTCCAGCCGGGCGGAGACGTCGAGGAAGACGTGCCAGTCGGCGCGGGCGCCGCCGGGCGCCGTCACCACGGGGTTCGTCTTCTGGATCCGTCGCTCGAGGTTGGTGAACGACCCTTCCTTCTCGGCGAAGGCAGCCGCGGGGAGGATGACGTCGGCGGAGAGGGCGGTGGCCGTCGGGAACAGCTCGGAGACCACGACGAAGGCCCCCGATCGCAAGGCGGCCTCGGCCAGGCTCAAGTCGGGGACGTCGCTCAGCACGTCGGCCCCCATGAGCCACAGGAACTTGATCTGCCCGTCCACGGCGGCCTGGAGCATCTCGATGGTGCCGAGTCCCGGCGGCGCCGGGCGGTGACCCGGGGCGAGGCCCGGGTAGATGCCAAGGTCGAGGGCACCCTGGGAGTTGGCATTGGGCACACACAGCAGCACCGTGGCCCGCCCGGACTTCTCGAGGGAGCGGGACCAGCCCGCAAGCTCGTCCCAAGCCTCCTGGCATCGCCGGCCGGGGAACTGCTGGCCCACGGCGACGACGACCGGCTGCTGGGCCAGTGCGTGGGCGGCGGCGCGGATGGCCTCCCGGTCGATCCCGCAGTCGGGGATCTCGGCCCCGGCGCTGGCGAGGCCCCGCACCAGCTCGGCCTCCCGGCCGGGCGCGTACGCCAGGTGGGTCCCGAAGTCGCACAGGCTGATGCGCCGGGGATGCGCCACCAGCAGGGTGGCCCCGTGGCGAACCGCCTGGCGGAGCCGCAGGTAGAGGACGGGCAGCTCCTCCTTGGGGTCCGGGCCGAACCACAGGATGGTCTTGGCCGTGGCCAGGTCTTCGTACCGGGCGCTGGAACCCACGACGCCGCCGCGGCCGAAGGCGCCGTAGTCGAAGGCTGCATCGAACGTGCGGAAGTCGAGGTTGGTGGTGCCGACTACCTCCCGGAAGAGCAGGTTCGCCGCGTACAGATCCTCGTTCGTGGCGTGCGAGCCGCCGATGAACCCGACGGACTCCGAGCCGTGCTCGGTCATCGCACCCTTCAGTTCGCCGGCCACCAGGTCCAGGGCATCGAGCCACGGGACGTCGTCGAAGGTGTCGGCCTCCCCGCCGGTACCCCGTCTGCGGAGCAGCGGGGTGAGCAGGCGGTCGTGGTGGGAGACGTAGCGGTGGCCATACCTGCCCTTGTCGCAATTCCAGAACTCGTTGACCATGTCGTTGGGCAGGGCCTGGGAACGCAGCACCTCGTTGCCCCGGCGCTCGACCGACAGGGGGCACCCCACGGCGCAGAACGAGCAGGTCGTGGCGGTCGTCACGAGGTCCCACGGGCGGGAGAGGAAGCGGTAGGACTTCGAGGTGAGCGCGCCCACCGGGCAGATCTGGATGGTGTTGCCCGAGAAGTACGAGTCGAATGCCTCGGCGGGTCCCCGGTTGATCTGCGACACCGAGCCGCGGTCGAGCAGCTCGATCTCGGTGTCGCCGGAGACCTCCCGGCAGAAGCGCACGCAGCGCCAGCAGAGGACGCAGCGCTCACGATCGAGCATCACCAGCTCGGACAGCGGGATGGGCTTGGGGAAATGGCGTTTCTGCTCGTGGTAGCGGCTCCGGCCCGGTCCGAAGTTGAGCGCCTGGTCCTGGAGGGGGCACTCGCCGCCGCGGTCACAGATGGGGCAGTCGAGGGGGTGGTTGATGAGCAGCAGCTCCAGCACCGAGCGCTGCGCCTCGATGGCGGGGGTGCTGTCGGTCCGGACGACCATCCCGTCGGTCACCGGCGTGGCGCAGGCGGGCAGCAGCTTGCGCGATCCCTCGACCTCGACGAGGCACATCCGGCAGGCGGCAACCGAGTCCATGCCCGGGTGGTAGCAGAACCGCGGGACGAAGACGCCGTAGCCCTCGGCGACGTCGATGAGGAGGCGGCCGGGTTCGGCCCCCACCTCGACGCCATTGATCGTGAGCCGGACGGCGTCCTTGCGCTCAGACGGCATGCGGATCCTCCCAACCGGAATCGAGGAAAATGCTCCGGGGCCCCCGCAGCCACCCGTAGGCGCCCACCGCGAGGAGGATGGCCGGGGCCACGAGGAAGAAGAAGACGTGGGCGCCGCCGGTGTGGAAGATATCGCGAAGCACGGCCGGCAGCGAGGCCCCTCCGTCCTGCGGCTGGTGGATGCGGGCAAGCAGCTCAGCGTGGCGGTGCAGCTTCACGAAGTGGATGCCGAGCACGCCGCCCATGACGAAGACGGCGCTCGCCACCGCGCACCAGGGCCAGACCGGGAGCCGGATCGCCGCCGTGATCGCCGTGCCGATGGTCATCAGGATCGCCACGCCCAAGACGCCCATCAGCGCCGGTGGGACACCGTCGAAGCGGGCGCGGGCGTCGCGCAGCAGTGAGAACGAGAAGAGCCAGGTCGCGAATCCCACCAGGATGGCGATGCGCCGCACCGTGTTCACGTAGCGCTCCCGGCTGGGACGCCGGGTGCCAGCTCTCGCCCCCGCACCGGGCAGCCGGCGGCCTCGACGTGGTCCAGGAACTCCTCGGGGAACATCTTGACGACCGAGCGCAGCGACCAGGCCGCCGAGTCCCCCAACGGGCAGAACGAACGGCCGCTGGCCGGGGCCCCCTTCTCGGGCAGGAGGTCTTCGCAGAGCTCGAGGAGCAGGGTGCGGTCCTCGGGGCGGCCCTCCCCAGCCTCCAGCCGCTCCAGCACCTTGCGCATCCACCAGGTGCCCTCACGGCAGGGGGTGCACTTTCCACAGGACTCGTGGTTGAAGAAACGGGTGTTGATCATCGCCATGCGCACGGCGCAGGTGGTCTCGTCCATCACCACGACCGCCCCGGAGCCGAGCATCGTCCCGGCTGCCTGGAGCCCTTCGAACGACATCGGGAGCGAGACATCGCTCACCCAGGGCGCGGAGGCCCCGCCGGGGATCACGGCCTTCAGCTTGCGGCCGTTCGGGATGCCGCCGGCCATCTCGATCAGCTCGCCGAGGGTCGTGCCAAGGGCCGCCTCGTAGTTGCCCGGTCGGGACACGTGCCCGGACATCGAGAACAGCTTGGTGCCCGGCGACTGCTCGGTCCCCACCGACCGGAACCAGCCGGAGCCCCAGGCGACGATGTGCGGCAGGTTGGCGAGGGTCTCGACGTTGTTCACGACCGTCGGGGAGGCGTAGAGCCCCTTCACCGCCGGGAAGGGGGGACGGAGCCGAGGCTGGCCCCGGTACCCCTCCAGCGAGTCGAGCAGCGAGGTCTCCTCGCCGCAGATGTAGGCGCCGGCCCCACGGTGGATGACGACCTCGCAGGCGAAGTCACTCCCGGGGATCGCGTGGCCCACGAACCCGCGTTGGCGCGCCTCGTCGATGGCCCGCTGCATCCGGCGGTAGCCAAGCCCGAACTCGCCGCGGATGTAGACATACGCGCGCTCGGCCTGGATGGCGTACGCGGCGATGAGGATCCCCTCGAGGATCGCATGCGGGTCGCGCTCGGTGAGCTCCCGATCCTTGAAGGTGCCGGGCTCCCCCTCGTCGTCGTTGATGACGAGGTAACGGGGGAAGACGTTCAGCGGGACGAAGGACCACTTGTTGCCCGTCGGGAAGCCTGCACCCCCCCGGCCCCGGAGGCCCGCCGCCTTCACCAGCTCGATGACGGCACCGGGGGTCATGGTGGTGACCGCCTTCTTGAGCGACTCGTAGGCACCCGTCGCCAGGGCCCGGTCCAGGGTGAAGGAGTCCTCGGGATGCGCGAGGTACCGGCCGGTGATGATGCTGGGGTGTTTGTTTTCGGTTGTGTTGTCCGTGGGGGTCATGTGCGGAGCTCCTCGACCAGCGCCTCGACGATCTCCGGCGTGACCCTGGCGTGCAGGGCGTCGTAGTCGACCTGGAGGCACGGCGCCGAGTCGCAGGCGGCGAGGCATTCCGCACGCTCCAGCGTGAACAGGCCGTCGGCGGTCGTCTCGCCCTCGGAGCCGACCCCGAGGGTGTCCTCCAGGTGCTCGATGACCTGCTCGGCCCCCATGAGGTTGCAGGCGAGGTTGTGGCAGACGCTGATCACGTGGCGGCCCTTCGGCTTCAGGTGGTACATCGAGTAGAAGGAGGCAACGGCGAGGACCTCGGCCGAGGAGAGGCCGAGGATGGCGCCGATCTCGGAGATCGCCTCTGGCGTGACGTACCCGTCCCGCTCCTGGGCGAGGCGCAGCAGCGGCATGATGGCGGAGCGGCTCCGGCCCTCGGGGTAGCGGGCCAGGATCTCCTTGGCGGGCTCTGCCAGCGGCATCCGCACGTCGGCGGGCGAGCTCACCGGTCCACACCCCCCAGCACGGGGTCGACCGAGGCGATAGCGGCGACCGTGTCCGCCACCAGCGTGTCGCGCATCATCGCCGGGAGGCTCTGCAGGTTGGCGAAGGAGGGATCCCGGACGTGCACCCGGTACGGGAGGGTCTCGCCGTTGGAGGCCACGTACGCCCCCAGCTCGCCCCGCGGCGACTCCACGGAGACGTAGACGTCGCCCGGCGGCACGGCGTAGCCCTGGGTCACGAGCTTGAAGTGGTGGATGACCGCCTCCATCGAGCGGGTCAGCTCGGCGCGCGGGGGCGGGGTGATCTTGGGGTCCATGTTCTTGTAGTCGCCGCCGGGCATCGAGTCGATCACCTGGCGGACGATGCGCAGCGACTGGCGCATCTCGGCGAGGCGCACGGCGTAGCGGGCGAAGACATCGCCCTCCGGCCTCGTGGGGACCTCGAACTCGTAGCGCTCGATCCCTGAGTACGGGAAGGCCTTGCGGATGTCCCACGGCACCCCGCAGGCCCGGAGCGTCGGGCCGGAGGCGCTCAGCGCGATCGCCTGCTCCTTGGAGATGACGGCGACGCCCTGGGTCCGCTGGCGCCAGATCGGGTTGCCGGTGAGCAGTTCCTCGTACTCGGCCATGCGGCCGGGGAAGATCGAGATGAAGTCCTCGACCGCCGGGCGCCACCCGTCGGGGAGGTCCTGCCAGACGCCGCCCGGGATGATGTAGTTGTGGTTCATCCGGAGCCCCGTGACCATCTCGAAGAAGTCGATGAGCAGCTCGCGCTCACGGAACCCGTAGGTCATCATCGAGACGGCCCCCATGTCCATGCCCTGGGTCGCCAGCCACACCAGGTGGGAGCTGATGCGCTGGAGCTCGGTCATGAGGATGCGGATGGCCTGGCCGCGCGGCGGGATCTCGATGGCGAGCAGCTTCTCGGTGGCCAGCGAGTAGACCAGCTCGTTGAAGAACGGGGCGAGGTAGTCCATCCGGGTGACGATGGTCACGGCCTGGCGCCAGGTGCAGTCCTCGCACTCCTTCTCCATCCCGGTGTGGAGGTAGCCGATGACGGGCCGGACGTCGCGCACGATCTCGCCCTCCAGTTCGAGCACGAGCCGGAGCACGCCGTGGGTGGAGGGGTGCTGGGGGCCCATGTTGATGGTCATGCGCCCGCTCTCCGCCTCCTCGTCCTCGACGAAGGCACCCTGGGAACGCTCCTCGAACGTCGATTCGACCCGCTGTTTCTTCATGAACGCATCCCCCTCAATGCCCTGGCGAGAGGTGCTTGTACTCGACGGGGACCTTCCCCACCGAGTAGTCCTTCCGCAGGGGGTGGCCCTCCCACTCGTCCGGCATGAGGATGCGCGTCAGGTCGGGATGGCCCTCGAAGACGATGCCGAACAGGTCGTAGGTCTCGCGTTCGTACCAGTTGGCCCCGGGCCAGACGCGGGTCACCGAGGGGATCCTCGGCGGGTCGGTGTCGTCGACGCCGACGACGAGGCGGAGCCGGCGGGGCGTGGTCATGTCGGTGAGCGAGCAGACGACGTCGAAGCGGGGGCGCCGGTGCGGCCAGTCGGCCCCGCAGAGGTCCGACAGGAACCCGAAGCCCTGCTCGTCGCGCAGCCAGAGGGCCACCTCGGGCCAGCGGGCAGCGTCCACCGAGACGACCGCCTCGCCGGGCACCGCGGCCCGCGCCATCACGGCACCCGGGAAGCGGGCGACCACGGCATCGACGATCTGTGGTGTTTGACTGGCCGTTTCGTCCATAGAGTCGGTCACTACAACGTTCCCCAGTGCATGCAGACACAACAAACAAAACACGACGAATTTCGACCGGGTGAACCGGGCGGCTGGCTGGGCCGTCCGGGCGGGGCGAAGCCTGCTGGCCGGCTAGGCTTGCTCGAGTCGCTCCCGGTACTGTCCTACAAGAATCTTGTCGTGGAGCCGGAGGATGCCGTCCATCAGCATCTCCGGTCGGGGAGGACATCCCGGCACGTACATGTCCACCGGGACGACCTGGTCCACCCCTTGGATCAGCGCGTAGTTGTTGAAGACGCCCCCGCAGGAGGCACAGGCCCCCATGGAGATGACCCACTTCGGGTCGGGCATCTGGTCGTAGATCTGGCGGAGCACCGGCGCCATCTTCTGGGAGACGCGGCCGGCGACGATCATGAGGTCGGACTGGCGGGGGGAGGCACGGAAGACCTCCATCCCGAAGCGGGCGAGGTCGAAGCGCGGCGCCCCCGCCGCCATCATCTCGATGGCGCAGCAGGCGAGACCGAAGGTGGCCGGCCACAGGCTGGAGCGGCGTGCCCAGTCCACCACCTTGTCGAGCACGCCCGTGACGATGCCCGTGCCCATCCGCGGCTCGTTGGCCCGCACGAGCAGCTTCGCCGGGTCCTCCATGCGGGGCCCACTGGAGCCGAGCAGCCCCGCGGGTGGGAGCTGGTCTACTCCCACTCGAGCCCACCCCGCTTGAGCACGTAGAAGTAGGCACCGAGGAGGAAGGCCACGAAGGCTGCCATCTCGTAGATGCCGCCACGTCCCAGGCTCCGGAAGATGACGGCCCACGGGAAGAGGAAGACGGACTCGATGTCGAAGACGATGAAGAGCATGGCGATGACGTAGAACTTCACGGGGAAGGGCTCGTTGCCCATCATTGCGACCGGTTCGATGCCCGACTCGTAGGGCGACAGCTTCGCCCGGGTGGGGTGGCGGGGCGCCAGCAGGTTGGAGGCCATGAAGGACCCGGTCGCGAAGATCGCGACGACGACCGTCAACAGCAGGATGGGAAGGTAGTCGCCGAGCGTCACGGAACGGGCGCTCCTGTGCTCTTCGTGGCCTTGGCCCCGTTGGGGGCCGTGCCACCGGCGGGACTCGGAGCGGTGCCAGTCGGGGCTGTGCCGTTGGGGGCGGCGCCGTTCGTTGCAGCGACATCGCGAGGGCCGCGCCGGGGGCTGGGGGCGGGGATGATCGGGTCCTTCACGTCCCCCAACCGCTTCTCGTAGAGCTTGACTGCCGCCCGGAAGGTTCGGTCGCCGGGGCCGCCGCCTCGAGGCTCGGCCACGTTCACCATGACCTGGACCAGGAACGACATCCACGCCCTGGAGCGCATCCCCATCGAGGTGAGCGTCTCGAACAGCCTCGGGTGCGAGATCAGCTTGAGGAAGTCGAGCCCGAGCTTATAGTAGCCGGCGTAGGTGTCCCGGAGGGCGTCCCGGTAGGCACCGAGCTCGGCGGACGAGCCGTCGGCCAGCGCCCCCGCGATCAGCCCGGCCGCCATCTTGCCCGTCTCCATCGCATAGGCAATGCCTTCCCCGGTGAGCGGGTTGATCACACCGGCCGCATCGCCGATTGCCAGCCAGCCGGGCCCGTAGGGCTTGGGGACGTTCCAGCCGAGCGGTAGCCGCCCGGACTTGTAGGGTCCGACCTGGCCCTCGTGGGTGATCCCGTAGTGCTTCGGCAACCCGTCGACGAAGGCCCGCTGCAGCTCGTTCAGGTTGATCTTGTGCTCCCGGCGGGTGGTGGAGAGGAGCCCCACGCCGACGTTGACGGTCCCGTCGCCCACCGGGAAGAGCCAGCCGTACCCGGGCATCATCTTGTCGTCGGCGTTGCGGACTTCCAGCCAGGCCTCGAGGTAGCCGTCGTTGGAACGGTCCGACTCGTAGTAGGTGCGCACGGCGAGCCCGAGCGGCGTGTCGGTGCGCCGGGCGACGCCGAGGGCCCGCCCGAACGGCGACGAGGCTCCGTCGGCGATGACCACGAAGGGAGCGTGCAGGACGCCTTGGTCCGCCTTGATGACGCCGCCACCCTCGGCCGTTTCCTTCCGCACCCACGTCACGCCGGCCACCCGGCCGTCCTCCATGTGGGGAGCGACGGCCTCGGTGCGGGTCCGGAGCTCGGCCCCCGCCGCCTGGGCGTTGCGGGCGAGCGTGGCGTCGAAGTCCTTGCGGGGCCGCACGAGGGCGTAGTCCGGTGCCGTGGACGCCTTCGGGAACGGCAGCTCCAGCTCCTTGCGGGTGGCGATGATCCGGATGCCCGATGCGCGGTGGTACGTGTCGAGTTCGTGCTGCAGGCCCATCTCCCGGATCACGGCGACCGCTCTCGGCGTGAGGCCGTCGCCACAGGTCTTGGCCCGGGGGAAGGCCTTCTTCTCGAGCTGGATGACCTTGGCCCCTGCCCGGGCGAGGAAATAGGCTGCCGCGGAGCCGCCAGGGCCCCCACCGACGACGACGACGTCACAATCGGACAACCCGATACCTCCTCTAAGATCCGTTCGCCCAGATGCTGCCTGGGGCCGAAGTGGGCCTCCGGGAAGGCCGTTGCCCCCATCCTAGTCGAACGTCGGCGGTTTCCCCGCCCGGACACCACCCCAGAGGAGGAGAGGAGGGGGGAGCGGCACCTCCGACCTTGCCCGCCGCTCACAGCAAGCCGCCGAGGAGTACGGTATCGGGCGATGAAGACCGGATTGGGGGCTGCCCTGGCTGCCCTCCTCGTCGCGGTGCTGGCCCTCGGTGCCTGCAGCTCCTCCGCCAACGACAACCCCACCATCGGGGGCGGCAACGTGGGCCAGACCTCCGAGGTGACGATGCAGGCGATGAACGGGGGCCAGTCGGGCACCGCGAGCCTGGCCGAGTCCCCCAGCCTTCTGCTGACGGTGACGATCACCCTCCAGAACCCGTCCGTGGCCCAGGAGCCGGCCGGCATCCATGTGGGGACCTGCACCTCCTTCACTCCCACTGCGAAGTTCGCCCTCAGCAGCGTCATCGGCGGGAAGTCGACGACGAGCTCGCTGAACACGACCCTGGGCGAACTGTCCTCCTCGCCCTACGTGATCGTGGTGCAGCGCTCCGGCACGGACCCGACGACAGCCTCCTGTGGGCCGATCCCCCCGGCGAGCACGCCGTAACAGAAGCGACTCTTCAAAAGTTCTGACACGAAGTGTGGCTGTTTGACCGCGCCTGGCGCGGCGAGACAGCCAAAGACCCGCCGGGACCCGCCCACCAGGTACGAGGGCGACCACAGAACGTGGTGACGCCGGCTTACCAGGAGGGGCTGGCGTGCTCCTCCAGGCCGGACGTCAGCTGGATCGGGGCGCCGCCGGTTGCGCGGACCGAGTAGATCTGCTCCGCTCCTTCCTTGGCCGACGCCGGCGTGAAGCGCGTGAAGGCAATGACAAGGCCGTCCGGCGACCAGGCAGGCTCCAGGTCCCGGATGCATGCCGGGTGGACGCAGGTGGTGAGCTGGCGGGCGGCGCTGCCGTCGACGTTGGCGATGACCAGCCCGTTGCCCCCCGCCTGGAAGTAGACCAGGTGCTTGCCGTCGGGCGACCAGGCGGGGTTGTCCTGTTGCACGCCGCCCGGGCCGACGTACGCGAAGGTCGCGGCCGCCAGGTCGACGATGGCGAGCCTCGACGGGTTCCCGGACCCGACGGCCAGCTTCGTCCCGTCCGGCGACCAGGCAAGGTGCGGGTTCGGTGCCAACCCCAGCTCGATGTTGCGCCTGCCCGACCCGTCGGAGGCCATGACCGCCAGGTTGTGGCCGTCGTGCAGGAAGGCGATCCGCGTGCCGTCCGGCGACCAGGCCGGTGAGCCGTTCGCCCCGGTGGCCAGCACCGTGGCCCCCGTGCCGTCGACGCTCTGCACGATCAGCTCGCCCTGGGCCGTGGTCTGCACCGTGTCCGGCGGACCCTCGACGTAGACGACCTTCGTCCGGTCTGGGGAGAGCTCGGGGGCCTGGATGCCGAACACGGGGTTGGTGGGTGCGCCGTTCATGACCGCCCTGGGCCGGGCGGCATCGGTGTCCTGGCCCTCGATACGGGTAACGGCGTGGGTGTTGAGGTTGCCGCCCAGGTAGAGGAGGAAGTTCTGCGCCTTGGCGAGCGCCGGCGTGATCGGCGGCCCGGTGGGGGTGGGGATCGGGACGGGGCTGGGTTCGGGCGAGGCGGGGGCCGAGGTCTCGACGACGCCGGTTGCCGACGTCCGGCCGGCGTCGGGCGCAGGGGACGCGGTGCAGTGGACCGACAGCCAGGCGGCCACGACAACCAGGGCGATGAAGGGAAGCCGTCGGCGCATCGGAGGCCACATAGTAATCGCGGTGCCACGGGAGCCGGGCCCACAACGAGCGTTCACAGGCTTCGAGGCTTGACTAAGATGGATGGGCTATGAGCCCCCGAGTGCGTTTTGGCATTGCCGCGTCGGTGGTGGTCCTGGCCATCGTCGGGCTGATCGGCTTCTCCATCTCCGGGGCCACCGCCTACTACCGGACCCCGGCTGAGATGAACGCGGGCTCCTACAAGCCGAACCAGCGCATCCGGGTGGCGGGCGTCGTCGCCAAGGACTCCGTGGTGCGCAAGGGGGCCGAAACCAGCTTCTCGATCGAGGACGGCAAGGCGCGGCGCTGCTCCCCGACACGTTTGCCGCAGGGGTGACCGTGGTCGCCGAGGGCGCGATGACCAGCCAGGGGGTCTTCACCGCCACCGACGTCCTGGCGAAGTGCCCTTCGAAGTTCTCGGCCAAAGTCTCCACCTGAGAGAGGCCACGGGATGGACGCAGGGCTCGTAGGGCGCATCCTGCTCTACGCAGCGATCGCGACGTCCGGCTGGGGCGCCATCGCCTCGGTGCTCGGGCGGCGCCGGCAGGACCCGCGGCTGGCGGCGTCCGGTCGCCGCGGCCTGTACGCCACGACGGGGCTGCTCGTCGCCGCGGTGGCATGGCTCGGCGTGGCCCTGCTCCGGCATGACTTCTCGATCCTCTACGTCACGCAGGTCACGAGCCGCTCGACGCGCTTTCCCTACTCGCTCACGTCGCTGTGGGCCGGGATGGCCGGAAGCCTGCTGTTCTGGACCCTGCTGACCTCGCTCTACGCTTCGTCCGCCATCGCCGTGCAGGCCCCCCGGCGCCCGGAACTGGTGCCGGTCGCCACGGCGGTGCTGTCGGGGATCCTCGCCTTCTTCGCCGTCGTACTGGCCTTCGGCGCCAACGCCTTCGTGTCGTCATCCCCGATCCCCCTCGACGGCCAGGGGCTCAACCCGCTCCTGCAATCGCCGTTCATGAACATCCACCCGGTCATGCTCTACCTGGGCTTCACGGGCTTCTCCGTCCCCTTCGCCTTCGCCGTCTCGGCGCTGGTGTCGGGGCGGCTGGACTCGTCGTGGTTCACCTCGACCCGGCGCTGGACGGTGCTGGCCTGGGCGTTCCTCACGGTGGGGATCATCCTCGGGGCTGCCTGGGCGTACATGGAACTCGGGTGGGGGGGCTACTGGGCGTGGGACCCCGTCGAGAACGCCTCGCTGCTCCCCTGGCTGACGGCCACGGCGTTCCTGCACTCGGTGATGATCCAAGAGCGGCGCGGCATGCTGAAGGTCTGGAACGTCGCGCTCATCCTGTCGACCTACTCCCTGGCCGTCCTCGGCACGTTCCTGACGCGCTCGGGCCTGCTCTCCTCGGTCCACACGTTCTCGGAGTCGCCCGTCGGCAAGTACTTCCTACCCTTCCTGGCGGTGCTGGCGATCGGGTCGTTCGCGCTCCTCGGCTTCCGGATCGACCGGCTGCGGTCCAACCGCCACCTCGACTCGGCGGTGTCCCGGGAGGCGATGTTCCTGTTCAACAACCTGCTGTTCGTCGCCATCGCCTTCACCGTGCTGTGGGGGACCCTCTACCCGGTGATCGTCGAAGCCATCACCGGCCAGCAGGTCTCGGTCGGGCCTCCCTACTTCAACGCGGTCGTGGTGCCCACCGGGCTGGCGCTGCTCGGCCTCATGGGGATCGGTCCGCTCGTCGCCTGGCGGAGGGCGTCGGCCCGGGGCCTGCGGCGCTCCTTCAGCCCGCCTATGGCCGCCGGTGTGGTCGCCATCGTCGCCCTGTTCGCCGCCGGCGTCCGCTCGCCGGGGGCGGCCCTCGCCGTCGCCCTCTGCGTGTTCGTGACCGTGACCATCGTGAGCGAGTTCGTCCGGGGGGGCCGCGCCCACGCCCGGGCCGAGAACCTGTCCTTCCCGAGCGCCCTCTTCCGGACGATCTCCCGCAACCGGCGGCGCTACGGGGGTTACATCGTGCACCTGGGCGTCGTGCTGATCTTCCTCGGCCTCGCCGGTGCCGCCTTCGTCACCACCTGGTCCGGCCCGCTCGCCAAGGGGGACACGTTCCGGGTGGGGGCCTACTCGGTGCGCTTCGTCGCCGTCAACCTCCGCTCGACCCCCGAGAAGTTGATCTCCGAGGCGGTGATGGACGTCTCCCGGGGCGGCCACCACATCGCGACGCTGCGACCGCAGCGCAACCTGCACCTCGCGCAGCGGCAGGAACAGTCGGAGATCGCCCTACGCTCGACCCCGGTCGAGGACCTCTACGTGGTGGTGAGCCAGATCGACCCGACGACCGGCAACGCCGTCGTCCGGGCGTGGGTCAACCCCCTCGTGGCCTGGATCTGGATCGGTGGGGTCGTCATGGCGCTGGGCATGGTGGTGATCCTGACCGGGCGGCCGCCCGTGGGGCCGCCGGAGCCGGTACCCGTGGAGGTGAAGGCCAAGCGGGTGGCGGTCGCGGCATGAGCCAGCGGCGCCTCCTGCCGCTCGTGGCGGTGGCGGCCCTGGTGTTCGTGGCGGCGATGACCGGCCTCGCCGCGGCCCGGGGTCCGAATCCCAACGCCGTGCCGACCGCCCAGCAGGTGGACGATCGGACGATGTCCCCGTTCTGCGTGGGGCTGACCCTGGCGGCCTGCCCGTCGACGGAGGCCCTCCAGCTCCGGGCGGCCATCTCGGACATGGTCGCCCAGAGGAGGACCAACCGCGAGATCGACGCGTTCCTCCTCGCGAGCTACCCGAAGACGGTCATCGGTGCCCCCCGCAATCCCGTGGCCTGGCTGGTGCCGGCCCTTGCGATGCTGGTGGGCCTGGCGGTCGTCGTCACGGTGGCCTTCCGCCGATGGGGCGGCCCCGACGACGCCGGCTTCGGCCCAGGCTCGGGCCCGGGCTCCAGCCCCCCGGATGGACCGCCCCCGCCCCTGTCACCGGGCGACGGCGCCCGGCTCGCCGCCGACCTGCGGCGCTTTGCCGAGGGCGTGTCGGAATGACCTACGGCCTCATCGGCGTCGTCCTCGCCGGCGTTGTCCTGTGGATCCTGCAACCGCTGCGCACCCACCGGGGGGCGGCGGGCCTGGGCCAGGCCGCCAGCGACTCCCGTAGGGAGGCCCGGTGGAAGGAGCTGGTCGACGCCAAGCACGCCCTCTACCGCTCGATCCTGGACCTCGAGACCGACCGCTCCGTCGGCAAGGTGTCCGAGGAGGACTACGTGATCCTCCGCCGCCAGCAGGAGGGCGAGGCCCTCGACGTCCTCCACCAGATGGACGCCCTGGTGGCGGCCGAGGCTGGCCCCCCAGACGGGGAGCCGGACGGGGCACCCGTCAGGGAGGACCTGCTGGAGGCCGAGATCGCCGCGGCCCGCGAGCGGCTCCGCCCCCGATCCGACTCGGGCACGTGAGGCGGGCAACCCTCGCCACCGCAGGGGTCGTGGCCCTGTGGCTGGCGGTCCTGGTACCGGCCCTTGGGGCCGGTCGGGGGCCGGGCCAGACCCCCTCCCAGGTGAGCATCGGCGGCACCGTTGTGAACGGGACGGCGGGAGCATCGCTGCCCGGGGGCCTCTCGGTCACGGCCACGGAGGTGGATGCCGGCGCCACAAAGCAGGTGGCAACGAAGACGGCAGCGGTGAGGCCGGGCGGGGCGTTCAAGATGGACGGCTTCCCCGGCCAGACCGGCGACCGCTACGTGGTGGGCACCGACTACCTCGGCGTCACCTACTCGAGCGAGGCGACGGCGGGCACCGCCACCACGCTCAAGGTCTACGAGACGACGACGGACAGCTCGGTCCTCTCCGTCCCGTCCTCCACGCTCACCGTGATCATCGGCAAGCAGGGCAACTACAACGTCCTCCAGCTGTTCACCGTCCACAACGGGGCCGACCGCAGCTACATCGGCACCGCCACGCCCGGGGCCACGGGGGGCCCGGCGACCCTGGAGCTGCCGATCCCGGCCGGTGCCACCGCGTTCTCGGCGGTGCAGGGGCTGGCGAACGGGCTGACGGCGGCCCCGGACGGGCTGGTCGCCTCGATCGACCCTGTCCAGCCCGGCAACACCGACGTCTCCTACCTCTACAACATCGCTGTGCCCCGCAGCGGGTGGGGCATGAACCTGCCGGTCGTCTATTCGACCGCAAAGGTGGAGGTGCTCGTCGATCCCGGCCTGACGCTGACGGGACCAGGCCTCAGGTTCCGCCAGTCGGTCACCATCGGCAAGCAACGGTACAAGGACTACCAGGCGTCGGGCCTGGCGCCCGGGACGTCGCTGACCGCCGATATCGCCCCAACCGGCTCCACGTCGCCGACGCTGTACCTGGGCCTCGGCGCCCTCGTCGTGCTCGTCGTGGCGACGGCGTTCGGCCTGCCCCGCCTCCGGCGTCGCCGGAAGCGACCGGCACGGGAGGCCGCCCCCACCGACGTGGTGGCGGCGTCGGCCGCTGGAGCTCCGGTGGAGGCCCCGGGAAGCCGCCAGGAGCTCATCGACGAGATTGCTGCCCTCGACGAGGCCCACGCGGCCGGCAGCCTCGGGGAAGACGAGTACGCAGCGCAGCGGGCAGCTCTGAAGCAACGCCTGGTGGCCCTCACCACCGCCTTCTCATCTCATGGGTCCGCACCTTCCGGCGCGCCCCGGTTTGGGCCGGGCAGCAGCGGTGCTTCCCCCGACCCATGATCGAGATCCGCCGGCTCACGCGGCGCTTCGGACCCGCCAGGGCGCTGTCCGGGATCGACCTCGACATCCCGACGGGCGAGACGGCGGTCATCTTCGGCCACAACGGCTCAGGCAAGACGACGCTGATCAAGGTGATCGCGGGCCTGCTGCGGCCCACGTCCGGCCGGGTGCTCGTCGACGGCCGGCCGCCTCGGGAGCGGCGGGGCCGGCTCGGTTTCCTCGGCCACGACCTCTACCTGTACCCGCACCTCTCCGCGATGGAGAACCTCGTCCTGTTCGCCCGGCTCTACGACGTGGCCCCGGAGCAGGCGGCTGGAGCGCTGGCGGCCGTGGACATGCTGCATAAAAAGGATGCGCTGGCGCAGACCCTCTCCCAGGGCGAGGGCCAGCGGGTGGCCCTGGCGAGGGCGACGCTGCACGATCCCGACCTGCTGCTCGTAGACGAGCCGTTTTCGGGCCTGGACGAGGCGTCCGCAGCGGCCCTGCCGGCCATCCTGCGGCGGGAGGGCCGGACGCTGG
>WNFB01001667.1_pt1 | contig 19099 bp, 15 predicted proteins | sample 5400501 | NCBI WGS metagenome assembly WNFB01 (sample SAMN13153341, study PRJNA577476) | soil metagenome | isolation source: 200 cm saprolite under Douglas fir tree site 2 hole 1 | place: USA:California | collected 2015-04-18 | reverse complement strand
GCGCCAGGGCCAGAGAGTCAGCCGCCTGCCCTACTAGTGGCTGAGCAAGGCAGGCGGTGATCAAGAGGAGAGTTTTGGACAACCGCACGACAAATACTAGAGTAACTTTGTCGGAATTTCAATCTGTTGATAGGACTGCGATTGCGATCGCTGCCTCGTGCGTATGGGAGAGGGACAGCAGCACGCGCGACACGCGAAGCTCCCTGGCCCTCCGTTCGGCAATCCCGGTGAGGACGACATCCGGACGTCCGTCCGGCGCCCGGGTTACCTCGATATCCCGCCACCCGATCCCACGAGCCGCCTCACTCCCCTGGAGCGCTTTGTAGACCGCCTCCTTCGCGGCCAGCCGGACGGCGACGTGCTCGGCAGGATCGGGGCGGGAGCGGCAGTACTCGGCTTCGGCGGGCGTGAGGAGGCGATCGAAGACGTGCGCGCCCTTGTCCGCAAGCATCGCCCGCGCGCGCGACACCTCGACGAGATCGACGCCGACTCCCACCGCGCTCACGGAGCTGGGCGCGCCACGAAGAGGCGCCGCCGATAGCGGTGCCCGTCCACGTCCACAACGATGATGTACGCGCCATTCACCACGCGCCGCGCTCCTCCACCAATGGTGAGGTCCCAAACATATTCGTTGGTCGGCGCCGGCACCGTGGTCTGGTACAGCCGCTCGCCGATAAAGCTGAACACAGACAAGCTGGCGTTGCCCGTGCCGGCAGGCCACGAGATCACTACCTGATCGCTCCGGACCGGGTTCTCCGACACCTCGGCGCCCGCTGCCGCGGCGAGCTGCAGGAACGCGGTGCTGGCGTCGGTGGCGAAGCCGACGGCATCGACCCACCAGGTGAAATTTTGCGCGATGAACCGCACGCGCGCACCACGCCGGCCCTGGGCCTGCGGCAGGTCGACGCGCATCGGATACCAGCTCGGCCCGTCGCCGACAATCAGCGCGACGTCGCTCCAGGTCGCGCCCGAGTCGCCTGAGAATTGGATGATGCCGCGCTGGGTTGGCGTGAACGTCGAGCCGTAGTGCCGCGTCCACAGATGCAGCCACACCGCGGTCCGGCCCCCCAAATCGACCACGGGAGAGGTCAGCGTGTCGGTTCCCGAAATCGCCCAGGAGTAATTGCCCGCGACTCGGACTGTATCCTGTCTCCAGCCGCCGTGCCACCCACCATCGAGCGGCTCGGCACCGGCGAGCGACAACAGCTCGGCAGTGATGGCCGTGCCGTCCGCTCGCACCGCCCGCACGGCGTCGAGGCGCAAATCAGTGCGCCACACAGTGCGCAGTGTGCCGCGGCGCAAGGAGTCGGTCTGTGAGCTGCGTGAAACCAGCGCGCCGGTTCCCGTGCGCACGGTCAGCAACGGTCGCGACGCCGACGCATCGAGATTCAGCCACGAATCGGGCCACAGCGACATGAATCGCTGCGGCACAGGAACAGCTCCCGTGACGCCCGGCGAGCGCACCAGATCGCCCGACGCGGCGATCAGCGCGCGCGCAAACGGCAAATTGTCGCGGAAGACGCGCTCGACCAGCGCGCTGTCGTCCGGGAATTCAAAGCCGTAATACACGCCGCCCACGCAGCAGCCGCTCGTCAGCTCAGTCGTAAAAGCGATCGTGCCGTAGACGCGGTAGGCCCAGTCGGTGTACTCGCCGTTCGTGGTGTAGAGATTCCAGCCAGGGCCGGGGTGATAGTGATCGAGCGAGGAGCCGGGGACGCTGTCGCTCACGGCGGGCACGAGATCGGTGCCGGCCAGCGCTTGAAAGCGCGGCAAGTCGGGCGCCAGCTCGCCGGCGCGAAATCCCCAGGGATAGAGGACGAGCCCGCTGTAGCTGTGATAGGAGACTGAGACCACAGGCGGGTGCGCGGCATGAAACGCCATAACTGCCCGTGTTTCGGGCTCTGAGCCGGGATTCGTCCCCCGGTAGGTTTCGGCGTACTGATAGCTGCTCGAGCCCACTTCATCCACTCCCCAGAAGGCCGGGTAATTGCGGTTCGGATCGACGCCGTAGCTACCGTTGCTGTTGGGACGGCGATTCTTCCGCCAGTATCGATCGGTCGTGAAGGTGTACTGGTAGCCGTCAGGATTCTCGACCGGAATCACCCACACGTCGTGCGCCGCGATCAGCGTCGCTCCAGAGTCCGCGAGCCAGCGAATCAGCTTCATGGCCACCGCGGTCGAGATCCACTCGCGGGCGTGATGGGTCCCGAGGAACAGCACGTTGGGCCGTCTGGGCGAGTCGTCCGACGGTCCGACCTTCACGGCGAGAATGGGGCGACCTTCATAGGACGCACCCACCGAATCCAGGTGAATCAGTGTGTCGGCCGCGGCCCAGGCAGAGAGGGTCGCCCGAATGCCGTCGCCCGGTTTGTCGAACGAATGGAACATGCGGAACGTGTCGGCGGCGGCTCCGGTCGTCACGCGCGCGACGCTGGGCGGCGCCGCTCTGAAGCCGTATTGCGCTAGCCGTGCTCCCGTCTCCGGGGACACGACGATCACAGCGCGTTGCGTCCCCCCCCCGGCGATGGTTCGCACGTCCGCGACTTCGAACCCGAGGCGGGCGAGCGAATCGAGGCCGGCCCGTCCGGCGACCGGCACTTCGACGATGCGAAGCTGTGCCGAGGCCGCAGAGGCCCCGAACAGCAGCAGAACTAGAAGCCCAGCTGCGCCGCGAGCCATGCGGGGGCCGGCACGTAGCCGCCGAGGATCAGGCCAAGCCACACGAGGAGCGCGGCAAGCGGAATCCATACCACGAAGATCGGCCACAGCGTTGGCCGCCAGGCGGAAAGCGCATCGATCTCGGGAGTCCAGCGCTCGCGCTCCGCTTCAACCTCGGCCTCGAGGGCGAGCCATGCAGCTTCCAGCCGCCGCGCCACGGTGCGAAGTGCGTCCTGCCAGGCGGCGTGCGTGTCCTTTTCGAGCACGGAAGCGTCCGCCGCGCGCGCCGCGGCTGCTTCGAGCTCGTCGAGCGCCGCGACGAAGGGGCCGCCGCCCGTTCCCAGCCGCGCCACAATCGCGCGCTTCTCGGCATTCGTGAGCAGATGACGGCGCAGCCGGCGCCGCGGCAATCGTACCTGCTGCGCGGTGCGCGCGATTTCGGCGTCGAGCGCATCGGCGACTCGGGCTGCGGCGCGCCGCACGGCGTGGTCCCAGGCAGCCGCCCAGGCGCGCCGTCCGGTCACCTCGAGCGTGCGGGCGCGCGCAACAACGCGGCCTTCGCCGCCCAACTCCAACACGCGGGTTGCCAGCTCCTCGCGTATGTCGTCGAGTGGCACCCACGGATCGAGCAGGCGACGCGGGACGATGATGCGCCCGAGAGACGGCGCCAGCTCGGGGACACGCAGCGGCATCAGCAGCTTGAGCGGCGGATTCATTCGCGACGCCTGAGCCGGCTCACCCGGGCGACACGACCGGTCCGCTTCTCGTACGCCTCGGTGAAGTACGGAAGCGACTCGGGCAGAAATGCATCGCGCGCGAGGCCAGTGGCCGTGACCGCGCGCTCGATTGCGTCGGGCGGTCCTTCGACTTCGAGGAGCACATCCATCGATGGGTACCACTCGAGACGCAGTGTGGCGTCGCCGAGGCGATACTGCTCGACGGCGCGATCCACGCGCAGGGTGATCTTGTATCCCATATGCCGCAGCACCACGAGCACGGCTTTGGGGTCGTCGACGTGCGACTCCCACTCTTCACGCAGTCGGTACTCGTCGCGGAGTTGTACCGGACCCTTCCAGCCCAGTACGCCCCACTCGGGGGATTTATCGGCCGGATGGTAGACGCGCAGGCGCACGACTTCGTCGCGCCGTTCGAGTCGACCCTTGCGATCGAAGCGCCGGTCCATCATGGCGCCGCGGTAGACGAGCTCGGCCCCGGCTGCCAGGATCGACTTGCGCACCGCGTCGGCATTCTCCACTCGAGCTTTGAGCTCGAGCTCCTCGCGCACGACCGTCACGAGAACAGCGCTTGCAGCACCGCTTGCGTGTCGCCCAGGTTCTCGAACACGTGCGTCGCACCCGCAGCTCGGAGCGCCGCCGTGTCGTAGAATCCCGTCGCGACCCCAACGGTGCGGGCCCCCATCGGACGGGCGCACGCGACGTCATCGGGTGTGTCGCCCACCACGACCAGGTCGGCTCCCGTAAACCGCCGGCCAGTGCGCTCGGTCGCCCGCTTGGCCGCGACGGCCGGCAGGTCGGCTCGGGAGTGTGAGTCGGAGCCGAACGCGCCGACGACGAACCGCGCGGGATCGAGGCCCGCCGAGCGCAGCTTCAGCGCCGCGCCGTGCTGGACGTTGCCGGTGAGCAGGCCGACGAGCGCGCGATGGTCGGTTTCGTAGGGCTCCAGCGCCGCGAGCAGCTCCTTGATCCCGGGATAGAGCTTGGTTGTCTGGGTGGGCTTCGCCAGCTCGGCAGTGAGCAAATCGACATAGCGCCGGCACACCGCGGTGATCCGGTCGTCCGAGCGGGACTCAGGGTGTCCTGCCAGCTCCAGGAGCTCACGGACGATCTGCGGATCGGTCTTGCCATCGAAGCGGTAGCCGTCGATTGGGCCGGCGGTCCCCACCTCGTCGAGCAGCGCACGATGAATGGCGCGCCTTCCCGCACCATTCGTCCAGAGGAGAGTTCCGTCGATGTCGAAGAGGATTAAACGCATGGACTAAAAATAGGCGGTTCAGCGGTTGGGCGGTTAGGCGGTTGGCGGCTTCTCGAACCGCCTAACCGCTTAACCGCCAAACCGCCTCACACCAACCAGGCTCTCGCGTAACCGCACCATGCGCGGCTCATCACCAAACAAATGGTCACCTCCCACTCCGCCCCGTGACAGCGCCGCGTGCACGATCCGTCCTGCGCCGGCCCATAACGCCACGTGCGACACTCGGCCCCGTTCCGCAAAGAACAGCAGATCGCCGGCTTCGTAACCCGCCCCGTCCGGCGACATCGCGATCTCCTGTCCCTGGCCGAACTGCTGATCGCTGTCGCGCGGCAGCTTGATGCCGCGGGCGGCGAACACCGCCTGCGCCAAACCGGAGCAATCGATGCCCCACTCGGTGCGTCCGCCCCACAGGTAGGGCGCGCCGGCGTACCACTTCTGCGCGAGCTCGGGCAACGCGAGATGTCGCGCTTCGACGCGCAGCTCCTGCTCGCGGCGGACGTTTCCGGCCGCCACAGCGCCGCGTTGGCCGTCGGCCAGCTCCACGACGCCGCGGCGCAGCGCAACGCGCGCGCCCGTCGGCAGTCTGCGCCGCCCGTCGGTCGTGAGAATGTCGGCGCTGAGCGAGCGGGCCGTTGCGCGTTCAGCCCAGTCTTCAGCCCAATCCGCCGGACCGGTCGCGACGTATCCCGCGTTGAGCCAGGCGATGTAGCCGTCGGGCGCGCGCACGCGCAGCCATTCGTCGCGCTGCTCCAGCACGTCGAGGACCTCGCCGTGCAGTACTTCGCTGGCGCGGGGTGCGGACAGGCGCGGCTCGCCCAGCAGCGGCGCGAGCGCGACGGTGACGATCGCGGACGGTGCCACGATCTCGCCCGGAATCAGCTCCACTTTTTCGACGAGTCCCGCGTCCCCCGCGAGGTGGCGCAGCGCATCGCGCGCGTCGCGGCTGGACGTCACTCCGGCCACGCCTTTCGGCAGGAGCGAGATCTCGAACACACCGAGCCGTCCGTCCGGCACCCATTTGCGCCGGATGTCGTCGACGGCCCGTTCGATCTTATCCACGGCGAACCGCGCGCTCGACCGCCTCGGGCACGACAAGGGCGGCAATCGCCTCGACCTGCATCGGGGACTTCGGTTTCGCGGTGGCGGTGCTGACCGCGAAGATCACGTCGCCATCGAACAGCGTGCCGTACGGCGTGATCCGCCGGGCGAGCGCATCGCTGCCTGACTGCGCGAGCGCCTGGAGCTGCACGCGGTCCAGGTCCGCATTCGTGGCGATCACCGCGAGGGTCGTGTTGCGGTTCAACCGTTCGGGGTCGCCGAGCGGCGCGCCGCCGGCGGCCAGGTACTGCAGGCTGTCGACGGTGCCGGCAATAATCTCCCCGTGCGCATTTCTCACATCGCCAACGGCATTCACGACAACCAGCGCTGATACGATCACGTCACCGAACCGCGCCGCCCACGACCCAATACCCGCGGGGACCATTCTCTCGATTCCCGCCGCTTTGCCGCATGTGGCGCCGCGCCCCACGCCAACCAATCCCTCGGCGTAGTCGGCGGTCGCGTTGTCGCAGGCGCGGTAGGCGTCATCGGGACTGGGCCAGCCGAGCGGCTTTCCGGCATTGCCGAGGTCGAAGATCACCGCGGAGGGAACGATCGGGATCGTGCCCATGTCGCCAACGGGAAGGCCGCGCCCGCGCTCGCGCAGCCAGCGCATCACGCCGTCCGCAACGCCGAGCCCCAACGCGGAGCCGCCGGTCAAGAGGATCGCGTCGATCCGTTCGACGAGGTGGCGGGGATCCATGACGTCGAGCTCGCGCGTTCCGGTGGCGCGGCCGCGCACGCAGACCGCAGCCCGCATCCCCGTTTTCGGCGCGAGCACCACCGTGCAGCCGGTGCCGTGCGCTTCGATGGTCGTATGCCCGACGGTGATGCCGGGGACCGCCGCGAGATTCGTGCGCGATGTGCTCATTGACGCGCCAAGATAACGTCGGCAACGTTGACGGCCATGACATCTCCCAAAGTGCCTCCCCCCGCTGCCGGTGATCGCACGAGCGTGCTGGTGGTGGACGATGAAGATGGCATCCGGCAGGCACTGACTCGTTTTTTGACTCGCCTGGGCTACGACGTGCAAGCGGCGTCGAACGCGAAGGAGGCGCTAGAGCTGCTCCCGGCGCACCATCCGCAGGCGATGCTGTGCGACATCCGGATGCCGGAAACCAGCGGGGTGGAGCTGCTCCCCAAAGTGCTCGCCCAGGACCCCGATCTCGCGGTCCTCATGCTCACGGCGATTGACGAGCCGCGCACCGCGATCGAGTGCCTCAAGCTCGGCGCGTACGACTATCTCATCAAGCCGGTCGATCTCGAGGAGCTGGAGTTGTCGTTGCAGCATGCATTGCGGCAGCGCCAGCTGGAAGTGGACCGGCGCGAGCTGGAGCAGTGGCTGGCGCGCGAGGTCGCGGTGCGGACGCGCGAGCTGGAAGAACGGTCGGTGGCTCTCGAGGAAGTGGCACTCGACGCGTTGGCGGCGGCTCGGGACTGGGAGGGAACGGAGGCGGCGCTGACCAAGCTGGCTGCGGAGCTCGGCGCGCCGCGGGACGAGTTGGCGCTGGAATTGAAGCGCCGGCGCGCGGGCGCTTAGGGGGCTTAGGCTTTCACGGCTTTTGCTTTTTCCTCGCACGCCTTGCAGCGCGTCACGCCGCGGAAGGTGCAGATCAGACAGATGAAGGTGCCGCAGTCCGCGCAGGGATAACCCTCCGACGCCCGCTCTTCATTCCCGCAGGACCGGCACACCATGCCGTCGTGTTCTTTGAGCTTGGGTTTGTCCATGCCCTAATCTGTGTGGAAACCTCAGAGAGAGACAGGGTTACAACAGAAGGATAGAGAGGAGTCGACTATGGGAGTCTTCTTTGTCTGCCCGAATTGCAACAAGCCTGTCGACCCGATCTCGCCTAACGCGACGATGGGTGCGGCCACCAAGCGCTGGCAGCACAAGGACTGCTCGACCGAACCCGCGAAAAGAGAACAGGCTGCCTCATGGCCCCAGGTTGAGCGACGTCGAACGCCACGACGCTCGTGGTCTTAGATGTTCAGGCTGTACGCCTTGATCTTGTTGATCAGGGTCGCGCGCGAGATCCCCAACTCCAGCGCGGCCCGCGTGCGGTTCCCACTGTGATGACGCAGCGTGCGCTCGATGTGCTGCCGCTCCACCTCCGACAACGACTGCGCCTGGTAGCGCCGGTCGGTCGCGGCACGCTGCCGTAAATCGGGCGGCAGCTGCTCGATGCCGATCACCGCCTGGCCGCGTCCCAGAATCATCGATCGCTCGAGCACGTTGCGCATTTCGCGCACGTTGCCCGGCCACGCCGCCGATAACAATCGATCCAGCACATCCGTGGTGCATTCGCTGGGACATCCCGGCAACTGCGTCTTGAGATCGCTGATGATGCGCCTGATCAGGTCGAGCCGATCCTCCCGCGAGCGCTCGCGCACCGGCGGAAGCACGAGCGGCATGACGTTCAGCCTGTAAAACAGATCTTCGCGGAACCGCCCTCCCTCGACTTCTCGCACCAGATCGCGGTTCGTCGCCGCAATCAGCCGGACATCCACACTCAGCTCGCGGGTGCCGCCCAGCCGGCGAAATGTTTTTGTCTCCAACACCTTGAGCAGCTTGGGTTGCAGGTCCGGCGTCAGCTCGCCGATCTCGTCCAGGAAGATCGTACCGTGATCAGCCAGCTCGAACAGACCCACCTTCCGTTCTTTCGCGTCGGTGTAGGCGCCCTTTTCGTGTCCGAACAGTTCAGAATCGAGAAACGTCGCCGACAGGCCGGCGCAGTTGACCTCGACGAAGGGCCCGCCGGAACGCGGCGAGAGATTGTGGATCACGCGCGCGACCCACCCCTTCCCCGTCCCGCTCTCGCCCTGCAACAACACGGTCGACCGCTCGCTCGCCGCCAGCAGCTCGATCTGGCGCGCCATCTCCCGCATCGCGGGCGAGACGCCCAGCGAGCCGATGCCTTCGGCCTCATGGTCGAGCGCCCTGAGCCGGGCGTTTTGCCGCGTCAGCCGCACCTTCTCGGCGACGCGCGCGATCGCGGCCGCCAGATGCGTCATGTCGACGGGTTTGGTGAGAAAGTTTTCGGCGCCGAGCTGCATCGCTTTCACCGCGGTCTCGATATCGCCCTGGCCCGTCAGCAGAATCACCGCCGCACCTTCACGCCGCAGCCGCTCGAGCACGACGAGCCCGCTCGAGTCGGGGAGATGCAGGTCGAGGAGCACGACGTCGGGACGCACGCGGTGGAACGTCTCCATCGCCTGCTCGCCGGTACCCTCACGCCAGACTTCGTAACCGATGCGCTCGAAGTAATCGCCGATGGCGCGCAGCACGCTCGCGTCATCGTCCACCAGCAGCAGCGTATCAGCCATGATGAGCCTGGAATGCGGGTCCGACCAACACCGTGAGCGCCCCCGGCAGCAGCCGGGCCTCGAACGGCGTCTCGCCCGTCAGCTCGCCGTCGAGCTGCACGGGCCGCGGCGCGTCATCAGGCACCTCGACGCGTACCGAGCGGCCACGCGCCCACCACACGCGCCGTCCCTTCCCCTCGCGCTTGCCGTTCCCGAACAGCAGCTCGATCACCGCGCTCGCGCCCTGAAACGCACCGTCTGCTTCGAGCGCGACGATATCCAGCCAGCCGTCATCGGGTGCGAGATTGGCGCGGAGATTGAGAAACCCTGGAGGCAGCTTGCCGCAGTTCAGCACCAGGAGCATGGCCGCGCGGATTTCGTGCAGGGTCCCGTCCACCGTGACCCGATGCGGGGCACTGCGCACCGAGGGCAGCGTGAGCGCGGCCCGCGCGAGGTAGGCGCCGAGCTTCCAGCGGCGCTTCTCCTGACGGCCGGTCGCCGCCATCAATGCGGCGTCGAATCCGGTTCCCGCGGCGACGGCGAAATAGTGCGCGCCGTCCGAACGCTGCACGACGCCGAGATCGATCGCGTGCGCGCGCGCTTTGAGCAACGCCCGCGCCGCGCCGGTCGTCCCGCGCGGGAGCCGCAGGTTGCCCGCGAGCACGTTCCCGGTGCCGCCAGGCACGACACCGAGCGCGATCCCCGACCCCGCGATTCCAGCCGCGACCTGCATCGCGGTCCCGTCGCCGCCGTGGCTTACCAGGATGTCGAATCCTTCGCCGAGCGACTCCTCCGCGATGCGACGGGCGTCGCCGGGACCGGTGATGGTTCGCAGATCCACGTTCCAGCCACCACGACCCAGGATCTGCAGGATCGCCGTGACGGCCCGGGCGTCGGCGCGCGCCGCGAAGGGATTGGTGATCAGCAGCGCGCGGGTCACCTAGTAGCGCCGCTCCCAGAACACGTCGAAGCCAACTTGGCGCGGGATGGTCGTCGTGTTGAGGTAAGGGTCACCGACGGCGCAGTTGCGCACCGGCTCGAAGCTCGCCTCGGTGCGCCACTCGGGACTGAACCGGAACTGCAGGGTGGCGCCGAGGCTGTTCGTGAACCGCGACGTCTGGCGGTTGCCCTGGCAGAAGCCCGCGTTGAGCACGAGGAACGTCTTGGCCCCGATCGCCCATCCCGCCGCGAGCTGCGCGCCGGAGAACGGGTTCGTCGGATCGCCGGGCCGAATCTCGAAGTAGTCGAGCGGCACGCCCAGATCCGACACCACCGTGCGCTCCAACTCACCCGCCAGCAGCGACGCCGCGACGCCGCGGACGTAGGCGCCCTGCCCGCCGCTCAGCTCGAACGACGGCTTGCCACTGATCAGATACGAGAGCAGCTCGGCCTGCGAGTAGTCCGCGTGCTCGGCCTCGAGCCGCAGGCGCGGCAGTCGCAAGGTGCCGCCGATGTGCGCGAGAACTGTGATCTCCGGCGGCTGACCTGGCCCTGGCAGCGGATGGACGACGTGGCTCCCTTCGATATCGAGCGCGGCATCGAGATCGGGTGTGCCGAAGTATTGGACCGTCCCCCGCCTGACGACGAACTCGCGCGTCACCGGTCCGATGATCAGTCGATAGGTGCCGCGTGGCGCCTGCAGCGTACCACTCAGGATGTAGTTGTTGCGAACCTTGTTGACCGTGACCGAGCCCGACAGCTGGATGTTCGCTTCGTTGGAGCGCAGCCACACATCCTCGCCCATCGTCAGCTGCAGGTTCCTGACCTGCAAGCTGTCAAAGAAGAGGCTCTGGAACTCCGGGCCGAGCCGGTGCGTGCGGATCAGTGACGTATCGATGAGGTCCTGCACCCACGGTTCGTCGAGGTTCACGACGCGCTTGTTGACGAGGTCGGCGAAGTGCAGCACGCCCTCCGTGACGGTGCCGCGCCCTGTGAGCGTCGCGCCGAACACGGGACCCGTCAGGGCCACGCGACCGCTCGCGGTAAGCGCGAGATAACCGCGCAGATCCAGCGCCTTGAACTCGGACGTCGTGATGTTCAGCGCGAGCACCGGCTTGGTGAGCCGCTCGAGTCGCATGAACCCGGTCAACTCGGCGTGGCCGCGTTCACTCGTCGCGGTGATGCTGTCCACGCGGATCGTGTCGCCGCGCAGCGACAGGCTGCCGTTCAGATTCGTGTAGCGCACGCTCAGCGCAGGGATCGTGGCCGCCGCATGCCCGATCTGGAGCCCGCCGCGCAACCTAGGCGCCTCCCATGTGCCGCCGATGCCGAGATCGGCGGTGAAGACACCTTGGACCTCCCGCACGGTCGTCGTGACCGCCGCCAGCACGCCGAGATCGACGCTGTCGGCGCGCGCCTGCACGGAGAGTGTGTCCGGCAGCTGGCGATTGGCGACCGGAACAAGCGCTAGGTCCAGAGGAAGGTGAGCCGTGACGTTCAAGACCTGCTGGCCCGACCGCCACAGGTGCACCTCGCCGTTCAGCCGGCGGCTGCGATAGTCGACGATTCCGTCCATGAACGGCGCGCGGAACGAGCCGAACGAGGCGTTCGAGAATGCAAACGAGCCACTGTACAACGGGTTCGCGCGCAGGCCGCCCGCCGCGAACGTGGCGGTGACTGCACCCGCCACGCCCAACGTATCGCTCTCCATGAGCGCGTAGATGCCGGTGAGTGGGAAGCTATCCAAGGAGACGCGAGCATTGATCGGACCCCGGCTCGGCAGATCGCCGCTTACGGCGAGGCGACCCGCACCAGCGGAATTCTTGAGCGCGGCCGAATCCACGTGCAGCACGGAATCGCCAAAGGCCAGAGCCATCGGGCGCTCGAGGAACCACACGCCGCTCGGCAGGAGGACAGCGAGTGAGTCCACCACCGCGTGCTGCGTGCCGCCCTTCCGCCCAGTACCGCTGAGTCGAGTGTAGCTGCCACCTGCCAGGAACGCGCCCAGGTCGCCGACGCGCGAGCGCGCAAACCAGGTCAGTGAGTCGCGCGTGCCGCGCGCATGGGCGGCGGCGGCGCCGAACCCGAACCGTCCATACCCGAGCGAATCGATGTTCGCGTCGATGTCGAAGCGCGGGACGGGCCCCGGCTGATACGCGATCGTGCCCTCGCCCTTCGGCATCCGCCAGCCACGCCACTGCAGCTCCAGGACGCGGGCGTCGCCCCCGATGGACATCGAGTCGAGCGCGCCGTCCAGCGTCAGCCGCACCCGGGCGGAGCCCTTGAGTTTGGCCTCGCTCGACGCGATGGCCACGTTTGGGCCGGCGAACCAGGTCGCCAGTGAGTCGAGCACGCTGAGGCTGTCGGCGTCGAAATCGAATGTCAGGGTGCCGTTGTCAGGCCGTTGCCATCCCAGGGATCCGCGGCCGCTCGTAAACAGCCCCGGTTGCTGCAGCCGCAACGAGTCCACATACAGCCGCCCCTCCGCGAACCGGATCTTGGTCGCGCCGCTGTCGATGATCGTGCCCGCGAACAACGACGGGGCCAGCATGACTGAGAGCTGGCCGATGGGCTTCGTGACGCTGTCCGCTGCGACGGTGCCGGAGGCGGTGAACGTGAGCCGTGAGGGCGGCGCGCTGGCGCGGGTCAGCCAGCGCTGCAGGTTGAGGTCTTGAGCATGCAGCGTGAAGCCGCGGGCGCCGAATCCAGGATGTGCGTCCCGCGCGCCGAGCAGTAGCGTCCCGTCGCCGCGCACTGCGCCTCCCCCGCCCAGCATCCCGAGATCGGCATGCGTCTCGACGCCGGTGAGGTCGCCGTTCATGCGGACCGTACCGGAGAGCGTGCCCCGCAGCGGAAAGTTGACGATCCGGCCCGTCAGCCCGTCGAGCGACAGCGAATCGGCGTGCACGTCGGCGAACACGCCCAAGACGTCCGTGCGGAAATCGAGCCGCACGACGCCGCGGATGACACTCACGGGCCGGTCGCTGTCGTGATGCCGCAGCGTTCCGCTGAACATCGCATTCTTGAGTGTCCCGGTGAGCGTGCCGGTGGCGTCGAGCTCGCCCTGGAGATCGAACCCGGGCACCAGCCGCCGCACCGTGCCGATATCGATGCGGCCCCTCTCCACGGCGAACGGCTGAAACGCGAGCTCTTTGCCGGCGACACTGATTTCTCCCTTCCCCTGGATCTGGGACTCCGGCCATCCGGGGACGAGCGAGTCACGGAACAACCATCCGGTCTCAATCTTCAGCGCGCTCATCGGCCCGTCGACGATCGTCCGTCCGCTCAGTCGCCCGTAGAAGGGAAGCGAGCCGATATAGACCCGCGCAAAATCGAGGGAGAGATCGTGGGCCACCAGATCACCCTGGCGCAGCGCCACGAGTCCGGAGTCGGCGGCGCTGAACGCGGTGACGCGTCCGGTGAGCCGGCCCTGACCGAACGTGAGGTCGAGCGGCCGCAGCTGAATCTCGAGCACGCGGCCCCCATGGGAGGCGAGCGTCACGCCGCCGTGCAGCACGGCGTTTTCGGGAAAGCGCGGGTCGAGGAACCGGATGTCGGTCAGCGTCGCCGAGTCGGCGCGCATGACGAGGTTCCAGAGTAGCGTGTCGCGCGGCCACTGTACCGTGCCGCGCGCGCTGAACTGGGTGCCGGGGAAGCGCACGCGCGACAGATCGACGTCGAGCGTGTGGCCGTCGATCGTCACCCGGCCGACCACGTCGGCGATGGACACCTTCGGGTCGCTGCTCTCGGTCGCGAGCCGCAGCACGTCGATGCGGATGCCCTTTTCGCGCGGCGCCTGGATGCGCAGCGCCGCGAGCCGGGCGTTGAGATGCTCGAACCGGCGGACGCGGTAGCGGCCGTCTTCGCCAGAATACTCGATTTCTTCGTTGGCGCTGCTGATTTCGCCGTGCTTTTGCAGTCGCAGTGTCAGGGAGCCGTCCTGGATCTGCACGTTGCGCAGGAGAATGAGCGAGCGCGGTCCGGCGGGACCGAGTGGCTTCACCGTGACGGTGTCTTTTTCACCGAGACGCAGCAGCTCGTCAAAGTTGATCCTGCCGTTGGCGTGCTGCACGATGTTGAAGACCGGTCGATCGAGCCGCACTTCCATGAACACGACCCGGCCGGCGGCGAAGTCGATCGGGTTGTAGCCCAGCTCGGCATGCGGCAGGAAGGCGACCAGAGTCGAATCGGGATCGAGGAAGCGGACGTCGGTGAGCACGACGCCCGTGAGCAGCGATCCCCGTACCTCCCCCACCTGGATCGAGCCCGACACCGCGCTTTGCACGACTGAGCTCGCCACGCGCGCAAGCAGCGTGCGGCCCGCGTGGGTGCCGACGAGCGCGTTGAGCGCGCCGAGGAAGCAGGCGAGGAGGCCCACCAGAGACCAGAGCGCGACACCCAGGGAGCGACGCATCTAAAACGCCTGCCCCACCGCAATCTGAATCACGACCTTCTGCCAGAAGGTTTTTTGCGCTCGCAGCGGCGGGTACGATGGACGGATCTGCGTGACTGTGCCGGCGGAGTCGAGAAGCAGCAATGGCCCCCGTTCCAGTGGGTAGCCGTTGTACGCGGCGTCGATGCGCACCGGACCGAGCGGGGTGGCGAATCGCAGGCCCGCGCCCGGCGTGACGCGCATATCGCGAAGGGTTACAAGCTCCTGCCCCCGCTCCCAGACCTGCCCCGCATCGACGAAGATGCCCAGCCGCATCCGCTGGGCGAAGATCGGTGACGGAAACCGCAGCTCGGCGTTGAGAACGATGGCCGTATTGCCGCCTGTCGGAGTGGTCCGGACGCCGCGCCACACGGTGTCACCGGCCTGGGCGGTTGCGGCCTGGTCGATCGAATCGCGGTTCGTAATCACGTAGACTCGTGGCCCCAGCTCATTCCTGCCGTAGCCACGAACGGAGTTGGGCCCGCCGCCGTAGAAGCGCTGATCGGGCGGCACGTAGCCGACGTTCTGTCCGGAGAGGCTGATGTTGCGCGGCAGAATCGTTCCGCCGCGAATCCGCCACGCAAACACGGTGCGCCGCCCGAGGGGGTGGTACTTCGCGATCTCGAGCTCCCCCCGGTTGAATTCGTAGGGCGCCTGCGAGCCCACGAAGCGGGATGCGTGCAGTAGCGTCGCGGTGGTGATGCTGCCTTCGGAGGGATCGAGGATGCTGTTGACCCGATCGCGCACGGCACTGATCGTCACCGCGCCGAACTGCCGCCGGTCGCGGAGGAATTTGCGGCTCGCCTCGTCGCACAACCGGAACAGGCTGCAGTAGATCCCGTCCGCTGCCAGGGTCCGTCCGACGGAATACGAGTAGCCGAGTGTGACGGGAAGTTGTCCACGGGTGTTGAGTGTCAGATCGGCGTTTCCGCCGATCGCCTCGCGTGTGTAGATCCCGAACTCCGAGCGTCGCTCCGCGACGAAACCCAGCGTGGCGACGTGGGAGCGGGACAGGAACGCCGGCTGTCGCAGCGTAATGCCGAGCGTGTAGTTGAGCGTGTCGAACGTCCACGTGCCGGCGAACGGGTTACAGAACTGATTCAATCCCGTCGTCTGCTTGGGCGTGCCCGCGCCCAGCTTCGACACACGAGCCGACAGATCGAGCGTGCGCGCACCGCCCAGGAAGTCATGCGCCGTCCAGCCGCTCTGCACGCGAAAGCACTCCACCGTGGCGTAGCCGGCGCCGAGGCGCACCTGGTGGGCGGGACCCTCCAGCACCTGGATCAGGGTGCGCACCGTCGAGTCGCGCAGCATCGTCTCTTGCGGCGCGACGGAGTCCAGCAGCACGACGTTGACCGAACTGAACACACCCATGCCGTACAAGTCGCGCTGCGTCTGGTACAGCGCGTCCTGGTTGAACGAGCTCCCGGGCCGCACCGACATGACGCGGCGCACCGTACCCGTGTCCACGTCGCGCAGCCCGCGGATCAACACCTCGCCGATGCGCATCCGCGGCCCCGGCTGCGCATCGAACTCGATTTCCGCCTTCAGGATTCCCGCTTCCGAATCGAAGTTTCGCAGCACCTCGGCGTAGGGGAATCCGTTGTTGCGCAACCGCGCGACAATCGTATCAGCCGATGCCTGCATGAAAAAGCGATTGAAAGGATCACCGACTTGCAGCGGCAGGTCGCGTTTCAGTCTCTCGACGTCGAAGATGCCGTCCAGACCGCGCACATCGAGCCGGACCACGCGTACCGGGTCGCCCTCATGAATCCGGAACGTGATGTACGCGTCGCGCGCCGTGCGCCGCACCGACGTGTCCACGACCGCGTTCATGTAGCCGCTCTGGCGATAAAGGAGAATCAGCCGGACCACGTCGCGCCGGAATTCGACCTCGTTGAGGTAGCGCTTCTCGCCCAACCCAAGCCAGCGCACGAACTGGCTGCGGGCCCACCAGCTCGATTTTGTGGTAGCGATAGCGCTCTCCAGTGTGTAGTCATCGAGAGCTCGATTACCAACGATCGACAGGCCCCGAACTACCCGCTCCTGTTCTTGAGCGGCGAGGACGGTTGTCGCCGCCAACGCGGCGAGCAACAGGCAGGGTATGACGCGCAATTGACGTAGTTTGCCAATGTCGGCTATGTTGCGACACTTGCTCCGCACTGTCAACCTTTTCGACACCGCGAAGAGCGCCCTGTTCCTGTGTATTCTCGCCGGCTGTCGCGGTCAGTCAGGCGGCGGAGATCAGGGCCGCAGTCTCGTCTACTACGAGACGTACGATCCCCGCTCGCTCGACCCGGCGCTCTCCACTGACGTACCTACGGGCGAGATGGTGACGCTGTTGTTCGACGGGCTCACCCAGTTCGACGCCGACGGCCGCCTGCTGCCTGGCTTATCCGACCGCTGGACGGTAGATCGAAAGGGCCAAAGGTACGTCTTCCATCTCCGTCCGGGCGTCAGCTTTCACGACGGGCATCCCCTCGTCGCCGCCGACGTCAAGCGCTCCTTCCTGCGCGTCCTCAACCCGCAGACACACGGCGGGCGGGTGTGGCCGTTGCTGCCGATCGCGGGAGCCGGCGACTTTGCGAACGGGCGCGCGCGCGACGTGCGCGGCATCGAGGTCCTGGGTGATACGGCCGTGGCATTCACGCTGACCGAGCCGCTCGCCATTTTCCCGAAGTTCCTCGCGATGCCCGTTGCGTCGGTCGTGCCGTCGCCTCTTCCCGCCGACTTCGGCCAACATCCCGTTGGCACGGGGCCGTGGCGCTTCGTCGCGTGGGAGCACGACGACTATCTGCGCTTTGCGAAGAATCTGAATTACTGGCGTGGAGCGCCGCTGGGTGAGTCACTCACTGTTCGGATCATTCCCGAGGCGCTCACGCGTGCGGCTGAGTTTCTGGCGGGCCGGATCTCTGTCGTCGAGGTCCCGTTCGGCGAGACGAAGAAATGGGAGCAGGAGCATCCGGACTGGCTGAAGCGTAAACCAGCGCTCCGCCCTATCTATGTGCCGCTGAACAACCGGCGCGGCCCGTTGCGCGATCCGCGGGTCCGCCAGGCGATCAATCACGCCGTGAACGTCCCCGAAATCTTGCGCACGGTGTGGAATGGCCGCGGCGCCCTGGCTGCGGGTTCGATTCCACCAACGTTGGGCGGGAGTGATCCCTCGCGCCGGCCCTACAGCTACGACACGACCGAAGCACGGCGCCTGCTACAAGCGGCCGGATACCCGAACGGGTTTTCCCTGCAGCTGTGGCGTTCGGGGACGAACGTCGAAATGGGTCGCGTCGCCCAGGCGATTCAGGCGCAGCTCGCCGCCCTTGGCATCCAGGTCGAGATCGTGTCGCGCGACGCCTCCAGCATGCGCGAAGCGGTCCGGAAGGGCGACACCGACATGGCGATCACCGACTGGTGGGCCGACTATCCGGATGCCGACAATTTCCTCTACCCGCTGTTTCACAGCGCGAGCGTTGGGCCCGGCGGGAACTACGCCTTCTACAGCGATCGCGTCACCGACTCGCTGATCGTGGTGGCGCGCCTCACCGTCGATCAATCGGCGCGCGAGGCGCTGTATCGTCGCATCGACAAGCGCGTCTATGACGCCGCGCCGTGGCTCTACCTCTGGTTTGCCGTTGATCTCTGGGTGGAGCATCCGTCGATCGACGGCTGGGATATCCCGGTGATCTTCAGCGGCCAGCGCTGGACGAAGGTCCGTGTTAAAGCTGGTCGCTAGCCGGCTGCTGGCGACGATCCCCACCCTGTTCGGTGTTCTCGTCGTCGCCTTTCTCTTATTGAACGTGGTCCCTGGCGATCCCGTCGCCGAGATGGTGGGCGAACGCGCCGACTCCGCCACGATCGCCCGGCTGCGCGCGGAGCTGCATCTCGACGAGCCGATTCCCGTGCAGTTTGGGCACTATCTCTGGGGCGTCGTACGGGGCGATCTGGGCCGCTCCTACATCACGCAGCGCCCGGTCCTCGGCGATCTCGCCGAGCGGTTTCCCAAGACGCTGCAGCTCGCGGGCGCCGCCATGCTGCTCGCGGCGACCTGCGGTATCACGCTGGGCGTGCTGGCCGCGATCCGCCCCGGCGGTTGGGTGGATCGCTTCAGCATGCTCATCGCCTACGTCGGCGTCTCGTTTCCCGTCTATTGGGTCGGGCTGCTGCTGATCCTGCTATTCGCGGTCGCGTTGCGCTGGCTGCCGCCCTCCGGATACGGCGGGCTCGCGTTTCTCGTGCTGCCGGCGCTGACGCTCGGCACGCGCTCGATTGCCTTTCTCGCGCGCATGACGCGCGGCGCCATGCTCGAGATCCTGCCGGCGGATTTCGTGCGCACCGCTCGGGCGAAGGGACTCGGAGAACGACGAGTCATCGGCCGGCATGCGTTGCGCAATGCATTGCTCCCGATCATTACCGTGCTCGGACTCGACGTGGGCAACTACCTGACGGGCAGCATCCTGACTGAGACGATTTTCTCCTGGCCCGGGGTAGGACGATACGTGCTGCTGGCCATTCAGAAACGCGATCTCCCCGCCGTGCAGGGGAGCATCCTGTTTTTGTCCGTGATCTTCGTGCTGGTCAACCTTCTCACCGACGTGCTCTATGCGAAAGCTGATCCTCGCGTCGCTTACGATTAGCGCCGCAGTCTCGCTCCAGGCGCAAAGCCGGGGGGGGGGCGGGGGG
>WNFB01006139.1_pt1 | contig 19110 bp, 17 predicted proteins | sample 5400501 | NCBI WGS metagenome assembly WNFB01 (sample SAMN13153341, study PRJNA577476) | soil metagenome | isolation source: 200 cm saprolite under Douglas fir tree site 2 hole 1 | place: USA:California | collected 2015-04-18 | reverse complement strand
TCGTGCGAGACCAGCAGCACGCCGCAGCCGCGCGTGTCGCGGATGCGGCGGATGAGCGCGAAGAGCTCGGCCTGGCCGGTGATGTCGACGCCCTGGACGGGCTCGTCCAGCACCAGGAGCTCCGGCTCGCGCAGCAGCGCCCGCGCCAGCAGCACCCGCTGCAGCTCGCCGCCCGAGAGGGTCTGCAGCGGCAGGTCGAGCGCATGGCCCGCGCCGGTTTCGGCCAACGCCGCCGGCATCGCCTGCCGCCGCGCCCCGGGGACCAGCGCCAGGAAGCGGCGCACCGTCAGCGGCAGCGTCTCATCGATGGCGAGGCGCTGCGGCACATAGCCGATTCGCAGGCCCGGCCGGCGGCGCACCAGACCGGCATCCGCGCGCTGCAGGCCCAGCGCGACGCGCAGCAGCGTCGTCTTGCCGGCGCCGTTGGGGCCGATGATCGTGACGATCTCGCCGGCGCGAAGCGCGAGCGAGACGTCGCTCAGCGCGACGCGCGCACCGAAAGCGACATGGAGGCCGGCCAGCTCGACCAGCGGCGGTGGCGCTGCGCTCATCGCGTCCTCAGGGCTCAATGCTGGCAGCGGGGGCACAGGCCGCGCACTTCGATGGTCTGACGCTCGACAGCGAATCCCAGCTCGCCGGCGCGGCGCAGCACGGCGGCGGCGATCGTGGGATCATCGAGCTCGGCCGCGGCGCTGCACGCGCCGCAGATCAGGAATTGGCTCACATGCGGCCGCTCCGGCCGCGCGCAGCCGACATAGGCGTTGAGCGATTCGATGCGATGGATGAGGCCGTGCTCGATCAGGAATTCGAGCGCGCGATAGACGGTGGGCGGCGCGGCGCCCGAATGCGAGCGGCGCAACGCCTCGAGGAGAGCATAGGCGCCGACCGGCTCGTGCCCGCGCCAGATCAGCCGCAGCACGTCGCGCCGCAGCTCGGTCAGGCGCGCGCCACGCTCCTCGCAGAGCTGCGCGGCGCGGTCGAGCGCGCCGTCGACGCAGCTGTCGTGGTCGTGACCCGCGGTCTGGAAGGGGCTCGTTGTCGGCGGGCGGGAGCCACGGCTGTCCGGTTGGGCGAAATCGGTTGTGTGTGCTGTCGACACCTCTCTGTCGTCGTGCCCGGCCTTGTGCCGGGCATCCACGCCTTTTTTGGGCGCGTCGGAAGGCGTGGATGGCCGGGACTCGCCCTCCGGGCGGCCCGGCCATGACGACCGGAGCGGTTTGCCCTGATCGCGATCGGCCGCCTTGCGGCGTGAAAAGCTCGAACCGGACAGCCGTGGGCGGGAGCGGGCCATGGGATGCCTCGTCGCCTTGTCTGGACGATGTTATGATATAACATATCGTGCTAGTGGCAAGCGGCTCGACAGGGGCGAAGATGTTGCGACGGCGCAGGGTGATTGCGGTTGCCGCCGCGCTGCTTGGTGCAGCGGTCCTGCCGTCGCCTGCCGCCGCGGCGGCGCCGCAGGTGGTGGTCAGCATCAAGCCGATCCACTCGCTCCTCGCCGGTGTCATGGCGGGCATCGGCGAGCCGGCGCTCATCGTCGCCGGCAGCAGCTCGCCGCATGTCTATACGCTCCGCCCATCCGATGCGCGCAAGCTCGAGGCGGCCGACATCGTCTTCTGGGTCGGCCCTATCCTCGAGGGCTTTCTTACCAAGCCGATCGCCTCGCTCGCCGGCAAGGCAGAGATCGTCGAGCTCGACCGCGCGCCGGGGATCGCACTTCTGCCGGCGCGCGAAGGCGGCGATTGGGAAGAGGATGAGCACGACCACGCGCCGGCGGCTTCCGCGCTGGAGCAGGACGGCCATCTCTGGCTCGACCCGGTGAACGCCAAGGCCATCGTGCGCCTAGCCCGGGCAAGGCTCGCGGCGCTCGACCCCGGCAACGCGGAGCGCTACCGGAGCAATGCCGCGGCGCTCGAGCGGCGCCTGGACGCGCTCGACGCCCGCTTGCGACAGCGCCTGGAGGCGGTGCGCGGCTTGCCCTTCGTCGTCTTCCACGACGCCTACCAGTATTTCGACCGGCGCTATGGGCTCTTCGCGATCGGCTCGATCACCGTCAGCCCCGAGCACCTGCCCGGCGCGCAACGGATCCAGGCCATCCGTGCCAAGGTGGCGCGGGTCGGCGCGGCTTGCGTCTTCAGCGAGCCGCAATTCGAGCCGCTTCTGGTGCAGACGGTGATCGAAGGCACGCGCGCCCGCACCGCGGTGCTCGATCCCGAAGGGGCGGCGCTGCGCGCCGGGCCCGAGCTCTATTTCACTCTGATGGGCGGCCTGGCCGACGCGCTGGCGATCTGCCTCGGGCAGTGATGCCTTGCCGCACCCCCTCCCTAGCCCGTCATTGCCTCCCTAGCCCGTCATTGCGAGCGCAGCGAAGCAATCTCCGTCAAGCATCGCGCCATGCTGGCGGGAATTGCTTCGGCGCCCTGCGGGCGCCTCGCAATGACGGGCTAGGCAGGGAATGGGTTTGGGCTGGTGCGCCGGTGAGCCGTTGCTGGTGCGGCAATGGTCCGCCGCATCATGCAGAGCTGTAGCAATGGGAAGCGGAGTTGTAGGTTTCACGTGACACAATCGCGCCGGCGCGCGCGGCGTTTCCGCAGATTTGCGCGCTCCGGCGCCGCGGCAGCGCCAAACCGCGCCTCGGGTGCCGGCGCCAGGTGTTGAAACCTGTAGCACTCGCCGCCTAGTTCTCGACCCAGGCGATGCGCAGCACATTGGTGGCGCCGGGCGTGCCGAAGGGCACGCCCGCGGTGACGACGATGCGCTGCCCGCGGTCGGCGAAGCCCTCGCGATGGGTGATGCGCGTGGCGCGGTGCACCATGTCCGAGAAATTGCTGATGTCGCGCGTATGCACGCAATGCAACCCCCACACCAGCGCCAGGCGCCGCGCCGTCTGCAGATTCGAGGTGAGCGCCAGGATCGGCGCCTTCGGCCGCTCGCGCGCGGCGCGCAGCGCGGTCGCGCCCGAGGTGGTGTAGGACACGATCGCGGCGGCGCCGATGGTGTCCGCGACCTGGCGCGCCGCGACGCTGATCGCGTCGGACGCGGTATGCTCGGTTTGCGCGAAGGCATTGGCATGGAGGTTGGCGTCGTAGAGCGGATCGGCCTGCACGCGGCGGATGATGCGGTCCATGATCGTCACCGCCTCGATCGGGTATTCGCCCGCCGCCGTTTCCGCCGACAGCATCACGGCGTCGGCGCCGTCATAGATGGCGGTCGCCACATCCGACGCCTCGGCGCGGGTCGGCACCGGCGCGTGGATCATCGATTCGAGCATCTGCGTCGCGACGATGACGGGCTTTCCCGCGACGCGGCAGGCATGGACGATCTGCTTCTGCACGGGCGGCACGTCCTCGGGCGGCATCTCCACGCCGAGATCGCCGCGCGCGACCATGAGGGCGTCGCTGAGCTCGACGATCTCGGCGAGGCGCCGTATCGCCGCCGGCTTCTCCAGCTTGACCATGATGCCGGCGCGTCCGGCGACCAGCTTGCGCGCCTCGGCCACATCCTCGGGCCGCTGCACGAAGGACAGCGCCACCCAATCGACGCCCATGTCGAGCGCGAAGGCGAGATCGCTGCGGTCCTTGGGCGTCAGCGCCGTCACCGGCAGTACCGCGTTGGGCACGTTGACCCCCTTGCGATCGGACAGCTCACCGCCAACGAGCACCGCGGTCTCCGCGAATCGTTCGCCGCAAGATTCGACCTTGAGGCGCACATTGCCGTCGTTGAGCAGGAGCTCCGTGCCCGGCTCGAGCGCGGCGAAGATCTCCGGGTGCGGCAGCGGTGCGCGCGCGCCATCGCCCGGCTGCTTGTCGAGATCGAGGCGGAAATGCTTGCCGGCGGCAAGCCGCACCCGCCCTTCGGCGAAGGTGCCGAGGCGCAGCTTCGGGCCCTGCATGTCCGCGAGGATGCCGATGGGTCGCCCGGTCTCCTTCTCGAGCGCGCGGATCGTCTCCAGCCGCGCGCGGTGGTCCTCGCTCTGGCCGTGGCTGAAATTGAGCCGGAAAACATCGACCCCGGCGCGGAAAAGCGCGCTGATCTTCTCGGGCGAGGAGGTCGCCGGTCCGAGCGTGGCGACGATCTTGGCGCTGCGTTGACGGCGCATGTCTTGTTCCTTCAGGCGCGAGGGCGGTCACCCGGCGGTAAAACCAGGATTGCGCGGAAGTCGTTGACATTGGTTAGCGTTGGCCCGGTGACAAGCAGGTCGCCGAGCGCGTGGAAGGCGCCGTAGCCGTCATTGTCGGCAAGGCGCGCGCGCAGATCGAGGCCGAGCGCCTCGGCCCGCGGCAGCGTATCGGGGGCATAGAAGGCCCCGGCATTGTCTTCCGTGCCGTCGACGCCGTCGGTGTCGGCGGCGAGTGCATGGATCGCCGGATGCCGATCGAGCGCCACGGCGAGGGCGAGCAGGAACTCCGCATTGCGCCCGCCGCGCCCCGATCCACGCACCGTGACGGTCGTCTCGCCGCCCGACAACAGCACCGCCGGGCGCGGCAACGCAGTGTCGCCGACGAGAAGCCGGCCTGCGGCGGTTTGGCGGGCGATGCCGGCGTGAACCAGCGCGACGTCGCGCGCCTCGCCCTCGATCGCATCGCCGAGCACGAGCGGCGTGACGCCGGCGGCGCGCGCGGCCGCCGCAGCCGCGGCAAGCGCATCCTGCGGCGTCGCGATCAGCACGACCTCGCTGCGGGCAAGGCGGGCATCGCCGGGCTTGGGCGTCTCTTCCGCGGCGGCGGCGAGATGCGCGGCGATCGCGGCGGGCGGATCGATGGCATACTTGGCGAGGATGGCGCGCGCCTGGGCGAAAGTCGACGGGTCGGGCACCGTCGGCCCCGATGCGATGATGGCGGGATCGTCGCCGGGAACGTCGGAGATCGCCAGGGTGACGACATGTGCCGGCGCGGCGGCCGCGGCGAGGCGGCCGCCCTTGATGGCGGAGAGATGCTTGCGCACGCAGTTGATCTCGCCGATCGTCGCGCCGCTGCGCAGCAAACCGCGCGTCACCGTGCGCTTGTCGTCAAGCGCGAGGCCGGGCGCCGGCAGCGCCATCAGCGCCGAGCCGCCACCCGAGGCGAGCACCAGGACGAGATCATCGGCCGTCAGGCCGCGCACTTTCTCGAGAATGCGCGCCGCGGCGGCGCCGCCGGCAGCGTCGGGCACCGGATGGCTCGCCTCCACTACTTCGATGCGAGGGCAGGCCACAGCATGGCCGTAGCGGGTGATGACGAGGCCGGAGAGCGGGCCGCGCCAGTGCTGCTCGACCGCCTTCGCCATGGCGGCGGCTGCCTTTCCGGCGCCGATCACGACCGTCCGCCCGCGCGGCGGCGGCGGCAAGCGCGGCGGCAGGGCGCGCGCCGGATCGGCGGCATGCAGCGCCGCATCGAACATGGCGCGCAGCAACGCGCGGGGGTGGTCGCGCCGGGAAGGGTTCACGGTCATCCTTGTCGCACGCGGTGCGGGACGTCTCGCCCAAGCCGCCGGCAGAAGATAGGATGGCGCGACGCCGGATCACAACCCCGAGCGAGGTTTCCGTCCTGTCCTCTGCTCCGCCGGCCTCTGGCAATCGCCGTCCGGCGTCGCCACACTAGGAGGGCGCGCCTCACCACGGAGAGACCCCATGGACGACAAGACGCAAACCGAGCTCGAGGCGGCGGCCTTCCGCCGCTTGGTGCAACATCTGCGCGAGCGCACGGATGTACAGAACCTCGACCTGATGAATCTCGCCGGCTTCTGCCGCAACTGCCTGTCGCGCTGGTACCGCGAAGCGGCAGAAGAGCGCCGCATTCCGCTCGCCGATGCGGCGGCGCGCGAGGTGGTTTATGGCATGCCGTATGAACAGTGGAAGGCAAAGTACCAGAAGGACGACAAGAAACCGGTTTCCGGCGCCGGTCACAAGCACTGATGGGATACGCAAACGTCGCACCTCGCGCGCACTGTCTTGCGCCGTCGCGCGCGCTTCGATAGGGTCGACGCAAAGAGACAAAACGCGGGGGACTCCATGCCGGATGTCGGCGGCATCGCCGGTGAGCGCTTGAAATCCTTCATCGAGCGCGTCGAGCGGCTCGAGGAAGAAAAGCGCGCGCTGGCCGAGGACATCAAGGAAGTCTACGCCGAAGCCAAGGGCGTCGGCTTCGATGTCAAGATCATGCGGCAGATCGTCAAGATCCGGAAGATGGACCAGGACGAGCTCGACGAGCAGGAGACGCTGCTCGACGTCTACAAGCGCGCCCTCGGCATGATCCCCGATCTCCAGAGCGAAGCGGCCGCGGAGTAACGGCTACTCGGCCGGCTTGGCGGCGCTGCGCGCGAAGACTGCGCTGGCGCGCAGGATGCGCTCATCACCCACCGCAAGGTAAGCGTTTGCGAAGGCGAGCCGCCTGCCGCTCTTCTGGACATCGACATGCGCCTCTACCCAATCGCCGAGCTTGGCCGTGCCGGCGAAGTCGGCCGTGAGGCTTGCCGTCACCAAAGTCGCCGGCGGGTCTTCCCGATACGCCGTGTTGTAGCCGAGCGCGATGTCGGCGAGCGTCATGAGCAGCCCGCCATGCGCGACGCCCCGCGCATTGGCATGCTTCTCCACGATGCGCAGGGCGATGACCAGCCGCTCGCCATCGCGGCGGTAGTAGAAGGGGCCGACGGCGTCGAGGAAAGGGCTCGTGCGGAAGAGCGGCGCGAAGCCGCCGGGTGGATCGCTCATGTCGCCATCGCTGCCTCGGCTGCTCCGCAACGCTAGACGAAGCGCCGTGTCCGCACCAGCGGCTCGCCCCAACCGCGTCAACGCTCGAGCCGAGGCATCCCCGGGGGTTTACTCCGCGGCGATCGCGTGCGGCGCGGGCGCTGAGCGGAAAGCGGCGAGCAGCTCCTGCTGCCGGGCGCGCGCTGTGGCCAAGTTCGCCAGCTTGACGTGGCCGAAGCCGCGAATCTGCTCCGGTATCGCCGCGAGCTCGACCGCGAGCGCGTGATTCTCCGGCGAGAGGCCGGCGATCAGCTCGTCCAGCATCGCCTCGTACTCTTCGATAAGACGGCGCTCGGTCCGGCGCTCCTCGCTGCGGCCGAACGGATCGAGCGGTGTGCCGCGCAGCAATTTGAGCTTCGCCAAGAGCGCGAAGGCACGCATCATCCACGGCCCATAGCGGCCCTTCTTGAGATGACCTGTCGCCGCGTCGCGCTTGGCGAGGAGCGGCGGGGCGAGGTGGAACTCGAGCGTGAAATCGCCTTCGAACTGGCGGCGCAATTTCTTCAGGAACTCGCCGCTGGTGTAGAGCCGCGCCACCTCGTACTCGTCCTTGTAGGCCATCAGCTTGAAGAAGTTGCGCGCGACCGCCTCGGCGAGCCCGGTCGCGCCCGCCGCCTTCAACTCCTCGGCGCCGAGCGCGCGGCGCACGAGGCGCCGATACCGCACGGCGTAGGCGGCGTCCTGATAGTCGGTGAGAAAAGCCACGCGCCGCGCGACCAGCTCGTCGAGATCTTGTGACGGCCGTTCGCCGCCCTCCGGCGCCGGCGCGGCGATGCGCTCGACCGCTTCGCGATCGACCGCCGCCCAGCGGCCCCAGCGGAAGGCGCGGCGATTGGAATCGACGGCGACCGCGTTCAAATCGATGGCGCGCTCGATCGCTTCGGCCGCGATGGGGATCAAGCCCTTTTGATAGGCGTAGCCGAGCAGGAACAGGTTCGTCGCGATCGCATCGCCGAGCAGCGCCGTCGCAAGCCGCGTGGCTTCGATGAAATCCGCATTCTCGCGCCCGACGGCGGCGGCGATGCGCTGGGCGAGCTCCCCTCCCGGGAAGGCGATGTCGGGGTCGCGGGTGAACGCGCCGGTGATGGTCTCGTGCCGGTTCACGACCGCCCGCGCGGCGCCGTCGCGCAGCCGCGACAGGCCGTCGGGTGTGGCCGCGACGACGATGTCGCAGCCGAGCAGCAGATGTGCGCTGCCGGTGGTGATGCGCACGGCGTGAATGTCGTCGGGTGCGCCGGCGATGCGGATATGGCTCAGCACGGCGCCACCCTTCTGCGCCAGCCCGGTCATGTCGAGAATGGAGCAGCCCTTGCCTTCGAGATGCGCGGCCATGCCAAGCAGCGCGCCGATGGTCACCACGCCCGTGCCGCCGACGCCGGCAACGAGGATGTTGTAGGGCTCGGCGAGCGCCGGGAGCGCCGGCGCCGGAAGCGGCGGGATCTCGTCGCTGTCTTTCGCCTCATGGTGCCGGCGCAGCGCCCCGCCATGCACGGTGACGAAGCTCGGGCAGAAGCCTTCGACGCAGGAGTAATCCTTGTTGCAGCTCGACTGGTCGATGGCGCGCTTGCGGCCAAACTCGGTCTCGACCGGCACCACCGAGAGGCAGTTCGAGGTGCGCGAGCAATCGCCGCAACCTTCGCAGACGAGGTCGTTGATGAAGACGCGCTTCGGCGGATCGGGGAACTGCCCGCGCTTGCGGCGGCGGCGCTTCTCGGCGGCGCAGGTCTGGTCGTAGACCAGCACGCTCACACCGGGCTCGTCGCGAAGATCGCGCTGCACCTCATCGAGCCGCTCGCGATGGAATGTCTGGACGCCCGGGGCAAAGCCGGCATCGACCGGGTATTTGTCGGGCTCGTCGCTGACGACGACGATGCGCTTCACGCCCTCGGCGGCCAGCTGCTGCGTGATCTGCGGCACGGTGAGCTGGCCTTCGATCGGCTGGCCGCCGGTCATCGCCACGGCGTCGTTGTAGAGGATCTTGTAGGTCATGGTGGCGCCGGCGGCGACCGCGGCGCGGATCGCCAGGGTGCCGGAATGGTAGTAGGTGCCGTCGCCGAGATTGGCGAAGATGTGCGGCGTATTCGTGAACGGCGCCTGGCCGAGCCAAGGCACGCCTTCGCCGCCCATCTGGGTATAGGTCGCGGTGTCGCGATCCATCCAGATCGCCATGTAGTGGCAGCCGATGCCGGCGGTGGCGCGGCTGCCTTCGGGCACGCGCGTCGAGGTGTTGTGCGGGCAGCCCGAGCAGAAATAGGGAATGCGCTCGAGCGGCGCCTTGGCGCCGGCGAGCTGACGCTCCTTGGCGGCGAGATAGGCGAGGCGGTCGGCGATGCGCGGCGAGGTGTGGAAGCGCTGGATGCGCTGCGCCACGACGCGCGCGACCTGCATGGGATCGAGCTCGCCGGTGGATGACAGCAGCGGCGCGCCGCGCTCGTCCTCCTTGCCGACGATGCGCGGCCGTGCATCGCTGCCGTAGAGCACGTCCTTGAGCTGCTGCTCGATGACCGGACGCTTCTCTTCGACGACCAGGATCTCCTCGAGACCGGCGGCGAAGCGGCGGGCGCCCTCGGGCTCGAGCGGCCATGTCAGCGCCACCTTGTAAAGGCGCAAACCGATGGCCGCGGCCAGGGCGTCGTCGATGCCGAGATCGGCCAGCGCCTGGCGCAGGTCGAGATAGGACTTGCCGGTTGCAGCGATGCCGAGGCGCGGGCGCGGGCTGTCCAGGGTCACGCGATCAAGCCGATTGGCGTGCGCGAAGGCCTGCACCGCCGGCAGCTTCCATTGGCGCAGCCGCCGCTCGATCTCCAGCGCGTTGTAGTCGGGCCAGCGGATGTTGAGCCCGCCCGGCGGCAGCGCGAAGTCGGCAGGCGTCACGACGTCGACGCGCGCGGGATCGACCAGGACCGAGGCGGAGCTGTCGGCGGCCTCGGCGATGGTCTTGAAGGCGATCCAGCAGCCGGAAAAGCGGGACATCGCCCAGCCGTAGAGGCCGAGATCGAGGATATCCTGCACGCCGGCCGGGTTCAGCACCGGGATCGAGGCGTCGATGAAGCCGTATTCGGACTGGTGCGGCAGCGTCGAGGACTTGGCGGCGTGATCGTCGCCGGCGAGGACCAGCACACCGCCGTGGCGGGCGGTGCCGGTGGCATTGGCATGCTTGAACACGTCGCCAGTGCGGTCGACGCCGGGACCCTTGCCGTACCACAGGGCGAAGACGCCGTCATACTTAGCATCGGGAAAGAGGTTGGTCTGCTGGCTGCCCCACACCGCGGTCGCCGCCAGATCCTCGTTGATGCCCGGGAGGAAGCGGATGTGGTGCTGCTCGAGGAAGCGCTCGGCTTGCCAGAGGTTCTGGTCGAGGCCGCTCAGCGGCGAGCCGCGATAGCCGGAGATGAATCCCGCGGTGTTGAGCCCGGCGGCGGCGTCCCTCTGCCGCTGCATCATCGGCAGGCGAACCAGCGCCTGGATGCCCGTGAGATAGATACGCCCCTTGTCGAGCGTGTATTTGTCGTCGAGAGTGACTGCCGCCAGCGTCATGGCACTCCCCAAAAACGTCTTGATCTTTGACGTCTCCCCCACAACAAACGCTTAATGTCGGTGGTCAGGTCAATCGCTTGCGAGGCGCCGGCAGCAATTCGCAAGGAATTTGCAAGGCGCCGCTCGCCGCTGCGCAAATCTGTCGCGCGGCCGCCGTCGCGCGCACGAATCTCTCCGCCCGTTTTGCGCTCCCCGCGCGATTCCCGGCGGCGCGGCGTAGAACAGCCGATGTCGGGCCGCCATATTGGCTTGGTCGGGCCTTCACCCTAGACTGTTTCAATTCCGCGAAAGGCCCGCCTCGATGACAGCTTCGGCGCGCGGGTGTCGACGGCGGCGTCGGTGCTGGAGCAGCACGGCAAGGACGAGAGCTACCATGCGCCGGCGCCGCCCGATGCGGTGGTGTTCGCGCAGGCGACCGACGAGGTCGCCGAGATCGTCACGCTTTGTGCGGCGCACAAAGTGCCGGTGATCGCGTTCGGCACGGGCACCTCGCTCGAAGGCCACGTCGCGGCGCTCCAGGGCGGGGTATGCATCGACCTGTCGCAGATGAACCGGGTGCTGCGGGTCAGCCCTGAGGACCTCGACTGCACGGTCGAGGCCGGGGTCACGCGGAAGCAGCTCAACGAGTACCTGCGCGACACCGGGCTGTTACGTGCTGGCGCTGAATGTGGTGCTGGCGGATGGGCGGGTGATCCGCACGGCGCGGCGGGCGCGGAAATCGGCGGCGGGGTACGATTTGACGCGGCTCTTCGTCGGCTCGGAGGGGACCTTGGGCGTGATCACCGAGGTCACCTTGCGGCTCTACGGCATCCCCGAGGCGGTCATGGCGGCGGTGTGCCCGTTCCCGAGCGTGGCGGCCGCGGTCGACACCGTGGTCGCCACCATCCAGGCCGGCGTGCCCATCGCCCGCATCGAGCTGCTGGATGAGTTCGCGATGGAATCGGTCGCTGCCTATTCCAAGCTTGATTACGCCGCGGTGCCGACGCTGTTCTTCGAGTTCCACGGCACCCAGGCCGGCGTCGCGGAGCAGGTGGCGCAGGTGAAGGAGTTCGCCGCCGAGCAGGGCGGGGTCGATTTCCGCTGGGCGGCGACGCCCGAGGAGCGCTCGAAGCTGTGGCAGGCGCGCCACGATGCGCATTACGCGACGATGGCGCGTCGCCCGGGCGCGCGCGTCTGGGCGACCGACGTCTGCGTGCCGATCTCCCAGCTTGCGCAATGCATCGCCGAGACGCGCGCGGATATCGAGCGATCGAGCCTGATGGCCGGCATGGTCGGCCATGTCGGCGACGGCAATTTCCATGTCGCCTTTCTTGTCGATCCCCAGCAGCCGGAGGAGATCGCCGAGGCGGCACACCTCAACGAGCAACTGGTGCTGCGCGCCATCGCCATGGACGGCACCTCGACCGGCGAGCACGGCATCGGCAGCGGCAAGATGGATTTCCTGGTCGCCGAGCATGGCGACGCCGTTTCGGTCATGCGCACGCTGAAACGGGCGCTCGACCCCGACAACATCCTCAATCCCGGCAAGATCGTGCGCGTGTGAGGCGTTTTCGGCCGGCCCTCCGATCCGTCATGGCGCGCTGCGGCTGGGCTGCCGCCGCCGTCGCGTGCCTTGCCGCGCAGGCGATGCCGGCGCTTGCCGGGCCGCCTGATCCCGCCTGGGTCACGAGCTTCGTCGAGGAGGACGATTTCTGGGCGCCGCACAACAAGGATCGCCATTACACGCATGGCGTCAGGGTCGCCTTCACCTCGCCCGACGTGCACAGCCCGTTCTGGCAGGCGCCCTTCGACTGGATCGGCAGCGTCACGACCGCCTTTCCGAGCAAGGATCCGTCCCTCGCCGGCGGCGAGACCGTGGTGCGGCGCTACAACATCATCCCGCTCGGCCAGAACATGTATACGCCGCAGAATCCTGCGCTCGTCGATCCCGACCCGCGCGACCGGCCCTTTGCCGGCTGGCTCTACGGCGGGATCGGGTTGATCCAGGACACGCCGGGCAGCGCGGCCGAACCGATTGACCGCTTCGACGCGCTCCAGCTCAATCTCGGCATCGTCGGACCGGGCTCGCTGGCCAACGCCATGCAGACGCATTATCACCTGCTGATCCAAGTGGCGCCGTTCCAAGGCTGGCACGCGCAGCTCCATAACGAGCCGGCGGCCGATCTCTATTACGAACGCAAATGGCGCCACCACGGCGAGTCCGAGGGAGGCTGGGGCTGGGACGCCATCCCGCAAGCCGGCGCGCGCGTCGGCAACGTCTACGACTATCTGGCGGCGGGCGGCCTGCTGCGCGTCGGCCGCAACCTGCGCGTCGATTACGGCCCGCCGCATATCGACCTCAACACCGGCGCCGAATATCTCAACCTCGAGCGCCTGACCGCTGGCGATTGGGGCATCTATTTTTTCGTCGGCGGCGAGGCGCGCGCCGTCGCCCACAACATCTTTCTCGACGGCAACGATTTCAAATCGAGCGCGCATGTGCAGAAGATTCCGGCGGTCGGCGACGCCGAAATGGGGGCGGCATTCTTCTGGTGGCATTTGCGGCTGGCCTATACCTTGATCTACCGCAGCCCGGAATTCATCCATCAGACCGGGCCCGATCATTACGGCTCCCTCAACCTGACGCTTCATCTGTCGTTCTGACCGGCAGGAACGTCATGTCGCAAGCAGGGCCCTCGCATCGGCGGAGTGACGAACATGGCGAAGGCTGACGCGCGACCCGCCCGACCGCGCGACGCCGCGAGCCTGATCCTGCTGCGCGACGGCGAGGCCGGGCTGGAGGTGCTGATCGGCCGGCGCGGCAAGGGCGCGCGCTTCATGCCTGGGCGCTATGTCTTCCCCGGCGGCCGCATCACGCCCGGCGACGCCCGCCCGTGGCAGGGCGAGGCGAGCGCGGCGGCCGACGCCGCCGACCCCTCATTCCTGGCGCTCAAACGCGCGGCGCTGCGCGAGACCTTCGAGGAGACGGGTCTGGTCATCGGCAGGGCTGCACCGGCGCACGAGCACGACACGAGCGCGCTGTCGGCGATCGAGCGGGCGTATCGCGCGCTCGGCGTGGCGCCGGCACCCGATCTGCTGCGCCTGGTCGGCCGCGCCATCACGCCGACCAATTCGCCGATCCGCTTCCACGCCCGCTTTTTCGTCGCCGATGGGGGGTATGCGCGGGGCGAGCTCGCGCCCTGCGAGGAGCTCGACGACCTCCACTGGCATCCGGTCGCCGTGGAGCCGCCGGGCGCGATGCAGAACGTGACCCGCTTCATGCTGCGCTGCGCTATCGAGGCCTGGCGCGGCGCCGCGCCGGCCGAACCGCCGCTCTACTGGCATCGCGGCGACCGAACCCTCGTGCGGCACCGACAGAAGCCTCGCTAGGGATTGACCACTTCCCAGCCTTCGGGAACCCACCGCAGGAGCTGCGTCGAGATCCTTCGCTGGTCGCCCTTCGCCGTCGCCTCGGCCACTCTCGTGAGAGCGTCGAGCGAGGCGCGATCCTTCCCTTCGGCGTATAGAATCCCCTCGGGCACGGGTACGGCAACGACCAGCTGCCCGTTCATTTCCTGGGAGAGCGCTGCCCAGTCATCATGCATGAGCAGGCGACTCGACTCGTAGAAATGCCCGGTGATATAGCCGATCGCATCGGGTTTTAGCCGGCTGATGACCGCGCTCCCTGGCGGCAGCTCCGCCGCCACATTCTGCTTGCCGAGAGCGATCGCCTCCTCCTGGGAAAGCCCGAGTTTTTCGAGGTCGCGGTCGGTCAGCATATTTATTTGGCGCGGCAGATCGACGACGCAGACGAGCCACAGATCGCCGGCAAGCGGCCGAACGATCGGCTGCGGCTCCAGCCGCTCGGCGGCATGCTTGCGAAGCGCATCGACATAGCCGGTGGATCGAACAATGACGCGAAGGTCGGATGTCGCGACGGGCCGATTTGTTTCGACCGCGAGGTCAGCCGCGTCTGCCGGCCTCGCGAAGGCGAGCAGCGCGGCGAGCAGGCTCATGAGTACCACGCGAATGGCCATCGATCGCGCCATTGCAATTCCTCTCGTCTCGATGCGACCCCTAAATCAAGGGCTGCCCAGAGGGCCATAAATTTCTACCACATCGCCACTCGGTGTACCGTACCCTGAGGTTCATGCTGCGCGATCGCATCATCGACCAGTATGGCGAGGGCTGCCGCATCCGGCAGGTGCGGCGCACGCCGCGCTTCGCCTCCGCGCTCTTCGTCGTCGACTTTATGCAGGGCGCGCGGCTCACCCGCATCCTCGGCGCCATCGGCCGGGACGGACGGCTCACCGAGCAATCGGGCATGGATCTGCTGCGCCCGGAGCGCCTCGTCTTTCTCTATGAGCGGCTGATGCTGCTGGCCTTCGCGATGGTTGAGCGGCCCGCGGCGGCGCTGCTGCTCGGCCTCGGCGGCGGCGCCATGTGCCGTCACCTCGCGGCCTATCTCCCGGATTGCGCGGTCACCGTGGTGGAGCGCGACGGCGCGGTCATCGACCTGGCGCGTCGCTTCTTCCACGTCACACACCCGATCCGCCGCGGCGACGCGCAGGACGTGGTCGCCGACAGCGCCGGCGCGTATGACGTGGTGCTCGTCGACCTCTACGACGGCAGCGGCGCGTCGGGCGTCGAGCCGGGCTTCTGGCAGGACTGCACGCGCGCGCTGCGCCCGGACGGCTGCCTCGCCGTCAACTGGGCCGCCTTCGTCGATGACGAGACGGCGCGCGAAGAGGCGCGGCGCATCGCCGCCGCGGCCGGCCGCTCGCTCTTCCTCGGCCCGCGCGCACTCACCGAGAATGTCGTGCAGCTGGCGTCGCCCGGCGGCAAGCTCACCCCCGCCGCGCTCGCCGCACGCTGGCGTCGCTTCGCCCTCGCCCACCATCTGCCACGCGAGGATCGCGACGTGCTCAAGCGCTGCACCATCCGCGCCGAGTTTCCCGTAAAGGGCGACGCGCGGGTCACCGCCCGGTGAAGCGGGCGGCGCGCTTCTCGACGAAATGCGCGACACCCTCGCGGAAATCCTCGGTCTTGAAGCTGGCGCGCATCTCCTCGTTGGCGAGCTCGACCGCTTCGCCGAGCCCGCCGAGCAGCGCCTCCCACACCTGGCGCTTCATCACGCGCATCGAGCGCGGCGAGACGGCGTCGGCGAGCTCGCGGGCGTAGTCGCGCACCTGGGCCATGAGTTCGGTCTGCGGCACCGCGCGGTTGACCAAGCCGATACGCTCCGCCTCCTGCGCCGAGACGCGGCGCGCCGAGAACAGCAGGTCCATCGCATGGCCCGGCCCGACCAGGCGCGGCAGCAACCAGGCGAGGCCGTATTCCGCGATGAGGCCGCGGCGCGAGAAGGCGGTGGTGAAGATGGCCTCGCTGCCGGCAAAGCGGATGTCGCAATAGCAGGCGAAGACGAAGCCGAGCCCCGCCGCCGGGCCGTTGACCACGGCGATGACCGGCTTGGGGATCGCCGGGAAATAGCTGTAGCGGTGTTGGAAATCGGCGCGCGCGGGGCCGCCGAGATCGAGCGGCGCCGGCGCTTCCGGCGGGATGCTCGCACCGCCGCCGCCGGCCGCGCCGGAGAGGCGCTCCATATCGGCGCCGGCGCAGAAGCCGCGCCCCGCGCCGGTGAGAATGATGACGCGCACCGCAGCATCCCGCGCCGCTGCCTCCATCGCCTGGCGCAAACCGCTCCCCATCTCCGCGTTGAAGGCGTTGAGCCGGTCGGGCCGGTTCAGCGTGACGGTGGCGATGCGCTCCTTGACTTCATAGAGCACGACGGGCTCGGCCATGACGTCCTCCCAGTCATTCTGCTTTGCCGGGCAGCATAGCCGACGCGCTCGCAGCGGCGCCACCGGGTTGCTAAGGTCGCGCGATGAGCTTACCCGCCGAGAGCGCGGCCGAGCGGCGCTGGAACCTCGCGGCGGCGATCTCGAGCGTGACGGTGTTCGGCATGGGCATCGGCCTCGGCGGGCCGCTGCTGTCGCTGGTGCTGGAGGCGCGCGGGGTCGACGCCACGCTCAACGGGCTCAACGCCGCCTCGACCTTCCTCGGCGTCATCCTCGGCCCGCTGCTGACGCCGCGCGCCGTCGGCCGCTTCGGCATCCGGCGCTTCCTGCTGGGCTGCTTCGCCCTCGACATCGCGCTGTTCCTGCTGATGAAGCTCGTCGACAGCATCGGCGCATGGTTCCTGCTGCGCATGATGCTCGGCATCGTCGGCTCCAGCATCTTCACGACCACCGAGGCGTGGATCAACCTGCTCGCCGACGACGCCGAGCGTGGGCGCATCCTCGGCCTCTACATCGCCTCGCTCTCGGCTGGATTCGGCATCGGCCCACTGCTGCTGTCGATCACGGGCACCGCGGGCTGGACGCCGTTCATCGCCGCAAGCGTTATCGTCGCCGTCGCTGCGATCCCGCTGCTCGCCGCCGGCGACGGCACGCGCGATCTCGGCCGCGCGTCCACGCAAAGCCCGTTCGCGGTCTTCACCAGGCAGCCGATCCTCATCTTCATCGTCGCGCTGTTCGGCCTTTACGAGGCGGCGATCATGACGCTGCTGCCGATCTGGGGGGTGCGCATCGGACTCGGCTATAAGCTCGGCGCCGCCACCGTCTCGGCGATCTATTTCGGCGCCATCGCGCTGCAGGTGCCGATCGGCTGGCTATCCGACAAGATCGCGCGTCGCGCGGTGCTGCGCCTGTGTGCCGCGGCGGGACTGGCCGGTGCCGCGCTGCTGCCGCTCGTCGCTGGCGCGACGCCCGCGCTCTTCACGGTGCTGTTCCTGTGGGGCGGGTTCACCACCGCGATCTACCCGGTCGCCCTCGCCATGGCCGGCGAGCGCTTTCGCGGCGCCGAGCTGGTCAGCGTCAATGCCGCGATCGTCATCGGCTACGGGCTGGGCGCGCTGGTCGGGCCAGTGCTGGGCGGGGCGGCCATGGATGCGTGCAATCCGCAAGGCCTGCCGGCGCTGCTGGCGCTGCTCTTCGCCGTCCTCGCTGCGACGACCTTCGCCCGCCGTTGACCGGCGCAGCGAGGAGAGCGCGCTCAGTGGAGCGGCCGCCCAAGCCGAGGCCAACCAACCGGCTGGATTGGTCGACCGGGCCCGGCGATCGGGTTGGCCGGGCCCGGCCGTCTTCACCCTTGCTGGCGCGGTCGCCGCGCTGGGCTCTGCGCGCGCCGCGCAAGCGGAGGGGAAGTCTTGGAATGGGGCGTGGCACTGCCTGGCGGGTCGCAAGATCCGGGCCAACACGGACCACGCTCGCTGCACCTGTTTTTGCGCCGATGCATGCGCGGTCTGTGCGTCCTCACCCGCAGTCGCTGCTAATTTCTGAATCGCGCACGCCTAAAATCCGGGCACGGGCAGCATTTGGGCAAAATTGCGGCAGCCTGCGCAGATCCTGTGCCGCCGGCCGCGCAGCGAGCACCGGGTCCTTTCGAGTAAGCCACTGACGCGCTTTGCAATTCGCATGCTCGACGGAGTGGCCCCGGTTTTGCTTGTGATATGCCGTAAGCCCGAAGCGACTTCGCCAAGGAGTAACAAGAGTGCAGCTCGCGCCGGTCCGGCATCGCCTGCCGCTCGCCGCCGTCCTCTGCGTCGTATCCATCGTCTCCTTTCTTGCTCTTGCCGCCGCGCCCGCCTGGGCGCATTTCGGCAGCGCCAGCGGCGGTGGCTGGCATGAAGGCTTCGCGCATCCCTTTTCCGGCCTCGACCACGTCGTGGCGATGATCGCGGTGGGCTTGTGGGCGACGCAGATGCCGCGCCCGGCGGTGTGGCTGCTGCCGGTGATCTTTCCGCTGTTCATGGCGGTCGGCGTGAGTCTGGTACCGGCCGGCGTGGCGCTTCCTGGTGCCGAGGATGGCACCGCCATCTCCGTCGCCGTGCTCGGCGTGCTGCTCGCGGTGGCGGCGCGGCCGCCGCTTGCCGTCGCTGCCGCGGTAACGGCGCTGTTCGGATTGGTCCACGGCTATGCGCATGGCGCGGAGATGCCCGAGACGGCCGCGCCGCTGCTGTACGGCGCCGGCCTGATCACCGCCACCACGGCGCTGCAGCTTGCCGGCATCGGCATGGGATTGCTGGCGAGGAGCGCCATCGGCCAGCGCGTGCTGCCGATCGGCGCCGCCGCCATCGCCGGCATCGGCATCACCCTCGTGCTGGCGCTTTAAGCACCCCGACGCTTCTTTAACGATCGTGGCAATTTAGCGCGTTCCGCCCGAGGGCGGCCATCCGGCGCGGTGGCGCCCGACGGCTTTGTCGCCGGCAGCGGCGTGATCGACCTCCGCGCTGCCTTTAATGCCGATCGCCTCGGCGGCTGTCAACCGCCCGCAGGCCATTTGATTTCATTCATAAAAAGTCTCTGCCGGGAGGTCGGGCCGGGTCAGCGCGACTAGCAAATCTGACGGGCGCGCCGCGCAGGTTATTGCAAATGGTTCTCATTTGCATTATCAGTTCAAAAACGCCTTCGCGGCATTGGCTGCGGGCTACCGGAGCAAACGATGCGACGATTGTTGCCGCGGCTGGTTCTGCCCTTGCTGCTCGCTCTGTGCGGCGCGCTGCCCACACAAGCCGAGGAGGGCACCTATACCCTCACCATCAAGGACCACCGCTTCGCGCCGACCGAGCTCGAGATCCCCGCGGACAAGAAGATCACGCTCATTGTCAAGAACCTCGATTCCACTCCCGAGGAGTTCGAGAGTCTCGAGCTGCATCGCGAGAAGGTCGTCACCGGCGGCCAGGAGATCACCGTCTATATCGGCCCGTTGCGGCCGGGCCGCTACGAGTTCTTCGGCGATTTCAACCCGCAGACCGCGCGCGGACACATCGTCGCTAAATAAGCAGACATCCCATGCTCGGCACCGCC
>WNFB01001751.1_pt1 | contig 19113 bp, 15 predicted proteins | sample 5400501 | NCBI WGS metagenome assembly WNFB01 (sample SAMN13153341, study PRJNA577476) | soil metagenome | isolation source: 200 cm saprolite under Douglas fir tree site 2 hole 1 | place: USA:California | collected 2015-04-18 | reverse complement strand
CTCCGCCAGAGCGGGTGCCAGTCTACAGGAGAGAGAGCGGTCTTTCGAAAGTGTCCTGTCCGAACGGTTAAATGCGCCAGAACCCTCGCTCGGAATTCTCATGAGGCGGATTCCTGGACTGAGGAAGGTCCGGGACTTCCACGCCCCTTTGTCAACCGACATCGTATCGATAATAGATTCGATGGGCAAAAGTGGGGGCTTCATGGCGAAGAACCTGTTCGACGTGGCTACAACTCTTGAATCGATGTGCAGCCGAGAAGGGTGCGCGAAGTTTCTTTCCTTCCCAGCTGCGATTGTCGCCACTGGGACAAGGGGGTTGCTCATCGACCTCGTGCGGGAAGGGATGGTCGACTCAATTATCACCACTTGCGGGACGCTAGACCACGACATTGCCAGGACAGACGCCGACTACTACGAGGGGAGCTTTGAAATGGAGACCTGGCGTCCACCAATTCGCTACTCTATTGGGCCCAGAAAAAGGGCGTCCCTGTCTTCGTCCCGGGAATCACTGACGGAGCGGTGGGAAGCCAGCTCTGGCTCTTCTCCGAAAGCCATAGTGATTTCAAAGTCGACCTCATTGGAGACGAGAAGAGACTCTCAGACATCACTTCCGATGCGAAGGAGACGGGGGCCCTGGTCCTTGGGGGCGGGATTTCCAAACATCATTTGATTTGGTGGAACTTGTATCGCGGAGGGCTCGACTGGGCATGTTACGTTACCACTGCGTCAGAATTCGACGGGTCTCTCAGCGGCGCCTCGATCAGGGAGGCCGTCTCCTGGGGAAAGGTGAAGGCGAAAGCAAGGCAGGCCACCCTTTACGCCGAAGTAACAGCGGTTCTTCCCTTCATTATCTCATACGTCCTGACGAAAAGGAAGTCAGGCTGACGCATCGGTTCACGAATTCTTATTAAGCGAAGTCCGAGGCGCCTTCGAGAGTTTGGTTTTCGACTACGGCTACGTTGCCCTCGGGCTGTCTTTCGTAGCTCTCCTCTACGCGGCGGCTCTTTGGGGCTACCTTAGACGGCAGAATCGCGGCACTCCAAAGATGATTGAGATATCTGATGCAGTGAGACAGGGAGCGAACGCTTTCCTAAGAAGAGAATACAAGGTCGTCGCCCCAATTGCGTTGATCATAGTCGCCCTGATTTTCGGCCTGATTGACTATCCAAACAGCACGGGTGGTGCAACTGCTACAGGCTTCGCATTGGGTGCCTTCTTCTCTGCTCTCGCCGGATATGTCGGGATGGCAGTGACCGTGCGCACCAGCTCAAGGACCGCCGAAGCCGCGAAGTCCGGCCTGGGCAGCGCCCTGACCATGGCGTTCAGGGGAGGGGGAGTGATGGGGATGACAGTAATCGGTCTCGACCTCCTTGGGCTTTCTCTGTTCTACCTTGTGTTCTCAAGCACCATAATCTCGCAGCCAGCCACCCTCGCAGGCCTAGGCTTCGGAGCTTCTCTGATAGCGATGTTCATGAGGGTGTCGGGCGGCATCTACACCAAGGCTGCGGACGTAGGCGCCGACCTCGTCGGCAAGGTCGAGGCTGGCATCCCCGAGGATGACCCTCGGAACCCCGCAGTGATCGCCGACAACGTAGGGGACAATGTGGGGGACTGTGCTGGGATGGGAGCGGACGTGTACGAATCTTACGTAGTTACAACGATAGCGGTGATGATTCTGGGCGCCCTGATACCGTCTGGCGCAACCATGGGGCTGCTCGTGTACCCCTTGCTGCTTGGAGCCGCCGGTGTGGCAGGGGCGGGCGTTGGGAGCCTCTACGTCAGGAAGTCGATAAAATCCAACCCGCTACGGGCCCTCAACATCACCCTCCTGATAGCCGCCGTAGTCGCAGTAATTCTCGACTTCGCATTCGGCCAGCTCCTTTTCTCTGGTTCGACCCTCAGCTACTTCCTGTTTGCTAGCGCAATCGTCGGCGTCCTAGTCGTGGTGGTTATCGAGAACGTAGCCAACTACTTCACCTCCTACTCATACGGACCGGTTAGGGAGATAGCGGCGTCGAGCCAGACGGGAGCTGCGACAAACTTTCTATCTGGGTTCTCCGTCGGGCTGACGAGCACTGCACCTTCAGCCGTGGTCCTCGTGGTCGCCATTATCGCGTCCTACACTCTTGGGTACGTTGGGTCTGGGGGGGTGAACTCCGTGTTGACCGGGATTTACAGCACCGCGGTGGCCACAATGTCGATGCTTTCCCTTACTGGGATAATCATGTCCATCGATTCGTTCGGTCCGATCACGGACAACGCCAACGGAATCGTGGAGATGGCGGGACTGGAGAGCGGCGTACGGACCGTGACCGACGAGCTGGACGCCCTCGGCAACACAACCAAGGCCACAACCAAAGCATTTGCCATTACGTCTGCTGCGCTCGCAGCGGTTGCAATCTTCGAGGCCTTCCAAAACGAAGCCACGAGGATCATTCACAACGGAAGTTCATCCTTACTAAGCAAGTACGCCGCACACCTAGATGCGAGCGGCCAGCTCACGTTCAGCCTATCAGATCCTTATGTCGTCATAGGGCTGCTCATCGGGGGCCTTCTCCCGTTCTACTTCTCGAGTTTCCTGATTAAGGCCGTTGGTCGGGCCGCTTACACAATAGTCAACGAGGTGAGACGTCAATTCAAGGAAATACCGGGGATCATGGAGGGGACAGCGAAACCTGATTACGCCAAAGTCGTCGACATCAGCACCGCGACGGCAATCCGAGAGCTCGCGAAGCCCGGCGCACTGGCCGTCGCAACGCCCATAGTCGTGGGCCTCGTGCTCGGCCCATTAGCCCTGGGAGGCCTGCTGATTGGGACGGTGGTCTCGGGGGTCTTCCTGGCTTATCTAATGACAAACGGGGGCGCGGCCTGGGACAATGCCAAGAAGTACATTGAGACGGGTCAACTCGGCGGCAAGGGGTCGGACGCCCACAAAGCTGCCGTCATGGGGGACACCGTAGGTGATCCGTTCAAAGACACAGCGGGGCCAGCAATCAATTCGCTGATTAAGGTGGTAAACACCATCTCGATCGTATTCATCTCTGCCATCGTCATGTTCGCCCTAATCGTCTAACGCGACCTTGGTGCTTTTATGCGGCGTGGTCTTTCAGTATTGTGCGCCCTGTCCTCGAGAGGGACAAACTCTACCACGAGGTACTGGCACTCAGGACCCAAGGTCTAAGTTACAACCAAATTATCAAACACATCCAGGAAAGGGAAGGTGTCCGTCTCGGGAAGTCTCATCTGCATGATTGGATAACAGGTAAGCACCGTCCCCTCGGATCTGTCACGGAATTTGACTCCAAACCTTCGCCAGAACTTGCTTATCTGATTGGAGTGGCAAAGGGCGATGCCAGCTTGGGTGTCAACCGATGGAACTACAGAATTAGACTCAGGGTAATCGACAAAGATTTTGCTCAAGCTTTCAATTATTGCGCTTCGGAAGTCCTTCATAGAGGGCTACATTCCCTGATGTGGATACCGTCGAGACTTCAATGGTCGGTGGAAATCTGTAGCGAGTTGCTCTATCTATTCCTAAAGCAGCCCCTTACTAGACTAAGAATTACAATAGAGCACTGCGAGGCCTGCATTGCATTATTCCTTCGCGGTTTCTTCGACTCGGAGGGCTCGATAAGTGGAAGGAGCCTCAGTGTCTCCAACACTAGACTTGTCACCTTAACCACCGTTAAGAGACTTTTGAAACGGCTCGATCTTGCCGTGACAGGCCCGCATCTCGGTTCGAGAGGGGGGCGATTAGTAACCATCAAGGGAAAGGAATACAAAGCAGACAGGAATCAGTACACTCTGCGAGTTAGGGCCAGGTCTCTGGCGAAGTTTCAGGAACTAATCGGGTTCTCCATTGCGAGAAAGAGCCGCGCCCTGGCCCAAGCGAATACCGTTCCTTGAGTCCCGCGTTTCATCGAGCCCCTTTGAGAGGACAGGTGGGGATGGGAGCTCCGGCGATGCCCCTTTTCTGAGCACCGCTTTCGGACCCATGTGAATGCGCTCACTGACGGCTATCACTGCAGGCGCACGCGTAACCGCTCCGCCACCCCACCAACATCGGGCCTCGTCCCGCTGAATAATTATGCCTTCTACCAAAATTCAACCTTGTTTCTCGCAAATTGTTCGAATTCAAGACATCCCCGCCAAAGCTTATAACCGATATTTGGAGAAAAGAAGCGCAGAACCTAATGTATTCGGGTTTGCTTTCAGTCCCCCCAACCACTGCCACGTTTTATTCACTGCTGAACTGGTACCTAGCTTTCGGTACTGGAGCGGCCATCATCGTGATTACTGCTCTGATCGTCTTCATGGTGAAGTTCAGGTATCGAGGAGAGACGGGTCCAATGCCCGAACACAAAGTGGAGGGATGGAAGATCGTTCTCATCACCGCCCTGATCAGCATGACCGTGCTCACGGCAGCCGAATACCAGACCTTTGCGTCCTTCAACAACATCGTGATCCCGAACAATGCGACCTGCATGGCGAACACCAACGCCCCCTGCGTCCATATCCATCTGACAGCGTTTCAATGGGGATGGAACTTCACGTACCCAAACGGGAAGTTCCAAATTAACAACCTCACAGTTCCCGCGGGAAGGGATGTCGTAGTCAACATAAGCGCCAAGGACGTGTTCCACACCTTCGGGATAGACATGTTCGCAGCGAAAGAGGATGCCATACCCGGGAGGACGAACCAGCTGTGGTTCACGGTGCCCACGGTCCAGGTTTCCGCGCCTCCCGAGGTGAAGGTGACCTGCAATTCAGCAGGAACGTCCTGCGTTTACCTCAACGCAGTAAGATGCTTCGAGCTATGTGGTGTCGGCCATGCTTTTATGTGGGCTAATCTGACTGTAATCAGCCAGAGCGCCTGGAACGCCTGGACAGGAGGTAAGTAACTGAATGGCTGAATCCTGGATAAAACGATGGCTCTTCACCACCAACCACAAGGACGTAGGCCTGCTGTACTTTTTCACTTCGTGCTATTTCGGATTCATCGGGGCTGTCCTCGCCCTTTTGATGAGGGTTCAGCTCTCGATCCCTAACAACAATTTCCTTTCGGCCTTCTATTACAATCAGGCCGTGACCATGCACGGGCTCATAATGATATTCTGGTTCCTGTCTCCTATCGCCCTCGGACTCGCGAACTACTTCGTCCCCCTCCAGATTGGTGCAGAGGACTTGGCGTTTCCGCGCATAAACGCCATGAGCTACTGGCTGTACCTCGCCGGTGGGCTTCTCGCTGTGCTCAGTTTCTTCGTCCCAGGAGGGACCGCAAACGCGGGATGGACGACCTACCAGCCCCTCGCAGTCCTCTCCCTAGGTACCGGGCCGACCCTCGCCTACCTCGGAATGGTCCTACTTGCCGCCTCTGTCACTCTGGGTAGCGTCAATTTCATGGTGTCGATAATCTGGCTGAGGGCCGCGGGCGTCACCCTCTCGAAGCTCCCGATGTTCACCTGGTTTATGTTGTTCACCATAATCGCGATGCTCTTTGCCTTCCCCACCCTGATTGCCGCGTTCGTCCTTGCATCGGCTGACAGGATCATAGGTACGGTGTTCTTCACCGCCACCGGGGTCCAGCCCTCGATACTCTGGGACAATCTCTTCTGGTTCTTCGGTCACCCTGAGGTGTACATCGTGCTCCTCCCTGGGTTCGGAATCATCGCCAACGTCCTCCCCCAATTCACAGGAAGGCCATTGGCCGGGAAGAATGCGATACTCGTTGCAACGGGTCTCATTGTGATCCCCCTTAGTTTCGGAGTCTGGATGCACCATATGTTCCTCACGGGGATCCCCGTCTCCCTTCAGGGGGCGTTCAGCGTGGTCACCATCGCAATCTCGATCCCCTTCGACATCATCACCCTCTCCTTCGTTGAATCTCTGATCAGAGGAAGGGTGAAGTTCGCCACCCCGATGCTCTTCGCTCTCGGCGGCGTGATTCTGTTCATTATCGGCGGTATCACCGGAGTGTTCCTGTCGTCCCCCGTCCTTGACAGAGTGTTCAGGGGTTCCTATTTCGTCGTTTCGCACTTCCATTATGTCATGGTGGGTGCAGCGATCTTCGGCATCATCGCTGGGATCTACTATTGGCTGCCGAGAATGACTGGGAGGATGTTCAATGAACGGCTCGGGAAGGTACACTTCGCATTATCATTCCTCGGGTTCAACGTGTTGTACTTCCCAATGAACCTCCTCTTCGACATGCCGAGACGCATTTTCACTTATCCCAACATTGGCGACTGGGGCATGCTGAACGGACTCGCCACTCTTGGCTCTTTCATCTTCGCACTTGCACAAATCCTCCTTGCCTACAACGTAATCAACACATGGTACAGGGGTCCCATAGCTCCAGCGAACCCTTGGGGCTCCCCCGACCTTGAATGGACGTCACACGCGGAAGGGATGACCCCCGCCGTGGATTCATCAATGACTGCGCCCGCTGGTGGGTGGATAGGCCAACTGGCTACAGCCTCCGATGCCCACGGGCCTTCCACCGCAGCCGCTCCAGAAGGGCACTATGCTCATCTCAGCTCAAGGCCCATTGAAATCTCACTTGGTGCGTTGGTCTTCCTGGCCGGAACGGCGTTCTACCCCGGACCGGCTGGCTTAGGGCTTATGGTGGTCGGGGCCCTAGTCGTAGTTTATTCTTTCTGGGGTTGGGGCAAGGACGACTTGCACGAAAAGTTCGTAATCCCGCCTGAGGCGGAAGGAGACCGGTGGCCTTTCTCGGCGGTCCCCAAGCTCAAGCTCGGGATGTGGGTTTTCCTTTCCTCCGAGGTCGTACTCTTCGGTAGCTTCCTCGGGGCTTACGTATTCATCCGCGCTGCCACCGCCCAATGGCCTGTTGCCGGTTCGATTCACGAAATCCCCCTCGGGACATTCAACACCCTCGTGCTCGTCACCAGCGGGTTAACCATGTTCCTCGCCCTCCAGTCGATTCGCAACGGAGACCAGAGGAAGCTCCTTGCCTGGCTGGCCGCAACTTTCTTACTCGGCGCAGTCTTTATGGGGGTCAAGGTTGCCGAGTGGACCAACCTGGGCAACGGAGGGTTCATTCTCACGAACCCGGCAATGTCCCTGGCAGCGAGCGCGTACTTCATTGTCGTCGGTTTGCACGGGGCACATGTTACCGCCGGGCTACTGCTGATGCTCTACCTGATGAAGAAGACAACCGGAGGATTCTACACCAAGGATTCCCACGAAGCCATCGAGAACTTCGGCCTGTACTGGGCCTTCGTCGACATCGTCTGGTGCTTCGTATTCCCGCTGTTCTACCTGTTATAGGAGATTGAGATGAAGACAACCATCGCCCTGGGCGTCTGGGTCTACATGGTCGTGGCAGTGCTAGCCGAAGTCGAGGCTTTCTACACGATAGCGGCCTACTCCACCGCAGCCGCAGTCATTACGATCCTGGCGACAAGTCAGGCGGTGGCCGTCGTCCTCTTCTACATGCAGCTCAAGGACGAGCCCGGTTCGCTCCGTCTCTTCGCGCTCATACCTGTCATGTTCCTTTCCGCACTGTTCGTCGCCCTCCTGGCATCCCTCGGGTGAAATAGATGGAGACAGATGAACATCCTGGGCCTCCTCGTGGACTCCTGCTGAGTCTTGGAATTATCGGCATCATCCTAGGCGCTGCCATCGCGGGAGAGTTCGTCCTGAGACTTCAGCCCCAGCTCGGTGGCGGCAACACATCTGTCTCCAGCGGGTCGGTGGTCATGCCGTCAGGTGTCGGGAGCAACACGGCTCTGAACTTCAGTCCAGCAACGATCACGCTAATAATCGGACTCAACAACACGGTCACCTTCTCCAACAGGGACACAGCGATCCACACGGTCACCGCCACGGACAATAGTTTCAACTCCGGAGACATCACCGCCGGAAAGAGCTGGACTAACACGTTCACCACGGCGGGGAACTTCACCTACTACTGCGTCTACCACACCTCTTGGATGAAGGGGAAGGTCGTCGTGAAATCCGGGATTCCCAATAGTTTCACCGTCAAGATCCTCCCCAACACAGGGTCGGACAGTTCCCTCAATTACAACCCCAGCACCCTCAATTTGGTGGTCGGGGTCAACAACACCGTCGTCTTCTTGAACCAGGACAGCGTAGTTCACACTGTCACCTCCAACGATGGAACCTTCGACTCCGGCGACATCCATCCCGGGATGCCTTTCATCCACACTTTCGCCGCAGGGACGTATTCCTTTCATTGCACGTACCACTCATACATGAAAGGCACCATAACAGTCAAGTCTTCGTAAGGCGAATTATTCCTTAATTACAGGGCGTCCCGCTCATAGCACAGGTAATCTGATTGGACGAGAACGGCGCTGGTAACGTCTTCCCCGGGAACTGGGACGTAGTCTCAGAGACGCTGCTCAAGACTTACGAGCTCTGGTTCCCTCAGAATTGGAGCCCCGTCGATCTCCCATGGTCAGAAGTCGACGCGAACAATTTCTCCTCCGAAGAGGCCGTCGCCCAGGCCTATTGGCTGTCGAAGCTTGCACTCTTTGAGAAATCAGGGATAGGTGCTTTTGGTTCGGCCGCGGTCCAGGCTGCCACCCACAACTTCGAAGACCCGACAAAGAAGTTCCTCTCCGCCGTGGCCTTCGACGAGTGCAGGCACGACGAAGTCTGCAGGCGGGCTTGTGCCCGGGTTTGCCCTAACTTCCCCTACAAGTTCAAGCCGAAGACAACTCTCGAAGAAAAGGCGCTCGCCAACATCATGGCCCTGTATGACAACGGCAGCAGGTACTGGAGCGCCTTCAACCAGGCCTGGGGGAAGTACCCCCTCGAGCTGATCTTTTCGAGCTTCTTCTTCGCTGAGATCGGAGCCCAGCTCATCTTCAGGGAAGTCGGAGAGCGCTCCACCAACAAGGTCTACTCGACTGCGTTCAGGAACATCACGCGGGACGAGTCCCGCCATCTGACCGGGACTTTGGCGATGCTCGAGCGGCTCGCGGAGAGGATGTCCAAGGAAGACAAGTCCAGCATCTCCCGGCAGCTCAAGCACGGTTTCATCTACCTCTCGCCGCTCCTGTTCAAGCCTATGAACGATTTCTGGAAGCTCCCCGACGACTTCTTCGAGTACGATCAGAAGCTGGAAGAGTTGGCTTTCAAGTCGGGGCTCGGAGTCCCAACTGTCGAAGAAAGGTCTCAGGCTTGGATGCAGGCCATAACACGTCATAGGTCCAAGATCGAAGAGCTGGGAATACCGGTCCCCGAAATCAAGGAGATTGGTCTCACGGGATTGGAGGTGAACGTCCAGAAAGGCGACGAGATCATCGCCACTCCCCTCTAGTGGGTCCAGCGCTCAGCCATCAACAGCACAGGGATCACAAATATGAGGGTCAGTCCTGCGCTTCCCAGCCAAGCTTGTGAATACCCCTGCACTTCTACAAGGTAGGAAAAGAAAATTGGCGGCAAGAAAGACCCAGTCAGCTGGATACTGTTAATCCATGCTATTGCGAGGCTGTCGTATTCTTTCTCGGCCTTATGAATATCTCTGGCCCCTGCAAAGGCGAACGTGTAACCGATTCCAGAAACCGCGCCCCCAAGAGCCGAACACACGACGGCGGCCAACAATGACGGAAACGCCCCTATGATCAGGCACGCAGCGCTTCCAAGCAGGGAGATTATCATCACCATCCTATGTTTGGTGATTCTGTCGTAGAAGCGACCTCCCCAGACGGCGGTGAAGATTGGAACAAAAGTCACCAGGTTCCCTGTTAGTCCTGCCACGGTCCCCGATATCGAGAGAGAATTGTGGAGATAGTAGACCATGAACCCGGTAATCACCGCGTTCCCGACGCCCAGCCCTAGGGTCGCAAGTCCAAGAATCACCAGTTGTTTGTCCAACAGTATGGAAAGCGTCCCAGCCCTGGTGATATTGAATTCCGATTTTGCATTGTCTCCGGGGACGAAGAGTGCGACCAGGACTCCAGTAATTATCCCCAAGCCTCCGCTCAGCGCAAGGCTGAGCCGCCAGCCCGTAGCAGCAGCAATTACGATCCATCCAATGAAGGCAGCCACTCCGCCCAGGTCAAAAGCAGAGTTGAAGAGCCCTACTCCGATTCCTGACTTTCCCGTTCCTCCGATCAGCCTCGCAAGGATCACGACCCCCGGTGCGAACACCAGAGCCATACCGACTCCCACGAAGAACCTCAACACAGCCATCTGGGGAATAGTAGAAAGGACCGAAGTCCCGAGTGCGGAGATCGAGGAAAGGAAAATGCCAGCGACGACCACTCTTTTCGATCCCCACTTTGCCGCCAATAGGCCTCCGGGGACTTGCATCAGACCGACTCCGAGAAAGAACGTGGAGGACACAGTCCCGAGTCCAGAGACTCCAGCTCCGATGTCGGGACTCACCAGGTAGAATATCGCGCCCAAGTTCAGCCAATTAATCGCGTAGACAATTCTTGCGAAGATCAGCGAGCCCAGGGCCCGGGTTTTGAGCGCGGGACTTTGCAAAGTGGGCCATCCCGGCAATTCTTCGGTCTTTAATTCAATCGGAGCAGCGAACCTGCCGAGATTTGTTTCTGACCTTGCGGGTGATGCAAGGCAAGAATCTCGCCCTTTCCTCCCAAATCGGCGAGTTGTCAAGGTAGTGCTCCTCCCGTTCATTGCATAGGTCTTGCTTTGATTTGCCAACAAAGAAACTGAAGACGGTGGAGCCCGTCAATCGCTGCCGATTCCTGTAGAATCGGGACGACCTCCACCTTGACTCCGAGCCATTGGAATCCCGAATCGCCGTCAAATCAGCGTCTAGACGGAAAAAACCCCATTTTGAGCCCCGTTGGCTCAGGTTTATATAGCAAACTAGCTCCGATGGAGGCGAGGAATATCGCAGTGGTAACCGGATACTGCGTCTACGAGAAGAAGAAGAACCGGGAGATCAAGAATCCCAAGCAAATCAAACTGAAGAACGGACGGCCTGCCATCAAGGGCACTTGTGCCTCTTGTGGCAAGCAGATCTTCAGGATTGGCAAGCTGACAAAGTAGATCTTACTCTCCCGTTCCTTTTTATTTTCAATTCAGCACCCAGAGCGGTTGCCCGCAATTGCTGAAGCTTTTCAATAGTCTCGGAAGAGAACTGCAGACCTTCACTCCGATAAAGGAGGGAGAGGTCAGGATGTACACTTGCGGGCCGACGGTGTGGAACTATGCCCACATCGGAAATTTCAGAGCCTTCGTCTTCGAGGACCTTCTCCGCCGATATCTGAAATTCAAGGGGTTCAAGGTGACACAGGTGAAGAATATCACCGACGTCGAAGACAGAATAATCAAGGGAATCAAACAGTTCAAGAAATCCCGGCTCGAACTTACCTCGTTCTTTGAGCATGAATTCATGGAAGACCTCGCGACCCTCGGGGTTGAGCGGGCGGAGAAGTACCCGCGGGCCACTGAAAACATCGACGACATGGTAGAATTAGTCAAGACTTTGGTCGCGAAAAAGTACGCGTACAAATCCGAAGATGGGTCTTTCTACTTCGACGTCTCTAAGTTCAAAAAATATGGCGCCCTCTCCGGAGTAAAGCTCGGCACGGGCAAAGAAGCCGGGAGAGTCTCCCAGGACCACTACGAAGAAAAGAAGGAGGCGACGGATTTCGCATTGTGGAAGGCGTGGGACCCCGACGACGGTGATGTGTTCTGGGAAACTGAGCTCGGCAAGGGTCGGCCCGGATGGCACATCGAATGCTCGGCCATGTCGATGAAGTATCTTGGCGAGTCCTTCGACATACACACGGGTGGCATGGACCTCAAATTCCCTCATCATGAGAACGAAATCGCCCAGTCCGAAGCTGCCACTGGGAAGAAATTCGTCAACTACTGGCTTCACTCGGAAATGCTCAACATCAAGGGGGCCGAAATGCACAAGTCCGTCGGGAACGTGATATACCTCAGGGACCTCATCAAGGAAGGGTGGGAGCCGCTCACGATTCGACTCTTTCTGCTCTCTTCAAAGTACAGAGACCCGATCGATCTGATGGACACCTCACTCGACCAGTCCCGCTCCCAAAGGGCACGCCTCCAGGAGTTCGTTTCCAGGCTGAAGTCGGTCGCGGAGCCGGGTGGGGCAGATGAGTCCCTTGTCGAGGAAACCCTCTCCGAATTCGAGGCTGCAATGGACGATGACCTCAACACGCCCAAGGCGCTGTCAGTCATTTTCACCTTTGTGAAGAAGGGCAACGCGCTCATTGACGCCAAATCGTTGGGAAAGGAAGGGGCGGCCGGGGCCACAGAACTCCTACGAAAGTTCAACTCTGTCTTCGGAATTCTAGATTTCAGCGAGGGCAAACTCGCGGAAGAACTCATGGAACTCTTGGCCAAGAGGGAGGAGGCCAGAAAGAAAAAGGACTACGAAGAGTCTGACAGGCTCAGACTGAAGCTGTTGGAGGCCGGGATCATCGTGGAGGACACTCCGACCGGAACAAGATGGAAGCGCAACAGCTCAGGTTAACTGACCGTCTCTACTAGCTCAAGTTCAGTATATCCTCCAGATATTATCTCGAACCCTCGTACAACAGTCCTGTTGGGCGCTGCATTAGAAGCACTTCCGAGGAGGCCTCAAGGAATCAAGTCGTCGAGCCTGAAGAAGTCTGTTAGCCTTCGGATGCGCGGCTTCAGAATCTTGGTAGATTCAGACGCCTCCGTCCGTTCGATGGACTCCCTCGAGGAAGGGAGGTCCCTCTTTGGCTTCGAACAGGCGTGGATTTACAAGATTCAGGCTGGAATTGTGATACAGGCCCAAAGACAGGACTGGCTCGTACGCCCAGGCCCCAGATCCGTCGGGTTCTCAGGGAGAGTCTTTGACGCAGTCGATGCCGCCCAGACCCTGGAGTTCTTCCGAGGAGGGTCGGCGGGGTACCTGCGGCACGTGAGGCTGAAGAATGTCTCGCAGACCCAGCTGAGGCTGCGCGTAATCGACCTTTCTGACCCGACTGCAGCTCAGTTCGGAGAAATCTCGGGAAGATGGGGCTCTTTGGGCGTCAACGCCTTCAATCGAGAGAGCCATGTCGCCATGGATGAAGTCTCGGACCCGCCTTCGGCCAGGGTCATAGGCGCGACTCCGTCCCCGTCCAGATTCTACATGACCACCGACAGGTCAAGGGCGCAGGACAGGCAAGCCGGTGGTGAGCTCCCTGAAGCCACAGCCGGTATGTCCGGCCAGGTCTTGGTGCTCTCTTCCCATGACCTCGAGCTCGCGCCAGGAGAGATGAAGGAACTCACGTTCGCTTCGATCTATAACCCGCTCAAGCTAGAAGCCGCCCTTTCCGCCTTCGGTGTGGTCCAGAAGGGAGAAAGGCAGACTTCGCCCCAGGGCTTCTTCGTAGCTAGTTCAGACGAGTCTATCACGGAATCCGCCGCCTGGGCGATTTCAGCCGCCGACGGGAGCAAATACGCCGCATACCGGCTGGACAGGTACGAGGCACTCAGGGCCCTGTCCTACTCCGACCCGCAGTCGGCGCAGGACATCTTGATGGAATCGAAATCTATCCTCCGAAAGGACGGTTCGCTCCCTCACTCGTCGGATTCCACGCGCCCAGGAATTCTGGAGACAGCGGTATTCCTTCGAGGCGCTTCGGGCCATCTCATGCTGTCTCAGGACAAGAAAATTGCGAGGTCGTTCTACCCGCTAGTAAGGAAGCTGGCGACGTACCTGATCTACTCCTCCAAGGATTTCACCGTACTGACAGACAAGAGCTTGCCGCAGGGCTGGCGGAGACTCTTGGGAAGGGGGTACCCCACCGGCGAGATCCCTGAAGTCTCGCTGGCAGTAGCCTCGGGGCTCTCGGCTGCTTCCAAGGTTGCCCGCTTCTTGTCGAAGTCAGAGGACGCCGGGAAGTTCGCTGAGCGGGCCGCAATGATCTCTGATGGCGTGAAGACCAGGCTCGTCGACGACCGAGGGTTCCTTTCGCTTTGCCGCGACTCGTCTGGCCGACTTCGGAACGACGAAACAATCGACATGGCCGTCGCATGCTACAGGCACCAGTTCAACCCATCAGCCGAGCAGGCCGCGGCCCATAGGCTCACGGAGAAAGATTTCGACACTCCCTATGGGCCCAGATGCGTCCCGGACTCAAACCGGGTCTACTTCAACAGAAACTACGGGAGGGGCCAATTAGGAGCAGTGTGGCCCCGCGCTGCCCTCGCCCACGCCAACCTGTGCTACCGGGTCGGCATGGCAGGAATCGGGAGCCTTGCATTGAAGAAAGTCGCCAAAATCGTGGGGGCGGACATCATCAGGCTTGGGGGCTCTCCCGGGGAGTTCCCTCAGTGGGTCGACGTGGACCGTGGCGAGGCCCACGGGGAAGACACCGATTACGTTGCCGCCTCCCGGTTCATCGAAGCCATCATGCAGGGGGAGCTGGGAATGCCCTCGATTCCCGAAAAAGCCTCACTGACACCTCCTGATTCTTCTGGCCTAGGCTGGGTCATGGCCGCAGATTTTTGGGCGGGCGGACTCTCGGCCGCGTTCGTCGGGCGAGGCGCTGGGAAGGCGCACCTCTTCAGCGGGGGGCCCATAGAAACGAAGTCGGGGAACAAGTTCGCGAATTCCGAACAGATCGACCTGGCGGCTAGGGGCGTTTACGGGATCAGCTTGTTCGGACCCGGGCAGGTCATCTGCCTCGGGAACTCCACTTCGTCAGCGGCCAGGGTCGCAGTGAACTTTTCGCCCAGGGCCGCGGACCTGTCCAAGCATCTTTCCGTCCCCCTGGAGGCCTACGACCCGCAGAAGGAATCTTGGACCAAAGCCGGGAGTCTACGGGTCCTCCCGACAATGACGTTCGAAGCCTCGCTAGGGCCAAACGAGTGGAAGGTCTTCCGCGTTTCATCGTTGTGACATCCTCCCACGGTTATTGCCGCGGGCTTCCTGCTTCCTCGATATGGCTTGCTGGTATTGCTGCCAGTAGTGGCCTCATCTCCACAGGCGTTAGTTCGGCTGCCTCCCAGCCTACCTTCCGCAGTGCGCCGAAGCTCCCGTGAAGGTCCCTGTCGATGGTCAGACCACACTTCGCGCAATGGAATGATCTCTCGGACAGGGAGAGCTTCACTTTAGACCCGCACACGCAGTTGCTCGTTGTTCCCCTGGGATCCACTCTTATGGCACTCTTACCGGCGCTCGAAGCCTTGTAAGAGGCGTAGCGGAAGAGTTTTCCCCAAGAAGCATCATAGATCGACTTGGCCAAAGAATGGTTCTTCACCATGTTGGATATGGCCAGGTCCTCGAAGACCAGTAGGTCGGCTCTCGAGACTAGTTCTTTCGAGACCTTGTGCAGGAAGTACTCTCGCTGGCGCTGAGTCTTACGGAGTATCTTCGCTACCTTCACTCTTGCCTTTGCCCTGTTCCTGGAGCCCTTCGCTTTGCTGCTCAGCCTCCTTTGAGCCCGATTCAGCTTTGCTTCGGATTTCTGGTAGAACTTCTGGGCCTCCACAAACTCGCCACTACTAGTTTGGACGAGTTTAATCAAGCCAAGGTCGATGCCGATCGCAGACTTTGGCTTCCGCCGAGGAATGTCTGGTAGCTCAGCTGTCAAAATGACATACCAATCCCCGACTCTGTCACGTTTGACGATCATAGTCTTAATTTCCCCAACAGGATCTCGGTGCATGAAGACTCTCAGTATCCCTATCTTCGGAAGGATGACGTGTCCGTCGACTATCCCATATCTCTGCACCTGAGGAAAGGTGATGGAATTGTATCTCCAGGCTGGCTTGAACCGTGGGTATCCAACCTTAAGGTGATCTCCTCTTCTTCTGCGCTCCACTCTTTCAAAGAAATTGGCGAAGGCTCTATCGACGCGTCGGAGTACGTCTTGAAGTACTTGGGAATGCACAATGCGGTACTCCGGCATGCCTCGTTTCAGCTCTGGGAGCTGGTTCTGCTGAATACGGTAATCTACAGGCTGACTGGATTTGTAAGCGAAGCGTCTCTGCTCGAGCGCAGCATTGTAGAGTGTGCAACAGAGCCTCAATGTTTCCTCGAGAACCGCATTCTGCTTCCTGTTAGGATAGAATCTGTATACGTATGATCTGATCGAGTCTCATCACAAATCCTGGTTTTTCCGATTGTTTTGGTTTCCCAATCAGTCTTAGTGCTCATACCCAGTAAAAACCCTGACCCAACTTAGATCATATTCTGACCGAGGGGTTCGCGAAAGTATTCCTTTTGCTGGAACGGCTGTTAGCCTAATGAATCGTTTCCTCTCATCGTTTTAATACCCATTCACATTCTTGCGGCCCTCGACCTTGGGAGGGACTACAATCACATCAAACGGAGGAATACAGGTCGACATCGGTCGGACGCGGTTCGTCCTTGACCCTCCAGGTCAGGTCAGGTCTGATTTCACTTTCGTATCGCATGCTCACATCGACCACATGCACAGCCCGTCCAGGGACGAGCGGGTCATAGCTTCGTCTGAAACGCGCGAGCTTGCAATGGCCCGGGGGTACGACTTGGGCCAGACGACGGATGAGGTCGAAGGGGTTGAGCTCCTCGACTCCGGTCACATACTCGGGTCGAGGGCCCTGAGGATCGCCGACGAGGTTTACTACACCGGTGACGCGTCTGGAAGGGCGAGGGCCTTCCTTGGCAAGTGCAGGACAAGGCGGGCGCGGATCCTGATCATGGAAACAACGTACGGAATACCAGACTACATCTTCCCATCCACCGCGAAGCTGGTGAAGGACGTGAACGACCTGATAGCCTCGGCCTACGACAGGGGAAACCCGGTGGTGCTGATGGGATATCCCCTTGGGAAGGCCCAGCTGCTGTCGTACTTCTTCTCCGCCTGGGACCCGGTCTATTACCACGAAAGTGTAGCAGAGATGAACAAGATCCACATCGACCATGGCGTACAGCTCAAGCCTGGACGGAGGTTCGACCCTGCGAAGGACGTCGACCGACTTCCACATGGGCCCTGGTTGATGGTGAGCCCAATGTCGAGCGGCCGCACCAGGCTGATGTCGCAGCTCAAGAAGAAGTACGGCGCGATCATCATAGCCTTCAGCGGATGGGCGATCAGGTCGGGCTACAGGTTTTCCTTGGCCGCCGACTACTCTTTTCCATTGAGCGACCACTGCGACTACCAGGAGCTCGTCAAGCTTGTCGAGGCAGTATCACCGGAGATGGTGTACACGGTCCATGGGTTCGCAGCCGAGTTCGCGAGGGACCTGAGGAAGATGGGTTTCTCGGCTCGGACGCTGGGGGCGTACCAGGCCTCCCTGACCGACTACGTGAAGACTGCCTGACTCCTCATTAAATAGCCCATCCAAACCGCGGCGCGCCAATTGATTGAGACCGACGCAAAGATAGCAAGAGGTGCCGCGGCGCTCTACCTTGCCAGTATCGCAGCGCTAATCCTCAACACGCTCTTCCTCGTGCTCCTGACCAACTACTATTCCGGTGACCAGGCGAAGGTGGGCCTGGTGTCCTTCCTCAACGTCGTCCTCGTCTCTGCGACAACGATCTCCGTCCTCGCGCTCCCGATCGGAGGATTGGGGGTCGTCGCCACCCCTCCTGCAGTCACCCGTTTCTTCTCTCTCTACCGCGGCATGGGGCAGAATTCGGGGAAGAGAGTGTACCTCCTCTCGCTGTTGATAACCGGGGCCATCTCCCTAGGAATAGTCGCCCTGTCGTCCTACTCCCCCATCGCCAACCTTGTGGCAGGGCCTCCCCAGGCGAGCGCCGTATTCTTTGCTTGTGTTGACGCCGCCGTCTATGCTTTCGGCCAGTTGGGCGTCTATGCAATGCTCGGAAGAGAGAGGACAACCTCCGCGGGGAAGATGATGATTCTCTCGAGCTGTCTCAGATATGCGTTCGCGGGATTGTTGCTGCTCCGTGGCATGGGACCCTCCGGCGTCTTCATCGGGTTCGCCCTTGGAGACTCCATTCTCGCGGTTTTCTCCAATGTTGACGTCTTCCGTGGTCTGAGCACCCAGGTCTCCGTCAAGGCGCCCATGAAGCCGGTGCTGAAGTACATGCTCTCGGTTTTCCTCGCAGCCTTGATGGGGCTCGCCGTCAGCCAGAGCGACAAGCTGCTCGCCTTCCTCCAACTGGGGCTCCCCCCGCTGGCAGTCTACAACATCGCTACAGTCGGCGCGGCTGTCGCGTCTTTTGTCACCAGCGCCGCCACAAACGTCTTGGTCCCTGCCCTCGGTGCCTACGTGGGGAAGGAAGAGGAAAAGCGGAGGATGCTCAAAGCCTACACCCGGCACATCAGCCTAACCGCCATGCCCCTTGGCTTCGTCCTGGCGTCCATCTCGCCCTTCCTCCTCAGGCTCTTTGGGGACGCCTACGCAGCCGGAGCCCCTGTCCTGGCCGTCATAGCGATCTCGATATCCTTGACCTCTGTCGCAGCTGTCTACTCTTCAGATTTACTCATCGACGATAAGGCTCACCATTTCACGATCAGCAACTTGGTGGGTCTTGTCGGACTCCTGACCGTCGCATTTCTGACCGTCCCCTACTACGGTTTCTTCGGGATTGCCCTCGGACGGTCGACTATGCTCTTCATCACCCTTGGCTTGACGGCGTACTTCGTCTGGCGGCCCGGTCGCCTGGTTCTCGACGTAGGTGCCTATGCGAAGTCCCTTGGAGCAGGGTCGGTCATGGCGTTATTCGTATTCACTCTCCTAAGAGTGGCGGACTTGGCAGGGCTGGGGAGGCTTGCCGAAGTTGGCGCATCCCTAATCATGATTCCCGTGGGCCTCATCTCGTACCTGCTCATCATGAAGGCCCTGAAGGCGTTCAACGAAGATGACATCGCCTTCCTCGAGCTCCTCCTCCCCGGCTGGCTGGGCGGCCTGTCTAGACTGGCGAGAAGGCTTCTCTAGCCGACTCTCAAATAGACCGGCCTGCCATCGAGGTCTGACTCTGCCCAATCTCCAGCAGTCTTCTCTTTCGCGAGTTCAACCTTCTTCACCCTGACGAGGAAAGCGATCTCCTTCGCCAACGGCTCGAGTAGCTCCAGGTCCTCGTCCTCAAGACCTGCGACCGAAGCCGATCGGAGCATTGCCGTGGGGACGAACCCCTTCTCCTTTCTGAGCGCCTGGAGCCTTCTTGCGACGTCCCTGACCAGCCCCTCGGCCACCAATTTC